>JAESFH010000026.1_pt1 | contig 358564 bp, 335 predicted proteins | sample 9269381 | NCBI WGS metagenome assembly JAESFH01 (sample SAMN14504062, study PRJNA617094) | algae metagenome | isolation source: Aphanothece sp. CMT-3BRIN-NPC111 and co-occurring heterotrophs from well... | place: USA: Clark Mountains Wilderness, California | collected 2010-04-18
AATCAGGGTGACCGGCCTGGAATTCGCCACATTCCAGAAAGTAGTTATGCAAAATAAGGTCACGGCCCAGATTGGGTCCCACCAGATCTCGATCGAGACTGGGAAAATCGCCAAGCTCGCCGACGGCTCGGTCGTCGTCTCATGCGGCGACACCATGGTGTTCACGAGCGCTGTCTCGGCCACCACCATCAAGGAAGGCCAGGATTGGTTTCCGCTCACGGTCGACTATCGCGAAAAGGCTGCAGCTGTCGGTAAATTCCCCGGCGGCTATTTCAAACGCGAAGGCCGCCCCTCCGAAAAAGAGACGCTCACTTCGCGCATGACGGATCGCCCGCTGCGTCCGCTCTTCCCGCAGGGATATCTCTACGACACGCAGATCATCTCGATCCTGCTCAGCGCTGATGGCCAGAATGATCCCGACATTCTCGCGATCAACGGTGCTTCAGCTGCACTGACCGTTTCCGACATTCCATTCGCCGGCCCTGTCGGCGCGGTGCGCGTCGGTCGGGTGAACGGCGAGTTCATCGCGAATCCGACTCACGATGAGCGGATGGATAGCGACCTCGATCTCGTCTACGTCGGCACCGAAAACGACGTGATCATGATCGAAGGCTCGGCGCTCGAGATTCCTGAAGAGGATTTCGTGAAGGCACTCGAGTTCGCGCACGGTCACGCGAAAGAGATGATCCGCGCGCAGCGCGAGCTCGCTTCGCAGGTCGGGAAGCCGAAGCGCGAGATGCCGTTGATGACGGTCAACCACGAGATTCTCGAAGTCGCTTATCAGGTCGCCGGCGATCGCATCGAAGGCGCGCTCTACAACGAGAAGAAGGTCGACCGCAGCAAAGCCGTGAAGGCGCTGAAGGACGAAGTTCAGGCTGCGGTGCTCGAGAAGTTTCCGACTGCCGACAAGTTCGCGATCTCGCAGGCGTTCGATTACGTCCAGAAGAAAGCCTTCCGCATCAGCGTGCTCGACAAACAGAAGCGCATGGATGGCCGCGGCTACAACGATCTCCGGCCGATCAATTGCGAAGTCGGCGTGCTCCCGCGCGCACACGGTTCCGCCATTTTCCAGCGCGGCGAAACACAGGCGCTCGCGCTCGTCACCCTCGCTCCGATCGAAGAAGCGCAGATGATCGACGCGTACGGTGGCGGCGAGAACTCGAAGAGCTTCATCCTGCATTACAGCTTCCCGCCGTTTAGCGTCGGTGAAACTGGGCGCACAGGCGGCGCGAGCCGTCGCGAGATTGGTCACGGGGCATTGGCTGAGCGTTCGCTCGAGCCGGTCGTTCCCGGCACGGATAACTTCCGTTACGCAGTCCGCATCACGAGCGAGATCATGGAGTCAAACGGCTCCAGCTCCATGGCTTCTGTTTGCGGCGGCATGCTCGCGTTAATGGACGCGGGTGTTCCGGTGAAGACGCCGGTCGCCGGCATTTCAGTCGGTCTCGTCACCGAAAACGACGAGAGCGGCTCGATGAAGCGTTACGAGCTGCTCACGGACATCATCGGCTCCGAAGATCACTTCGGCGACATGGATTACAAAGTGTGCGGGACGGAGCAGGGCATTACTGGATTCCAGCTCGACCTGAAGCTGCCCGGCGTGAGCCATAAAATCATGGCCGAAGCGACCTTCAAGACGAAGGAAGCTCGCACCAAGATCCTCGAGATCATGGCGCAGGCGATCGACAAACCGCGCGCCGATCTCAGCCGTTACGCTCCGCGCATCGAGACGATCAAGATCAACCCCGAGAAAATCGGCGGCCTCATCGGGCCTGGCGGCAAAACCATCAAAGGCATCGTCGCTGAAACCGGCGCCGAGATTAACATTGAAGACGACGGTTCCGTGCACATTTACGCGACGAGCCCCGAATCGATGGCTCGCGCGAAGGAAATCATCGGCGGCATGTCGAAGGAGATCGAAGTCGGCGAGACCTATCACGGCCGCGTCGTATCGATCAAAGAATTCGGTGCGTTCGTCGAAGTGTTTCCGGGCAAGGACGGCCTCGTGCACATCTCCGAGTTGGCAGACTTCCGCGTTAATCGCACCGAAGACGTCGCGAAAATTGGCGAGATGATCTGGGTCAAATGCATCGGCATCGACGACAAAGGCCGCGTGAAGTTGAGCCGCAAGGCTGCGCTGAAGGAGCGCGCCGAGACCGAGACTGGACAGCCGGGCGAACCCGAACCAGCAGGCGCCCTTGCTGGCGGCGAGGATTATCGTCCGCAAGGTGACGGTGGCGGCGATCGCGACAGAGGCCGCGGTGATCGTGGTCGCGACCGCGGACCGCGCAGGCCTCGTTAGCCGACGATATAGTTTTTCGGAACGGCGGAGTCACACTCCGCCGTTTCTGTTTCCCGGTGCGTCAGGCGCGATTCTCTTTCCCGGAGCCGTTCCGGGTCGCGCTGTTGCCGTACCGCTTCATGAAGCGCTGTTCGCCTTCGGTCGTGCAAATCAGCAGCAGTTCGGCATCAGCGGTTAGCCGCATATCTGGCGTCGGGTTCAGCGCAAGCTCGCCGTTCGTTCGGAGCGCAATGACGTTGCATTGCGTATCGCGCGGGATAGCCGCTTCCGCCAACGTCTTGCCGACCAGCGCGCGCGGCACATCCGTCTCGGCCACGTGCAGACCTTCTGCGATCACGAGAATGTCGGTCTTGCGCAAGACGTTGAAAATCATCGTCGCGCCCATCGACGCGTAGGAGAGAACGAAATCCGCGCCCGCGCGATGTAACGTCGATACGTTCCGCTCGAGTGTCGCGCGACTGATGATTTGCACATCGGGGCGCAATCTCCGGCAGTAGAGCGTCAGGTACACATTGGTGTCGTCATCGTGCGTGGTAATGACGACCGCTGACGTATCGCGAATCCCGGCCTTCTCGAGCGTCGCGAGATCGGCGGCGCTTCCGAGGATGTACTTCTCATTACGAATGCGGTCGGGATTCGTATCGACGATCCGGTAATCGACTTCGCGCTCGGCTAACGCAGCCGCCGTCGCCCGGCCGACACGCCCCGCACCGATGATCACCACCGGCTCGCTGCTGACATGGTAGATGCAGAACAGCTCATCATAGGCGCGCAATTGCTCCTCCGAACCCGCCAGCACCATCACCGAGTCGGCCTCGATTCTTGTCTCCGCGGTCGCCATTTCGAACTGCCCGCGCCTCCAGAGGCCGATCACTGTGACGCCGGCGTTCTGTCGCAGTTTCGTTTGCGCGAGTGTCTTGCCGACGAGCGGCGTTCCCGCTGCTGTCGCTTCCGCGATCAGGATCTCCTGCACCTCGCCAATCACGTGTGCGCGCGCGTCGACTCCGGTGATGCGGCGGGCGAGCGCCTGGCCCATGATGTCGGCGAGCTGAATCACCTTCGTGCTTCCCGCGAGCTGAAGAATGTCGACCGCATCGATTGAGTTCGCAGTCACAACGATCGGCACACCGGAGCAGAGCTCGCGCACCGTGAAGGCGACGTTGGTGTTGACGACATCACTGCCGGTCGCAGCGACCATCGCGGCCTGGTTGATCTGCGCGTGCTGGTACGTCTGGAGGCGATCGATTTCGCCGAACACCACCTTCACACCAAGATCGTAGAGACGGAGCGCCTCCTGCAGATCGCCGACCAGCAGCACGTAAGAGTAGCCGTAGCGCTTCAGCCGCTGGATCAGCGCGATCGAGACCGGATCATAATTCGTCAGGATCACATGCCCGACCGCTGTCTCGGGAAGACGGCGGCGCGCTCGCGCCTCCGATTGCGCACGCATCCACGGTGCATAGAAAAACTCGATAAACGTGAACGGCAGCAACATCAGGAGCGAAACCATTCCCGAAAGCAGCACGACGATCGAAAAGATCCGGCCGAGGTCGCTCTTGAACGTGATGTCGCCGAACCCCAGCGTGCTCATCACCGTGAGCGTCCAGTAGAAGCCGGTCACCCAGCTGTGTTCCTGGCCTTCATAAACCATGAGCACGTGAAACAGCACGCTGTAGATGACGACCAACGCAAGCAGTGCGCCGAGGAAGCGGGAAAGCAGGCGAATGTTTCGGCGCGTCGGCGCCTGCAGGAAGAACGCGAGTAGCGACGTGAAAAACTTCATCGCGGGATCGAGCTCACGGTGCGGGCGTCATGCGAAACGACACAGGACAGATAACCCGCGCGTGCCGGCATTGACACTCGAATTTCTATCTGTTCAACGCCGCGCCCGGAGGACGGAAGATCACAAACAATGTTATGTGCGATTGACACTGGTGCGCGCGTGATACCACTTCATCAACGGCGTCACCGAGGCACCGTGGACGATCACTGAGACAGCAATCACGCACAGCGTGAGTGAAATGAGACGCAGCGACAGGTCTTCGGGCAGTCCGTGATTCACCGCATACATCAGATAATAGAGCGAGCCGATTCCGCGAATTCCAAACCAGCTGATCAACCCAAGCTCGAGCGGTCCCGCTTTGCGGTGCGGCGCGCCAAGCACGACCGCGATCGGCCGGATGAGCAGCAACAACACCGCGACGAACCATAGCTCGTGCATTGGAATGAACCGCGGTGTCAGCATCGCTGCGATCAGCAGGACGACGCCGACTTCAAGCACGCGTTCCATCTGCTCGTTGAAGCCGAGGATGGCCTCGGCCATGTGCACCGGTGCCTTTTCCGGATGCGTCGCGGCTTCCTCCTTGTCCTTCGCCACGAGAAGGTCAGGCGGCACCTCGTCACCAGAGTGCGAGCGCTCGAGCGAACGCAACGCCAATCCGGCCGCAAACACCGCAAGAAAGCCGTACGTGTGCAGGAGCAGCGCAGCGCCGTAGACGGAAGCGATCAGGCCGAGCGCGAGAAATTCATCGAGGCCGAAAGCTTCCTTGTGCTGGCGCCGCAGGTAGATGACGAGCTTGCCGACGCCCGCGCCCGCCGCGCCACCAAGCGCGAGCCCGCCGATGATCGCCCAGACGACATCGACAGCCAACCAACGCCAGCCCCACTCGCCGAGCTCGTGCAGCCCGAGCAAGCCGAGACCGAGCATGACGAACGGAAAGGCCGTTCCGTCATTCAACCCCGCTTCTCCAGTGATGCTGAACCGGAGTTGATCGCGGTCGCGTGCGCTCTCGAGTTGCACCTCGGATGCGAGGACCGGATCGGTCGGCGCGAGAATGGCGCCGAGCAACACGGCTGCACCAAGCGGCAGACCCAACAAGTAAACTCCAACCAGCGCGACCAGGCCGACCGTGATCGCCATTGAGACAAACGCGAGCCGCACCGGAACCCACCAGACTTTGTCGCGGAATGGCGTGCGCAGCTTCAGTCCGGTCGTGAAAAGGGAAACGATCACCGCGACCTCCGCCACGCGCTCGAGGAACGCGGAAGAAGTGAGCGGGTCGACGAAGAAGAGCGCGAAACCGACCGGCCCCAATACGGCGCCGAGCGCCAGGTAGATCATCGTCGCGGTAAACGGCAGCCGTTTCACGATCGTGCCGGAGACGGCGACGAGCACCAGCAGAACGCCGATGATCAGGAACCAGAATTCTGCCTTCATGTTTTGGGAGTTACGGCCGCGGATTTACCGTGGAGGCGAGAGCGCGAGTGAATTTCCCGGTGTGCGCGCGCATCGCTAACATGCGGTCAATCTTTTCGCCTGCGGCCTCGATTTCTAGCGCGATCACCATATCGTCCGATGCACCGTCGGCGCGCCCGCGGTCGCAAACCAGCACGTGAAATCCGGCTTCCTCGACAAGCTCATTGAGCGCCTCGGCCGTGTCGGGCCCGAGGACGTGCAAAATTACCTGCTACGGCTCGCGCAGGAGAAAGGCGTCATCGAGACCGTCTTCAACGCGATCCAGGAAGGAATCATCGTCACCGATGAGAGCGGCCGCATCACCTACATCAACGAAGCCGCGTGCCACCTGTTCGGTCTCGACGAGAGCGCGATCGGCAAGCGCCTCGATGAGCGCGTGCGCGGCCTTGATTGGCAGGCGCTGTCGAACTCTACCGGCGCGGTCAGTCGCGACTTTGAGATCTTCTATCCCTCGAATCGTTTCATTAACTTCTACATCGTTCCGTTGCTGATCGAGCAGCGCGCCGGCAGCAAGGCCGGGGACCATGCAGCCGTGCCGGGCGGGCATGCGATGATCCTCCGTGATATCACGGAGAGCCGCCGCTCCGCCGAAAAGACGATTGAGTCGGAGCGCTTCAACGCGCTGACGCTGCTCGCCGCCGGCGTCGCGCACGAGATCGGCAATCCGCTGAATTCGCTTCATATCCACCTGCAATTGATGGAGCGGAAAGTGCGCAAACTCGACGGGCGGGTGAGAGAGGAGCTTGCGGAAGCGATCGCCATCTCGCGCGCCGAGATCACGCGCCTGGATTCGATCGTGACGCAATTTCTGCAGGCGATCCGCCCTTCGCGGCCGCAACTCCGGCCGGAAAATGTGAACACGATTGTCGAAGAAGCGGTGCGGTTCTTCGCGCCGGAGATCGAGGACCGCGATATCGTCGTCGAGCAGGAGCTCCGTTCCGATCTGCCGCTGCTCGATCTCGACCGCGACCAGATGAAGCAGGTGTTCTACAACGTGATTAAAAACAGCTTCGAAGCGATGAAGCGGCGCGGCATTCTGCGGATTCGCACCGACATGGACGCGACGCACGTGAGCGTGGCCTTCACCGATACCGGGGGAGGCATGTCGGCGGAAAGCCTGAGCCGCGTCTTCGAGCCGTATTTTACGACGAAGAGTTCTGGCAGCGGGCTCGGGCTGTTGATCGTGCGGCGGATCGTGCGCGAGCACGGCGGCGAAATGGCAATCGAGAGCAACGAAGGCAAAGGGCTGACGCTTACGATTCGGCTGCCGTTTATGGATCGACGCGTGCGGATGCTGGAGCAGGGCGAGCAGCGACCGGAGTGAATGGACGATTTGGTAAGCTGTGGATCGCACTCGCGTTGCGCGTAAAACTACAGCCCCGATGCGTGCTGTAGCGACCCGGCGCAACAACGGCTCCTCCTTTTATCGGCTCCTCCTTTTGTCATGTCGACCGCAGTGGAGACATCGCTTTGAAGAGTTCCTCCGCTGCGGTCGGAGTGACAGTGAGGCGCGGCGGACGCGGAAATGGCAGCGGTTGGCTAGGCGGCGGGATCCGAACGAGCTTTCCGCGGCGTTTCGAACGGCTCCACTTCCAGCCACGCAACGCGGCGGTAAGACGACGGAGCCCGAGAGCGGCGCCCGCGTCGAGCGTAGGAGTAACAGAGGAGCAGGAGTAGAAATCCGCGGGGGGCGCGGCGCGCCTCCTACTGATATCCTCCTCCTGATCTTTGGTCGTCGGCGTGCGCGGCGTTGCTGCGAGAGACGCGAATCAACGGCGACAGAGCGCCGTCGCTACAGGGCGACACGTGCGGCCAGCCCTGATGCCTTCGGTTCCGCATCTGCCGTCTGTTGTACGGCAGGCGCCGACCGACACGGTAAAACAGAAAATCGGCACGCCCCGTGAGGAGCGTGCCGATCCTGGAAGGAAGCGACTCTCAGCGATTAGCTGTTGTTGCGCGCGCGGCGGCGGCGGTAGGCCGCGACACCGAACACGAGGCCGGAGGCCAGCAGCGCGTAGGTCGATGGCTCTGGAACCGCCGTGATGGTGCCGTCGACCGTGAAGTTGGAGGTGTCCCACGTCACGCCCGGGGCGGTTTGCGCCATGCTGAAGTTGATGTCCGTCGATGGATTGAAGCCAGTAGCGTTGATGCTGCCCCAATCGAACAGGTCGAACGTCATGCCAGCCTGCACAACGAAGCCTTCGATGGTGATGATGTTGATCGTCCCATCGAGTGTCAGCAGGTTGGCCACATTCACGCGGTCGAACGAGCTGGGGCTGGCGAGCTCCATGTTCGTGACTGCAGCTGAGCCGAGACTGAGGCTGGAGCCGAAGTTTGCGGTCCCAGCCGAGTTGCCCGGCGACAGGGTGCCGTTCACCACCGTCGCACCGCTGATCGAGAAGTTACCGCTGAGGGTGCCTGCTGCCGCGACTGAAACGGTGCCCGTGCCCGTGCCCGAACCGGACGTGTTGTTCACGTTCAGAATGCCCGCATTGACGATCGTGCCGCCGGTGTAGGTGTTACCGGTTACGCTGTTCAGCGAAAGCTGGCCGGTCCCGAATTTCTGAAAGCCGCCGTTCTGCACTACTCCCGTAATGGTGGTTGGCGCAGTGTTGGTTACGTTCAATCCGCGCGTACCTCCATTGAGGTCGAATGCGCCGCTGAAGGTGAGTGGTGCCGTCCCGCCGAAAGTCGGATTCGACCCAGGCGTCGTCGTGTTCAACGTGGAGTTGATCTGAACGTTGTTCGCGATCGTGCGCGGTGTTGTGCCGCTGCCGCGGATCGTGCCGCCTGCAGCGGTGAAATATACCGTGCCGCTGCCGAAGCCGGTGTCGGAGCCGAGCTCGTAGGTGCCGGTCGTGATCTCCGTGCCGCCGGAATAGGTGTTGTTTCCGTTCAGGACGACAAGGCTGGTAAAGGCGTCGCTCAGCGAACCAATACCGGAGACGACACCGTTGATCGTAAACGGCATTGTGCTGCCGTTCTCGATCGTGAGCTTGCGCTGCAGATCAATGTTGCCGTTGATCGTGATGTTGTTCGTCGAGGTCGAGCCGAGGCCGGCGTTGAACGCCTGGCTGGGATTGCCGCGAACGATGATGTCGCGGTTGATCACTGTCGTCCCATTCACCCAGATGCGGGTGTTCGTCTGCGATCCGACATTAAGAATGATCGGCGCGGAGCTCTGGCCGAGAGGGCCGGCCGACCCGGCATCGATCGTGCCGGCGAACGTCAATTGACCGCCATTGATGATGGTGGCGCCGCTGTAGGTGTTCGCACCGGTCAGTGTGACCGTGGAATTGTTGAACGGATTGATCGTGAGGCCGTTCGTGCCGGAGATCACGCCGCTGATATTCAGCGTGTTCGACGTGTGGATGAAGCCTTCAGCCGATCCGAAGTTCAACCCGGCGCTGACGGTACCGGTGGCCGTAGCAGTGGGTGAATAGAGAAACGATCCGCTCGTGATATTAATCGGACCGCCCGAAAGAGTCGCCGCGGCCGCCGGAGCGAACAACAAAGCGTTCACCGTAGAATCAGCGGGAGCGGCCGTTGTCGCAGTGATGCGGACGTTATCCGTCGGCGAGCCGCCAAACGCAGCCGCGTATTCGGACACCGCCAGCGGGCGGAAGTTGCCGCCAGAGTAGGTGAGATGGGTGCTGCCGAGCGTCGCGGCCGCACCGATGTTCCCGACGCCCCATGGCAGGATGCTGATATTTGTCGAACCGGCAGCGCCGCCGCCGCCGACGAGCGTTCCAGGAGATGTCGTCGAACCGATCTGCGCGACCCCGTTACCCGCAGGTCCTCCAAGGTTGCTGCCGCGGACGAACAGCGTGGAATTGTTGAGGCGATTGATACTCGCGAAGTTCAATGCGCTCGGTTGTGCCGCGTTCGCGGTCACCGTCACCGTTGTGTTGCCACTGGCGAGGTTGAGAGCACCGGCGTTCTCGGTCGTGGCCGCGCTCGCATTGCCAGTCATTGTGATCGTCGCACCGCGCGACGTGATCGTGGCCGTGTCGTTGAGGCGGTCGTTGTTGTTCGCGGTCGCATTATCGAGTGCGAGCGTGCCAGCGAGGTCATAGGCTGAACTCGATGCGATGCTGCCGTTGCCGCCGCTGATCGTCGTCGTGCTGGCGCCGCGCAACGTCGTGGTCCCGGTATAGGTATTTGCGCCGGTCAGAGTCAGAGCAGAGTTGCCCGCCTTGATGAGGTTGCCGCTTCCACTGATGATGCCGTTGATCGTGCCAGCAGCGTTGAACGCGTTAATCGTCGCGTTGCCAGTGATCGCAAAGTTGCGCGCCGTGACAAGTGCCGCCGTGGCGATCAAGAGCTGCGCATCGTTGATCCGGACGTCATTTCCGGCCGTAGCGTCTCCGAGCGCCGCGTTGCCGGTGGTGATCGCCAGAATGCCGCCGTTGATCGTGGTGCCGCCCGTGTAGGTGTTCGTGCCGCCGAGCGTGAGGGTGCCGGTACCGATCTTCGTCAGACCAGCGGTCCCGCCACCGCCGATCGGCGCGTTGATGATCGAGCCGAGGTTGACCGTGACGACGCCGGCGCCGACAAACGACGGGATGTTTCGGGGCCCAATGACCACGTTGATCGTGCCGCCGGTGTTCGCCAGGCTGAGGACCTGAGTCCCGGCGATCAGATATTGGTACATGCTGTTGAACGTGATCGCCGAGAGGCTGATCGGCACATCGAGTGTGATGGTCGTCAGGCCGGGCAGAGTACCGACGGTGGTGTTCGTCGGATCAAGGAAGGTCGCGGTGCCACCGCCATCCGGGTAAGTGCCGGAACCTGCGGTAATCATCCACGGCGCCGTGCTCCAGTTCGAGTTCGCCTGGGTGCTGAGCGAGCCGCTTGTCGGTGTGCCATCGATCATGTCATCGAGGACGTTACGAATATCGGGCTGGGGCGCGGCGCCCAAGGTATAAGGCAGTGCGAGCACTGCGAGAGCGAGGAGAAGACGGAGTGGTTTCATAGGCATTTGTGGGTGCGGGGATCTTGCGGCGCGTTCAGCGCGTGTGTTGGTTTAGCGAGTCGCCGTTCCGCTCGGCAAGAGAAATCGCGTAAAATCTTCAAATTTTTTATAGGCGACCAGCCGGTCCGAAAAATGGTCGCTTTGCGGGCGGGATTTTATTACGACGATGGCCGTGTTCGCTCGGTACCCCAGCCGCGTTCGCAATCTCCTGAAGGTGTTGATATTGCCCCTGATCTTTGTGATTGCGCAGCCCCTCCACGCGCAATCGCAACCGGCACCGATCATCCCTGAAGGCTGGTTGCCAGCGCTGGCGCCGTCGATCCGCATGGCGCTGGAGCGGTTGAAGGAGGCGAATGCGCAGATGGAGATGAACCTGCTCAGCCGTCACATCGCAGACATGAAGGACGCGCAGCTCTTCATCGCCTACGTGCGACTCTACGAGAAGCTTCCACCAAAGGAACGCGCAGCCCTGGTGGCGGAACAGGCGAAATGGCTCAAGGCGCGAGTGAAGGCAGCGGCCGCGGGCGTGGAATCGGAAGGCGGCTCGCTCGCGCCGCTGGAGGCGAACAACGCCGAGCTAACGTTTACCGAGAAGCGGCTCGCGGAACTGCGCGCGCGCTTGAAAGCGGCGACGAAACAGAAATCGGCCGACGAATAGTCAGGCTTGGATCAATCGTTAGGCTGGTGTGCCCGTCGGGACAATCCCGGCGCGTTCGACCATGAGAATGACCGTCCGCTCCGGCGCCCGTGGCCGGTGCATCACGCCTTTCGGCACGACGCACGCGTGTCCCGGCGCGAGGTCGATCGTGCGTTCCTCGAGATCGATCAGGAACCGGCCGCTGACGACATAGAAGAACTCGTCCTCGTTGTCGTGTTTATGCCAGTGGTATTCGCCGTGCACCACGCCTAAACGGACCACCGACTCATCAACCCGACAGAGCGTCTGGTTAAACCATTGGTCGGTGCAGGCGTTCACCAGCCCCGCGACATCGATCAACTCGAGCGGCCCGTGCAGGATATCGAGCCGCGTGTTGTAGGAAAAGCCAGCCGGTGATCGGTCGTCGCGCAGGTCGCTCACGCCGATTCCATGCACCCGCCACACGTTTCGCTCAAGCGTTTCTTCACCCGCGCTTCCGCACGCTGCCCGCACCGCTGATGTCACGCGTGACCGTCTTCGGCTCGCCGCTGTAGATCACTTTCCCGGCGCCCGAGATTTGCACGCGCAGCACTTCCGTCACGTGCACCTCCGCGCGCCCGGCGCCGCTGATCGAAACCTCCATCGCTCGGGTGGTGAGCGACTCCGCATCGAGGCGGCTCGCGCCGTTCATCTCCGCGGAAAGCGCGTTCACGTTGCCCTCGAATGTCACTTTCGTCGCGCCATTCGCCTCGAGAACGAGCTCGCGGCCGGAGAGGCGTGAAGCGGCGAACCGCACCGCACCGTTCAGCTGCACGCGCTCGAGCGACGCGCTCGCAATGTTGACCTTGATCCCGCGCGTGCCGCGGAGCGGCTTCGTCCATTCGATGTGCAACTCGCCGTCCGAAATGCGCGTGCGCAGGTAATCGAGGAGATTGCTGTCGGTCGTGATCGTCAGCGAGGGCGCGCCGGTCGTCCATTTCACCTCCATCGCGCCATCGGCTGTGATGCGCGTGAACGGCGGCACGGCGCGGTTATCGGTCACGATGTCGCCATTCCCCTTCACGCCGGCCCAACGGCAGCCGCTCAGCAGCAGCAGAACGACCGCGAGCGCGATCAGGGTTACAAATTTCACTGCCGCAAACGGCCGAATCGGAATCGTATTCATGTCTTGTATGGATGAGATGCGGCGGGCGGGCGTTTTGGATTCAACAAAGTGAATCGGTGAGATCTTCGCCGCCGGCCCGCTCGCGCCGCGGGCAGGGCGAGAGACCCATCGAGGCTTGCGGACACCCCGTTGTGGCCGCGCGGTCCCTACTCCTCGAGCGCCGCGTCCTCTAGCAAATTGATCCGCTTTCCGTCCTTCGCCAGCTCCACTACCAGCTGCTCGTAGCTCCACTCGCCCGCCGATTTCTTCGCCACGATGTAGAGCGTTCCTTTTGCCTTCGGCCCGGAAATCGGCACCGAGATGTCAGCCTCGCCCGATGATCCGCTGACCTCGGTCTTACCGGACATAAACAGCCCGTCGTCAATCGGTGTGCCGAGCGCCTCGATGACGGCCGGATGGTTCTGTGCCCGCGCGAGCCCATCTTTATAGACGTCGCTGGACTTCATCGCGCCGAAGACGATCACAACGATCACCGCCAGCAATGTCAGAACCAACCCGATCATCGTCAGGCAACCAAGCGGCACGAACCATTTCCAATTCCGCGACCACCACCCTCGCCGCGGCGGCGGCGCGGGAACGCCTTCGGGAGCGGTTGGGTGCATGCTCATGGCGCCGCGACGGTATTTCCCGCCGGAGCGGCTGGTCAAGATTCAACTCTGTCGGCGGTCGGGCGCGGCGCGGCACCTTACCGTCCGGCCCGGGGCGGAGTCTATAATCCTGCGGGATGCCGCGCAACGTAGCCGCGCGTATCGCGACCGTCCGCATGCCAGCGCGGACCGGTGTTCCCGCCATTCTGAAAGTCGGTCGTGTCGAGCCGCAGGCCAGCGATCATCGCGAAGGTATGACCGCGGCGCGAGTAGACCGTGATCCAGCGGCCGCGGCCGCGTTCGCCATAGCGCATGAACTCGCTCGACGGCAGCGGCGAGCTAAGCGCGCCTGCGCCATGTAGCGCGAACGAAACCGTCCCCGAGCAATCGTAACCGCGATCGTAAAACGAACCGTGTCCGCCGCCCCAGACGTATGGCTTGCGGCGCAAAGTGTTCGCGGCCCAGATCGCGTTCTTCACGCTCTGCGGCGCCTGCGAAGGCGCGTAGGCCACTCCGTTGCGTAGCACTGCGCGGCTGCCGGAGACCATCGGCTTCGCGCCGTGATCTTCAAACTCGGGCATTGATGCGCGGCGCGGCGGTTCGGACTCGTAGAAATCGCCGCTCTCCTCCGCCCGCGGCGGTTGTGGCCGGGGTGCGGGATCAGCGCGACGCGCCGTCGTAACGTACGCGACGCGCATCGGTTCGGAGCGATTCGACCGCTCTGCCAGCCGCACGGCCTGGCCCTGGTAAACACGGCCCGCGGGCGCATCTTCCTCGGCCTCGTAATGCGCATCATCTTCCGGGAAATCCTCGTCATCGGACGAGTCACGAGCCGCGCTGCGAATCGGCGCCGTCGGCACCGCCGCGACAACTCGCGGCGCGCGCTGCACGATCGGATCCGCGATTTCATGAATCGCTGACCGCAGCGTGGAGAAAGGCTGCAGCGCGACTTGGAAGCCACTCGACCGGCGCTGCCGCCGTGTCCGCGCATCCGCAGCGGAAATCGCCATGAAGAAGAGCGCAATCGCGGTGCAGATCAGCACCATCCGCGTCGCGCATCTCCATGGCGATCGATCGCAAAGCATGTCCTGTGACAAAGCTGCTCGCGCGCCACCTTCAGCAGGATTTTGCCGCGGTGTGGCTGTAGCGACGCCGCTGCGTCGGCGTATGTGCGCCTTCTGTTGCCGCGCCTGTAGCGCCGTCGCTACAAGCTATCGCATTGACCGATCGCCGACCCTGCCGCCAACTTGGGCGCTGCATGCCTGCCGATCATCCGATCTCGTCCCAAGCGCGTTCATCCGCTGCGGCCCAGAAGTATTGGCTGGCGCTCGTCGCCGTCATCTTCGCGCTGGCCATGCTGCCGATGTCGTTTAAGAAACCGGCCGCGGCCGATTGGCTCAACACGTACGTGCTCGCGGGGCAGGAGATGCTGTCGCATCAGCCGATCCACACCGCCGGCAAGAACTCGCTCGGCGCAGGACCATTCACGTATCCGCCGGCCGCGGCGTTGCTCGCGATTCCCTTCGCGCGGACATCTTCCACCGTCGCGCTCGCCGGCTGGTACGTCGCGAGCGTCCTGGCAACATTCGTCGCCGTCGGGTGTGCGTGGCGGCTGGCCGGCGCGCCGAGCTTCGGCCACGCGACGCGAGACTGGTCGTGGATCTTTGCGCTTGGGCTGTTTCTCGTCGCGCGTCAGCTCATCTCGCCGTTCGGCAATCGACAGACGGATATGTTCGTCGCCGCCGCTGTGCTCGGCGGCTGCTGGTTGCTGGCGAGAGGCCGCGACACTCACGGCGCCGTCTGGATTGGTGTCGCCGCTGCGATTAAAGCCACCCCGCTGCTCTTTGCGCCTTACTTGCTCTGGCGCGGCCGTTGGCGCGCAGCCTCGGTGTTGGTCGCGGTGCCCCTCGCGTTGAATTACCTCCCCGACTTCGTCTGGCCGCAGCCAGGCGGCCAATCCTACCTGACACAATGGCGCGAAATCTCACTCGCGCCGGTCCGCAGCGGCACACCGGGAGAATGGTTCGCCGATCGTCTGCGCAATCAATCGATCGCGGGACTTGTCGGCCGTCTCGCGACGTTCGGCCCGATCACCAGCATGGCGCAAGTGACCGACGAGACGCCGCCGGTCACTCCCGAGCGCGCGCGCATGATCAAGCTCGTCGTCTACGGCATCTGCCTTCTCTTGTTAGGCATCACGCTCTGGCGTTTCGGATGGCGGAAACCGGATCGGTCCCAAATCGCAGTCGAGTTCGCGGCTGTCGTTTGCCTGATGTTGCTCATCAGCCCGATGACGTCGAAATCGCACCTGTGCGTGCTCGTCCTGCCGGTGTTCCTCATCGCGCGCGAGATCGTCCAGCGCCGCACGCCCGGCTGGATTGCGTTTGGGGTTGCGCTCACACTGCTCGGTCCGCTCGCCTCGCGAGACGTCGTCGGCCGGGAAGTCGCCGACATCCTGATGGCGTGGGGATTGCCCGTGATGTTTGTTCTCCTGAATCTCGCCGCGATGTGGAAACTAGCGCGCGCCGACAACCAAGCCATCAGCGACAACCGCGCACCTGCTTATGAAACTCCCGAATCCTGAAGACCACCGTCAGCCTGAGTATCCGATCGAGTCGATCTTCTGGCGGCGCTGGTCGCCGCGCGCGATGAGCGGCGAGCCGCTCACGGAAGAGGAATTGATGAGCTTGTTCGAAGCGGCGCGCTGGGCGCCCTCCACCTACAACGAGCAGGAGTGGCGGTTCCTTTACGCGCGGCGCGACACGCCGCAGTGGCCGCTCATTTTCAATCTCCTCTACGAAGCGAACCAGGCCTGGTGCAAGAACGCCGCGGTCCTGGTGGTAATCGTCGCGCGGAAAACCTTCACGCGGAATGGCAAACCGAATCCAGTTCATCTTTTCGATGTCGGCTCGTCCTGGGAGAACCTCGCCCTGCAAGCGACTGCGATGGGCCTGGTGTCGCACGGCATGGCTGGGTTCGATTTCGATAAAGCACGCGCGGATCTCAAGGTGCCGGACGAGTTCGCAGTCGCGGCGATGTTTGCCCTCGGTCGCCCCGGCGATCCCGCTGATCTCCCCGAGCAGCTGCGCAAGAGCGAAACGCCGAGCAATCGCCGCCCGGTGCGGGAGAGCATCCGCGAAGGCGTGTTCGCCTTCTGACGCGGCGCGGCAGGCGACGCCTTCGTCAGGCTGGCAAGCGCGCGCGGCATTCGCTAGAACACGGGCTCCGCGCCTGCCCGATGTCTTCTTTCTTCCGCGAGCTGAAGCGACGCAACGTCTACAAGGTTGCGGTCGCGTATGCCGTCGTGGCGTGGCTGCTGATTCAGCTGGCATCGATTCTGTTCCCGACGTTCGAGGCGCCGCCGTGGGTGATGAAGGTTTTCATCGCAGTCATGGCGGCGGGTTTTGTGATCGCAGTCATCATTGCGTGGGCGTTCGAGATGACGCCGGAAGGATTGAAGCGCACGGAGAACATCTCGCCCGAGATGAAGCTACCGTACTGGAGCCGGCGGAAGTTCGCGGCGTTGATCGGTGGCATCGCGCTCCTCGCAGCCGGGCTGTTTGTGTTCCAACTCGCGCGGCCGGTAGCCGTGCCGAAACGGGCGAACACAAACGACAAGTCGATCGCGGTGCTGCCGTTTGCGAGCTTGAGCGAGGACAAGGCGAACGCCTACTTCGCGGTCGGTATTCAGGATGAACTCCTGACGCGGCTGGCGAAGATCGGCGACCTGAAGGTGATCTCGCGCACTTCGACGCAGCAGTATGAAAGCAAGCCGGGCAACATCCCCGAAATCGCAAGGCAGCTCGGGGTCGCGCACATCCTCGAAGGGAGCGTGCAGAAAGCCGGCGATTCGGTGCGCGTGAACGTGCAGCTGATCAAAGCGGAGACGGATTCGCACCTTTGGGCAGAGACGTACGATCGGAAGTTGGTGGACGTCTTCGCGGTTGAAACCGAGATCGCCGAGAAGATCGCGCGTTCGCTCGCGGCCAAGCTGACGGGACGCGAGAAGGAGGCGATCAGCTACATCAGCACGAAGGTTCCCGCGGCATACGACGCATACCTTCGCGGCATTGCGTTGCGGAATTCGCAATCACGTGAAGGCCAGGAGCGGCTGCTGCAGTTCTGCCGGCAGGCGGTCGCGCTGGATCCGGAATTCGCCGCCGCGTGGGCTGAGATCGCTTTCGCCGAAGGGCTTCGGTTCATCCAGGGAAACCAATCGGCCGCGCAGGAAGCGATCGTGAAAGAAGCCGCCGCAAATGCACTGCGGCTGGACCCGGAACATGGCAGCGGCCATGCGGCGTGGGGACTTTATTTGTATTACTGTCTCCAGGACTACGATGGCGCGCTGATCGAGCTCCAGGAGGCGCGGGAGCAAGCCCCTAACGACGCGTTTCTGATCCAGGCGATCGGTCTGGTGAAGCGACGGCAAGGCAAGCTCGACGAGGCGATCGACCTGCAGTTTCAAGCCTCCGGGCTCGATCCGCGGAACGAGGACATCTGGGCAAACCTCGGGTTCACCTACCGCGGTATGCGCAAGCTGGCGGATGCGCGCGCGATGTTCGATCGCGCGCTCGCGCTCGCGCCTAACGAGAGGTCGCTTCTGATCAGGAAAGCCGATACCTACATTGCCGAGGGCGACCTCGGCGCAGCGAGCCGGATCCACGATCAATTGCAGCTCCGGTTCGGTGAGGAAGGTTACGACGACACGATCTGGATCCTCGAGCTCCAGCGCAAATACGACGGAGCGATCGCGAAGATCACCGCAGACTTAAAGGCGTCCGACTCGCCTGACCCGGAGGCAGTCGCACTCGCGCACTTGGTTGTTGGCGCTCTGCACATTGTTAGTGGCCGACGAAATGAGGGCGAGCCGCTGGTGCTTCAAGCCGAAGCGGAGATGCGGGCACTCCGTGACGGCGGGAGTAACAATCCGGCGCTGGCCGCCTGGCTCCTCGAAATTCAGGCGCTCCTCGGAAGGCGCGCAGAAGTCGAGCGCATGGCCACCGAGCTGGTGGCGAGTCACGCGAAAGACCGTTGGCGCGGCCCGGGATCGGAGCAAGCAGCGACCCGCGCCTACATGATCCTCGGCGAAAAGGAGCGGGTGATCGCCAATCTCGAGCGGCTTCTCGTGCAACCATCCGGGAGTTCGTGGACCCCGGCGTTGCTGCGGCTGGATCCGCTGTGGGATCCGATCCGCAATGATCCGCGATTCCAGAAGCTCGCCTCTGGCAAGCCATGAACCTCGGGAGCTTCTTCGCCGAGCTGAAGCGACGCAGCGTCTACAAGGTTGCGACGGCATACGTCGTCGTCGCGTGGCTGTTGATTCAGGTCGCAACGCAGACGTTTCCGTTTTTCGAGGTGCCGAATTGGGCGACCCGTCTCGTGATTCTGCTGCTGGTGCTCGGCTTTCCGGTCGCGGTGATCATCGCCTGGGCGTTCGAGCTGACGCCCGAGGGAATTAAACGCATGGAAGACGCCGCCGTAGCCGCACCCGTGAAACGCTCCGGTGGTCGCGCCTGGATCGTGATCGTCGTCGCCGCGGGATTGGTGTCCATGGCGTTGTTTTTCCTTGGGCGTTACACCGTGGGTCCGCGCGGCGACGCGAAAGCTGCCGCTGATAAATCGATCGCCGTGTTGCCATTCGAAAACCGCAGCGAGGACAAGGCGAACTCGTATTTCGCCGACGGCATTCAGGATGAAATCCTGACGCGCCTGTCGAAGATCGATGATCTCAAGGTGATCTCGCGCACGTCGACACAGCGCTACAAAAGCTCGCCCGAAAATCTGCCGGAGATCGCGAAGCAACTCGGCGTCGCGCATGTGCTCGAAGGCAGCGTGCAGAAGGCAGGCGATCAGGTGCGCGTAAATGTGCAGCTGATCAATGCGCAGACCGACGCGCATCTTTGGGCGGAGGTTTACGATCGCAAGGTCGCTGACATTCTGGCCGTGCAGAGCGAGATCGCAGAGACGATTGCGAAGGCATTGCAGGTGAAGCTTTCGACGCGCGAGCGCAAGGCCGTCGCTGCAAAGCCGACGGATAGTCCCGAGGCATACGACGCGTATCTGCGTGGGCTCGCCGTCTGGATGGGGCTCGAGCTCTCACCGAAATCGCGGCGTGAGATGGAGGATCACTACACGCGCGCGGTCCAGCTCGACCCGAAGTTCGCGCTCGCGTGGGCATATTTGTCTGTTGTCCACACGCTCACCTATGCGGAACAGGAACCTACAACGGAGCGGCTGGCGCTCGCGAAGCGCGCCGTCGACACAGCTTTCGAGCTGCAACCGACACTCGGCGACGCGCATTTCGCGCTCGGACTCTATCGGTATCGCGGTTTGCGTGATTACGATGCGGCGCTGAAGGCCTTTGATGACGCGATCCAGCATGGCGTCGAGAAAGCGTTGTCGCTGGAGTTTGCCTCCTACGTGAAGCGTCGACAGGGAAAGTGGGATGAGGCGCTCGCGCTGAATACAGAGTCGCAGCAACTCGATCCACGAAATGCAATCATCTACTCCGAGCGGGCGGTTACGCTGGCCCAGTTGCGGCGCTACGGTGAAGCACGCGCAGCGGTTGACCAGGCGCTGGTCATCTCACCCGATAGCCCTGTGCTTCACGCGCAAAAGACGCGGACCTACCAGGATGAGGGGAACTACGACGCGGCGGAGCAATTACTGCAAAAGGTGCCGCCCGATCCACAGCAGCCCGAGCTGCTGACGACTCACTTCACCCAGAAAATTTACACGCGGCGCTTCGCGGAGATGATTGGCGTTCTCGAGAGTGTACTGGCCGCAGCGCAGTCGCTGCCGCCCCGCCTGGCGGTCGATTACCGTTTGCGCCTCGGCTTTCTCCGGCAGCAGGCCGGGCAGACGGAAGCTGCGCGCCGCGACTTGTTGCAGGTGCGCGCCGAGCTCGAGGCGCTCCGCGTCCGCAGCGACAAGGATGACGACAGCCTCGCGGAGTTGATCTTTGTGAACGGAATGCTGGGCGATCGTCAGGGCGTGGAAGCGGGCATCGCGGCCCTGAGGCCTGAAATCCTGCGCGATCATTTTCAGGGTCCTGAGGTCGAGGAACTGGTCGCAGGCGCGTGGGCGCAGCTCGGCGACAAGGATGCCGCTTTCGCAATTCTAAAGCGGCTGGCGAGCAAACCGGGCTCGCTCTCCATCGGCAGCCTGCGTGCGAATCCGCTCTGGGATCCGCTGCGGGATGATGCCCGCTTTGCACGACTCGTCGCGGAGTTAACGCCGTGAACCTTCCGCGTCTCTTTGCCGAGCGGCCAGTGATTGAAGCCGATCCAACCTAACAAGTAGTCGCCAGATGCAGTTACGCTCTGTGTTGTTCACACTGTGCCTAATGGGTTCCGCGCTTTACGCCAGCGCGGAGCCAAATACATCGGTCGAGGCTCTCGAGCGGGTCATCAGCATCGCCGAAACCGGCATGAAGGAGCAGCAGCTCCCCGGGCTGGCGCTCGTGATCATGAAAGCGGATGAGGTGATCCTAGCGCGCGGCTTCGGCCGCGAAGCCCTCGATCGCGAAGACGCGGTGACGGCGAACACCGTCTTCGCGCTCGGCTCGATCTCGAAGCAATTCGTCGCCGCGCTCGTTCTTCAGCTGGCCGACGAGAAGAAGCTCAGCCTCGATGACGCGGTCCTGAAGCATCTGCCGGAGTTCACGCACGTCCCGCCGGAGCTGAGAGTCCGTCATCTGCTGAGCCACACGTCCGGTATGCGCGAAGAGTTCGTGCAGCCCGAGCTCGGCAAATTGTTCGATGAGCCGGGGACGACATTCACCGACTACGTCGAGGCGGCCCGTCACTCGCCGCATGATTGGCCGCCCGGCTCCCGCTGGTCCTACGGGAACGTCAATTACCTGATGCTCACACTGATCGTCGAGCGGCTTACGGGCGAACCATTGGAGAAAACGACCGGCACGCGTTTGTTCGAACCGGTTGGGTTAACGTCGATGCGCCTGTGCTCGGACGTCATCGGTGGCACCGCAGGGGAAGCTCGAGGCTACATCACGCGCGAAGGCGCACTCACGCCGCACCCGGCCGAGAACATCAGTCTCTTCCGCGGTTCAGGCGGCTACTGCGGCAGCGCGTTGGATGTGGCGCGGTGGACGCGAGCGCTCGCTGCCGGAAAGGTGATCGGCCAGCGCGGCTACAAACAGATCTCCACCCGCACGCGCCTGAACGACGGCCGCGAGGCAGAGTATGGCTTTGCGATGGACCTCGGCGCGCACGATGGCGTGCAGCGAAATGGACATGGCGGCTATGGCGGCGGCTTCTCCGCGCAGGCTGCCTATTACCCGAATGCTGAGCTGACTGTAGTCGTCCTCACGAACCGCTTCTTCGCATTCCCCGAAACCATCGAGCGCAAGATTTCTCGGCACCTGCTCGGAATTCCCGAGCCCGCGATCCGCGAAGTGCCGCTCGCACCGGAAGAGCTCAAGCGCTACGCCGGCAGCTACGATCTCGGGATTCATGGCTGGTCCGCGGAGATCGTGGTGCGCGACGGCAAGCTTCACTTCGAACTCAAAGCACCACGCCTGAGCCTTCCTCTGGTGCATGTCGGCAACCATGAGTTCGTCAGCGAACCACCCGCCGTCTTCCGGCTGACTTTCTCCGAAAACGAGCCCGGCCGAGAGCTGCGGCTGGTCGGGATGGGGATGATGACGTGGTACGGACTTCGCCGCCCGTGAGCAGATGCGGTCGTTCTTCTCCGAGCTGAAACGGCGCAATGTCTACAAAGTTCGCGCAGCATATTTGGTCGTCGCGTGGCTGCTGATTCAGGTCGCGAGCACGACGTTCCCCGCGCTCGAGATTCCGAGCTGGGCAATCCGATTAGTGATCGTCCTGCTTGCCCTCGGCTTTCCGATCGCGCTGCTCTTTGCGTGGGCTTTCGAGCTCACACCGGAAGGCATTTAAGCGCGACTACGTCGCCGCGTTGAAGGCCTTCGAAGAAGCCGGCAAACGTTCGCCCGGCAACCCGGAAGTGCTCGCGGCGCGCGGCGCGGTCGAGCGGCGGCGCGGCAACTATGCCCGCTGCGTCGAGCTCACCGAGCGGTCACTCGAGCGCGATCCGCGTAACGTGCGTTCGCTCACCACGCTCGGCGATACGCTCCTCGTCATGCGCCGGCCGGCCGACGCGCGCAGATGGTATGAACGCGCGCTTGCGATCCAAGCCGGCGACAAGTCGCTCCAGAGCCTGGTCGCCGCCAGCTACATCTACGAAGGGAATCGACGCAGCGGCGCGGTTGCTCGATGCGATGCCGCCGCAGTTTACAGACGCCGCGACGTTCGCCATCCAGATCGAATACCGGCACCTGCGCCAGGATTGGCCGTGGCTGATCAAACCATCCAGGCGGTGCTGAGCGCGCCCGGCTTCGAGTTGAACGGCTGGGTGAGCGGGCTCTATCCGGAGCTCGCCTGGGCGCATCGCTGGGCGGGCGATGAAGCGAGCGCGCAGTAAACATTCGGCGAAGGCCGCGAGAAGCTCACCGCGTTGAAGGCGAAGGTCGGCGACAACGGCTACATCACTGCGTCGCTCTCGAGCCTCGCCGCCGGGCTCGGCGAGTGCGACCTCGCCGCCCGCGAAGCCGAGGAAGCGCTCGCGATCAGCGGCGGCGATCAATACGTCCGTGCGCTGCTCCTGAGCAACATCGCGCTCACGCATTCGCTTTGCGGTCGCAAGGACGAAGCGCTTGCCACGCCCGCCCGCAGCGGTCGGGAACCGATCTCGCTCGTGCACGTCAGCGATCTGCGATTCGGGATCGAATGGAACAGCCTCCGAGCTGATCCGCGTTTCCAGAATTACGTCGCCGAGACCGAAGCCGCGCTGACGACGCGGGCGCCGCGTTAATCGACTGCAAGTCCGGAGCCAAACGATGGGCGATCCCGCAATGACGCAACGCTACTTCGTTTCGCTGCCGGTCTTCCAGCGCAGCTGAAACTCCAGCTCTTCTTCACCGCCCGCGCGCTCGTGCTCGATGTTGAACAAGGCATCCGCGCGGATGTGAAGCCGCTCACCGGCGACTTGAATCGTGAACGGCTTCCGGCTTTCGATGGAATCCGCCAGGCGACGCAGCTTCGCGACGAATTGCGCGCGCGAATACGTGCGCTCGAGGTCTCGTTTCGTTTTCGCAGGCATGGCTACCTAATCGCCGATGTGTGGCCGCTGATCATCAAGAAAAATCACCAACCGCCGCCCCATAATGTCAGCGGTGCGAACTCGATGCTGTTGCCCGCAGGGTCGCGAAAATACAAAGAGCGGCCGCCCTGCTTCCAATCGATCTCGGCTTCGATCGGCACATTGGCGCGGATGAGGCGCTGCTTCCACGCCTCGCGTTCTTCATCCGTCGCCGCGAACGCGAGATGCCCCGCGCCCGATGTGCCGTGCGATGGAATCCCGCGGCCCGGCGGCGAGCTGAGCGCCGGATTGAAGATCAACAACACGCCACCCGCGCAGCGGAACGACAGCATCAACTCCTCGCTGCTGATCACCTCCAGTCCGAGCACGTCCCGATAGAATCGTTCCGCCGCCGCCAGATCATCGGCGTAAAGCACGGACTCGAAAATGCGGAGCGGATGCGTCATGGACGGATGTTGTTTGTGATGCGGAGGCGACTCAGGCAATCTCGTCACATGAAGCTCCGCCTCGCAACCGCCGCGCTCGCGCTCGCCGCCGCCGTCATCGCGCGCGCCGATGAACCGAAGAAGATCGCGCTCGTCGGCGGCACGGTCGTGAATCCTGGCGACGGCACCGTCGTCGAGAACGCACTTCTCTTGATCAACGGCGACACCATCGAATCAATCACTCGCCGCCAGGGCACCGAAGCGCCCGCCGGGGTGCATGTGATTGAGTGCAAAGGCAAATTCATCCTGCCCGGCTACATCGATACGCATGTCCATTTCTTCCAATCGGGCGGCTTGTTCACGCGGCCCGATGTTGTCGATCTGAACAGCGTCCGCCCGTACGCGGAAGAGATCGCGGCGCTGAAGAGCGACCTCGCGGAAACGTTCGAGCGTTATCTGCGCAGCGGTATCACGAGCGTGGTCGATGTCGGCGGACCGCTCTGGAATTTCGATGTCCGCAAGCTCGCGGCCGAGAACCCCAAGGCGCCCCGCGTCGCGGTGGCCGGTCCGCTGATCTCGAGCGTCGCCCGCCCGCAGCTCGATCTCGGTGATCCGCCGATCGTGCAGATCGAGACGCCGGAGCAAGGCCGCGAGTTCGTGCGCAAACTCGCACCGCAGAATCCCGATTACATCAAAATCTGGTACGTCGTCAGTCCGGACAGCCCGATCGAGAAATTCCGTCCTGTCGCGCAAGCGGTGATCGAAGAGAGCCACGCGCGAAAGCTCCGCGTCGCTGTCCACGCGACCGAGCTTGAAGCCGCGCGCGTCGCCGTCGAAGCAGGTGCAGATCTGCTCGTGCACAGCGTCACCGATAAGCCGGTCGATGAATCATTCGTCAGGCTGATCCGCGAGCGCGGCACCATCCTCACGCCCACCCTCGTGGTCTTCGAGCGCTACAGCCGCACCTTCGCGAATCGCCTCAATCTCACGCCGGAGGAGAAAGCGTGGGGCGACCCCGATGTCATCGCGTCACTCGACGTGGCGAAGTTGCCCGAAGGCAAAGTGCCGATGCGTATCGCCGATGCGCTCGCGAAGCCGGAGCCGGTCCTCGCGCGCATTCAGGAGACCTACGACATCGCGCTCAAGAACCTGAAGACGCTGCACGACGCCGGTGTGACGATCGCGACCGGCACCGACGCCGGAAACATCGGCACGATTCACGGGCCCTCGATCTTTCGTGAGTTTCAGTTGATGCGTGAAGCCGGCCTGACGCCGATGCAGATCCTCGTGTGCACAACCGCGAACGCGGCGCGCGCCTTCGGCGGCGACACCGGTGCGAAGATCGGCACGCTCGGGCCTGGCAAGTTCGCTGATCTGGTCATCCTGAACTCCGATCCGCGGGACGACATCGCCCGCGCTTCCGAGATCGACACCGTCATCAAGGACGGCGTGGTGTATCGGGCGAACGAGCTCGTCCGCGGCTCGCGATAGCGCGACGCTGTCGCACCTTCCGCTGTGCATCCTCGGCTGCGCCTCACTGTGGCGTTGGCGAAAGGGAAGCTGCCGGAGTCGGCGAACTAGCGGCCGCGGGCTCGGTGAACTGGACGTTCGCGGCAGGCGTTGCCTCGAGACGCTTGCGAATCTCCGCCCCGAGCACGCGCACCTTCTTCTTATCCGCGCCTTGGTTCGTCGCCTTCGAGAAAGCCTGCATCTCGGCCTCCGCCTCTTTGTATTTCAGGCTGATGAACTCCTCCAGCTTCCGGCGCAGCTCCGCTTGCGCTTCTTCCATCGTCGTGGCGCGCGCGTTCGGTAGCTCGCCCGGCTTCAAGGCCGCGAGCCGGCGCGCATGGATTTCATTCACATCCAGGATTGCCTGGCCGTAAGGCAACTCCGCCTTCAATTCCTTCGCCTGCGGGTGGCGCCAGGTCTCGTTCTTCTCGAACCCGGAGAAGATGAGCCACTGATCGACCTGCGCGTAGTAGAAGCCGTTGTAGAACTTGACGCTAAGGTAATACCCCGGCCGGAGCGCCGTCTTGATGTAGAACGCCTGGTTCTTCGGCGCCGCCTTGTTCACCGGGAAATCGTCAACTGTCAGCTGCCGATATGGTGCCACTCCCTGTGCCATTACTTCTTGCCAGGTCACTGCGCCCGGTGGCGACGCGGCGGGATCCTGCGCGCCAGCTGATGGGAGGAGAGCTACGAGAGCAGCTACCTTTAGGAAGCTGGAGACGCGTCGCATGTCAGTAAGTGTTTGTGCGCTTCGTGCTACTTTGTCACGTAATCCCACGCCTCGCCGCCGCGCGCGACGAGAGCGTCGATGTCTTCCTCGAGCAGGTATCCTTCGGCGGCAAGTTCCGCCGCCGCTTCTTCGAACTTCCGCAGATATTCCTCGCGCGAGGGATAGCGCTCCGCGATCGGCGCGCGTGGATCGCCTGTCGCTTCCGCATCAGCCTTCGTCTTCGGCAGCGGGAAGAACGAGCCGAGAAAGCTTACCCGCTCGTTAGGCATCCCGATCTTCGGATCGCGCAGGTTCCACCCGGTGTAAGTCGCGAGCGGCACAACGAGCTGCGGCAGTCGCACGCCGCCAAGATCGTTTCCATTCTCGTCCACCTGCGGCACCAGCGCGGGGAACGGCTTCCCCACACCGGGCGGCTGCTTCGTGATGATGCGCTTCTTCCATTGCGGACCGAAGTCTAGCCGGAGCGCGTCGTGCACACGGTCCGGCGGAGCAGCCAGCGTCCGCATGCTCATTTCCTTAGCCATGCGGAAGACCGGGATCTCCGGAAACTTCAGCGCCTCGCGCCTAACGAGCGTCCCGTCGGCGATCTTCGGATACTTGCTCTCCGGCGGCTCCTGGCCGTCGCGCACCCAATCCTCCATCGCCACAAAGAGCGCACGCCAGAACCACCGCACCGGATTCGGGTTCGGCAGATGTTGCGCTGCGAGGCTCGGCTCCGGGTCCGGTGTCGGCGGAAAGCCGCGGGAGAAATGCTGCAGCCCCGCGAGATGATAGATGCGCGCGTTCTCCATCGGCGGCACATCGCGCTTCCCGTCCGGCGAGGTGTGGATCAGCGACCCCGCACGCGACCAGTATTCATACGAAGTGTTCGTGTGGAAAACCTTCGGCAACACCTTCGCGGCCTTCGTGCGGTCGAGCAGTCCCGCCCGTCGTCGCGTCTCGGGCTCCTTCTGCGGCCCGTCGGTGAAGGGGAACAGGTCCGTCGGATAAAACAGCGCCGTCGTCGGCTGCGCATCGCGTGACGGTTGCGCGAAGCGATGATTGAAGCTCCCGATCCCCGCCCCGGCCACGTGGATAAACATCCCATCGATCGCCCGCTGCCCCGCTTCGTCCGCATTGAATCCCTCCAGCAGGAAATGCCGTAGAAACCGCCCGCTCTGCGAGATGCCGAGCGCATGCACGCGTTGCGTAGCCGGCGCGAGCTCGTTCTCCGCGCGCTTCAGGTACGCCGCGAAGTCGCGCACCGCCGCAAACCCGAGCCCCGCGATCGCCGGGTCCTGCGCCCGATAAACCACCTCGTAGATTTTCCCGGGCTGGAATCCACCCTGCAGCCGGATGGCGCGCAACTCCCGAGCCGCCTCGCCCTTCGCTGCGCCTCCCGCCACGAATTGCCATTCGCTCCGCGGCACCATCTGCCGCTCGGCCACCGGCGCATCGCGCGCCGTCAGCACATTCTCCGCGTGCTCCGGATCCGCCGCGGCATACTCCGTTCCGCCGATGTTCCCGCTGATCATGTGACCGAGCGGATGCTCATCATGCTGCTCGGTGACGGTGAAATCGGCGCGCACGAGCCCCGTGATCGCTTTCGCCGTCGCAGCCAAACGCGGCGCGAGAGAGCGACTGATCTCAGCGTCGGATGCCGCATTCGCGCCTCTGACTTCGAGCCCCGCCGGTGTGCCCTTCTTCTCTGAGGCCGACACGTCCTCCACCTCGCGCGCGCGTGGCGAATAAAGCCGCAGCACATTCGTCTCGTCGCGCGCGTCCCATTGCCAGCCGAGCCATGCCACGGTCACTCCGCGCCGCATCAAAAAGCCATCGCCAAACTCCTCCTCCGTCGCCGGATCGCGCGACCCCTTCCCGCCGTGCATCAGGGCGAGGATCCCTTTCCCGCCGCGGTTCGGTATCTCGAGCAACACCGAGCCGCTCGAACGCGCCGCCTCCTTCGGCCGAAGCATGTAGAAGTCGGCGGAGAACTCCACCTCGCCGGCCTCGTTCCGCGGCGCCTTGTCGAGATCCACGATGAACTTGTTAGGCGCCGTCTCCGGCTTGACTGCGAAATGCACCTTGCCCACGATCTTCTCGTAAGCGCCGGCATCGCCGAACGCCTTCGCCTCCAGGACATCCGACCGCGACGAAATCTCAACCCGATCGACGCGAGCCTCGGCCTCGGCCGCGGCCGCGACCGCGAAGACTGCGCCCGCAGTGAACAGAAGTCTCATCGCCGGTAAGCCTCGCGTCAATGTGCGCTCCGCTCAATTGCGACGAGCAGCTAAAGTCTCTGCCTTGGAATCGCCGCGTCGCCCGTGCACCGTACTCGTCCGCATGAGAATCCGTGTCGCCGTGGAAGCCGACATCCCCGGGATGCATCGCATCCGGCTCCGTGTGCGAGAGAATCGCCTGGCCGATCCGCGGCTCATCCAGCCGGAAGACTATCGGCGGATGCTCGTCGAGCGAGGGCGCGGCTGGGTGGCTGAGGTCGACACAGGCCTGGCTGGTTTCACCTTCGTCGATCGCGCCCGGTCGAACATCTGGGCTCTGTTCGTTGATCCGCTGCACGAAGGACGAGGCGTGGGACGAGCGCTGCACGACACAATGCTCGAGTGGCTCTTCAGCTGCGGCATCGACAAAGCCTGGCTCGGCACTGAGCCCGGAACGCGCGCCGAGCGATTCTACCAGGCTGCCGGCTGGCGCTACGTAGACACGCAGCGCGGTGAGGCGATCTACGAGCTGTCAGCGCAGGAGTGGCTCCATCGCCCAGCTTGATGCTGGGCGGTCAGAGCGCCATACAACGCGTCGCGCCGCCTATGGGGTCGGCGTCGGGGCGGCGGGCTCAGGGGAAGCGTCGGTCGCTTCCTTCAGCTTTTCCGCGGCGGAATTAGTCAGCTCTCTGCCCTGCTCGATCGCCTGCTGCGTCGCATCCTTCGCCTTCTCGCCCCACTCCTTCAGCTTCGGCTCGGCCTCTTTGGCTGCTTCCTTCGTTTTGTCGATCAGTTCGTCCACCTTCGGCTTCGCCTTCTCGATCCCGCGCTCGGCGGCTTCCTTCGCCTCTTTCGCCTTCGTCTCCACCGTCTGTCTCGCCTCCTCGGCCTTTTGTTTCAAATCGTCGGAGGTTTTTTGATCGCAGCCCGCCAGCGCGAGCAAAGCAGCCGCCACGGCGGCGAGAGGAGTGATCCGGTTCATAATTGATGTTGCTGTTCTTGATTCGTTCTTCCGCAAGCTTTGGAGGCACCGAGCCGCGATTTCACCAGCATCGCCAACGCCGCGCGCGTCGCGAATTTCCTGCGATACTCTACTGCGTTAACGCTTCGCCGCTTCCTGTTCTCTCGTTAGCATCGCTTCGAATGCGCCCGGAGAAATTTTGGATTGCGCTGGAGGTGTCTGCTCTCGGAGCCGTATTTTGCGGTCCATGCACAACTGGTTCGCACCGGTCAGATCGGTTCTACTTGCCGTTGTTCTGATCTTTGTCACCGCCTCACATCTGTAGGCCACGGAATCTGTGACGTCTCTGGCGGCGGGTACTACATCGACATGCTCATGGGGATGGCGGATGAGCTATCGGTTGCCCGGGTTCTCTTTTCGCCACCGGGAGACGGATCGTTGGTTGAGCTCCCCCACGAGCTCCTTCGGGCCGAAAAGATCAACGGCCGCAAGCGTATTCTGATCCTGCACTTCGTGAACAAGGGCGAACCGAACTTGCCCAAGTCCTTCTCTTTGGCGGTCCGGAAGAATACCGGCGTCCTCACCGTCGACGGCAAACGCGTCAAGGGCTCGTTCGATTGGCGGGATTCGACACCCGAATAGTATTCGAGCTCGCGAGCGGCACATTAGACGGCTCAACCCACGCCGCGCATATCATGAGTCGGACATGAACAGCTGCCGCTGCAATCCGCTTTGCTCGATAATGCTCTTGAGCGTGCCGCGCCGGAGCTCGCTGTGATTTGGTCCGATGACCGTGCGCCCGCCGTCACTCGTCTGCTTGCGCATGACGATGTGACTCCCCGACTGCCGCGTTCTCGCGAAGCCGTGTTCCTGCAGAAGATCGCAGAGTTCGCGCGCAGAAAAGAGACGCAGCTTAGGGATGCGCCGGCTGCAGTGACGTCACTTTGACGCCCGCGATTGAGACGACGTCGAATTTCCTGCTCATCAGCTTCCTCGATCGACAAATCAACCGCCTCTTTCAGCATGCGTTCGGCTTCCTCGATCGATTCCCCCTGACTTGCGACACCCAACTCCGGACACGTCGCTACGAACCAGTCATCCTCGCGCTCGATCACCGCGGTGAGTTTCGGCAGTTTCATGAGAACCAGAGGCCGAGCGCTTCCTTCGCGTTTGCGACCGCTTCCTCTTCGGTATCGCCAGCCCTGGCGCAACCAGGCAACTCGGGGAAAACCGCAGACCAGCGCTTCGCTTCTGGGTCGAACTCCACAATCACGCGCAGCTTCATGACGTAAGCAGCGTATCACTCCGGCGGCGCGCAAGCGAGAGTCACTTCCGAGAGCTGCGACCAGCGGCACCGAAGCGCCGCCGCAAATGACTTTCCCGTTCGTAGGGAGCATTCTATACGTGAGTCACGTATAGCGTCAGCGCAGCGGCAATAGTAAGTGAGCGGCGGAGGCGTTGCACGACACACGCTACGGCTGCAGGAGCACGGTGTGCGGCGGCAGGAGGCCCATGCGGCGCGCGAAGGTATCGGCGATGCTGAGGGCGCGGCCTTTTGCTTCGTCCGCTTTAGGCCCGGAGAAGTTCTCGTCCACCGTGGCGAGGAACAACTCCAGCCAGCGATCGAAGTGTGCCTTCTCCACCGGGAGCACGGCATGCTTGGGGAAGGGCGCGCCGCGATACGTGCCGGTGCCGAGGAGCATCGTTTCCCAGAAGCTGTAGAGCGTCGCCATGTGCGCAGGCCAGTCGTCCTGCACCACGTTGTTGAAGATAGGCCCAAGCAGCGCGTCCACGCGCACCTTGCCGTAGAAGCGATCCACCAGCATCGCCACATCGGCGCTCGTCGCGATGTCCATCTCGCACCTTACCACGGAGCGGCGCTCTTCGGTTTTTTTGTACAACTCCGAGCCGCTCGAGCGCATCGGTGAGGGCGAGATGGGCGACTCGGCAATCACCGCGAATACTGGCCTGGGCGCATTGGCGACAATAGCCTCGACGACCGACAAGCACTTGTTAATTTCGACCAAAGAACCGCAGTGTTGATGCCTAAACAATTCGAAATACTGAATCCTAAACGCGTCTGGAACGCTCCGACGGGACGCGAAGGATGGTTCCCGTATTACGCCGGATTTTCTAGCGACTTCGCAACGACACTCATTCGCTCCGCGGCTCTCCCGAAGAATTCGTGGATACTCGACCCTTGGAACGGCAGTGGCACGACAACTGGGTCGGCGGCGGCACTCGGTCATTCTGCAATGGGCACCGACCTGAATCCGGTGATGGTGATCGTCGGAAAAGCCAGGATTCTCTGCCCGCGTGAGAAGGGCAGTCTGCTGCCGCTGTTGGCGGACATCCTGCGAAAGGCGAGGCAGCTCGACAACGAATTACCGCCTGACGACGCACTACTGCTGTGGTTCGTGCCGTCAGCCGCCGCGGTGTTGCGAAACATCGAGCGCGTCATTCAACGGCTGTTGCTGAGCCCGAACTTGTATCAATCGATCGCCGCGCGCGACAACCTCAACGACATGTCCGATCTGTGCGCGTTCTTTTATACCTCGCTGTTTCGCACGGCCCGGCAGATGTCGGCGACCGCAACGTGCTCTAACCCGACATGGAGGAAGCGGCCGCAGGAAAAGGAAAATCGCGCGCGGCCGCCTGCTTCTACTATTTTGGAGGCGTTCAGCATCGTTGCTCACGAAATGGTACGAAGCATCGATGAGACGGCGGCTAACGATAATTCGCCAATCGAATGCCGGATCGAGATCGGGGACTCTCAAGCGATCGCGAACGAGGAGCATAGCGTCGACCTCGTTCTTACATCGCCGCCGTATTGCACCAGAATCGACTACGCGGTGTCGACTGCAGTGGAGTTAGCAGTGCTGGGATTCCGTGACGATGATGAATTCGACAAGCTTCGGCGGCGCCTACTCGGCACCACAACAGTTCCAAAGGAACCACCATCGATTCTGATTGAGTGGGGTCCGACATGCGCTGAGTTTCTTGACGCGCTGTTCAAGCATCCGTCTCGAGCTTCGGCGACTTACTATTTCAAGAATCACGTCCAATACTTCGATGGTCTGCATCGTTCGCTCACTGAAATCAGTCGTGTGCTGAAGCCAGGTGGCTCCTGTATTCTCGTGCTCCAGGATTCGTATTACAAAGAGCTTCACAACGATTTGCCTGCGATTGTAAGCGAGATGGCCGAAGGAATCGGCATAGAGCTCGTTCGGGAGAAGAGTTTTCCGTTATCCATCACGTTGGCAGGTATAAACCCGAAGGTGAAACAGTATAGAACAACCTGCGACGCGATCGAAAAGGTGCTTTGCTTCACGAAATGACGTTAGACAGCGGAGGCGGCGGCGCCGTTACAGCGCTGATTGACGCGATCGAGCGGCGCGTGAGGCAAGTGCACACGCAGAGTTTGGACCTGTCCTTCAACGAGTTGCTCGACATGCACAGCAACCATGAGCTCGATATCAGTCCAGAATATCAGCGACTGTTTCAGTGGTCAGAGGGCGCCCGATCTCGATTTATCGAGTCACTGCTGCTCGAAATGCCGGTGCCGCCGATTTATGTCGTCGAAGAAGAGGATGGGCGATACTTGCTGATCGACGGATTGCAGCGCATTTCCTCTTACCTTCACCTGCGCGGAAGACTCGTGGCGACTCACCTACAGCCGCCGGTGAACTATGGTGAAATGTTGACTCTGTCGGACTGTGATATCGTCACCGAGCTGAACGGCCGGACTTACGATGATCTCGGAACAGCTCTCCAGATTCGGCTCAAGCGCGCCTTCGTACGTGTTGAGGTCGTGCGCAAGGGTAGTGACGCGCGCTTCAAGTATTACATGTTCAAGCGGCTTAACACCGGCGGTGCGTTGCTTTCAGATCAACAGATCCGCAATTGCACGATTCGCCTGCTGGACCCGACGTTCAACGATTTCATTATTGAACTAAGCAACGACCGCGACTTTGCCGCTTGCTGCGAGATCCTCACGCAAGAGAGAACATTAGCAGCATTCGACCAAGAACTGGTTCTTCGGTTCTTCGCATTGAAGAACGCCCGCGAGCGCTTCAAGCACGACGTCTCAGATTTCTTGACTGAGTACATGGAGAACGTCTCCGACCCGGAGCGCGGCAGTAACTTCGATTACGCTGAGGAGCGGCGACAGTTTCAGCGGACTTTTCGCATTTTAGGCGCAACGCTGGGCGACCGCGCCTTTGCTTACGCGAACCCGCAGCGGACGAAGATAACTCGTGGCTTCAGCGTTTATCACTATGAAGCATTAACTGTCGGGCTCCAACCGGAGCTAAATCGACTGGATCCAGACGACACTGACCAGATGCAACGACTGGGTGAGGTACTAACACAGCTGAAGCTTGATCCGGAATTCATCCGAATCACGACAGGCGGAGGCAAGAACTCGCCGGGCCCGCTTGACGACAGGATTCAGTTTGTCGCTCGACGCGTCACTCAATTCCTTGCCGCATGAACTCGGCAGAGCTGTGGGCCGAGATCGAGGCGGACCAAGCGTGGCGCGAGGAAGAGATTCGCTTCCTGCAGAACCGACTGACTGACATCGAGAGCGACGACGATAAGAGCCGATTCCGGCGCGCTCTGATTCTGATGTTGTATGCGCATTTCGAAGGCTTCTTCCGGTTTGTTTTGACGCACTACGTGAAGGCGGTAAACCGAGCCGGGCTCACCTGCCAGCAAGCTCAGACGGCACTCGCTGCGGCAACCCTCGCCCAAGTGTTCCGCGACCTGCGGAATCCCAATTCGAAATGCGAAGAGTTCCACAACATTTTGCCTGATGATGCGAAGCTTCACCGATTCGCCCGGGACAAGGAGTTCCTCGAGCGGGTCACGGACTTCGAAGAACGGCCCATCGACATATCCGACGACGTCATCGATACCGAATCGAACCTGAAGCCACCCGTTATTCGTAAGAATTTGTACTACCTCGGCTTCGCACCAGACAAATTTGCGTCCTTCGAAGGTCAGGTTAACAAGCTGCTGAAATTCCGAAACCGAATTGCTCACGGTGAGACTCGGCAAGGCATCAAAGACGAAGACTACGTCTCGTTGCGGGACACCGCGCAATCGATCATGAATGAGATGAAGCGCGAGATAATGCAGGCGATTGAGCGGAAAGAGTACATGCGGCGTTAGCCATTGTCGGACTCGGGTTCGACTCTTATGTACTCCAGGCATTCTGGGCATTTTTTCGCCGCACGCGGTATCGACTTCGCGCAAAACGGGCAGCTCTTCGTCGAGTGAAAGATGGTTTTCGTTGCTTCCGTCATCGAACGCCGCATTTCGACGTCTCGTATTGCCTTAGCCACTTCCGCTGATGGGTCGCGGTAGGTGTCGAGATCTACCTGAAAGTACTGTTGAAGGTTGATCTCGTACTCGCGAGCGAATGTATTCTTAGCCTCGTTCTCGAACGTGATCTTAACCGCAACGATCGCTTTGTCTCCTCGAGCAGCATCCCATCGATGAATCCGCCGAGAAGTTTAAGTGTGCGACGCGGCGCCAGGAAAGAGATGCCGCTGCGGATCATTTCGATCGATCTTAGTCCATCTGTCATTCTCGGGGACCTCCACGGCAGGTCTTCGGTGATCGAAAATCGGATGTTTAGTGCGGGAGACTCTCCGGAATTGCCAACGACCACGCGAACTTCCGATTCCGGGAAGTCGAGATCGAAAAATACTGACGGTTCGCGTGCCGCGCGAATCTGCCTGACGATTTGGCGTGTGAGAAGGACGTACATTGCCGTTAGCCCTGCGAGCAACACGTTGCTCATCGCGGCGATTAAGGCGGCGTAGAAGCTAAACCGCGCGAAGTCATCTGAGCTCATGCCAGCACGATCACGATCGGTCTTGCCGCGGCGTTGGCAAGGTGGTGTACCGAGCGCCGCACCGCATTCAGGAGGCGCGCGAGGCTGAAGGCGAGCGCCACGCCATTAGTATGCCGATCGCGGCCAGCCAGATGCCCTTGGCGGAGATGAGCGTTTTGCACATCTGAAAGCCGCGGGATGATTGTTTTCCGCAAGAACGGCAGGTACACCCGACGAATGAAGTTGCCCTTCATTCTCGCGCTGTTGCTTGTGACTCCAACGCTCGCGGGCGCTGAGGAGCGGCTGCCGATCATCGACATGCACTTGCATGCGCGCCGGGCGAACTACGCCGGACCGGACCCGATGCCGATGTGCGCGCCGTTCGTGGTCATGCCGCGTTCCGATCCGAAGCAGTCGGTCGTCGCCGGCATGGCGATGAACGTCAATCCGCCGTGCGAAAACCCGATCCCCGCGGCCACGACCGATGAGCAGGTGATGCGCGACACGATGGCGGTGATGGAGAAACACAACATCATCGGCATGGTGAGCGGCGAGCCGGAGCTGATGAAGACCTGGCGAGCGGCAGCGCCGGAACGAATCATCCCAGGGATCGACATGCGGCTCCCCGGGACCACAGGCCACAGCCACGTGGCCGGGCGAACGGTGAAGGAGCTGCGGGAGTTGCACGCGCGTGGCGTGTTCCAGGTGCTCGGGGAAGTGATGGCGCAATACGAGGGTGTGCGCGCTGATGATCCCCGGCTGGAGCCGTATTGGGCACTGGCTGAGGAACTGGATATTCCCGTCGGCATCCACCTGGGCCCGGGCGAGCCGGCACAGCCGTACGGGAAAAGCTCCGGCTATCGCGCGCGCAACGGCAGCCCGCTCGTGCTGGAGGACGTGCTCGTGCGGCATCCGAAGCTGCGCGTCTATATCATGCACGCCGGCTATCCGTTTGCCGACGACCTGCGCGCGCTGCTCTTCTCGCATCCGCAGGTCTACGTCGACATCGCGAGCATCGTCTACACGGAGCCGCGGCCGGCGTTCTATCGTTTCCTGCAGGAGATCGTGGAGGCGGGGTATGGCGATCGCGTGATGTTCGGCTCGGACCAGATGATCTGGCCCGGTGTCATCGAACCATCCATCGCGGCGATCAAGGACGCGCCGTTCCTCACTGACGCGCAGAAGCGAGACATCTTCTATAACAACGCGGCGCGCTTCCTGAGGCTAAGCGCCGAGGAGATGGCGCGGCACCGGTCGATGTGAAAGCAGCGGAGCGATGAATCAGGAAAGGAGGAAAGCAGGAAAAGAGGTTGAATTTCAAAGCCAGAAAACCAGAAGCGATCCGAGTCAGAATGCTGCAATCGAGGATCAGAACTCCATTCCGTTCCTGCTTTCCTCTTTTCCTGATTCATACCTCTTCTGGCTTTCTGGTTTCCAAATTCATCCTCTCCGCCAGTGACGAAGGACACGGTGCTCCGGCGTTGCAGTAGCGTGCTCGGCCGTGGTTTCAATGAGCTGGCGGCGGCGCAGGAGCTCGAGCGCGGTTTGCACGGCGCTTTTCGAGAGGCCAGTCGCTTCCGCGAGATTGCGCAAGCTCGATGGCACCGGCTTCCACCGCGCGCGTGCCGCCTGGCCGTAGAGATACAGATAAACCAGATACGCGGCTGGCTGGCGATCGTGGCCGACGATATCGCGCATCAGCACGTCGAGCACGTAGTCGTCGATCGGAACTGTGTCGCGGAACGTGGCCATGGGGAGACGAACGAATCAGGAAAGCAGGAACGCAGGAAAAGACGGTTCTGAATTCAAAGCCAGAAAACCAGAAACGAAAGGAGGCTGTGCCCAGCACACGAAGACCTCAGCGTCGGAATCGATCTCCTTCCCTGCGTTCCGCTTTTCCTGATTCAGGCCCTTTCCGGGTTTCTGGCTTCCAAATTCAACCCTCCCGGTCCAGCACCAGGATCAGGTGCGTATCGTCGTCCGCGTGGAACGTGAAGCCGCATTTTTCCAGGACGCGGAGCGAGGCGCCGTTGTGCTTCGCCACACCCGCGAAGAGCGGCCGCGTCTGTTCCAGCCGAAGGAACTCGGCGAGCGCGGCAGTCGCCACACCACGGCCCCAGTAAGCGCGATCGATCCAGTAGCCGAGCTCGCGTTTCCCGTCGGAGTTCCAGCTCACGATGTTCCCGGCGACGTGCTCGCCCGGCGCGGCATCCGCTGAGTCCGCCACCGCGAGAACGATGGTCCTGATCAGCCCCGTCTCGTCGGCGAGAATCTTCGCCCAATGCCGGTCGAACGCGTCCCGATCGCGCGGCGTGAATGCCGCCATCGCCGCGGCCTCGGCGTCCTGCTGGTTCGCGAAGAACAGCGGCAGGTCGCCAGGTTCGACTTTTCGCAACCGAACGTTCGGGCTCATCGCTGCGGTAGATTGAATCAGGAAATCTTCGGTCCGGCCTCTGATTTGTTCGATCCGCAAAATTGTGAATCCAAACCGACCCGTCGCTGCATCCATTCAGTGAACCCATGGAAACTTCATCGCCTCCGCCACTGCCAATGCCGGCCAGCAATCCAGTCGCCAATCTCGTCACCGTCCGCAGCTGGAGCGCACTCTGCCACGCCAGCGCGCTGCTGGGCGTTTTCGTTCCGTTTCCTGGGCATGTGATCCCGCCGCTCATCGTCTGGCTGCTTAAACGAGGCGAGTCACCCGAGATCGACGCGCATGGCAAGGAAGCGCTCAACTTCCAGATCTCGATGCTGATCTACAAGGCAATCGCCGGCGTCTTTTGCCTCGTGCTGATCGGCTTCCTGATCCTGCCGGTCCTCTGGGTCCTAAACGTCGTCTTCGTGATCATCGCGGCGATCAAGGCGGGCGACGGCGAGCTCTATCGCTACCCGCTTACGATCCGGTTTCTCCAGTAACGGACAGCGCGCAGACTCCGCGAGCGCGGCGCCGCGGAGTCAGGAGCGGCTCGCCTTGCTGCTTTTCGGGAGGCGGTTCAACTCCGCTAGGGTTTCGTCGCACCACTGCACAAGCGCGCGGCTCACGTGCTGCCCATAGCTTACGGTCATCAGCCAGAAAGGGAGATTTGGGTTACCGGCATTCTCCTGGCTGATCTGTTTCTTGATGGCGCCGTACTTCTGTAGCAATCCGCGCTGCAACTCCCTGAATTGTTCGACGTGCGCGATGTTCGCCCTGGCCGGAATCTCCTCACCGAAGAACAACTTCAGGAGAAACTCGTTGCGCTGAACTTTCGGCGCGGAGCCTTCGAGGAGCCACCGCCGCAATTCTTTCCGGCCTTTGGCCGTAAGTGAGTAAACGTGGCGATCCGGTTTGCCGGCTTCGGTCTCGACAGATTTCGTGACGAGCTTGTCCGCGATCAGCTTTTTCAGCACCGGGTAGATCTGGCCGTAACTCTCCGTCCAGAAATTGCTGATGCTGGTCTCGACCTCCTTCTTGATGTCGTAGCCGGACATCGGCGCGATGCTCAGCATCCCGAGGATCGCGTATTTGCTCTTCACCTCCCGCATAAAAATAAATTGTCGGCGATATATCTAAATGATATATGACACAAAGATACCGGCTACGATTGAGGGTTCTCGGTCAGCCTCTATCAACGAAAAGGAAGGCTGAACATGAATGGCATCTTCAAAGTGGCTCTCATCATACACATCGTCTTCGGGAGCGTCGCTCTCTTCGTCGCGCCGGCCGCGATGATGGCCGGCAAGGGCGGCGCGTGGCATCGCCGCTGGGGTAAGGTGTTCTTCTGGGGCGATCACGGGCGTGGCGATCACGGCGGTTGTTCTGTCGGTGATCCGCTCCGGGCTGTTCTTTCTACTCATCGCCGTGTTCAGCTTTTATCTCGCGCTCACCGGTTATCGCATCCTGTACCGCAAGACTGCGCAGCAGCGCGCCGGCAAAGTTGACTGGACGGCAGCCATCACCATGATCGTCGGCAGTCTCGGACTGGTCGCTCATGGCAGTTACGGGATGTTGACTTCCAACTTCGGCATCGTGGCGATTGTCTTCGGCCTCATCGGTCTCTGGCTCGCGGCTTCGGACGTGCGCGAGTTTCTCCATCATCCCTCGGATAAGATGGCGTGGTGGTACAGTCATATGACGCGAATGATCTCGGCTTACATCGCAACGGTGACGGCGTTCTCCGTGGTGAATATGAAGTTCCTGCCGCAGGTCACGCGATGGCTCTGGCCGACGGTGATCGGAACGATCGGTATCGTGATCTGGACGCGATATTATCGCCGGAAGTTTAATCGCCGTGCGCACACCAAGGCGGCAGTCTTAGCGGCCATTTGAATCGGGCGGGCCGGCGCGCCTGTGCCGATAAACGGACAGCACTTTCGCGCGCCGCCCTCTGCTTGCACGTAGACGTGGCGCCGGCGCGGCTTCTACGCTCGGTGCATCATGATCAAACGGATCAAATTCATCAGCATCCCAGTGGCCGACCAGAACCGCGCGCTCGATTTCTACACGGACAAGCTCGGGTTCACGATCATCACCGATCAGCCATTCGACGAGAAGCAGCGCTGGATCGAGCTGCGTGTGCCGAAAGCCGAAACCCGCGTCGTGCTCTTCACGATGGATGGCGACGAGAAGCGTATCGGCTCGATGATGCCGGCGACGTTCGCGTGCGACAACATCGACCGGACCTACAAAGAGCTGAGCGCGCGTGGGGTCGAGTTCATGGGGCAGCCGCAGAAGCAGGACTGGGGCACCTACGCGATGTTCAAGGACAGCGAAGGGAACCGGTTTGTGCTGTCGGAAGATCGGTGAGCGCCTTGCGCATGTCGCAGCGCGGCAGAATCACTCCGCGCGGAGCGCGATCAGGGATCGAGGTATCGCATGGCGGTGCGCTAGGCCGCCGCTCGACATCGCTTCTGCGTGTCGTTTAAAAATCACAGCGTGAGCCCGACCTTCGCTGAGATCACGCAGCATGCCTTCAGGCTACCACATGATCAGCAAGTTGAGACTGGCCCGCACGCTTCTTGAGAAAGGTGAGGCAACTGGAGACTCCGACGCGGACGCGGCGCGGGAGGATGAGATCGAGCGCCGGATCAAGAGCATCGATGGAGGCCTGGCGAAGAGCCGGCCGCTCGCAGAAGTCGTTGAGAGGTCGATCGGCAGCTCGGTCGATGACCGTCGTCATTCTCGGCGAAGCCGAAGGTCGCGCGGTCAGAGCCGGGTCTCGAAATCTGCTTCGCCCATCGCCGCTGGCCAGACGCGGCCGATGATGATGTTCTCGCCGCGGACGGTGTAAACGATCTTCCACCGCAGGAAGATCAGCTTTCGCCAACCACCGTGTCGCAGCTCATCGAGGATCGTGCCGGCCTCAGGATGCTGCAGGAGAATCTGTGCGCGGTCGTCAGATTCCGAAGCCGACGCGGGATGATGCGCCCGGGTCGCGACGCGCGATGTAGCGAACTATTGCCTCGATGTCAGCCGAAGCGCGCTCAGTCCAGACTAGTTTCCGGTCCATTCACCAACGCGAGTTTTCATCTGCTCGTTGGTGATCAAGCGATCGCGCGCGATGTCCTCCTCCGCCTCGCCGATGGCAGCGAGAAACGCAATCTCCTCGGCAACATCGCGGAAGTTCGCGTCAGCTGGAAGGCGATTTATCGCAAGGAGCACTTGTTCTTTGACGCTCATCCCGTTTCGACAATACCAAAACGCGGCGCGTAAGCGAGTGCCGGCGACGACGCCCCATCACTCCGCCCGGAGCGCGATCATTGGGTCGACGCGGCTGGCGCGGCGGGCGGGGATCCAGCAGGCGAGGAAGGCGATGGTGAGAAGCGTCAAGCCGATGCCGGTGAAGGTGATCGGGTCGGTGGCGCTGACGCCGTACAGGAAGCTCTTCAGAAGTTGGGCGCCGCCCAGCGCGAGCGCGAGGCCGATGAGCGAGCCGATCGCAGCGAGCCACATGCCTTGGCGGACGATGAGCTTTTGGACATCCGAGAGCTGCGCGCCGAGGGCCATGCGCAGGCCGATCTCGCGGGTGCGGCCGGCGACGACGTGCGACATGACGCCGTAGATGCCAACCGCGGCGAGGACGAGCGCGAGCAGGCCGAAGCTGCCGAGCACGATCGCCGCCATGCGCGCGGGAAAGAGCGAAGTTCCCATGTGCTGGGTGAGCGTCTTTTGGCTGTAGATCGGGAGGGTCGGGTCGAGCTCCTGCACTGCGGCTTTTAGAGCTTTGAGCGCGGCGTGGGCATCGCCGCGCACGCGGGCGACGAGCGTGGCTCCCCCTTCGTAGCCACGGAAGAAGGGCTGATAGACAGCCGGCTTCGGGTCTTCGCCGAGCGAGGTGTATTTCCCATCCGGCACGACGCCGATGATTTCCCAGAAGGGACTCTCCGGCCCGCGAAAGTTGAAGCGTTTCCCGATCGGGTCCTGGCCGCCATAGAACCGGCGCGCGAACGTTTCATTCACAACCGCGACGCGGTTCTCGAGCTTATTTTCGTCCATGCGAAAATCGCGGCCGCGGAGCGGAATGCCCATCGTCTCGAAGTAACCGGGCGCGGCGGAGAACGGCACCGCCTGCGGGAGATTGCTCACGCTCGTGAACTCGGCGCCCTCGACGTAAACGGTGGCGGAGTTGTAGTTGAGGCCGAGCGGCAGGTTGTCGACGAACGTGACGGACTCGACCTGCGGCAGGGCGGCGGCACGTTGCAGCACCTGATTGTAGAACGCGCGGCCGCGCCCTTCATCGTAGCCTTGCAAAGGAAGATCGAACGCGAGCGCGACCCGGTTCTCGGGATTGAATCCGGGCCGCACCTTCTGCGCTGCCTGCAAGCCGCGGACGATCAGCGCGGCGCTGATGAGAAGGACGAGCGAGAGCGCGACCTGCATGACGACGAGTCCATTCCGCAAACGCGAGCGGCGGAAACCGGCCATCGAGCTTTCGTCCTTGAGCGCGGGAACGAGCTGCGGCTTCGAGGATTGGAGGGCGGGGATGAGGCTGAAGAGGATGCCGGTGGCGATTGAGAGCACGAGCGTGAAGGTGAGGACGCGCCAGTCAATCCGCAGATCGAAGAGGAGCGCGATGTCGGTCGGCAGCTGGAGGTTGCGCACGGAGTAGTTGATGAGCGCGGCGAGGCCGACGCCGCACAAGCCGCCGGCGCAGGAGATGAGCAGGCTTTCGGTGAGCAATTGCCTAACGAGACGTTTGCGGCTGGCGCCGACCGCGAGCCGCACGGCGATCTCTTTCCGGCGCTCGGTCGCGCGGGCGAGGAGAAGATTGGCGAGATTGACGCAGGCGAGGAGCAGGACGAGCGCGCCGACGGCGGTGAGGATTCCGGCGAAAGCGAAGACGCCGTTGCGGATCTCGGGGAGGAAGAGGCCGGGCTTCGAAAGAACGAGGCCGCGTCCGGCCAGTTCTGGATAATCTTGCGCCATCTGCGCGGTGAGAGTCTTCAGCTCGGCCTCGGCCTGCTTCTCGCTGATGCCGGGTTTGAGACGGCCGACGACGAAGCTGTTGTCGCTGGTCCGCCGCTCGAGCCATGTGCTGCCGGGCTCGATCTCTTTCGCCATCATCATCGGGATGAACATCTCGGCCGCATACGCGACCTCGGTGCCGATGAAGCCTTTCGGCGCGACACCAATGACGGTGAACGGCCGGCCATTGAACTGCACGGTCTGCCCGACGATCGATGGATCGGAACCGAAGCGGCGTTCCCAGGCGCCGTGGCTTAGGACGGCGACGGGATGCGAGCCGGGCGTCTGATCTTCCTCAGGCAGAAACGCGCGGCCGAGCGCCGGCTTCACTCCTAGGACGTCGAAGTAATTGCCGGACACCAGATAGCCCCAGACGCGCTCGTTGCGCCCGCCGTGGCTGAGCGCGCTGACGACGACGCGGTACGCGCAGAGGCCGGAAAGGACGGTGTTACGGTCGCGGTAATCCTTGTAGTTCGGGTAAGACTGGAGGGTGACGCTCGCGCCGTTGTGCAGCGTGCCGTAGAGCTCGACGAGTCGCGCCGGCTCGTGCACCGGGAGCGGGCGCAGGAGCACGGTATCGAGGAGGCTGAAGATGGAGGTGTTCGCGCCGATGCCGAGCGCCATCGAGATGATCGCGAGCGCGGCGAAGCCGGGTTTGCGGATGAGCTGGCGAAGGCCGTAACGGATGTCCTGGAGAAGTCGTTCCATGCTTGCTGCAGGACACGGGGTTGAGCGGAGGACTCGACGACGCGCCGGCTCCGCTTCGCACCTGCGCAGATGAGATGCGCGAGGGCAGGCGTTTGGATTCAGGAATTCGGGATTTTATGAATCAGGAAAGCAGGAACAAGAGGGTTGAATTTGGAGGCTGCTTTAGGCGAAAGCCCTTCCCGGGTTGGTTATTGCTCCATTTCTCGAACACTGGCGCAAATCTCTCCGGACCGGGTGTCGACATTGTGTCGGCTAAACGCGGTGGTGGACTTAAGTCAATGAGCGGAACCAGCATGGCCACTCCCCCATGTTGCAGGTTTCGCGGCTCTGTGGGCGGAGAAGATAATGCAGCCACGATCGCTCAACGCTTTCGAGTGGCTAGGCCGGCTAGTGGGGTCCGCGACAAGTGCCGGCCTCAACCCAGGCGTCGACGCGTTCGATGTCGGTGCGGGTCTGGCAATCGCACCACAGGAATAAAGGCTTAGGAGCGTCGCAAGGTCGAGTCACAACGCATTAGCACATCGAGCACGTAATCGCTGATTACGATGATCTGCTCGAATCGCGGTGTCGTTTTCGTGCTCGAGTCTTGTCCCGACGAACCACGCTATGCCTCCTCGAGGCGGTGCGATTTACCGCCTTTGCACCAGGCCGATTATCACACCGACGGCCGTTGTGTTTCGCTACCGCGGCGCAAAGCGGCCGCGTCTCCTACCGAACCTGCGGACCCGCCTCATGCGTCACGCCGACGTTTCGGGCGGACGCCGCGGCGGCTCAACCCGCGGCGAAACGATCGCGCCGGCTGCCGCGGAGAAATCCGAACGCGGCATGGACTGGGCCGAGCACGAAGTAGATCATCCCGGCGTACTCCGACCGGTGCGGGATCGCGGCGGCAAGTCCGATGGAGACCGCCGCTACTGCCGCCGTCAGCAGATGACGCCAGACGCCGGTGCGTGCGTCGAACAGATCGAGATCCGTGAGTTCGAGCTGCTGACGTTGCCGCAAGGCGTGCCGGTAAAGCAGCGCGAAAATTACGAACAGAACCAGCACGGCGATGCTGTAGATCAGCATCAGCGACGCGCCGGCCTGCGGTGCTGTCGGCCCGGTCGGGCGCGCACCGCCGAAGACACCGCCGAGCAGCATCGTGAAGACAAACTTCAGCGGGTAGACATAAAAGAGGACGACGAAGAGCAGGATGAGATTGAGCAGGATCGTGTATCCATCCTGCAATCCGTAACGGCGGAAAAAGAGGTTATGCTCGTACCAGATCCACGAGACGATCGCGAAGCAGACGGCGAAGGCGCCAAAACCGCGCATCGCGTTCATTAGATCGCCGTACGTCGCCGGCACTTCGAGCGAGACGACAAGGAGCGTGAGCGCGAAGCCGAAGACCGCATCGCTAAACCCTTCCAGTCGCGAAATTTCGCGGTGACCTCCGAGCAGCGGCATCGCGCCGGTATAGCAGGGATCGCGTGTGCGAAGCAATCCGCACCACTGCGATGGCGGACACGCGGCGTCGGGAGGCTGCGAACACCGCGCGACAAATCAGAGATAAATCGACTGAGTATCGCTGCCGCAGGCGCGCAGACCGGTACAAAATCAGGCGATAGCGGTGGCAGGAAGCACGAGGAGAAAGTGCGAATCGGCGGCGTCATCGGAACTCTCGCCCGGCGCGCGTAGGTACGTGAACCCGCATTTTTGCAGAACGCGGATCGAGGCGATGTTGTGCTTCGCCACTCCAGCATAGAGCGGCCGCGTCTGCTCCAGACGGAGGAAAGCCACGAGCGCCGCCGTCGCGACGCCCCGCCCCCACGATGCACGGTCGATCCAGTAGCCGACCTCGCGCCTGCCGTCTCGGTTGAAGCTCAGGACGTTCCCGGCGACCTCGCCTCCGGCGACAACTGTCTGGATGAGGACGGTGTCGTCCCACAGCAGTTTCGCCCAATGCTCGGCGAACGCGGGTTTATCCCGGGGCGTGAATGCCGCCAGCGCAGCTGCCTCGGGATCCTGCTGGTGCGCGAAAAACAAGGTCAGGTCCGTCGCCACTACATCGCGCAAGCGGATCTCTGGTTTCATCGTGGCGATTTTACACAAGCCGACAACGCGTCTGAATTTTGGAAGCCACGACGCACAACCGTCAAAAAATTCTGAATCCAAACGAGCGGCCCCGCGCATCCATTCATTAGAACCATGGAAACTTCATTGCCTCCGCCGTTGCCGGTCAGCCCCAGCGCGCCGTCGCTGACGAATGTGCGCACCTGGACCGCCTTCTGTCACGCCAGCGCCCTGCTCGGGGTGTTCCTTCACTTCCCCGGGCACGTGCTCGCGCCGCTCATCGTCTGGCTGTTGAAGCGCGACCAATCGCCGGAGATCGACGCGCACGGCAAGGAAGCGCTGAATTTCCAAATCTCGATGCTGATCTACAACGTTGTCGCCGCGGTGTTTTGCCTCGTGCTGATCGGCTTCATCCTGCTGCCGGTCCTTTGGATCCTGAACGCCGTGTTCGTGATCATCGCGGCGATCAAAGCGAGCGACGGCGAGCTCTACCGCTACCCGATGACGATCCGGTTCATCCAGTAGCGTCGGAGGCTTGTGACGAATAGAGCGGGGTGCTGAGATAACGCAGGCCTGAATCGACGATCAGGGTCACGACGGTGGCGCCGGGGCCGAGCTGCTCCGCCACGCGCAACGCCGCGACGACGTTCGCGCCCGATGAGGTGCCGGCGAAAATGCCTTCTTCGCGCGCCAGCCGGCGAGCCATCGCCTGCGCGGCGGCCGTCGGCACCGCGAGGATGTCGTCGACCGCCTCCGGTTGCCACAAAGGCGGGATGAAACCGACACCGGTGCCCTCGATCTGGTGCGATCCGGAGGGACGGCCGGATAGGACGGCGGACTCCGCCGGCTCGACAGCGACGACGCGGATGGGCTTGTGCGCCCGCAACGTCTCCGCAGCGCCGTGGATGGAATGGGCGGTGCCGACCATGTGCACGAACGCATCGACGTTTCCGCCGCTCTGCTGCCAGATCTCTTCGCCGAGCAGGTGATAACCAGCGATCGCATCGTGGTTGTTCAACTGGTCGGCCCACCAATGTTTCGGTCGCTGGGCGATCGCACGGGAGGTCTCGATCATCCCTTTGATGAGCTTCTCGTTGATGCGCCTGTTCTCGCTCGGCACGTCAGTGATCTGCGCGCCGAACGCGAGCATCGTGCGCCGTTTTTCGTCGCTGAATGCATCAGAGAAGGCGACGTGCAGGCCGTAGCCTTTGGCCGCGCAAACGAAGGCGAGGGAGACGCCCGTGGTGCCGGCGGTGTACTCGACGACGGTGCCGCCGGCCGGGGAGCAGGCCCTTGCGCTCGGCACCTTCGATGACGGCTTTCGCCATGCGATCTTTCATGCTGCCGGTGGGGTTCGCCCACTCGAGCTTTACCAGGACGCGCGCCGACCGTTCCGGAACAACACGGCGCAGTTCGACCAGGGGAGTGTGTCCGATCGAATCGAGGATGTTCACGCCGAGCCGCGAGCGGCTACTTGTTTTAACCGCCCCCGCGTCTGACGGGAAGTCCGTCGTGATGCGCTCGCGGAGACATTGAACCACACCGACGAGCCGCGGCGGCGGCAATCTGCCCTTGCGCGCGAACGGCCACTTTGCTACGCAACGGCGCATGGCTGAGACGCATCCAGCGAGTTGTGTTTGTGGAGCGGTGGCAATCGAGGCGACGGGAGTGCCCGCCGAGATGGGTTATTGCCACTGCGGCGCGTGCCGCGAGTATTCCGGAGCGCCCGTCGCTGCGTTCACTCTGTGGAAGCCGGAGAACGTGAAGGTGACGAAAGGCGAGGAGTTCCTCGGCCGGTTCAGGTCGTCGGAGTTTAGCGTTCGGCGATTCTGCACGAAGTGCGGCAGTAGTGTGATGACCGATCACCCGGACGCGGGTTTGGTGGACGTGGCTGCAGCGAAATTCGCGACGCTCGACTTCAAACCAGCCGTTCACCTGAACTACGAAGAAACAGTGCTGCCAATGAAGGATGGCCTCCCGAAGTTGAAGGACTTTCCTGCACACGTCGGCGGCTCCGGCGAGACGATGCCGGAGTAGTTTCGCGCGCGCATTTATCCGCCGGCGCCAGGAGCGCTGGCCAGAACCCATCCGCCCCAGCAGACGAGAAGCACGCCTGTCGCGGTGCTAAGCCATCTCGCGCGCGGGAGCATTTTCTCGAGCGCGACGAGAATCGTGAGCACCGCGATCCAGAGGATGTTCATGACGCCGAGCACGAAGAGCAGCGCCATCAACGCCCAGCAGCAGCCGGTGCAGAACGCGCCATGCTCGATGCCCATCGCGAACGCGCCACCGCGGCCTTCGCGCCAGCGCGTCATGATGAACTCGAGCGGCGCGCGACAGTGCGTGAGGCAGCTGCGTTTCAGCGGCGTGAATTGAAACACGCCCGCCGCGAGCAGTAGCAAGCCGCCGAGCAGCGCGCTCGAGCTGACCATCGTAGGCGAGAGAAGCGCCTGGCGATGCAGAAGCCACTGGCCGACCGCGGCCGCGATGCTGAAGGCGCACCAGATCGCGAGATAGCCCGCGGCGAACACCGCCACCGGAACGTAAGGCCGATTCGCGCGGCGACGGTTCCGCGCGACCGCGGCAAACGTCAGGATCATCGGAGCCGCGCTCGGCAACATCATCGCCACCATCATGATGGCCCACATCAGAAACAGCGGGACGAGCGATCCCGCCGACCACGACTCGAGCTCCGGTCCGCCCATCTTCATGCCGGCACACGCACAAACGCCGGTCACGTCCATACGGCGCGCCTCGTAGATCGTGTACCACCAGGCGATCGCGCCGGTCAGCGCGATGGCGAAGGCGATGACGAGGCGGTCACGCTTGATGAGCGCGGGCAGCGCGTCCATCGCGGGCGTGGTTAATTGCCGTAGCGGATTCGGCTAATGAACCCGGCTTTGTTCGGATACGAAAAACTCATCTTCTCCGCGTCGACAGAGCCTTCACGCGCAGCGCATGCCTCGGCGGTTTTGAAGATGAAGCCGGTGCCGTGGTTCACCGCGACCTGCTCCGGCTCGCGCGTCACCGGATTTTTGATCGGCTCGAGCGCGATGCGGAACTGGCTGCCGACGCTCACGGAGCTGTTCACGCCATCGACATTGAACTGGAACGGCACGAACTGCGGCTCGAGCACGGTGCTGAACGTCGTCGCGAGAATCTCAAACGGCAGCCCGCCCGCCTGACCGGCACCGATGTTGATCAACGCTTCGCGCTGTTCCGCGGAAGCTTTTTCATCCACGAAGAGGAGGACCGAGCCATTCCCCTCGTGAATCGCGCCGGGCCATTTCGCGGCGAACCCGAGACCGAGGCCATCAAGTGAGACGCCGTCGTAGTCGCCGCGCTCGATGCGCCATGCACCCATTCCTTCACAGAATCCCATCGTCGGCGGCGCGGAGAACTCGCACGGGCAGCCGTAGTCGCAATTGCAGCTCTGCAAGTAATCGGCCTCGAAATACCACTTCTTCATGGCTGCGATTCTCATCCCGCAAGCCGCGTCACGTCAATGCTTTGCTGCAGGCGGCACGACGACGCGGCGAGTGAAATTCTAGGCCGGGGCAAATCGATCAGCCGATCGGTTGTTGCGCACCCGGCGACTGATCGCACGTTCCTCCGGTGCACTCCTTCCACTACCGCGACGCTCGGTTGCATTGCGAAGAGGTCGATCTCGAGCAGGTCGCCGATGCGCACGGCACGCCGCTCTATGTCTACAGCGCCGGCACGATCATTGATCATTACCGCCGCCTCGATGCGGCGCTCGCGGAGCTCGATCACCTGATCTGTTACGCGGTCAAAGCCAATTCGAACGGCGCGATTCTACGCCTGCTTCACCAGGAAGGCGCGGGTTTCGACATCGTCTCCGGCGGCGAGCTGTTCCGTGTCTTGCGGGCCGGCGGCGACGCGGCGCGCTGCACCTTCGCCGGTGTCGGAAAGTCGCGCGCGGAGATCGAGTACGCGCTCGCGGAAGGCGTTTTTTGTTTCAACGTCGAAAGCGAAGCGGAGCTGGACTACATCAACCGCATCGCGGCCGCGAAAGGCACCCGCGCGCCGATTGCTCTGCGCGTGAACCCGGACGTGGAAGCGGGCACGCACAAGTACGTCTCGACCGGCCGCAGCGAGAACAAGTTTGGCATCGCGCTCGATCAGATCGCGCGCGTCTACGAAGCCGCGTCGCGGATGCCGCACATCCAGATCCGCGGCGTGCAGATGCACATCGGCTCGCAAATCACGCGCGCGCAGCCGTTCGCCGACGCCATCGCGAAGGTAGCGCCCCTCGTCACTGAACTGAAAGCGCGCTACGCGATCGAGTTCCTCAGCATCGGCGGCGGGATGGGCATCGTTTATCAATCATCGCTCGCGAGTGGCGGAGGCGATTGGTGGCGCGACCGGCGCGCGGGCGCGCCGGCTCCAGCGCTGACGATCGAGGAATACGCCGCCGCGATTGTGCCGCCGCTCCGCGCACTTGGACTGCGCATTTTGCTCGAGCCGGGCCGCTTCCTCGTCGGCAATGCCGGCGTGCTGCTGACCCGCGTCCGCTACATCAAACAAGCGGCGCAGAAGAAGTTCGTGATCGTCGATGCCGGCATGAACGACCTCATCCGGCCCGCGCTTTACCAGAGCTATCATGAAATCGTGCCGGTGCGCGAACCGGCTCCGAAAACACGGCAGCCGGTTGACGTTGTTGGTCCTGTTTGCGAAAGCGGCGACTTCTTCGCGCAGGACCGCGAGCTGCCGGAGTTCCACGAGGGCGAACTCGCGGCGCTGATGAGCGCCGGCGCCTACGGATTCGTGATGGCTTCAAATTACAACTCGCGCCCATTCCCCGCCGAGGTGCTGGTGCGCGGCGATCGCTTCGATCTTATCCGCGAACGCCAAACGTACGACGACCTCATCCGCGGCGAGCTTTAGTCGGAGCACGGCCGTCTCGGCTGTGCGGACAGCAGGCGTCTCGCCTGCTGCATTAAGTTCGCAAGGGCATTACATCACGCGCGGCGACCAATATTGCTCCGCATTCGCCAGGCGAGACGCCCGGCGTCCGCACAGCCGAGACGGCCGTGCTCCGTCGCGGCAAGGTGCTGTCGTGTCGCACGCCCGCTCGCCGTGCTCCAACGGCCGCAGTCGCGCCGACGATCACCGGGCTCGACGGTTGCGAATTTTCCGCGCGCGCATAAATAGTGCTCTGTTAATCCCGTGAAACGACTCCTCGCCTCTCTCATCCCGCTTTTGCTCCTGGTTTCGGCGGTCGCTCCCGCACACGCTGCTCCGACTAACGACGAGTACATCATTCTCGTCGGCGGCCCGTCGCTGATGGTCTGGGAAAAATACAAGGGTCCCGCGGCGCACGATCATTGGTGGGCGAACTTCGTGCGCGCCGGTCGCATCCGGACCGAACAGCTGCGCGAGAAATTCGGGCCTGACGCGAAGATCACCTGGCTCGTTTACAAGAAGGGCTACGTCGAACGCGGCGCTCAGGAGAAGAAGGATCTTATCGGGTTCATCGATTCCGTTCGCGACAAGTTCAACCTCAATCTCGTCTACTTCGACCAAGGTCACGAGGTCATCAACTACCTCAACAATGGCCAGCCGCGCGACCGGGTGAAGGTCGCGTTTTTCGAGTTCTTCGGGCACTCGAACAAGGCATGCTTCATGTTCGACTACAGCAACGGTCTCGACAGCGCGTCGAAATCGTGGCTGCACGAGAGCGAGCTGGGGAAGATCAAGCGGAGCGCGTTTGCGCGGAATGCGACGGTGCGAAGCTGGGGCTGCCACACGGGCGAAAGCATGTCGAAGAAATGGCGTCTCGCCCTCGGCAACAAGATGTGGGGCGCGATCGGCAAGACGCAATACATGACCCACGAGCTGCCGATCCTCTCCTCGCCCGGCGGCAAGTGGGTGCATTAAGGCCTGCGGCGCCAAGACGGCGTCGTTTTCTGTAGGGGAAGCTGCCAGCTTCCCCAGTTTCAAACACGGGAAGCTGACAGCTTCCCCTACAGTTCGCCGCGGCCGTATCTGAGCCCCGCTGCACAAAAAGCGCGGAGCCGCGTCGCTGCGTCGACCGCCACGCCGAGGGTGCAAGGGCGCGTAGCTCTTTGCCATTGCCGCCGGAGGTGATTCCATTAATCTCGCGCGACGGATGAATTTCGACGCTCTCTCCCGCCTCTACCGTCAGCCGTTGTTCGAGTTGATCTCGCAAAGCCGCGCGGTTCATCTGGAACATTGGCGCGGCGAGCAGGTGCAGCGCTGCAGCTTGCTCAGCATCAAGACCGGCGGGTGCAGCGAGGATTGCAGCTATTGTGCACAAAGCGCGCATTACTCGACCGGCCTCGAGCGCGAAGATCTCCTCCCGATCGACGACATTCTCTCCGCTGCGCATCGCGCGCGCGCGCAGGGCGCGACGCGTTTTTGCATGGGCGCAGCCTGGCGCGGCGTGCGCGACGGAACACCGAAGTTCGAGCAGGTGCTCAATACCGTCCGCGAAGTCAGCCAGCTCGGGATGGAAGTGTGCGTCACGCTTGGCCAGATCGGCGCAAGCGAGGCGCGAAAGCTGCGAGACGCCGGCGTGACCGCTTACAATCACAACATCGATACGTCGCCGGACTTCTACCCGGAGATCGTCAGCACGCACACCTTCACCGATCGCCTCAACACCATCGCCGCCGTGCAGGAAAGCGGGATGTCCGTTTGCTGCGGCGGGATCGTTGGCATGGGCGAGTCGGAGGATGACCGCCTTCGCATGCTCGAGGTTCTCGCGAATTTCGACCCGCCACCAGAGAGCGTGCCGATCAATTGCCTGATGGCGATGCCCGGCACGCCGCTCGCCGATCAACCGCCGGTCGACATCTTTGAACTCGTTAGGCTGATCGCCGTTACGCGAATCGCGCTGCCGAAAGCCCGCGTCCGGCTCGCGGCCGGCCGCACCCGTCTTTCGCGCGAAGGCCAGGCGCTCTGCTTCTTCGCGGGCGCGAACTCGATCTTCTACGGCGACAAATTGCTCACCGCGCAGAACCCCGCCGCGGATTCGGATGTCGCGCTGCTGCGCGAACTCGGGTTGCACATCGAAGCTGGCGAGGCGGAGCAGCGCGCGGCTCCGATGCTAAGACCAGCTGCGGTGTAGAGCGCGTGGAGCCGGCCCGCCTCCGGGCCGGACGTTCTCTCCGGCCCGAGGGCGGGCCGGCTCCACGCTTTACCGTGCGGCGGCGAGTTCCCGGAGTAATCCGGGCCCACGGAAAATGAAGCCGGTGTAGACCTGCACGAGCACCGCCCCGGCATTGAATTTCTCGCGCGCACTTTCCGCATCCATGATTCCGCCGACACCAATGATCGGCAGGCGCGACCGCTCTTTGATCGCGCGGATGAAAGCCGTCGATTTCTCGCGCACCGGCACGCCACTCAATCCGCCGGTCTCATCCAGTGCCGGCGGAATGGAAGAATGGTCGAGGGTTGTATTCGTCGCGATCAGCCCCGCGATCTCGCTTTGCTCACAGGTAGCAATCACCTGCTCCAGATCTTCGCTTGTTAAGTCAGGCGCGATTTTCACGAGCACCGGCTTCGACGCGCCGCGATTCTCGCGCTGGATCGTCTGCAACAACACCGAGAGGGCATCCTGCTCCTGCAACGCGCGCAACCCCGGCGTGTTCGGCGAGCTGACGTTCAGCACCACGTAGTCCGCGAACTCGCGCAGCTTCCGAAACGAGTAGAGATAATCTTCCGGCGCGTCGGCCAGCTCGGTAACCTTCGACTTGCCGATGTTGATGCCGATCGGGATGCGCGGCCAACGCCCGCTCGCGCGCAGCTTCCGCAGACGCTCGGCCACGACGTCGGCGCCGTCGTTGTTGAAGCCGAGCCGATTGATCAGCGCCTGCTGTTCCGGATAACGGAAGATGCGCGGCTTCGGATTTCCCGGCTGCGGTTTCGCCGTCACGGTGCCGATCTCGACAAAGCCAAAGCCGAGCGCTTCCCACGCCGGGAGCGCTACACCGTTCTTGTCGAAACCCGCCGCCAGGCCGACTGGATTCGGGAACGTCAGGCCAAACGCACGAACTTCCTTTCGCGCCGGCTGAAAACCGCGGAGCGGCGCGAGTGCCGCCGGGAAGGTCGATGCGAGCCGTAACGAATTGATCGCGAGATGATGTGCGGTCTCCGGATCGCAGAAGAAAAGTAGCGGCCTAACGAGTCCTGCGTAGGCGCCGTTGTCGCTCATTTGCCGATGCAGAACTGCGCAAATACGGAATCGAGAATCGCATCATCGCTTTCAGAGCCGATGACCTCGACCACCGCCGCGAGGGCGTTCCGCAGATCGACGGCCGCGAGCTCCGGCGAAAGATTGCTGCTCAATGTGGCCGCGGCCGCGTCGCAGGCAGCGGCCGCGCGCCGGAGACAATCGCGATGGCGCGCATTGATGGCGATTGAGCTTTCCGCCTGCAGGTTGTTCGCGCCGATGCTGCTCAAGATCTTCTCATCCAATCCGGCGAGCCCGTCTTCCGACACGCACGAAATCCGAAGCGCATCGCTCTCCGCCCAATCTCGGTGTTCGGCGAGATCGCTCTTGTTCAGCAGGAGAATCTCCGTCCGGCCGTTTTGGTGCGCGCCAAAATCCGAAGGCTTCGGCGCGCTGCGGTCGACGACGTGCAGCACCAGATCGGCTGCTTCGAGCGAGCGTTCCGTCCGTTCGATGCCCGCGCGCTCGAGCGGATCGGAAGACTCGCGCAACCCAGCGGTGTCGAGCAGGCGCAAGGGAATGCCCCGCATGTTGATCACTTCCTCGATCGTGTCGCGCGTTGTCCCCGGAATCTCACTCACGATGGCGCGATCGTAGCCCAGCAGGCGATTGAGCAGGCTCGACTTGCCTGCGTTCGTTGCTCCATAAATCACCACGCGCACCCCTTCGCGCATGATCCTCCCCTGCTCCGCCGTCCCGAGCAGTCGCGCGATGTCTTCGCGGATGTTTTCGAGCCGCGTCCGCAGTCGTTCGCCCTCATCGGGCGCGAGATCTTCATCCGGAAAATCGATTGCCGCTTCGACATGCGCGAGCAATTCGATCAAATGATCGCGGATCGACTTCACCGCGGCACCCAGCCGGCCTTGCAGTTGCTCTGTCGCTGAACGCAGGGCGAGATCAGTCCGCGCGCGGATCATGTCGATCACCGCCTCGGCTTGCGTCAGATCCAGCTTGCCATTCAGAAACGCGCGCTCCGTAAACTCGCCCGGCCGCGCCGCCCGTGCTCCTGCGCGCAAACAAGTTTCAAGCACCCTGGCGGTGACCAGAACGCCACCGTGGCAGCTGATCTCCACCAGGTCTTCGCCCGTGTAGCTGTGCGGGGCGCGATGAACGGAGACGACCGCTTGATCAATCATCGTATCGCCTTCCACGATTTCGCCCAGATGCTGAACGTGCGACTCGAATTCCGACGGCTTTTGTTTGCCGCGAAAAATCTGATCCGCGACGGCAATCGCTTCCGGTCCCGAGATGCGAACCAGAGCAATCGCACCTTCGCCCGCCGCCGTTGAAATCGCCGCAATCGTCCCGGCCATCGGCGCGTCTTACCGCAGCACTTCCTTGAGCGCGGCGATGCAGGTGCGGTTCTGCTCCATCGTGCCGACCGAGATGCGGACCCACTGCGGCAGGCTGTAACCTTTCAACGCGCGCACAATGACACGACGCTGCAGCATCTCGCGGAAAACGGCGGCGCCATCTCCGACGTTTACGAGGACGAAATTTCCCGCGCTCGCGACGAACGGAAGATTCATCTCGGCGAACTCCTCCTGCAGAAAGGTGCGGCCGTCGTCGGTCAGCTGTTTCGTGCGGCGCTGATGTTCTTCGTCATTGATCGCGGCCACAGCGGCGGCTTGCGCGAGACCGTTCACGTTGAACGGCTCGCGGGTCTTCTGCAGCAGCGCGATCACCTCCGGCCGCGCGATGCCGTAGCCGAGTCGCACGCTGGCGAGGCCGTGAATTTTTGAAAACGTCCGCAGCACGATCACGTTTCGTCCTTCACGCACGAAGCGGAAGGTATCCGGCGGGTTGTCGACGTACTCGAAGTACGCTTCGTCGAACGCCACCAGCACGTGCTCGGGAACCCGCTCCATGAAGCGCTCGATCGCTTCCTGGGCTACGAGCGTGCCGGTCGGGTTGTTTGGATTGGCGATAAAGATCGCGCGCGTCTCAGGAGTGATCGCGTCGGCGACAGCCTCAAGATCCTGTTGAAAACCCGGAGCTGGAACTTCGATCGTTTTCGCACCGAAAACTTTCGCGATGATCTTGTAGGCCACGAACGCGTGCTCCGGCGTGATGACTTCCGCGCCCGGATGCAAGACGGCGTGGCCGATGAATTCGATGATCTCGTTAGACCCGTTCCCGAGGATGATGTGATCGGCCGGAATGCCGAGCTTGGCCGCGAGCGCACCGCGCACGTAATAGCCGCCCCCATCGGGATAAAGGTGGCTGCACTCGATCGCATCCCGCATCGCGATGATCGCCTTCGGCGACGGGCCGAGCGGATTCTCGTTCGACGCGAGCTTGATGATGTCAGCCGCGTCTGACCCGAGCTCGCGCGCGGTTTCTTCGATTGGTTTCCCCGGCTCGTACACCGCGAGGTCGCGCAATTGCGGGTTAGCGAAGTCCCAGATCGAAGACATGCGCTGGAGCTTAGACGTGATTTCGCTTTGGTCTAACGACAGAGGACGCGGAGCACGCAGAGAGACACAACCTGCTTGAAAGAAACCTCTGCGTCCTCTGCGTCCTCTGCGGTAAAGATGTGCGCATGCACAGCTTCCAGTTTCTCCTGGCCGAGACGCAGTTTTTTGGGATCGCGATCCATCCGTGGAAGATCGTCGGGTTAAGCGGGAGTCTGGTTTTCGGACTGCGCTTTTTCATTCAATGGATCGCCTCCGAGCGCGCGAAGAAGAGCGTGATTCCGTTTGGTTTTTGGGAATGCAGCGCCGTCGGCAGCATTTTAACACTGAGCTATTTCGCGATGTATCAACGTGACTCGGTGGGCGTGATCATGACGGCGATGCCACTGCCGATTTACCTGCGGAATTTGTACTTCCGCTACACGCACAAGCATCCGAAACATCCCGGGAACGAGCCGCGGCGGGCCGAGTAACGATGATCACGCCGGACAAGATCATCTACCTCGATAACAACGCGACGACGCAGCTGGATCCGGCAGTCGTTGAAGAGATGGTGCCGTTCCTCACCACCTACTACGGCAACCCGTCGAGCGGCTACGCGTTTGGGTCGCAGGTGCGGGATGCAATTGAACTGGCGCGGGAGCGGGTTGCCGCGTTGATCGGTTGCTCCGCCGCTGAAATCGTCTTCACGAGCTGCGGCACGGAGTCGAATAACAGCGCGATCAATTCCGCGCTGCGATTTGATCCGCTGCGACAACACATTGTCACGACGGCGGTCGAACACAGCGCGACATATCGCTATTGCGCGCAGCTGGCGAAACACGGCGCCGCGGTGACGTTTGTGCAGGTCGACACCGATGGGAATCTCGATCTCGAGGAGCTGGAGCGCGCGATTCGACCGGAGACAGCGATCGTCTCCGTGATGTGGGCGAATAACGAAACCGGCGTGCTGTTTCCCGTGGAGCAGATCGCCGAGATTGCGCGGCGGAACGGTGTGTTGCTTCACACCGACGCGGTGCAGGCGGCGGGCAAGGTGCCGATCCAAATCTCAGAGACCGCGATCAACTTCGCGTCGTTCTCCGCGCACAAGCTGCATGGACCGAAAGGCGTCGGCGCGCTCTACATCAATCGGCGCGCGGGTTTTCGGCCGAGCCTGATCGGCGGCGGCCAGGAGAACAATCGGCGTGCGGGCACGGAAAACGTCGCGTCGATTGTCGGCTTCGGAAAGGCGGCGGAACTTGCGAACGCCGCACTACCGACGGAGCAGGAGCGGGTGCGCACGATGCGTGATCGTTTCGAGCGGACACTGCTCGAAACTGTGCCGGGAACATCAGTCAACGGCGGCCGCGCGGCGCGACTTCCAAACACGTCCAGCGTCTCGTTTCTCGATGTCCGGTCGGAAGCGGCGCTGATCCTGTTGGATAAGCATCGGATTTGTTGCTCCGCGGGTTCAGCTTGCCACGCGGGCTCGGTCGAGCCTTCGCACGTGTTGCGGGCGATGAAGCTGGGCGATGAGCGCGCGAGATCGAGCCTGCGGTTTTCGTTCGGGCGGTTCAACAGCGAGGCGGAAGTCGATCGCGCGTTGGAGATTGTGCCGAAGGTGCTCGCCAAGCTACGTGCGCTCGAGCCAGGAGCTGCCGTCGCCGGATCGCAAAGGTAGAGATCCCTGCAGGGCGCCGCACGTTCGTCAGCAACTGTTGTTCGCCGTGCTTGTAACAAGTTGTGGATTTTGGCACATCACCAGCTAAAACACTGCGCGATGAGATCCTTTGGTGTTGTGTTCGCTGCCGTGGCGGCGCTGTTTGTCGCCGCTGACGCGTCGGCTGCGGGTAGTGGCAGCTTTCCGACGACTGGACCGGTCGTGCCGGGAACGCGCGCCGCTCTTCGCGGCGGTGTCGCGCTCGCGCCTGCGCAGGCGCCCTTGGAAGTGAAGCGCGCGATCTGGGCCGCGAACCAGCTGCGCACGAAGCCGTATCGCTACGGCGGCGGACATCGGTCGTTCAACGACTCCGGTTACGATTGCTCCGGCACCGTCTCGTACGCGCTCGGCGCCGCGGGTTTGGTGAAGAGCCCCATGCCTTCGTCTGGCTTCAAGAAATTTGGGGCACGTGGTAAGGGTAAATGGATCACCGTTTATGCGCGGAACGGCCACACCTTCGCCGTCATCGCCGGGCTGAGGCTCGACACCACTCCTTACAACACGGAGCGCTACGACAGCCGCCGCGCGCCACGCTGGCAGCCGACGCCCCGGCCGCCGCGCGGCTTCGAAGCGCGCCATCCGGCAGGGCTCTAGCTGCCCTTACTCGGATCCGGCGCCGCTCGTCCGATGCGGAACGAGCTGCGGGAAACCGCGTTCGTCGAGCTCGATCGGAATCGTCCGCGTTTTCGGGAATCGCCCGGAGGTGACATCGATCTCGAGGAGATGTCCTTTGTTCCAACCGTCCACACTCGGGGCGCCGTCGAAGACGAGGTTGCTAACGAGTAGGCGATCGGGCGGCCGCGGTAATGATCGAGCGGTTGGATGCGATGCGGGTGAGAACCCGCCGTCGTGAAGACGTGCGGCCTGTACGCGGTCTTGAGGCTTCTCCCCGCACCGATCACGTAAGCGTCTCGCTGATCTTCTGGAAACGGTCCTTTGGCTTTTCGATCGCGACCTCTTCGGGCACCGGATGCAGGACATTGACGACCACCTTTCCGCGGCCGATCGCGCCTTTCCACGTCGCCGCAGGTGAAAGCGAATACGCGAGCACCTGATCGCTCGCGTGCGAATCGTCGGAGACCGACCGTTCGTAGCCGCTGTAGCGGACACGGTAACGAATCACCACGTCGCGCGTCTGGTTAGCCGCGAACCGGGATCTCGGATTTCTTCCAGTGTCGCGTCGGCGGCGCGAAGTCTTCCATCACCGCGGCGAGATCTTCGTCATTCCATCCCTGATTTTCCTCCTCAGCCGGTGCTTCTTCCGAAGTCTCGGCCGGCGCACTCCGGGTTGTTTCCGATTCAGGTGTCGACGCTGGCTCCGGTTCCGGCTCAGGTGTGGGCGAAGGCTTTTTCGCAACCGGCAAATGGATCGTCTTCCACTTCAATTCCGCATTGTCTGCCGTGATTCGATAGTGCTCGAGATTGGCCGGCTTACCGCCTTCCCCCTCGCCCTCGTCCACACCGGGGCTCCAGCGTTCGACCGGGAAAAAGAAATCCTGCAGGACCTTCGGGCCAGTGTTCCGCCATCCGGTAACGCACCTCGATTGCTGCGAACTCCTGATGGAGATCAATCGCCCGGTTCGCCTCTTCGATCGCGACGTCGGTCGAGCGTTGTTTATCCGTGGCGGTGCCGTTGCCGGTCGACGCGACGCCCACCTGCCAGGCGCCGCCGTTCGCCCGCAGCGGCGCGGTCTTAACCATGAGAAAGCAGACGACCAGCAAGACGCGCGGCAGCGAAAATCTCATGAGCAGCCGACGGTAACGGAGCGGCGCTCGCGTGGACAAGATGGAAGCGACAACGGAGCGGAGGGACGACGTTTGCTTGCCAACGGCACGTCCGATGCTCATGATTAGAACCCGATGATTCGAGCGAATTGTCGGGAGCGGTTCACCGCCTCGGATTTCGATTTCGTCGTGCGCACGCTGGCGCGTTCGCAAACCGATCACGTGTCGCTCGTCGATCTGCTCAGCGACGGCGAGACGCGCGACTCGGTGCTCGATCACCCGCAGCTCGTCGATGCGATTCTTTCGAACGCGGGACATTTGGCGATCTCGTCGCAGTTCTACTTCTACGTGCTCGCGCGGCACGTTCTCCGACAGGCGGGAATCAAGGACCGGAAGCTGTGCGATTACGTGGCGTCGTTGCTCGAGACGTTCTCGCGGATGAGCGGGATGCAGGCGCCGCATCTCGCCGATGAACGCGGGCGGCAATACATCTGTGACATGTTGATTGCGCTGACGAAAGCGACGCCGGAACAGGCATTTCTGCTGCGCGCGCATGTCGGTAATTACTCGCTCTTCATCAGCGGAATTTTTCACGAGAACACGCAGCGCCGCAGTCTGCGCGGCGGGCCCGACATGAAGTTCTACGAACAGATCGGGCGGACGAATTACCAGATGGTGGCGTCGCATGCGACGGCGCGACGTTGCGAGCTGAACGATGTTTACGAAGAACTGGCGGAACGCTTCCGCGACGTGCGCCTGGCGTTGAACCAACTCTCGGAGCGGCTGCTGAATCTCGACGACGAATACAACGCGCCGCGGATTCTGTGATGAACGAGACGCTCTTCAGCCAAATCCAGCGACTCTTTGAGCGCACCTACGCGCAGGTCGGCATCAATCTCGAGGATTGCCTGATCGATCGGAATCGTTGCGCGCAATTAACGCGCGCGGCGGGTGCATCGGCGCGCGAGCTGAGCGATCTGGCGCGGACGTTTCTCCGGCGCGCTGACGATCAACTTTACGTCGGCATCTATTACTCGCGCTGGTTGATCGATCAGCTGGAGAAGCACGATCCGCGGAGCGGGCTGAACAACGCCAATATCCGCTCGCTGATCGCGTTCGTGGAGGAGATCAATCACGCGCTCCACGCGGCGCTCCAGTTCAAGCAGGGCGAGCGCGCGATCGAGTCGGAGGATTACGCGCGCAATCTCGAGCTGCAGGCGCAGGTCGATACGTATCTTGTTTTGCTGTTGTTCGTCGCGTTTTTCCGGAAGACGCAAAAGGTCTCGCGGACCGACCGCCGCTGGCTGCGGTTTCACCTGTTCGCTTCGCAGAATCCTGGCGCGTTCCGCTGCGAGAATTTGCGCGGGCGTTATCTCGAGACTACCGAGCTGGCGTCGAGCTACACGCATTATCTCGACACGCTGAACGGTGTGCGCCGGCTCGACGAGATTCGGATGTTCCGCTCGCTCGACTACGCCGGCAAAAAGACGCGTGTGCTGGCGTTGATGGCGCCGGGCGAGCAAGGCTGAACCACGCTACGAATTGCGGTGTCGCCGCCGAAACTTCTACGCGTTGTGCTTTTCGGTTTGTGAACCGACGCGCGATTCGCTACTAATCCCGCGATGTTCAGCTTAACAATGCTCGGGAGCGGCAGCGCCGGAAACGCGGCGCTCATCGCGACCGATCATTGCCGCTTGCTGCTCGACGGCGGCTTGAGCGCGCGCCAACTCGTGAACCGGCTCGAGCTTTGTGGCGTGAAGCCGGAGCAGCTCGATGGCGTGTTGCTGACGCACGAGCATGGCGATCATGTCTGCGGGCTCGAGGTGCTTTGTCGCAAGTATCACGTGCCGATTTATTGCAACTCGCTGACGGCGGAAGCGATCCGCTGCGGGTCGTTAGGCCAGCATCGGAACTGGCGGCTGTTTCGCACCGGCTCGGAGTTTTCGATCTGCGATATCACCGTGCAGACGTTTCCGGTTCCGCATGATGCGGTGGAGCCCGTCGGCTATGCGTTTCATGCCGGGCGCTGCGGGCTTGGGTTCATCACAGATCTTGGTTATGCGACGAAGATGCTCGTCGAACGCTTGCGTGAAGTGCACACGCTCGTGATCGAGACGAACCACGACGAGAAACTTTTGCAGGCGTGCCAGTTCCGGCCGTGGCCGGTGAAACAGCGGATCATGTCGCGGCATGGGCATCTTTCGAACACGGCCGCGGCGAGCGTGATCGAGCAGCTGTTGCCGGGTAAGATCGAGCGCGTTGTGCTCGGGCATTTGAGTCGCGATTGTAATTCGCCGGAGCTCGCGAAAGGCGCGGTCCAGGCGCTGCTCGCGCGCACCGGTCGCACGGAAGTGGAAGTCTTTTGCGCCGACCAGCGCGAGATCAGCAGCCGGTTCCGGATCGGCGAGACGCAGAAAGGCGCGTTTCAGCCGACGTTCGAGGATCTGTTCTTCCCGACCTCGCGCGTCGAAGAGGTCGCGATTCGGGCGGCATGACGATCCGCGACGCGGCGGAAGCAGATCTTCCGGCGATCGTCGATATCTTCAACGCAACGGTTCCAACGCGCATGTCGACGGCTGTTTTGGAGCCGGTCTCGGTCGAGGAACGGCAGGCGTGGTTTCACGAGCACACCCCGGATCATCATCCGCTTTGGGTTCTCGAGATCGGCGGACGCATTGCCGGTTGGCTAAGTTTTCATTCCTTCATCGCGCGGTGTGCGTATCGCGGCACGGCGGAGGTCAGCGTCTATGTGCACGAGGATTTCCGCCGTCGCGGGGTCGCGCGGACGTTACTGGAGGAGGGCATCGCGCGAAGTCCATCGCTGGAGCTTACTGCGCTCGTCGGCCTTATCATGGGCCACAATGCGGGAAGCCTGCAGCTCTTCAGTCAGCTCGGGTTTCAGCGGTGGGGATTGCTCCCGCGCGTTACGCGGCTCGATGACGTCGAGCGCGACATTGTGATCGTCGGACGTCACACCGTGCCCGGCGAGTGATCGCTATTCCTCGTCGCCGATAACAAGATGGATCACGCCGTTCGGCGCGGAGACAAAGAAGCCGTCGAAGTCTTCCCGCAGCTGCTCGACTTCATCGCGGCGGGGGACGCCGTTGATCTTCAGATACGACGCGGCGGCTTCGGTGTCGTTCGTCTCGAGCTCGAGCCAGATATCCGGCTGGCTCAGGTTCGGAACCTTGTCGATCCAGAGCCGATTCGGCCCGAATTGAAAGATGCAGCCGTCTTCTTCCTCCTCGATCAACGGCAACGCGAGCGTGTCGCGATAAAACGCGATCGTCTGCTCGTATGTGTGCGAAGGGCACTTGATCGCAATATTCGCACCGCCGGAAAATTGCGGACCGTTCACGTTGGCGACCATGGGCTTTTCTGGCGAGAACGGCAGAGCGGCTAACCGCCCGCTGAACCGGTGCCGCCTGGTTCGGTCATCGAGATCGGGTCGAGCGCGGCATTCAATTCCGCTTCCGGCAACACCTGTCTCTCGCGGCAAAGCTCGCGGACGGTCCGGCCCGTCTTCGCGCTTTCCTTCGCGATTTCGGCCGCGCGGTCGTAGCCGATCTTTGGCGCCAGGCTGGTGACCATCGCCATCGAGAGCTCAACCAATTCGCGGCAGCGCTCTTCGTTCGCCACGATTCCGCGCACGGCTTTCTCGGTAAACATGTCGCAGGCGTTCCCGAGCAAGCGGATGCTCTCGAGAATGTTGTGCGCCATCACTGGCATCATCACGTTGAGCTCGAAGTTTCCGTTCGCGCCCGCCCACGTGATGCAGCTGTCGTTGCCGATCACCTGCGAGCAGACCATCATCATCGACTCGGACATGACCGGGTTCACCTTCCCGGGCATGATCGAGCTGCCGGGTTGTGTGGCGGGTAATTGAATCTCGCCGATGCCGCAGCGCGGGCCGCTGCTGAGCCAGCGAATATCGTTCGCGATCTTGAACAAGCTGACCGCGATCGTCTTCAGATGGCCGCTCGCTTCCACGACCGCGTCTTTGCTGCCTTGCGCCTCGAAGTGATTGGTCGCTTCGCGAAACTCGATGCCCGTCCGCTGTTTCAGATGCCGCATCACTTTCGCGGGAAAATCCTGATGCCGGTTCAGTCCGGTGCCGACTGCGGTACCGCCGAGCGGCAGCTCGCGCAAAACTTCGATCGCGCGGTCCGCTCTCTCACGCGCATAAGCGATCTGCTGCGCGTACCCACCGAAGCCTTGGCCCAGCCGCACCGGCGTTGCGTCCATCAAGTGCGTGCGACCGATCTTGATAATGTCCCAGAATTCCTTCGCCTTTGCGTCGAGCTCGGTCTGAAGCCGCTCGAGAGCGGGCAGCAGATTGTTCCGCAACTCCTCCGCCGCGCTGACGTGGATCGCCGATGGGATCACGTCGTTGCTCGACTGGCCCATGTTCACGTGGTCGTTCGGGTGAACCGGATCGCGCGCGCCGATCGCTTTGCCGTCGAGCTGGCACGAACGATTCGAGATCACCTCGTTGGCGTTGGTATTCGTGCTCGTGCCCGAGCCGGTCTGGAAAATGTCGAGCGGGAAATGCTCGTCCAGTTTGCCCTCCACGACCTCCTCGGCGGCCTGGACGATGAGCGCGCAGCGGTGCGCATCGAGCAGCCCAAGATCGTGATTCGCCTGCGCGGCGCCCCATTTGATCAGGCCGAGGGCGCGGATGAACGGCCGCGTAAAACGATAGCCGCTGACCGGGAAATTCAGCACCGCCCGCTGCGTGGAAGCGCCGTAGAGCGCCGCCTCGGGGACGGACATTTCCCCCATGGAGTCCTTCTCCGTGCGGGATTTACCGACCGTCATGCTGGTTGATTAACGGGAACGCGCGCTGTGGTGACGGCGGAGTGGCTGTGGCCGTTCCGCGTATTGTTCGCCTTGCTGAACACCGTGATGAACATCGGCGGAATGTTCTGCAGGAAATACTCCGATTCCGCGTGGTCGAACAACGTCGCGTGCTGCCGCAACTCATTCGTGACCTGATAGATGATGAAGCTGCCGCCCGGCCGAATCGCTTCGTGCGTCTTCCGGAGGAGCGCCCGTTTTTTCTCGATCTCGAGGATGCTGAACGGGATGCCGGAGACGACGTAATCGCACGGCCCGATCCCGAGACGCTTTAGCTCCTGCGGAAGCAGCGCCGCGTCGCCATTGATCACGTGGACGCGTGGATCGTTCGCAAATTGCCGGTCGAGGTCGCGCGACAGGTCGGGATCGAGTTCGAACAGAAGCAAGGTCGACTCTTCCGACATGCGGCGCGCGATCTCGCGCGAGTGGACGCCTTCGCCCGGTCCGTACTCGGCGATGACGCGCGGCTGACTGAAATCCATCTTGCTCGCGACCCTCTCTACGAGCGCTTTAGAACTGGGAACAATGGAGGCGACCTGGAAGGGCCGCTGCAGAAATCGCTTGAAAAACAGAACGCTCATGGAGGTGGGAATTGTCGGTTGCTGCGCCGGGCTTGTCCAGCCACGATGTTGCAGCGGCGCTGGTGCAGAATTGCTGCTCTTGATACGCGCAAACAGCGTTGCCTGAGCGCCTTTTCTTTGCTACGCCTGAGACGGATGGCGTAATTGGATTGACACAAGTTATAAAAGTAATAATTCTCTGCCTGCGAAAAGTCTTGCTCGCGCAGGCGCGAGTTGCTGAACTTTCACCCCATGCACAACCTGTTGACGGTTAAGGAAACGGCCAAGTATCTCCGGATACCGTTGCCGACCGTCTACTATCTGGTGCAGCGCGGGCAATTGCCGGCGATCCAGATCGGCGGCCGATGGCGAATCAAAAAGGCATCGCTCGACAAGGATATCCTGAAGGAGGACAAGTCCGGCCAACCCACTGTGCTCGTGGTGGATGACGATGAAAGCCTCCAGAGCCTCTTTAAGATTTTCCTGAAGAAGATCGGGTTTAGCCGGGTTGTCGTCGGCACGGTGAAGGAAGCGCTCGCCGCGCTCGACAAACAACGGTTCGATCTGCTCTTTCTCGACCTGAAGCTGCCGGATGGTCCCGCCGATGACGTTTACACTGCGGCGAAAGCAATCGATGCCGATCTGCCCATCGTCATCATCACCGGCTATCCGGATAGCGACATGTTGGATCGCATCCTCGCGCACGGCCCGGTGACGGTGTTGAAAAAGCCACTGCAAGTGGAGCAACTGCAGCAGACCGTCCGCATTCTCGGCCACAAAGACGCCGCGAAGCTCGCCGCTTAGCCTAACGAGTCGGCAGAGTTCGCGCTGACGCCGCGGCACGACATCACCGCACGTCGACTTTTATCGGCAGCCAGTGATTGATCATGTAGGTGCCGTAGCCGGCGACGCGGTCTTTTGGTTGCGCGCGCCCGGCGGAATCGTGCGCGCGCGCGAGCAAGGCGTGCTGCCCGGGTTGCGCAGGCGTCTTCCATGCGAATTCCCAGAAACGCCACGCGTTCTTCACGCGCGCCCCGAGCAGCGTGGCGGCTGACCAATTCGCGCCGGCATCGACGCTCACTTCCACACCCGCCAGGTCATCTTCTCCTGACCACGCCGCGCCATGCACACGATACTTTGCTCCCGCGGCAATCACTTCACCCATCGCAGGTCGAACGATCTGCGCCTTCACCCGCATCTCCTGCAAAGGCACCAACACGGGCGCGCCGGATTGTTCCTCCCAATAGGTGTAATCGATCGACTGGTAGTAACCGTTGAACGGTCTCTCGGTAACGATGAGGCGTTGCAGCCATTTCACCGCTGCCATTCCGAACCAGCCGGGCACAACCGCACGAAGCGGATAACCGTGCGCAGGCGATAACGGCTCGCCATTCATCGCAAACGCCAGCAGCACATCGTTGTTCGCCTTCTCCATCGGAACGCTGCGCGTGTAATGAATCTCGCCCGGCGGACGTGGCGGCTCTTTGATCTCGCCGCGATCGGCGCCTTCCAGGATCACTTCGCGCGCGCCGTCATTTACGCCCGCGCGCCGCAACACATCGCTCAGTCGCACGCCGGTCCACTCGGCGTTGCCGACTGCGCCCAGATCCCACGCCACGCCTTTCACCTTCGGCTGCAGAAACGATCGGCCATTCCCCGCGCATTCCATGGTTGCCATCGCGGTGTGTCGCGGCAGCCCGCGCAGATCCTCGAACGTCAGCTCGAGTGGTCTCGCGACCGCGCCTTCGACTTTCAGCCGCCACGTCGCAAGCTCGATCTCCGGAATCGGGAAATGACAACGCACATAGAACTGCTCGTTAGGCGTGACAAACGAGCTGACGCTGGAGAACGGCATCTCGAGGTTGAGCGGCGCTTCTCCGCGGCTGATCAGTTCCACGCCGCGAGCCGATGTGTCGTCAGGGAGTCCGTCGTTTTTCACCGATAGCGCCGAGGCAAAGCCCGGCATCACCTCGCATCCTCGCCGACCGCTGGCACGTCGGCGCGGTATTTCTTCTGCAGCAGTGAGCCCCACACGCGGTTGTAAGGATGCACCTTGTCGGTTTTATCGCTGCCGTTGAACACCGGCCGCCCTTCGTTCGCCCATCGAAAGATCGAGCCTTCCAGATTCACGACGTTCGTATAGCCCGCCGCCTGCAGCTTCTTCGCGAAGGCGGCAGAGCGATAACCGACAGAGCAGTAGGTGACGATCGGTCCTGCCTTCCTGAACCGGACGGCGTTCGCGGGAGAACCTGGCGGCACATGATGCGCATTCAGAAGTTGACTGACATCATACTCAGCGGCGGTGCGGACGTCGATCAGCACCGGCTGGGGACGCTCCGGAGTCTCAAGCCAGGCGGCCAGCTCTCCGGTGGTGATCCGTTTCACGTCGGGGAAGTCGCTGCGAATTTTGGCATTCACGAGTGTCCAGCCGAGCCCATAGCTCGACGCCACGGCCAGCCCGAGCAGTGTTATCGCGACCACGGCTATTACGATTCGCAGCGTCATCAGATCGGTTCGACTTCCCGGCGCACGTTACGCACACCGCCACGTCGCGTCACGCGCCGATCCGCTTGCCAACCCGGACGGGCCGTCGGATACTGCCCGCTGATTTCCGGGCGCGGTTAGCTCAGTGGTAGAGCACTACCTTGACACGGTAGGGGTCACAGGTTCGAACCCTGTATCGCGCACCATCACAAGTCTTCGTCGGTGGGCGCCTGCGGCACAAAAATCGGCGGGTGGTGAGACTAAGCGGGCCGCCTGAGACATTCAGCTTGACCTGCCGAATGTAAGTTGACGACACTCCCGCTCGGTGGCGAGCGACCGGCCTCCAGAACAGACGAAGCAGGTAAAATCTTTTCAGCCGCGCGTGCTGGATAAGACAGTGATCGCGCTCCCGTTGCTGTGCGAGCTCGAGAAGGAAGACAAAGCGCGCGCAAGGAAAGGTGGCGGAAAGCGACCGTGGAACTTCTACGACGTCATCATCGACCTGAACCTCGACTATCCCGGCGGCCGACCGAAAGCACTGCAAGCGGCGGAAGCACTCATTCGGCAAGCGAGGGCGGACGCTGGCATGGCGGAAGGCGGCGAAACTGAGAACACTCCGCAGTACCTGTTCGCTCGTTTAACGGGCCCCGTCATGCGTGAAGTCGTGCGGCTTGATCGCGAACGCACGCCACGTGCGATTTACCGCATCTGGCCGGACTTCGACGTCAGTGCCTTCATCAACAAGTCTGTCGCGACGGTCAAGGCGGACGCGGCGCGGAAATCATTTGGTGCGGACGGCGACGGAATCACCTGGGCCGTCATCGACAGCGGCATCTGGGGCGAACACCCGCATTTTCACTACCCGGACTACAAGACGCTGCAACCAGTCGTCGAGCATCGCGACTTCACCGTCGAGAACACCGGCGCCCTGATCGATGAAAATGGTCACGGCACGCACGTGGCCGGGATCATCGCCGGCCGGCAAAAAGCAGCCGACGGCAAGAAGCTTGTCGCCGTCGAGGTGCACCGCGACGAGAACGATGACGTGAAGTCCGTCCCCGTGCTGCTCGAGGAGATGAGCGGCGTCGCGCCGAAGTGCAAGCTCGTCAGCCTGAAAGTCCTCAATGCGCAAGGGAAAGGCAAAGTCCGCTACATGTTGAAGGCGCTTGCCTACGTGCAGGAGATGAACGGCAACGGGGTGCGGCTGCAAATCCATGGCGTCAACATGAGCCTCGGCCACCGCTTCGAGCCGGAGTGGTTTGCCTGCGGCCAGAGTCCGCTCTGCGTCGAAATCGATCGCTTGGTCAAGTCGGGCGTCGTTGTGGTCGTCGCAGCCGGAAACACCGGCTACGGCTTTTTCGAATCGAGCAGCGCTGTTTCGAGTGGCGTCGGGATGGACGTGACGATCAATGATCCTGGCAACGCCGACCTGGCGATTACGGTCGGCTCGACGCACCGATTTATGCCGCACGTGTATGGCGTGTCATATTTTTCCTCGAAGGGGCCAACTGGTGACGGCAGGGCGAAACCGGACCTTGTCGCGCCCGGCGAGAAGATCGTCTCCTGCGCGGCCGGGAAGCTGATGAAGGACGCGGCTCCGGCTCAGGATTGCGATTACGTGGAGACGAGCGGCACGAGCATGGCCGCGCCGCATGTTAGCGGAGCGGTCGCGGCGTTTCTCTCCGTGCGCACGGAATTCATCGGGCGGGCCGAACGTGTGAAGGAGATTTTTGTTTCGACCGCCACCGATCTGAAGCGAGACCGGTATTTTCAAGGAGCGGGATTGTTGGACCTGATGCGAGCGCTCCAATCGGTCTGATGGAGCAACCGCGCTAACTGCGAGGAACCAGATGATGAAGGACATCGCCAGGATCCCCTACTTCGAAGTCGAATTCGACAAACGCGGCGGTGTTCTGCGCGACGTGCAACTGCCGGGCGGTTTCTCCGATCTGTTCGTGATGTCGCATGGCTGGAACAACGACGTGCACGAGGCGCGCGACCTCTACACGAAGTTTTTTACCAGCTTTGCCAAGGTCGCAGACGCGCAGTTCGATCTCAGGTCGATGAAACCCGCGATCCTCGGCGTCGTCTGGCCATCGCAGAAATTCAACCTGGGGCTCGCCGTCGGGAGCCGGGCAGGTGGTGACGCGGCCGCCATCGGGGCGGCAACCGAAGGCGCGGAAGAGGTGGAAGCAAAGCTGGACGAGCTAAAACAACTGTTCGCCGAAGATGGCGAGCGGCGGACACTCGACGAAGCGAAGCAGCTCGTGCCGCGCCTGCAGCGCGAAGCTACCGCGCGTCGTCAGTTTGTGCAGAAGATCCGATCTCTCGTCGATCGTGCCGGCGTTACCGACGAGGATGCGTCCGCTGCGTTTTTCGACAACGACGAAGATGAAGTGCTCGACGCCTTGCAGGTCCGGGCGACTGCCGCACGAGCGGACGCGGACGACGACGTCGGCACGGCCGCGATCGGCGCGCGGCCGACGCGCGTCGATGAAGTGGTAGCGGTCCGGCTTTCGCTAAGCGGGTTCTTCAATTCCGCATTCAACCTCCTCAATTACACCACTTACTATGAGATGAAGACGCGCGCCGGCACGATCGGCGCGAATGGCGTCGCCAAAGTGCTCGACCGGCTCGCGCCAGCGGTCCGCGCGATTCATCTGATCGGCCACAGCTTCGGCGGTCGCCTCGTGACCGCCGCTGCAGCGAGCGTGAAGAAGGAAACGGCGCAGAAGGTCAAGACAATGCTGCTGCTGCAGGCGGCGTTTTCCCACAATGGCTTCTCAAAGAGCATGAACGGCTTTTTCCGGAAGCTCGTGGACGAGCGACGTGTCTCCGGGCCGATCTTGATTACGCATTCCGACAAGGACCGCGCCGTCGGCACCGCGTATCCGCTCGCATCACGCTTGAGTCGGGATGACCGGATGGCGCTCGGTGATGCGAAGGACCGCTTCGGAGGGATGGGTCGCAACGGCGCACAAAAAACGGACGAAGCCGTGCAACTTACGATGCTGAACGCGAGTGGCAGGTACGAGTTCAGTGCCGGCAAGCTGTTCAACCTCAACGGCAACAACATCATCACCGATCATGGCGATGTCTGGCGTGAGCCGTGCGCATTTGCGCTCTTGAGCGCGGTGGCGAAAGCGAAGACGTAAGAGCGGCTTACCGAAACGTACGGTCGTCGCCGGTTAAGTAGCTGAAAGTAAGATGCCGCTGGCTGCCTCACAACTGCTGAAGGCGATTAAGGAGCGGAAATGCATTCTGTTTCTGGGCGCCGGTGTCCATTATCCGCCGCCGCCGGCGCTGCCGCAGTATCAGTACCCGAGCGACCAACGGCCGCCGCTTGGCACGGCGTTGTCGAGATCCCTGGTGCAGGATACGCGTCAACTGATGCGCCTCTCGTTCCCCGCCAAGGCGACCGCGTTACCAGAAGAGCGCCAGAAGGCAGCCGCTGAGGCGCGGCTGAAACTCTGGTTCCTGCGACGGCATGGCGACAACCTGCAGCGGACGTCGTGGTACTATGAGGTCGAGCACCAGCGGATGGCGCTGGTCTCGTTCGTCAAGACGCAGGTGAACGACGGAAAAGTCCCGTCGGCTCTCGTGCGCGGTCTCATCGACATGAACTTCCCGGTCGTGATTACGACCAACTATGATCAGCTCTTTGAGACGGCGCACGCGGCCTGGAGCGGAACCGACGCGGGCCGCGGTGCAACGCTCAAGCCTTGCGTCTACGATCCTAATCCGGCGGCAGCGACACCGGAATATCATCACACACCGGGTGCGCACGAGTGCTGGCTCCTCAAGATCCACGGTTGCGTGAGCAAGCCGGAATCGATCGTCATCACCGACGAGGACTACGTCCAGTTCATCATGCGCATGAACGCCGAGGAGCGCCACCATCCTATCCCCGCCCGCATGCGCGCGCTGCTCTCGGAATGGACGACGCTGTTCGTCGGCTACAGCCTGCTCGATTACAACCTGCGCCTGCTCTTCCGCACCTTGCGCTGGCGGCTCGGTCCCGCGATCCGGCCGCCGACGTTCTCCGTTGACCGGAGCCCCGATTACCTGATTCGCGCCACGTACGAAAAGAGCGATCTGGTCAGTTTTATTGCGCGCGATATGTGGCGTTTCGTGCCGGAGCTGTACCAGCGGGTAATGGGTCGACCGATGCCGCCATGAACGACCCATTGGCGATTGCACCTGAAGAGGATATCTTCGCGGAGGCGGAGCCTGCGGAGCAGCCGCTATCGCGGCCGACCATCGATCCAGATGCGTTACCGCTGCCGGCCTCGCCGTTCCGCGGAATTCTACCATTTCGCCTGCTCGATTGGCGCATCTTCCGCGAGCGCCAACGCGAGACTGAGAAGCTCGAGGACCTGCTCCTGATGTACCGCGCCGTGCTGCTCTATGGCCGGTCGGGGTGCGGCAAATCCTCTCTCCTCAATGCCGGCATCATGCCATGGGCACTACGGCGGAACATGGCGCCGGAGCGTATCCGCCTCCTGCCAAATCCGGGCCACGAAATCGCGGTCGAGCGGATTTCGTTGCGCGACCAGGCGGCGATCCGCGTGCCGGACGACGGCGCCAGCGAGGAGGCAAGCCTGCCGGCATTCCTGCCCTCGCGTTTCGCACGCGCGGACGCGGACGATCGGACGGTTCTCTCGTGTGAGGCGTTTCTCGAGCGCCTCCAGGCGCACTCCAGCCTCGGCGAACCGCTGCTCCTGTTCGACCAGTTTGAAGAACTCGTCACGCTTTCCGAGCAAGCTGTGCTCCAGGATTTGGCGGCCGAAGCGCAGGCGGCGCGCGCGGCAGTCGAAACAATGCTGGAGACTTTGCTCCTGCGCGAGCAGCGCCCGCTCAAGATCATCTTCGCGTTTCGCGACGACTACTTCGCGCGCCTGACTCCGCTCTTCGAGCGCGTGCCGCATTTGCTGGATCAATCGGTGCGGATCGAGTCGCCGCCGCTCGACCGCGTGGGCGACATCGTTCTGGGTCCGTTCTCATCCGCCGCGGGAATGCAGCATCTCGAAAGGGAACGTCCGCCGCTAACGCCAGCGCTGGCCGCACGAATTGAAGAAGGATTCCGCAAGTTATCACCCCGCGGCACGGTCCCGCTCAGCGAGCTGCAGACATTGTGTTTGACCCTGTGGGAGAAAGCGGAAGCACGAGCGGAATTCGAGCGCGCACCCGATCCGGCGGAGATGATCCGCAAAATCCTCGAGCGCGAAGCCTGGGACAAACTGAAGGGGTTTCGCTTGTTCGATCGCATCCATGCGATCGCTCTGCTGAGCAACCTCGTCACTGATGAGGGAACCCGCAATGTCATCGCGGGAGAGACGCTGCTGAAACAGGTGCGGCGGGACCCCACGCTCTGGGCATACGCCGCCAACACGAAAAACGTGCTCGCCCGCCTCGCAAAGGACACCGGCTTGATCCGGGCGTCGGCGATCTCCGGCACTGACTACTACGAGCTGACGAGCGAATTCCTTATCCCGTGGGTGCAGAACGCGCGCCGCTCGTTGGCCCGGATGCGCAAGCTATTCACCGTTTACGCGTCCCTCGCGGTGGCGGTGTTCATAGGGCTTCTGGGATGGCTCTTGTGGAACACCGCTAAAGCCGAAGCGCAGGCCGAAAAGATGGCGCAAGAGAACGCACGGCTCGTCGAATGGAACGAACGGCTGCTCGCCGAAAGCCGAGACAAGGCGCGAGCCGACGCCGAGGCGCAGGCCGCGCTCGAACAAGCGCTGCGCGAGGTTTCGCTGAAGCTGCAAGCCTCCGCAGCGCCGGCGGCGGAACCACTCTCCACGCCCACCCAGCAGCTGGTCACCGCGCAGGTGGCGATTCAAGAGGCAAACGTCGGCAGCACCGCGCTGCGCCCCATTGACCTGCCGCACCAGGGCGCGGTTTGGAAGGCGGTCTTTTCTGCGGACGGAGGCAACATCGCCACGGCCAGTGCAGACACTTACGTGCGCTTCTGGCGGCTCGATGGCCAACCCGTGATTGAGCCATGGAAGGCGAGCACGAGTAAGGGCGGCGTCACCGATGTTGCCGTCGATCCGCACGGCCGGCTCTTGATCTCCGGCAGTGCTGGCCGGTCGGTGCGCGCGTACGACCTCGCACGCCGCGCGCCCATCGCCAACGTTCCCGAAGCGCAGGCCGACACGATCACTGCCGTGCGCTTCAGCGCGAATGGCGATTTGGCTCTTTCGGCGAGCGCCGACAAGACGGTGCTGCTCTGGCCGCTCCAACCATTGCGCGGTGGCGCGCGAAGAATCGCTCCACTCGCAACCTGGCAACATAACGGCATCGTGACGGCGGCGAACTTCAACAGTGACGGCAAATATGTGATCAGTTCCGCGGATGACGGATTCTTGCGAATCTGGTCCACCACTTCACCGGGCGAGGCGGCGAAAAGCTGGTTTGCTAATGCTCCCGTCCGCAACGGCGTCTTTTCACCGCGCGCGGCAAGCACCGATTTTCTGGCGACCGCTGGTCGGGATTTGCTCGTCGGCCAGATCGCAACTGATGGGACGCTTCAGCTCCGCCGCCTGACGATGCCCCACGCGCCGGTTCATGCCGTCTTCTCACCAGATGGCGAGCACATCGCGGTGGCGACCGCGGATGGCGTGGTCACACTCCTCGCCTTCAACAACCCCAGTACGGACCCCATTGCACTCGAGCGCCAGCAGCAAGGACGCGTGCTGCGCCTGAGTTGGAGTTCACTGGGCATGCTGGCGCTCGGCGCTGAAGACGGGACCGTGCAGCTATGGCATAACCCCACGAGCGATTTGCGCACGACCACGAAATTCCAGGCGCATAAAGGCCCGGTTTGGTGGGTGCTCTTTTCGCCCGATGGCCGGCACCTTGTCACTACGAGCGCATTTTCCGACGAAAATCTTCCGACGGCGCGCGGAGCGGCGGGCGCGTCCGGCAAAGCGCTCAGTCGATTGTCGGATAATTTCGCGCGGCTCTGGACCATGCCGTGACGCCCATGAGCGTGCAGAGGAGCTCACGCAACCAGAGCGGCTTGAGCGCGACCGATCTGCCGATGCGCGGCGACCTCGCGCAGATGCAGGCGTTGCGCTTTGTCTAGGCGGACGCGCAAAGAGCTGCGTAAGATCGCGCTCGTGCATCGTAATCTGGTGTCGTTGTTTGGTTTCGCCGCTCTGGTGCTGGCGCCGGCTTTCCCCGTGACATCGCTCGCCGGCCCGATGTCCGTCGTCGAGCAGACGACGACCCGCCCCGCGGAAGGGATCCAGGATAATTCGTTCCTGATCGAAGAGGCGTACAATCAGGGACCAGGAGTCGTGCAGCACATCCTGAATGTCTTGCACGGCGCCAGCCGACACACCGGCGCGAACAACGATGACCTGTCGTTTGTCTTCACACAGGAATGGCCGGTGTTTTCGCAGACGCACCAGCTCTCCTACACGGTCCCGTATACGTTTTTCGACGAAGGTGGCCGCTCCGATAGCGGGCTCGAAGATGTGAGCCTGAATTACCGCTGGCAGGCGCTGATGGAGTCGGAGACTACACCGGCGTTCGCGCCGCGGATTAGTTTGATCCTGCCGGTCGGCGACGCTGACAAAGAGCTCGGCAACGATCGCGTCGCTTACCAATTGAACCTGCCGGTGAGCAAGATCGTGAGCGACCGATGGACGGTGCATTGGAACGCCGGTGCGACGCTGCTGCCGGACATCGATGGCCACGATCTCGTGAGCTATAACCTCGGCGCGAGTGTCATCTACGCGGTCACGCCGCGATTTAACCTCATGCTCGAATCGGTCGCGAACTGGGACGAAGACATCGATGAAAATGGAGGGACGAGCCGCGAGGCGGCGGTCGTGATTTCGCCAGGATTACGTTACGCGTTCAATCACCGGAACGAAGCGCAGACAGTTATCGGCATTGCGGCGCCGATCGGCGTCACGTCGGCTGCGCCTGACGTGAGCGTCTTCCTGTACGTCTCCTTCGAGCATTTCTTCTTTCGGTAGCGGTGCTGCGAAGGGGACTCGCCATTTTTGTCATTCCGACCGGAGTAGAGCAAAGCGCAACGCAGTGGAGGAATCTCTAAACGAAGAAGCAGAAGAAGCAGGCTGTTAGAGATTCCTCCACTGCGCCACGCTCCGGTCGGAATGACAAAATCGAGCGGGAGCGCCGGTTCTCCGCCTCAGCGATGTAAACAGGGCCGCGCAGCAAACTCGACCGACTTAACCATTCCTCCAGCGCCTTGGCCTGGCGCGAAACTGGATTACAATCGCGCGCCGTGCACTACCCGCTGACCAACAACCCCGTGTTTTGGACGATCCAAGGCGAAGGACACATGCGGGGGATGCAAATGTGCTTCGTCCGTCTGGCGGGTTGCTCAGTCGGCTGTCCGAATTGCGACACCGATTATCGCAAGCAGGAGATGGCGACGCCGGAAGAAATCGCCGCACGGGCGGACGCCGTCACGCCGGCGAATGCGCAGAAGCGCTGGGTTTGGATCACCGGCGGCGAACCGACCGATCACGACCTGGCGGCGTTGATCGAAGCGCTGCGCGCGAAGCGTTTCTCGATCGCGCTTGCGAGCAGCGGCCACCGCGCCTTTGCGCTGCCGGTCGATTGGCTCTCGATCTCGCCGCATGATCCCGCGAAGTGGGTGCAAACATCCGGCAGTGAAGTCAAGATCGTGCCGGAATTAAACGGCTTCGGCATCGAAGACTTCCGTGCCGCGCAACCCGACGAGCAGACGAGCTTTGAATATCGCTACGTGCAGCCGCTGTCGCGCGGCAGAACGGAAGATCCGGATAGCGTGCGCGCGTGCCTGCAGTTCGTGAGAGCGAACCCTAATTGGTCGCTCTCACGCCAGGATCACCACTATTGGCAGGTCGATTAGGCGCGCCTGCGGCGGCGAATGGCAGCCACGGCCGCGGCCGCCAGCCCAAAGCCAATCAGCGCTGTCGTCGATGGCTCCGGGATCGCGAGATTGGCGCGGATCTCGCCGCCAGTGAAGACGTTCGTGTGAATGTTGAAGTAGGCCATGCCGTTGTTGAGCGCGTTGATGAAGGCCGCTTCCGCGCCAGCTGGCGTGCCGCCGTTCGCGTTCATGTAAGCGGAGTTCCAGGTGGAAGCCTGCGTCATATCGAAGGTCATGTTATAGGTGCCGCTCATCACGCCGGTGGGGAATCCCGGGAAGCTCGGCGTCTGCGTGGCGACTCCGGCGTTGTTCCCGGGAGAAGCCGGCGCATGGACGTGTGCGGCCGTGACCATGCCGGTGAGCCCACTAAAGTTCGCCTGATAAGTGACCATGTGGGTCTGCAGATTGATCGTGACGGAGGCAAAGCCTGTGCCCGCGCTGTTATTCGGCGGGTTCTCGTTCAATCCCGAGAAGGTGCCGGTGTAGGTCTGCGTTTGCGCGCTGGCGAACGCGAGCGTGCAGAAGAACAGTGCAATGGCGACTGTCGTGGTGCGAAGAGGGTGCATGGGGTTGTGTTCCTGTGGTTGAATTTAGCCGCGCAATAATCGGCGGATGTCCTCGATGCTGAGGAGTTCACCTGCACGCGACAAGACAAAACGTCAGCGCCCGCGGTGCCGAAAGGGTAACGTCCCTGTTACCTTTCGCTGCTCTCCAGCTGCGCCGCCGGTCCGTGTTATTCGGACCGCAGCGCGGTGATCGGGTTCACACCGCTCGCCCGACGCGCGGGCAACCAACACGCGACGGTGGCGATCGCCGCCAGGAGCGCCGCGACTGATGACAGCGTCACGACGTCGGTCGCGCTGACGCCATAGAGCAGACTCGCGAGTGATTTCGTGAGCGCGAAGGCCGCAAACAACCCCAGCACCATCGCGGCAACCACCAACCGTAGACCCTGCCCGACGATCAACCGCAGCACGTCCGTCTTCTGCGCGCCGAGCGCCATTCGGATGCCGATCTCCTGCGTGCGCTGCGCGACCGAGTATGCCATCACGCCATAGATCCCGACCGCCGTCAGCAACACCGCCACGCCGGCGAAGATCATCAGCAGCGTCATATTCAGCTTCGGCTGCGCGACCGCCGACGCGAGATACTGCTCCATCGTGCGCGTTTCATAGAGCGGCAGATCCTTGTTCAACCGCTCCACCGTTTGCCGCAGCGCCGGCAGAATCGCCTCCGGATTCATCTCCGTTCGCGCGACGATCGTCATCCCGCCGGTCGCCGCCTGCGCATGCGGCAGATAAATCTCCGCTTTGTTTTCCATCGTCAGCTTCTGGAACTTGATGTCGCCGACGACGGCGATGATCTCGCGCTCGATCGGCTCCTCTTCGTTGAACGACATCTGCGGCGTGATCCGCTTGCCCACCGGGTCCTCGCCGGGAAAATGCATCCGCGCGAGCGTCTCGTTCACGATCACGACACCGGGCGCGCCATTCTTGTCCCGCTGGTCGAAGTCGCGGCCTTTTTTGATCGGAATGCCCATCGTCGAGAAGTATCCGGGCGTCACGATCCGCATCGCCGTGATCGCACGATCGGCGGGCGCGGTCGGCCGCCCGGTGATGTCGAAGCCCGTGCCCCAATGCGAATTGCCGAGCGGCAATGGCGTGATCGCGGCGACTCCACGCACGCCCGGCAGCGTCGCCGCGCGTTCCATCAGCTGGGTGTAGAAGTTGCCATTCCGCGCGACCGACTCGGGGACGGAGTCGATATCCGGCAACGACACCGCGGCGGTCATCACGTTTTCCGGAGTAAATCCGAGCGGCACCTTCTGCAGCTGCCAAAAGCTGCGGATCAACAAACCCGCGCCCGCAAGCAGAACGAACGCGAGCACCATCTCCGCAATCACCAGGCCGCCGCGCAGCCGCCGCCCGCGCGCCGTTTCCGTAGAGCCACGGCCGGTTTCGTTCAACGCCGTCACCACATCCGGGCGCGAGACACGCCACGCCGGCGCGAAGCCAAACAGCACGCCTGTGAAGATGCTGACGAACGCGGTGAAACCGAGCACGCGCATGTCGGGTGAGATTTCTGCGGCGCGCGGGAAATTGCGCGGCAGCAATGCGGCCAGCGCTTCGGTGCCCCAGATAGCGAGCAGCATTCCCGCGGCACCACCGGCGACGGCGAGCATCACGCTCTCGGTCAGAAGTTGCCGCAGGATGCGCGAGCGGCTTGCGCCAAGCGCCGCCCGAATGCCGATTTCCTTCTGTCGCGAAGTGGCGCGAGCGAGCAGGAGATTCGCGACGTTCACGCAAGCGATCAGCAACACACAGCCGGCAGCGCCGAGCAGCACCAGCAGCGCGGGACGAACGTCGCGCGTGAGATCGGCCAGGAGCGGAACGACTTTGCTGTTGTCGAAGCGCTTGTTCGTGTCCGGATATTGCGCGGCGAGCGCGGAGAGGATCGTGTTCGCGTTCGCCTGCGCCTGCTGCGGCGTCACACCTGGTTTCAACCGCGCCACGACGCGCAGGTAATGCATCCCGCGTTGCGCCGCGGGCGCGTCTTCCGGCCGCGCGCCGGCCGGCACTTCAAACTGTGTCGCGGCGGAGGTCCAGAATTCCGCCGGTCGATTTTGAATCGGGAACTGAAAGCCTTGTGGCATGACCCCGATCACCTGATAGCCGACACCATCGAGCGTGATCGTTCGGTCCAGGATCTTGCGATCGCCGCCGAACCGCCGTTGCCAGAGATCATGTCCGATGATCACCACGCGCGTACCGGGCTTGTCGTCGTCCGCATTGAAATAGCGGCCGAGAATCGGATTCACGCCGAGCAGCGAAAACAGATCGGAGGTCACGAGCGTGCCCTGCACGTGCGCCGCTTCGCCACCTTGCTCCGTCACCGCGACATTGAGCGGCGAATGACCCGCGATGCCCGAAAACACCTGGTTCTGCGCACGCAGATCCGCGAAATCGGGAAACGAAAAGGAGGCCTGCCCATCCGGCTTCTTCGAATCCGCAGTCCAGACGGCGACGATCTGCTCCGGCTGCGGGAACGGCAACGGCCGCAGCAGAACTGCACTTACGACGCTGAAGATCGCGGTGTTCGCGCCGATCCCGAGCGCGAGCGCGATCACGGCGATCGCAGCGAACCCGGGGTTCTTGAGCAGCATGCGCGCTGCGTAACGGATGTCCTTAAGAATGGTGTCCATAGTTATGTTTGCGGGTAACGAGAAGTTTCATTCGGTGCGGAGCGCGATCATCGGATCGACGCCGCTCGCGCGCCGCGCCGGTAGCCAGCAGGCGAGCAGCGCCACGACGAGCAGGAGAGCGGATAAGGCGACGAACGTCGCGAGATCAGTCGCCGCAACGCCGTAGAGCAGATTCGACATCAGGCGGGTCAGCCCGTATGACGCGCAAACGCCAAGCAGGACGCCGGCGGCGGTCAGGATCATGCCTTGCCTAACGACCAGTTTGAGCACGTCCGCGCGTTGCGCGCCGAGCGCCATCCGAATGCCGATCTCACGTGTGCGTTGCACGACGGAGTACGACATGACGCCATACAAACCGATCGCGGCGAGCGACACCGCGATGCCGGCGAATATCGTCAGCAACGTCATTGCAAATTTTTTGCGCATGACCGAACGGGCGAGCGCGTCCTCCATCGTGCGGACGTTCCCGAGCGCGACATTCTTATCGACGGCCCAAACGGCGCTCTGAATCGCCGGCAAGATCGAGAGCGGATTCGCTGCAGAGGTTTTCGCCGCGATGAACATCCGCGGCCAAACCGCCTGGCCGAGCGGCTGGTAAATCTCCGGCCGCGGCGCTGTCTCCAGCGCGAGATGCCGGACGTTGCCGACGACGCCGATGATCTCGAGTTGCTCCGCCTTCGGCCCGAAATTGATGATGCGTTTGCCGATCGGGTCCTCGCCAGGGAACGTGGTGCGCGCGAGCGCCTCGTTCACGATCGCGACTGGTGCTCCGCCCTCCGTGTCGTGCTCGGTGAAGGCGCGGCCTTTCAAAAGCGGGATGCCCATCGTGCGGAAGTAATCCGCGGTCCCGACGCGAATGTCGGCCGCGTAGTCTTTCTCAACGCCGGGGATATTGAACGTGCGATTGCTGTTCCCGCCGGAGAACGGCAGTCGGCTCAACGCCGCGGCGTTCTCGACACCCGGCACGGCTTTCACGCGCTCGACGACCTCTTTGAAGTAGCTGACCTGCCGCGCCTCATCCGTGGAGGACGGGCTGACGTCAAAGATCAGGAGGCGTTCGGCTTTGAAGCCGGGATCCACTTGCGTCAGCTTTGAGAAGCTTTTGATCATCAACCCGGCGCCGATCAGCAGCACCAGCGACAGGGCCACCTCGACCGCGATCAAGACAGATCTGCTGCGGCTGCGGCTCGCGGTGCTGCCGCGTTCGCCTTCGCCTAACGACTCGCTCGGCCGCGCGGCCGAGGCATGAAACGCCGGCACCAGACCGAAGACGACGCCGGTCGCGATCGAAGCGAGGAGGCTGAATGCGAGCACGTTTCGGTTCAGGCTGATCTCGCCAAAGCCGCGGACATCGGCCGGGCTCATCGCGAGCAACAACGGCAGCGCCCACGTCGCGAGCAGGGTTCCAAGGGCACCGCCGATCACCGCCAGCAGAACGCTTTCGGTCAACAACTGCCGGATCAATCGCCCGCGGCTCGCGCCCAGGGCCGCGCGGATCGAAACCTCCCGCGCACGTGCCGCCGCCCGCGCCAGCTGGAGGTTCGCGACATTGGCGCAGCCGATCAGCAACAGAAAGCCGACGGCCGCAAACAAAACAAAGAGCAGGGGACGAATGTCGCTCACGAGATCGTCGCGGAGCGGAGTGAGCGCGACCCCGGCGTCAGTGTTCGCTGCGGGATACTGCTGCTCGAGCCGCGCCATGATCGCGTTCATCTCAGTCTGCGCCTGCTGGAGCGTGACGCCTGGTTTCAAGCGCGCCCAGACGTTCAGATAATTGCTGTCGCGCAGCTCGCGCGGGTCCTGCGTCGGGCGGAGGGTGTGCGGCGGGATGCTCCAGGGCGAGGCCTGCCAGAGTTCGCCGTAGCCGTCCGGCGCAAACTCCGCCGGCATGACACCGACAACGGTGTGGGGTTCGCCATTTAGCTGAATGTCGCGCCCGATGATGTTCTGGTCCGAGCCGAAGCGGCGTTGCCAGAGCGCGTGACTCAGGACAACGACACGCGCGTTACCCGGCGATTCGTCAGAAGGAAGTAAACGCCGGCCGAGCAGGGGAGTGACGTTGAAGACGTCGAAGAGGCTCGCCGTCGTAGTAGTGATGCGGAGCCGCTCCGGGCGGTCGCCATCAGCGAGATTTCCCTGCGTGCCGCGCGCGGCGGCCATGTGGGTGAAGACGCCGTTCTGCTCCTGCCAGTCGCGGAAGTTCGCCGGCGAAGATGCGTCGCGCGCGTGCGCTTCGGTGCGGACCGTCTGCGAAAAGTATAGGATCCGGTCCGCCTCCGGGTAAGGCAGCGGACGCAGCAGCACCGCATCGACGACACTAAAGATGACGGTCGTGCTCGCGATGCCGAGGACGAGCGCGAGCAGGGCGACGACCGTGAACCCCGGGTTCTTGCGCAGCATCCGCGCGGCGAAGCGGAGATCTTGCAGGAGGGTGCCCATGGAGAATTGGTGCGCGAGCGGCGATGGTGCTCCGGTCCGGGAAGTCCGCTCGTCTTCCGCGGCGCTCACGCAGCCGCGCCGCGCGTCGTCAGAGCACAACTCCGACGCGCGGCGGATTCGTCAATTAACCGCGGGAAGCGAGGACGATCGGCGCGGGCTGTTCGGCGGGCACGGTCGCCATGCTGCGCTGCTCGGACTTCGGCGCGCGGTTCTCGCCGGGCAAAGTCACTTTGCCGGAAGCGAAGTTCCAGCTGGAGATGGCCATGCCGAGGATCACAACGCCGTAGACGGCGACTTCAAACAGCGAGCTGGTCTTGTCTTCAGCTTCGGCGTTCAGGATGAGTGAGTAGGTGTTTTTGTTTTTCATAAATTGATTGGTTTCTGCATGCCTATATTGCAAGGGCCGTGCCACGCTTTGTTTAATGTCCTAACTCGCTGCGAAGGAGGATTTTATCAATTTCTCTCATTTCCCACGTCTCGCGGAGATGTAGCGGCGACGGGATGCAGCCGTTCCGATTTTGGGACGGCAGTGGAGCGCTGCCTGTCGATGAACCGGCGGCGCGCAGCGCGGGTACAAAAAGCGGCGCCGCACTCAAGACGGAGCGCGGCGCCGCGTTAATTATTCTCTTAAAGCTCGGTTACTCGGCGGGCTTTTCAGCTTTCTCGGAACTCGCCGCAGTCTTCTTCGACTTGCGCGCCGGCTTCTCGGCGGCGGCGGCTTCGGCCAGGTTTTTCGGCGCCTTCTTTTTGCTTTTGCCGATCTCTTCCGTCACCGGTTCTTCGACGACGACCGGAGCATCGACCCACTCGATGAACGCAACCGGCGCGGAATCGCTCTTCCGCGCGCCGAGTTTCACGATGCGCGTGTAGCCGCCTTTGCGGTCAGCCGAGCGCGGCGCGATATCGTCGAACAATTTCTTCACCGCATCCTTCTGCCGTAAAACGGAGAGGGCGGTGCGCCGTGCGTGGAGCGAGCCCTTCTTGCCGAGCGTCACCATCTTCTCGGCCAAAGGGCGAACCGCCTTCGCCTTCGCGAGCGTCGTCTTGATGCGCTGGTGCTCGATCAAGCTGCAAACCTGATTCGCGAGCAGCGATTTCCGGTGCTCGGCCGTGCGACCGAGCTTCACCGTCTTCTTCTGGTGTCTCATGAGTTGATCCTCAAATGCCTAACGAATGCTACTCGTCGTGATTCGCCGAGCCATTCGAGCCCCCACCATCGCCGCCCGCGGCCGGAATGTCGACCAAACCTGGATCGAACTTCATCCCGAGGCCGAGCTGCAGCTGCTGGAGCTTGTCCTTGATCTCGTTGAGCGACTTTTTGCCGAAGTTGCGATACTTCAGCATCTCGGCTTCGCTCTTCTGCGCGAGCTGGCCGACGGTCGTGATGTTTGCATTGTTGAGGCAATTCGCCGCGCGCACGCTGAGCTCGATCTCGTTCACGCTCATGTTCAGAAGCTTTTTCAGCTTCATGTTCTCTTCGCTCACGCCGGCTGGCGTTTCGTCGAACTCGATCACGTCTTCGTTGAAGTTCACGAACACATCGAGGTGGTGGCGCAGAATCGCGGACGCCTGCAGCATCGCGTCGTCCGGCGTGAGGCGACCATCGGTCCACACTTCGATGATGAGCTTGTCGTAATCGGTGCGCTGGCCGACGCGGGTGTTCTCCACCGCGTACTTCACGCGGGTGACCGGCGAGAAGATGGAGTCAATCGGGATGAGGCCGATCGGCTGATCGGCGCGCTTGTTTTCATCGCCAGTGGCAAAACCGCGGCCGACGCGCACTTCGAGCTCGGCGTCGAATTTGTGCTTCTTGTCGAGGGTGCAGATGAGTTGGTCCGGGTTCAGGACTTCGAAGCCCTGGATAACCTGGATGTCACCGGCGGTGACTTCGCCTTCCTTATTGACGGAGAGGTTGAGCTTGCGCGGCTCATGTTCCGCAGCCTTGAATTTCACCCGCTTCAGATTGAGCACGATGTCGGTGACGTCTTCGACAACGCCTGGAAGCGTCGCGAACTCGTGCTGCGCGCCGGTGATTTTCACCGCGGTAATCGCAGCGCCCTCGAGCGACGAGAGCAACACGCGGCGGAGCGAATTTCCGACCGTGTGACCATAGCCGGCCTCAAAGGGCTCAGCGATGAACTTGGCGTAGGTATCAGTGGCGGAAGACTCCTCTTTGGTGAGAGTCTTCGGCATTTCGAAACGACCGTAACGAACTGGCATGGTGGTATTAAGAATCGGGAATTGTGAATCAAGAACGCCGCCGAGTGGCGACACTTCATCCTTCTGTCTTCCTACTTCTTCCTTTCAGAAAGCGCCGGGTTCCCCCTGGCGAGTACGGGTTCCGCCAAGCGGCGGAACCCCAGGGACCAACGGCGCAACGTGTGGATACTCGCTGCGGACGGGGAATGAACACCAGCGCCGCGCTTTTGCAAATGCGCGCTGCAGGGCCGTTTACCCGTAATCGCGCGGGTTCGGAGATTCGAGTGGGCAGGAAGGCTCCTGGATCATAACATCGACGCCCTGTGATTCAGCTGGAGCAATCGCGACCAGGCACGCCGCCCACGGACGGAGTCACCGGGCCACAGATTGTTAGCCCGCAGCTGAAGGATCAGTTCGAGATACTCCGCTCGCTGTTGCAGCGCTCGCTCTGGCTGGCGGAAAAACTCGGCGATAACGAGGCGACACAGATTCTGCGTGCGCGCATGGCGAATCTCAAAGCGGCGGCGTTGATGGTGGTGGTCGGTGAAGTGAAGGTCGGTAAGAGCAGCTTTATCAACGCGCTGCTGCGGGACGAGGTTTGTGCCGTCGCGCCGGAGCCGTGCACAGCCTCAATCCAGGAGCTGGTTTTCGGCCCGCAGCGCGAGGTCACTACGCTCGGCCAGGCGTGGGATCGCGTGTATCTGCCGAAGGAGGTCCTGCGCGAGATCTCGATCGTCGATACCCCGGGCACGAACTCGATCGTGCGGGATCATTCCACGATCACGCAAAACTACATTCCGCACAGCGACCTGATCGTTTTCGTCTTTTCGGCGGCCAATCCGCATACCCAGACCGCGTGGGAACTCCTGACGCTGATCAAGAAAGAGTGGCACCGGAAGATGGTGTTTGTGTTGCAACAAGCGGATCGGGCGAGCGAACGGGAGCTGACCGCGAATCGCGAGCACGTGAAGCAATACGCGCGCGAGCGGCAGGTCGTGAACCCCGTCGTCTTCACGCTCTCGGCGCAACGCGAACTCGCCGGGTATGCGGACAGCGGGTTCGCGGAGTTCCGCCGTTTTCTGCGTTATGGCATCGAGCGCGGCGAAGTCTGGCGGACAAAATTTGAGGGATCGTATTCCACCATTCGGACGGTGATGACGAAGCTGCTGACGAATCTTCGCGTGGAGCGGGCGACGCTCGCCGAAGAGCGCAGCTTCTATCAAGGTCTCCTCAAAAAGGTCGAGGAAACTGAGGCTAGGGCTGGTGCGCTTCAGCAATCGATCGTCGGCCGGCTCTCCGCCAACTACGATCGCGCTGCGGCCGCCTCCGAGAGGCAACTGGTCGAAGGTCTTCGCATGGGAGAAATCCTGAAGACCGCCGTGCCGTTGCCGCTCAAGAAAGCCGCGGAACCGACGGCGGGCAGAGAAGCGACGCTGGCTCACGACGCCGCGGCGAACGAGACCGCCATCGTCACGCCTGATGTGGCAAAGCACCTCTTCAGCGAGATGGAAAGCATGATGAAGGAGCTTATCGAAAACGTGGCGCGTCGTCAGGAGGTCGGCCGCGCGAACGGTCACCTGCCGCAGACGGACTCACGGCTCGCGATGCTCCAGCGATTGCGTGCGCGGCTCGAATCGCAGCGCGTCAGCGACCTCGTCAGTGTCCACGCCGCGGTCGCTGCGGACGTGCGGAAATACGCGGTCGGCGGAATCGTCGTCGCGGCTCTTGGTCTCGCCGCGATCGTTCTCGGCCAGCTGCTCTGGATGCGAGTCGCCGGGGGAGTCATCGCGGCCATCGGGCTGGTCCTTCTCGCGTCAGGAATGCTCCGGCGGACGTCGGACGCCGCACGGGTCGCGAGACAAAAACTTGGCGATTCGCGGAAGGAGTTTCGCCGCCGGCTCGAAACGGAGATCGGCCAGATCTTTGGCGGCATTCTCAATGATGTCCGCGCCGACCTGCAGGAAACGATCGCGCGGCTCGACTTCCAGCACTCGCACGTCGAGACGCTGCTCGAAGAGACGTTCCAGATCGGCGAAGCCGCTTCGGAGATGGTGATGCTGTCTCACAAGATACAGGTCGCACCAGATCGCGGCGCTGCTTAGCGGTCGGGCGTCTCGCAATTGATCGACACCGCAGCGACAGCTCTGCACAATCGGCTGTCGGATGTTTCGCGTTACCTTGTTGCTTTTCGTCCTCGTCTCGTTCCTGGCAGCCGCTGTCACGGCTGAAGATCTCTCATTCGAGTATCACGAGACACGCCCGCTCGATGTGCAGGTAACCGGAACGCGGCTTCAAGACCGCGTGACTTTGCGCGAGATCAGCTACGCGCAGCTCGATGGCAGCCGGAACGCCGCAACCTTCATCGCGCGCGACGATCGCTCGAGCGTCTCGCCAGCAATCCTCTTCGTCCACTGGTATGGCCCTCCACGCCCGACATCGAATCGCACGCAGTTCATTCCCGATGCGATCGAGTTGGCGAAAAGCGGCACCGTTTCGCTGCTGATCGACACGCCGTGGTCGCGCTTTGAGTACTTTCGCGAGCGGACGCGCGAAGGCGACTACGCCCGCTCGGTTCAGCAGGTGAAGGATCTGCGGCGCGCGCTCGATGTCTTGTTCGCCGAGCCGAATGTCGACCGCAGCCGCGTCGCGTACGTCGGCCATGATTTCGGCGCGATGTACGGCGCGCTCGCGGCAGCCGTCGATCCGCGCATCCGCTTTTTCGTCTTCATGGCGGGGACGCAATCGTTCAGCGACTGGTTCCTCTACGGCAAACCGAAGCTCGAAGGCGAAGCAAAGCAGAAGGTCGTCGACGAACTCGCGCCGCTCGATCCGATCCGCTACCTGCCGCGCCTGAAGACGCCGATCCTGCTGCAGTTCGCCGACAACGACGAACATGTCTCGAAAGAACGGGCCGCCGCGCTCTCCGCCGCCGCGCCCAAGCCGAAGACGGTCCGCACGTACGACTCCGATCACGAGTTAAACGCCGACGCCACGCGAGAGCGCATCGCCTGGCTGAAAGAACAACTGAAACTGAAATAACATGAATCGCCGCCAATTCGTTCGCACCACAGTCGGAGCGACGCTCGCCGCGTCCGCCGCGCGCAGCCTTCGGGCACAGGCTCCAAACGTCGTCACCTCAAAGTCCGTCAAACCGGTCGTCATCGCTTCGGCGAACGGTAACAAATTCAAGAACGGCGGTGATATGACCTGTGTGCAGAAGGCGTTCACGATGATGACCGGCGGCGCCGATGTGCTCGATGCGTTGATCGCCGGCGTGAATATCACCGAGCTCGATCCCGCGGATACGAGCGTCGGCTACGGCGGGTTACCAAATGCCGATGGCGTGGTCCAGCTCGATGCCTGTTGCATGCACGGGCCGAAACGGCGCGCGGGCGGCGTGGCGAGTCTCGAGGGCATCCGAACACCGGCCAACGTGGCGCAAAAAGTGATGGAGATGACCGATCATCATCTCATCGTCGGCCCCGGCGCGCAGCGGTTCGCGCGCAACATGGGGTTCAAAATCGAGGATGACCTGAACACCGATGAGTCACGCCGCTTGTGGCTCGAGTGGAAGCGCCGCATCGATCCCGAGCATTACCTTGATCCGCAGAAACGCGCCGAGGCAGGTCAGCGCGCGCTGATGACGATGCTCGCCGACGGATTGATCGATCGTGACCACGTCTACGGCACGATCAATTGCAACGGCATCAACGCCAAAGGCGAGATCTGCGGCGTGACAACCACGAGCGGGTTGCCGTGGAAAATACCAGGACGCGTCGGCGATTCACCCATCCTCGGCGCCGGACTTTACGTTGATGGACAAATCGGCGCCGCCGGTTCCACAGGCCGCGGCGAGGCAAATCTCTTCGGCCTGTCATCTTTTCTCATCGTCGAGAACATGCGGCGCGGCATGCACCCGAAAGATGCCGGCATCGACGCGTGCAAGCGCATTCAGGCGAACACGATCGAGAAGCGGCTGCTGAACAGCCGCGGCTTGCCGAACTTCAACGTCAACTTCTACGTCTTGAATGCGAAGGGCGACTACGCCGGCGTCGCGTTGTATCCCGACAGCAGCTTCGCCGTCTGCACCGAAGCGGGCGCTCAGACGATGCCCTCCGAGCCGCTCTTGCAGGGCAAGGCGACCGACTAGCGAAGCGCCGCCGTTAGCCGCGGTTGGTGACGCGCCTGACGACCCAGACGATGCCGGCGATGATCGCCACCACCCACAGCAGGTGCAGAGCGACAGACGTCACCGCAAGGATCACGCGCGCGAAGATCCAGATGATGACCAGCAGAACTGCGATCCAAATAAGCGAATGCTTCACGCTTTCTCATCGTGGCAGCGTGCTGGATCACGTTTACCAAACGCCTGTCGCCGCACCCGCTTCATAGGTAAAACGACAGTCGAATTCCCGTGCTCCAGCGTTTCCGGTCGGGCGGTTGCGCGCGCCACGCCAGCCGAGCACGAGACCTGCTTCACGGGAAAGGATGCAATTCAACCCTGCTATCCTCCGCCGGCCCAGCTCCCCCGCTCCCGCCCTGCGCAAAAACTCTTCCGCCCCGTCGTTTTCATTCAGCTACGGGTCGCCTGAAGCCAGCGCCGAGATCCACGCCTACATCGCGACGCGTGATCTCGCCCTCGCCGACGCGGAGCGGAACGTCACCAGCACAACGTTGAACCGCGCGTTCCTCGCGAACGAGCTGGTTCAGAATTGCCTCAAGCCGGCACCCTCTGCCTACGCCTCGCAGTCTCTGCCCGAAAGCGAAGCGGCGACCGAGCGGAAGCGTTGCGCGATGGTGCATCGCCGCATCGCGCAGCTCCGCTCCTGCGCTGTCGTCGCCGCTTAAGCGCAAGCCGTTTCGTCGGACAGCGCCCCCTCAAACGCGCGCAAAACGGAGCCGGTCCTCGACGCGGCAGCGGATCTGTTCACACCCGACGGTGAACTGCCGTTAAATAAAATGTGAACAACTGCCACATTTTCCTGTTCGCGCGGGTGAGAATCTGTCACTTTGGCTTTCCGGCATCCGCAACGAATTCAGTAATTTACAAGAATCCGCTGCCCGAAAGCCGCCACTAGCCGTCCACTACCGATCGACCTATGCAGATGTTTACACCGACTCAACGTCCCGAAACCCCTGGCGCTCCGCCGCTCCCGAAGCCGTCGAATGGCGCCACGAGCATTCCGCAATCAGGAGGCGTTCTCTCCAGTGGCGTCTCCATTAAGGGCTCGGTCAAATTCAAGAGCGAACTCGTGATTGACGGAGAAGTCGAAGGCTCCATCGATTCCGGCGGCCGCCTCACAGTCGGCAAGAACGCCAGGATCAAAGGCGAAGTGCGCACGCGCTCGGTGACCGTCTACGGCACCATCGAAGGCAACGTCACCGCCGGCGAGCGCTGTGAGCTTCATTCGGGTTGCACGCTTAAGGGCGATATCGAAGCGCCGCGGCTCGTCGTCGATGAGGATGCGACATTCCTCGGCAGCGCGAAGATCTCGAGCGTGCCGAAGAAGGAAGAGTAGCTTCCGCTTCGGGACGGCAAACGCCCAGCGGGCGCGAAAGTTGATCGCTGGTCCGCGATGCGGACGCGCATCTGATTGCGTCACCCCAGCGATCGCGTCTATTCGAGTTCATGATCTCGGACGATCAGCTCGACCGAACGGCGATCGCCACCGCTGAGGAGATCCTGCGCGTCATTTACGGCGACGATCTCCAGGGGTGTGCCGTCAGCCTCGACAGCATCGCCGCCGTCATTCGGACCGGCCTTGAAGAGCACGCGCGGATCGGCGGCGAGATCGCGGAGCTGCACGCGAAGGCGTTTGAAGCGGTGCAATTGCTGTCGACTCCGCCCATGGACGGCCACGCGCTGTCGCCGGAAGATCTGCGGTCGCTGCTGGGCGAGCGGTTGGACAAGATCCAAACGCTCACCGGCAAGGTGCTGAATGCGACGAAGGTCGCGCTCGATACGCCGGTTGCTGACGATGGCGAGCGCACGTAGCGACGACACCTTCTGCCTATTCCTGTAGGGGAAGCTGTTAGCTTCCCCAGTCTCTACAGATCGCTATAGATTGGGAAGCTGGCAGCTTCCCCTACAGTTCCCGCCCGCGACGGCATGTTCGCGATTCGATCATGAAAATCTCTCTCGTCCCGCTCGTCATCTTCCTTTCGCTTGCAGCGGCCTCGCGTACCAGCGCGGCAGACTATCCCACGCCGACAGAAGGCGATTTCGTCCTGCGCGATTACAAATTCGCCACCGGTGAGACGATGCCGGAACTGCGGCTGCATTACCGCACCCTCGGCACACCCGAGAAGGACAAAGACGGCGTCGTGCACAACGCGGTGCTGATCACCCACGGCACGACCGGAAGCGGCGCGCAGTTCCTTCGGCCGGAGTTTGCCGGCGAGCTATTCGGCGCCGGTCAACTGCTCGATGCGACGAAGTTTTTTATCGTGCTGCCGGACGCGATCGGCCACGGCCAGTCGAGCAAACCAAGCGACGGGCTGCGCGCCAAATTCCCGCGCTACGGCTACCGCGACATGGTCGACGTGCAGTATCGCCTGCTCAAGGAAGGCCTGGGCGTGAATCACGCGCGGCTGGTGATGGGCACATCGATGGGCGGCATGCACACGTGGCTCTGGGGGCAGATGCATCCCGAGTTCATGGATGCGTTGTTGCCGCTCGCGAGCTTGCCCACACAAATCGCCGGCCGGAACCGCGCGTGGCGCAGGGTGATCATTGATTCCATCCGCAGCGATCCGGAATGGAAAGGCGGCGAGTACACCACGCAGCCGCAAAGTCTCCGCACTGGCGCCCAAATGCTCTGGCTCATGAGCAGCAATCCGGTTCAGCGCCAGCAGCAGACCGGCACTCTCGCGAAGACGGACGAAGAGCTGGACAAGTTCGTTGCGGATTATTTAAAAACAGGGGACGCGAACGACATGCTCTACGCGCTCGAGGCCTCGCACGATTACGATCCCGCGCCGGGCCTGGAGAAGATCCGCGCCCCACTCGTGGCGATCAATTTCGCGGACGATCTGATCAATCCGCCGGAGCTAGGGATCCTCGAGCGCGAGACCAAACGCGTGCGGAACGGACGCGCGGTCACCATTCCGTTCAGCGACAAGACACGAGGGCACGGCAGCCATACGATCGCGACCTTGTGGAGCGCCGAACTCGAAGCGCTGCTGCAAGCGTCCGAGAAGAAGTAGGCCGTCTGCGCGTTAGCTAGCGCGCGCGATCGCGGGTTAGTTGTAGCGACGGCGCTGTGTCGCCGTAAACACGCGCCGCCAGCTGCCAAACGCTTTACGCCGACAGAGCGGCGTCGTTACAAAAGCGCCGCCTGAGCCGCGCGTCGCGGTCGTTCGGTCGGTAAAAATCAGACGCGCGAAAACAAGCGCGTAGTGAGCACCCGCAGCGCCGCGCTGCGACCTACGATCCGAACTTCGCGTAGACCGCGAGCACCGGATAGTAGCAACGGTTCTTGCTCGCGTAGTCGCTCACGAAACCGTTCTTCGTGCGCAATTCCACGTGGCCCGCGCCGTTGCTCCCTTTTCCGTAGACGATCACCGCACCGAGCGGCGCTGCGTACGGATCGCGGATCGGCAATTTCTTAAAGCCATGTTCGCGCACCAGCTCTTCGCCCGCTTGGAAAGCGTAATTCGTCTTCGGATACGAATCCACGGCGCCAGCGGCGACAAGCGCCTGCTTCACGTAGCGCCAGCAGCGCGCCTTCGTCCGCGCGTTCGCGCGTTCCTGCGCGATCGTGGCCGCCTTGCGCAGCCGCGGATCGATCCGTGAGTCGACTTTCGCCGAAGGATGAACTGTCGGGACATAATAGCGGCGGATAATCCGCGCGGAATTCATGTTGCCCGACGGGTTCTTGTAATAGAACCGCTTGTGCGAGCGAACTAGGCCTTCGGCCTGGACAGCCGAAGACGCGAGCACCCAGCAGAAGGAGATAAAGCAGAGAAGAAGAAGCCGTTGCACGCGACCTTCTCATGCAGAGTCCATGCCACGGCGGCGAGATAAATCTTCGCCGTGGCGCAACTTTCTGAGATGAAAAACGACTTACGACTTCTTAAGTAGGCGGAGGTTCTACAAACGCGGGCATTAGCCGTAACAGCTGAGTACGCACCGGTGAGAACCACCGGGCCCATTCACACTCTTCTACGGGAAACGGCGCGGAGAGTTTCTCCTATCCGCCGGAAACTGAGCCGCCGCGGATTTCACCACGCCAGCCGCCGGTCTCACGTCCGCGCTCTTCGATGAATTCCTTGAAGCGATTCAGGTCGCCCTGCACGCGCATCGAAACCGCACCGAGTGCATCGCCGACGTTCTCGACGAATCCTTCCGGATCGTACGAGAGATTCAGCGTGACCCTGGTGCGACCGTCGCCGGCGCTCGAGAAGCTAACCTGCCCGCCGTTTTCTGCACCCGAGGTGCTGCGCCACGCGATCACCCGATCCGGTTCCTGCCGATAGATCTCCGCGTCCCAATGCTTGTCTTTCCCAGCGATCTCGGCGTGCCAATGCAGCCGCTTATCATCCAGCTGGCGGACTTCCTTCACCCCTTCCATGAAGCGCGGAAACTCTTCAAACTGCGTCCACTGATTGTAGACGGCGCTGAGTGGTGCATCGACTTCGATTGATTTTTCGATCGTTTCCATATGTATGATCCCGGTTTGATTGCTCACAACGAGTTCGCATCCGCGATCTCCGGCGGATTGGCGGAAGTTTGAAATACGACGATCAACTCCGCCGCGCTGAGGAATTTCTGCACGCGCGCATCCCGCTCACGCGTGCGATGGGCCTCCGCGTGGTGGGGAATGACGACGCCGGATTCGCCGTCGCCGCGCCAGTCGCGCTGAATTCAAATCATCTAAACACGGCCTTCGGGGGAAGCATCAACGCCGTGGCCACTCTCGCCGCGTATGGTTTGCTCTGGCTCGAATTGCGCGACGAAGCGGCGGATGTGGTGATCCGCGACAGCTCGATCCGCTTCCTGCGCCCGATCTACGAGACGATCACTGCCGTCTGCGCGCGACCCGATGCTGCCGAGTGGAGTGCGTTCAAAGCAAACCTGCGCGCGAAGGGCAAAGCGCCGATCGCGTTGCGCGTGCAGGTGCAGGAGAACGAGGCGCTCGCCGCTGAATTGCAGGCGACGTTTGTCGCGTTACGGCGAGACGCTCCGTGAGACAACTCAGCTGCACAATTGCATCAAAAACAGACCCGCAATGCGGTGGTCCTTCGCGTAGTTCAGAGTGCAACCACGTTGGAGAGGGACAGGGATTGGCGCTCCACCGCGTCGAGTCTGGCACCGGGGATCGTGCTACTGGTTCCAGCGATGTTGTTCTTACCTGGGTGGTGGCGGCGTGCCGGATGAGGGACTGGGGGAGTTCTACCGGCACGCCTGCTAACCCTCCCGGCCTGCAACAACAACAGACGGTGAGAGAACGCCTTTGCCCTTTATCGAGGCGTTCCCTGGCGCGGGGTGCTCGTGTCCGCGCCTTCGGGCTTCACCGGCTTCAGATCCACGAGGAACATGTAGCTGTAGTTGATGTTCACCTTCACCTTCTCGTCGCCGGAGTACATCAAGCCGGCGTAGCCGATTAGCAGCGCGTCGTCGTCACCCGCGCCGGGTCGTGTATCGAAGACAAACTGCGGATAAAGAAAGCCCGTCGCCCGTTCGCGCCGCATCTCGTAGAAGAGCCGTTCTCCGCCAGTCGGGCGCGGCTCGCGTTTCACCAAGCTGACGATCATCGCGCCCTGCGTCTCATCTTTTGCGACGACGTGGTTGTTCAGCGGCGCATCGACGAAGCTCGCCAGCGCGTCGAGTTCGTCCGCTTTCGCTCGTTTCACTTTCGTGCCGGTCTTCGCCCAATCATCGGATTTCAGCCACGCCTTGCCTTTGCGTCGCGCGAACGTCGGGCCCTTCTCCAGCTGCAAGCGTTCGACATCTGGATAACGATCGTAGCGAAAGCTCGTTTTCCCTTTGCGCTCGAGCGGGTCGAGCTCCACGAGGCAGATTAAATGATGCTTCGAGATGACGGAGCGCGTGTACTCCAGGCTTTTCGCGAACGCTTCCTCTTCCGTCGCCGCGGTCAACCGCGCGGTCACCAGACCGAAACACACCGCAAAGAGAACAGCGGACGCTTTCATCAGGAACTCCGTCGAACGTCTGGAGTCTAAGAACCGCCTCCTATATCGACAAGCCCTAACGAGTCGTCGGTGACGGGATCGGTGTCGGTGTCGCCTCACCGCGCGGCAGCGGCTGCTCGCAATTCGCGAGCGCGTAGCTCAACACCGACAACACCGCCGCGTTCTCCGCCAGCTCCCGCGGCACGATCTTATCCAGCGTGTCGGCCGCCGTGTGATGATAATGAAAGTACGTCCGGCTATCCGACATCGGGCTGAATCCCGGCACGCCGTGCTTCTCCAGCTGACCGATGTCCGCACCCGCGCCTTGTACGAAATCAAGCGCGCCGGCGCCGATCGGCTGCAGGATTGCCGCGATCGGTTTCAGCAGCTCCTTCATTTCGCGCTTTGCGCTGATGTTGATCCCCGCCGGATGTCCCGCGCCGCCGTCCATCTCGATCGCGGCCACGTGGTTCGCCATCTCACCGGCGTGCGCTTCGGCATAGCCGCGCGCGCCGCGCAGCCCGTTCTCTTCATTCGCCCACGCGATCACGCGGATCGTCCGATGCGGCGCCAACTTCAGCTGCTTGACGAGATTCGCGACCTGCATCGCAGCGGCGACACCCGACGCGTCGTCGATTGCTCCTGTCCCGAGATCCCACGAATCCAAATGCCCGGAGACAATTACCACCTGCTCCGGATTTTTGCTCCCTTTGATATCGCCAATCACGTTGAAGCTTTCGACGTCCGGCAATGTCTGTGGAGTCAGCACGAGCCGCATACGCACGGGCCCCTGCGGCACGAGATGGGCGATCAGATCAGCGTCTTCCGAGCTCACCGCACCGGCGGGGATCTTCGGGGCGTCTTCCGCGTAACGTGTCTGACCGGTATGTGGCAGGCGGTAGTCGGCACTGCCAACGGATCGGATCAAGGATGCGACTGCGCCGAGACGAGCGGCCGCCGCCGGCGCTTCACCGCGGTAGACCACTGCCTGTCCATACGCATCACCAGCACGCCCCTGGGCCGCCATCGCCTTGTCGTAGGCATACGTAAAGAGCACGATCTTGCCGGCGATCTTGTCGCGGCCTAACGACTGCAATTCATCGAAGTCTTTCGCCACCACGACCTCGGCGGTGATCCCTGCCGGCGGCGTCGCGACGCTGCCGCCGAGCGCCGTGAGCACGATCTTCTGCGTCGTTTGGGGCGCCTGGCCGGGGAACACCACCAGCGCGGCCGTTTCTTCACCGCGCACCCAATGCGGCACCATCACTTTCTCGAGCCGCACGTCGAGGCCGAGTGCCCGTAGCTCGCCCGCGACGTACTCGATCGCCTTCTTTTCCTGCGCGGACCCGCTGAGTCGCGGCCCGATGTTGTTTGCCAGATAAGCCGTCTGCCGATACGCGTAATCATTCGTGAGGGCGAGCGCCTGCAGCTGGCGCAACTCCGACAGCGTCTGCAGCGAAAATGCGACCGGCGTCGGCGACGGGCTCGGCTGTTGCGCCCGAGCACTCGTTAGGCAAATCACACCGACTGCCAGACAAAGGAACGCCTTCTCAAAACTGTTTCGCCGAATCTGATGCATTGTCGATTGTCGCCGGAACTGCGCGGCACGTAAACCGCAAGCACGCAGCCGCCGGTGATCCGCTCGGCCTGCGTGCGATGGCGCCACGCAAATGCCCGTCGTTGTGCTGCTTGACACAGCAGTCCGCAGCTGAACAGATTCGTGCATGAAGCAACTCCACTGTTTCGTCTTCGCAGCGATCGCTCTGTCTGCGATCGCGCTGCCGGCTGCGCGGGCGCAACACAACACGCCGCTGCCGTTCTCCGTCTCGATCGGCGGCCAGACTGCCGAAGTGAAAGCGAAGGCGGACGAGGCTCTCTTCGCCACGATCGAAAAGCCGGTGCCGGCGAACGCACCGATCGAAGTCGGCGCGCAGGCGGACATGACGATTATCAACGTCGTCGCCGCGGATGAAAAAGGCACGCCGCTCGAAGGAGCGGTCCCGATCGTCCTGCTGATTCAGGGCGGCAGCACCACGACGCTCGACACAACGATGGACGGCAAAAAGCTGACGCCGGGAAATTACCTGATGTCGGTTGTCGCGGCCGATCGCACCGCGCGCGTCTTCCTGAAGGTGCAGTAACGCCGCCGCGGCGCTACTTCGTCGATTAGCCGAACACTCGAATCGACTGCGACGCGACACATTGCCAGCGGCCATTCCGCAGCACCCACGTATCGGTCCAGCGGAAGGTGTAGCTAAACGGCTTCCCCGCCGCGTCCTTCCCGCGTTGGGTCGTCGTGCCGACAACCACGGCGGCGTCACCGTGCAGGCGCACATCGATCCGCGAGTTCGCGACCGACTCGTAGGTATTCTTGTCGCGTCGCAGTTGCGCGATCAATCCCGCCTTGTTGACGATGTTTCCGGTCGCCGTCACGCCGATGTAGTCGCCCGCGAGCAACTCCTGCACAGTGGCAACGTCATGCGCCGCCGTGGCAGCGGCCCAGCGATTTTCCAGATCGCGCAATGCCGCTTGCGCAGTCCGCGGAGTCGTCGGTGCGGCCGCTGCGGGAGTTGCTGCCGCGCGTGGCGATGGCGAAGCGGCGGGGCGCGGCGAAGCAGTCGCCGCTGGAGAGGCAGTTGCGCGCGGTGAGGGAGAAGCTGACGCCGCAGCGCGCGGGGTCGGCGATGGCGAAGGCGACGGAGTCACACGGGGGCGCGGGGTCGCCGTGGCGCGCGGTGATGGCGTCGGAGTAGGGGACGGCCGCGGCGTCGGTGTCGCCAGCGGCGTGCCGGGCTTCGGATAGGCGGAAGGCGAGCGCTCGGATTCGATCGAGACGCTCGGCTCGTTCCGGATCGTCGGCTCTGACGCGCGGAGACCGAGCGGCGGAGCAGTCGGTTCCTGCGCGAGAGCGAATGGCGCGATCGCGGCGGTAATCGTCAGCACGGAAAGTAATCTCGTTTTCATCGTGAGGTCAGTACCGGGTCTTACTATGTCAGCACTGTAGCGACCTCACCCGAGCTGCGAAAGCATTTCAGCGGGGCGGCTTCGCTGTCACTTCTTCCGACGCGGAGTCGTCGGATCGGCGCCGTGCGAGAAGTACTGGAACACGATTTCCTGCTGCAGCTTCGCACCCTTTCGATTCAGCTGATCGTACGCCTGCTTTTCCGCCTCTGATTTTGTCGCGCCAAATCCGACCACGTGCACATGTGCCTCGCCTTTCTTCGGGAGACCGCGCGCGTAAGCGAAGTGACCTGTGCGATCCGATGCCGAAACGATCTCCGTCCGCACGATCCCTTCCGAGGCGCGCTTCTTCAGGTCGCGCTCGGCTTCGGCTCGCGCCTCCGCTTCGTCCTTGTAATCGGCGCCGCCTTGCGGTGTCGACGAGCTGTAATAAGTCGCCGCCGTCCAGACGCCATCTTTGTTGTAGCCGATCGCAAGTGCGTCTCCGGCTTCGGCCACGCTGCTCAGGCCCGACAACAGCAGCGCCACGACGCATAGCACTCTTACCATCTCCAGCTTCCTCGACATCCTGAACTGCTCCGCTTCGCGGGAAACTCGTGCAACCTCGCACTCGCGGAATCGTAAAGCTCCCGGCCGCCGCGCAGCCGTATCAATTGAGTGAGCAAGCTCGCCCGAGACGCCGCCGAGGCCGCCGCGCTCGCGCATCGCGTTTCGAGCCCGGGCGATTACGACCAGCTGATTGAAGCGATCGGTGATCGCCACGTCGTTCTCATCGGCGAAGCGTCACACGGCACGCATGAGTTTTACGAAACCCGCACCGAGCTGACGAAGCGGCTCATCGCGGAAAAAGGATTTCGCGCGATCGCGGTGGAAGCTGACTGGCCCGACGCGCTGCGCGTGAATCGCTATGTGCGCGGCCGAAGCGACGACGCTGATGCCAACGCGGCGCTCGGCGATTTCCAACGCTTCCCACAATGGATGTGGCGGAACACCGTCGTGCTGGAATTCGTCGAATGGCTCCGACGTTGGAACCAGGCGCATGAGCAGACGCAGGTCGGCTACTACGGAATGGATTTGTATAACCTGCACGGCTCGATCTCCGACGTGCTGCAATATCTCGATCGCGTCGATCCCGCGGCAGCTCGGCGCGCGCGTGATCGCTACGCCTGCTTCGAGCATTTCGGCGACCCGCAGATGTACGGTTACGCGGCGAACAGCGGCATCACCGAACCGTGCGAAGACGAGGTCGTCGATCAATTGATGGAGCTGCGGCGTCGGGGAAGCGAATTGCTGACAGCGCAGGATTCGCGCGACGAAGCGGAGCTGTTTTACGCCGAGCAAAACGCGCGGCTGGTTGCTAACGCGGAACGGTATTATCGCGCGATGTTTGGCGGTCGCGCCTCTTCTTGGAACCTGCGCGACGAACACATGGCCGGCACCATCCAGTCGCTCGTCACCTACCTTGATGGCGCCGGTGGGAAGATCGTCGTCTGGGCGCATAACTCGCATCTCGGTGATGCGCGCGCGACCGAGATGAGCGAACGGGGCGAGCTGAACGTAGGCCAATTAGTGCGCGAGCGTTTCGGCGCCGATTCATTCCTGATCGGCTTCAGCACGTACGCCGGAACGGTGACGGCGGCGCGCGATTGGGGAGAAGCCGCCGAACGCCGCCGCGTCCGCCCGGGACTTGCCGGCAGTTACGAGGAGCTGTTCCACGCAACGGCGATTCCGCGTTTCTGGCTCAACTTGTCGGACGCAAACGATAACGCGTACGAAGTGCTCAGCCGCTCGATGCTGCAACGCGCGATCGGCGTCATCTATCGACCGGAAACCGAGCGCTGGAGCCACTACTTCCACGCGCAACTCGCGCAGCAATTCGACGCGATGATTCACCTCGATGAAACACGCGCGCTCGATCCGCTTGAGCCAACCGCCGAATGGCAGCGCGGCGAGTTGCCCGACACGTTTCCGACAAGTCTGTAACGCCGCCGCGCTACAGCTTGCCCAGCATCTTCAGACACTCGCGCGCGATCGGGATTCGCTTCGTCGCGTCTTCGTCTTTGTTCAGGTCGATGTTGAGCGCGAATGGATAATGCTTCCCGTCGCGTTCGATCCACCCGACCCACCAGCCGATCTGCTGGCCTTCCTTTGGCCAATACCAGCCGGTCTTGCCGTGCAACGCGTAGCTATCGGTCTTCTCCAGCGCTGTGATCTCCTTCACAGCGCGCACCGCTTCCGGCTTGATCGGCAGCTTGCCGGAGACAAGACGATCGAGGAAGTCCACCTGTTCGGCCGCCGAGATCGCGAGCGGACCATCGAGCCAGAAACGATCGACCACATCGCCGATCTCCATGTTTCCGTAGCCGAGCGCGCGCACGTTCTCCCGCATCCGCTCGAGGCCGATGCGCCGCGCAACCCCGCGATAAACCGGCACGTTTGAATGCTTGATCGCGTCGCGGAGGTTCATGTCCTGCTCCCACACTTTCATGAACTGCGGCCCGCCGCCGTACGGCAGCACTTCGTCGATGTCCTTCACCGCGCCGAGGTGGAGGGCGATCGCCGAGTTCGGGATCTTGAAGGTCGACGCCGGCACGAATCGCTCCTTCGCACGCGCGGCGTTCGCCACGTGCAGCGTGTCGGTCGTCGGATCGAGCATGACGAACGTGCCGGTCACTCCGTTCGTCGTGAAGATCGCCGCCGCGCCTGGAATCTCCTTCTCTGTCCGCGCGGAGAGCGGTTGCGCAATGACGAACGCCAACGCCGCCGCGGCAAATTTCGCGAGTCCGTGCATGAGAACGCGCAGTCGTTAGGCCGTAAGCAGCGCCGGGGATTGCAGTGAGCGCTCGTCGCGCAGGAGGAAGGCGACGGCCTCCATCAGATCGACATCTTCATCAGCGATGACGCGCGGTTGCAGATCGAAATGGCAGATGCTGCCGAACAATTTCCCCTGCGCGTCGAGCACCGGCACACCGCAGTAGGCCTGGATTTGCTCGCGCTTCGGATGACTGCGCACCCGGCCGTCGCGGAGGGCATCGGAGGTGTGAAAGAGCGCGCCCGTCTCCCGCAGAAACACGCAATACGATGCGGTCACCGGAATCTCATCGGTCGACTTCACGTCCGGGTATTCGCGATCGTAAAAGTAAAGATTCCGCAGCTGATCGTTCTGGAATTGATACAGCGCGCTAAAGCGATGCTCGGTCAGGCCGTTCAGAAAAATCAACGCCGGCCGCACACCTTCCGTCCGCAGGACCGTCTTGAGTTCCTCCAGCGCCCGTTCATTCGACATTCGCCCCATGGCGACGAACCTGCCGCCGCCTCGATGTTCCGCAAGATGTAAAACAATTGGCCGCGTCAGACGCGACGCGCATCGCCCGGCCGGTAGATCGCTGCGACGATGATGCCGAGGATCACTGCCTGCGCGACGCCAGTGAAGAACCACTTCGCGGCGATGCCGCCAGGCAGCGGCGCCACGACATAGAACGCGATCGCCCAAGCCTGCATCGCAAGCCCCATGAGCAATCCAAAGCGCGCGCCTGTTCCAAGATCCCGGCCCGCGAAGCCCATCGCCCAGATCACCGCGATGGCGGTGGCGCAGAGCAATTGCGTGAGGAGCATCCAGGCGAACCGCTGATGCATCTCGGCTTCGGGACGCCAGAGAGACGCCGTCGCCCGGTAATCGGAATCGAGCAAGAAGCCGTGGATCAGGAAGTCACTCACAAAGATAAATGCGAAGCCGGCAACAATCGCGAGGAGAAGACGTGTTATGTTCATAGGGGTGGCATCTTGCCTAACGAGTTCTGACGAATTCGCCCAGCAAATTCTCCAGCCCAAAAATGCACCAGACGCTCCGCGCCCTCCGGCGTCGAACGGCAGCTCTATTCCGGCGGGAACACCTGGCGTCGCCCGTCGAGTTTGTGGACCACACCTCGCCGCATCACAAAGCTCACGTTCTGCAGGCGGGTCACATCGTCCACTGGATTGCCCGCGACTGCGATGATGTCGGCGGCCTTGCCCTTCTCGATCGTGCCAATCTCGGCCGAGCGCCCGAGCAAGTCCGCCGCGTTCACCGTCGCCGCCTGAATCGCCGCCGACGGCGCCATCCCGGCATCTACCATGAGCTTAAACTCCTGCGCGTTGATCGCGTGCTTCGAGACGCCGGAATCCGTGCCGAACGCCACCTTCACGCCAGCCTTGAAGGCGCGCTTGTGGCTCTCGAGCATCGCGACCGCGGCCTCTTCGGCCTTCGCGAGCGAAGCTGGCGGACGATCACCGCGGCGCGCCTGATCGAGCGCCGCAATCGGCGCCATCATCGTCGGCACAAGGTATGCCCCGCGCTCTTTAAACAGCGCGATCGTCTGGTCATCGATAAACGAGCCGTGCTCGATCGAGTCGACGCCCGCGCGCAGCGCGGTGTCGATGCCATCTTTCCCATGCGCGTGCGCGGCCGTCCGCCGGCCGAAGCTCTTCGAGGTCTCGATCACCGCTCGCATTTCGTCCTCAAACATCTGCCGCGCGAGACCCCCCGCGACATCGCTGCCGACGCCGCCGGTCGCTGCGAACTTGATTACCTCGGCGCCTTGCCTGATCTGATTTCGCACCGCCTCGCGACAATCGTCGGGCCCGTTGCAAACGTTGTCTGCTTCTTCATCGCCGACGCGCGTGCTTTGCCGGTTCAAGCCGTTCACATCGCCGTGACCGGACGAGACCGAGACCATGCGCCCGGCGGGCACAATCGTTGGTCCTGGGAGCTCGCCGGCATTGATGAAGTCGCGCAGCGTCACGATACCGCGGGCTGTGCCACCGAGATCGCGCACGGTCGTGAATCCCGCCTCGAGCGTCATCCGCGCATGCCGCGCGGCGATCAGCACGTTGTCCTCGTAGTCGCGCCGCTGACCTTCCACCCGCGCCAGCATCGGATCGCCTTCGCTGTAGAGATGCACGTGCATATCGATCAGGCCCGGCAGCACGAACTGATTGCGGAGATCGATCACGCGCGCTCCGGCCGGTGCCTCCGCGAAGCCATCGCGCACGTCGGTGATCTTGCCGTCCGCTATGAAGATGGTTGCGTTGCCGCGCGGCTTCTGTCCCGGCCGGTCGAGCAGCTCGCCGGCGTGAATGATCGTGACCCTGGTGGGTGAGGGGGCCGGTGACTGCGCCAGCACCGGCGCGGCGACTCCGAAGATGATGGCGAGGAAGGGGAGGAACATTCTCATAGCTTCTGATTCGCAGCCGGGCGGCTCGTTCAGCGTAAGGGAACCGTTGCCAGATAGCTGCAATGCCTCGCCGACACGCTGCTCACGGCTGCAGCGCCCGCGCAAGCTCCGACGCGTTGCGGGTTGCCGCGCCAAGAGTCGTATTGTCGAAGATCACCCACACGGCACGCTCCGCGGTTTGGTCTTCGCGCAGCCGAGCTGCCAGGCCGGCGATAAACTCTGCGGAGTACGCGGAGTAGTAGATCTTCGGCGATCCGTGGAGACGATAATAACTAAGCCCGCGCCAGCCTCCTGGCTCTGCCGCCATCGGCACACGTGCTGGATCGGCAGCCACGCGCGCGACGCGACAGCTCTCCAGTAGCCGGTCGGCCTCGTCTTCAAACCAGCTGGCGTGACGCGGCTCGCACGCAATAGCGACGCTGGTCCTTGCGCGCAGTGACGCGAAGAACTCGCCGGCAACCGCCGCATCGAAGCTCAGCTTCGGCGGCAACTGCACGAGCACGCAGCCGAGTTTGGTCTCGAGTGCACCGGCCTGCGCGAGGAACGATGCGACCACTTCCTGGGTGTCACGCAACTGATGCAGATGCGTGATCGCCTTTGGCATCTTGACCGAAAAGCGAAACTGCTCCGGCACTGAATCGCGCCACCGGATCCACGTCGCCGCGCGATGCGAGCGATGGAACGAAGAGTTGATCTCGGCGACGTGGAAGCGCGCGCCATAGCGCTCGAGGTGACTGCCCGTGCCGGGGAAGTGTTGCTGTTCGTCGCGCGGCAGACCCCAGCCGGCAGTGCCAATTAGAACCGGCATAAGCCGTCCGACAGTTGGCCAGTTGCTCACAGGGAGATCAACAGCAGTCCGGCAGCTGCGCCGAGGCAGGCTCCGCCAAACACCTCCGCCCAGCTGTGCCGTCCGAGTGCAATGCGCGACCACGCCAGCAGCGGAAGGACCAGCATCACCGGCGCACCTATTCGCCAATCAACCCGGAGCAAGACGACCGCCGCAAAGGCTGCGAAGGCGATGTGGTTCGAAAGCTTGATCCATCTGTTGAGGATCGCTGCCACGCCGATCATGCCCAGCACGGCAATGCAGCCGCGCAACCACGCGGCATTCCATCCGCTCAGCAGTCCTATGCACACCGTCAGCACACCCATCAGCAGCAAGGCGCGGAGGTAGAGCAAAGGACGATTCTTCGGCGCCGAGGCATCAATAGTATCCCACGCGCCCGAGCGCCACTTCCGCGATATGAAGACCCACAGCGGAATCACGACGACAATAGCCGTGAGACCGAGTAGCTGCGCCGCTTCTCGGCCGCCCTGAAGCTTTGCCGCGCTTACGCCGACAAGCACGAGCGCCAATAGCAGCGGATGCGCAACGATCGAAACCCAGCGGGCGATTGCGATGCGGGCTTCACGAGACATTCGGGGAGCGCCTCGTTAGCAGGACGTAGGACAACCTGCAACCGCGCGGCCGTTCCGCGGTTGTCATCCCGGTTGATCAAAAGCGGCGTTCCAACTCAGCTAGCTCGATCGCGAACGGCGGCGGATGCATCGTTGCGACGCATCCCGGATCAAGGCTTTGTGGATCTGCTTTCGCAAGGAACTCCAGCATCAGGTTGTTGAGGCAGTCGACGTTTGTCAGGCCGTCCGGCATGTGCGCGTGATGTGGGATGACGACGTGCCTGCTGTTCGATAGGTGGCGCGCGACTTCTTCGCCGCACTCGGGCGGCGTGACGGGATCCATGTTTCCCGAGATGAGGAGAACCGGAACGTCCGACACGACCGGCTGATGATAATCATCCGGAATTCGACGCTGCGGCCACGTGCTGCAGGCGCGGGTCTGTTGAAGCACGCGATAGTTGCCGAACGGATTGGCGGCGTTCATTCGAGCTGCTTCTTCCTGGTCGATGAACCGCGTGTCCTCCGCACACGTAACCGACAGATACACGCCGTCGGCGTCGAAATCCGGCCGCGAGCGGTCCTTCGGGATCATCAGCTGAAGAAACGGACTGAAATCACCGCGCGCCGCTTGATGGACGACGAGCGGAACCTGCCGCGCGCCGGCCGGCGAATACATGTGTTTGCGGAGCTTTTCCGCAAAGATGTCGGCGCGAATCTCCACCGTCACTTCACCGCCGCCTTCGGGCAGTGCATACGCCACGCGCGCCGGTTCTCCTTTCAGCTTCGCCATTACTTCCTCCCACTCGCGTCGGAGTTCCGGAAACGCGCTGCTGCAGCGACCATCACGCGCGCACTCATCGAACAACAGATCCAACGCTCGTTGCGCGCCGCGCGCATGATGCAGCGGAACCTTCAGATCCATCGGCGAGACGCCCATCAAGATCATGCTGCGCACACGTTGCGGATGCTGTCGCAAGTAGACGAGCGCCGCTCGCGTGCCGTACGAAAGGCCGAACAGATTGATGCGCTCGTAGCCGAGCCAGGCGCGAACGTCATCGAGATCGTCCATCGCGATCGGGGTCGTGTACTGCGTCAGGTCCGCCTTCGTCTCCAGCGCGCTCCGGAGTGCCTCCACATAGGTGATCGGATACATCTCGCTGAGATAATCCTGAGGACTCTTGAGCTTCGGAGTTGCCGCGAGCGGGTTTGACTCGCCGGTCCCCCGCTGGTCAACGAGCACCACATCACAGAGTCGCCGAAACTCCTTGCCCTCGGTCGCGTAGAATATGGCGGCAGACGTAGCCGCGACGCCGGGTCCGCCCGCCAGCTCAAACAACGGCTCTTCCTTCGCGCCACGTTCGAGCGCGGGCATGACGACGACGTTCAGCTCGATAGTGCGCCCGACACGCGTTTGACGATTCTCCGGAACCGTCAGCTTTCCGCACGACAGATCCTCCTCGATGCCCGGCAGCCGGCACGGCTTCAACTGTCCGTGTGGTGACGGCTGGTCCGAACTGCCGCAACCGGTGGCACACAGAGGTGATCGCCGCCAGAGCCAGCGGGATAATTGCGCGAAGTGACATGGCCGACCGACGCGGGCGGTGGCAGGACGAGTTGATGTCCTTCAGCGGCGACCGCACCCCATACGAGTCCAGGTGACTGCCGGTTCCGAGAAATCGCTCCCGTGCTCCCCCGGGACGACTCAAGGCTGTGCTAATCAGGCTCTCCATGTCTCTCAACGGACAATTAAGTGGTTAAAAAGGACGCCTTCCCCTAGTGGAATGGTTGAGCTTCGGCGCTCGCCGGAACTGGCGATTTACTTCTAATTGGCACCGCACTAGAACGCAGGACATGAAGAGTATCAAACTGTTGACCGCCACGGCATTCGCCGCCGCCATGATGAGTTCATCCACTTTCGGCACTGACGATCCGCACGCGAAGTGTTGCGCCGCGGCGAAGAAAGCGGGCAAGGAATGCCCTCACCCCTGCTGCGTCGACGCGAAGAAGGACGACAAGGCGTGCCAGAAATGTCCGCCCGCCGACGGCGAAAAGAAGCCGTCGTAAGCTCAGAGTCTCCAATCCGCAAAAAGGCCGCTCACACGGCTGGCCTTTTTTTCTGCGATGGACGAAACGCGCTCGCGAATCATAGCGTCATATTTCTCGTGAACATCGCGTTGCGGAAATCTGATCGTCCGGCCCGCTGATGCTCTCATACCTTTCCTTCCCGTCGGCCCGGCTGATCGGTGACGAGAGTAAGCTCTGTCCCCCTTACCCCTCCTCAGCGCTCACCGTTACGTCCCTCTCGTTAGCGCCTACTTACGTACTGCCAGGTCGCTTTGCGCGATCTGTGGAGGTGCTACGGCTGCGAAGTTGACGTAGTAATGCACAGATTCAGTCGTCGACCTTACGTCCGGTAGCGTAACGACACCGCGCGCGATCTCGTCATAGACGCTCCGCGGAAAGTCCGCCGTGCCGGACGACATTTCGACTGTTGGGCGCGCCGAAGGCGTAATCGCGCCGTGGATATGCAACTCGGCGTACGTTTGCTGGAGCGGCGTCGCGCGCGCGACGAGGCTCTCAAGTGCGTGGATAAATCTCGCGAAGTCACCCTCAGATAAGTTCTTCTCATCCAACGGATCATCATTGTGAATCCAGAGCGATTCGGTGACGACCGTTTCATGCGCCGACAGCCTAGATAGCTTACGCGCAAACAATTGATGTGCTTCCTTTCGCCTTTTTCGATGCTCGTCATCCCATCGTTGTCCATCTTCTTCGGCCTGCCTGATCGCGCCTTGACCAACTCGTCTGTCAATTTCTGGTTGAGAGACGCTGTTATAACCAGCTGCGTGACCTACAATCCTGGCGTTGATGAGGCATTGTGCGATCGGCCTAAGTTCGATTTGGTGACGCTCGCGCAGCAAGGTCGCTCGGTGGCAGCACCCTGCGCCAAATCCATATTCTTCGATCGCGAGAACGCCGGCTTCTAAATCGCGTCTCGCCTCGCCCTTACCGGCCCGATACGCCTTTACGTACTGGAACACGTCAAAAGCATTACCACCCACCGCGTCAGGAAAGCCGAAAACGTAGGGCGCCATCTGAATCCAAACCAAAACGGACGGCAGGAGCAAGAACAAGAGCGGCAGCCCGAAGGCAAGCAGCCGCCCGTTGGAGCGCCCGCGATGCACTAACAAAATCACCGACGCTAGAAGCGCGATCGTCGTGAGTCCGACGCACAGCCGCAGACCCCAATCGGCGAAGCCGACGACGAACAACAACCCAAACGCTCCAGCAGCTGTGATCAGGGCGGCAGTTCCGAGGATGCGATACTGGCGCGCGTATGGATTGAAGGTGCTCATATCGGCGAGCTCGAGATCAGTAGTGTATCTCTCAACGCTGAGTGTGGCGAGCGTGTTCTGTCGCCGCGCTTCATCGCTTTGGCCGAGCGTCGCGTAAACGCAAAACAGCCGGGCCCCTTTCGGAACCCGGCTGTTGTTGATTGCTTTAGCTAGCGAGTAGGCGCTGGGCTTAGTAGTCCATTCCGCCCATGCCGCCCATTCCACCCATGCCGCCGCCCGGAGGCATGCCACCGCCGGACTTCTCCTTCTCAGGAGCTTCGGTGATGACTGCTTCGGTCGTGAGCAACAGGCCCGAGATCGACGCGGCGTTTTGCAACGCGCTGCGCGTGACCTTGGTCGGATCGACGACGCCGGCTTTCACGAGGTCGACGTATTCGCCGGTCGCCACGTTGTAGCCTTCGTTGCCTTTGCGGGCTTTCACTTCCTGCACGATCAGCGCGCCTTCCTGCCCGGCATTGTCGGCCAGGGTGCGGAGAGGAGCCTCAACAGCGCGGCGGATGATCGCCATGCCGACGGCTTCGTCGCCTTCGAGTTTCAGCTTGTCGAGGGCCTTTTGAGCGCGGATGAGAGCGACGCCGCCACCGGGGACGATGCCTTCTTCGACTGCGGCGCGAGTTGCGTGCAACGCATCTTCCACGCGGGCCTTCTTCTCTTTCATCTCAGTCTCCGTCGCGGCGCCGACGTTGATGACGGCTACGCCACCGGCCAGCTTCGCGAGGCGCTCCTGGAGCTTCTCGCGATCGTAGTCGGAGGTCGTCTCTTCGATCTGACGACGAATCTGCGAGACGCGGCCCTGGATGTCGGCCTGCTTGCCTTCGCCTTCGACAATGGTCGTGTTCTCCTTGTCGATCGTGACACGCTTGGTGCGCCCTAAGTCTTCCAGCTTCACGTTCTCGAGCTTAATCCCGAGATCTTCCGTGATGCAGCGGCCACCGGTGAGGACCGCGATGTCTTCGAGCATCGCCTTGCGACGATCGCCGAAGCCCGGCGCCTTCACGGCTGCCACCTGCAACGTGCCGCGCAGCTTGTTCACGACCAAGGTCGCGAGAGCTTCGCCTTCCACGTCTTCCGCGATGATCAGGAGCGGACGCCCGGCCTTCGCTACTTTCTCGAGCAGCGGCAGCATGTCCTTCAAGCTCGAGATCTTCTTCTCGTGGATAAGGATGTATGGGTTCTCGAGCACCGCCTCCATCGCTTCGGCGTTCGTGACGAAGTACGGAGAGAGATAGCCCTTGTCGAACTGCATGCCTTCGACGACGTCGAGGCTGGTTTCGATCGACTTAGCTTCTTCGACTGTGATGGTGCCGTCCTTGCCTACCTTATCCATGGCATCGGCAATGATCTCGCCGATGGTGCGGTCCCAGTTAGCCGACACGGTCGCGACCTGCGCGATCTCGGTCCGGTCACTGACCTTCTTCGAGATGTTAGCGAGCTCGGCAACGATCGCTTCGACTGCCTGGTTGATGCCGCGCTGGAGCGAGGTTGGGTTAGCACCGGCGGTCACGTTGCGGAGACCTTCCTTGTAGATGGACTCTGCGAGCACCGTCGCGGTCGTGGTGCCGTCGCCAGCGATGTCGGAAGTCTTGGAAGCGACTTCGCGCACGAGCTGCGCGCCCATGTTTTCATAAGGATCTTCGAGTTCGATCTCCTTGGCCACGGTGACACCGTCTTTGGTGATGGTCGGGCTGCCGAATTTCTTGTCGAGGATGACGTTGCGGCCGCTCGGTCCGAGGGTCGCTTTCACAGCGCGCGAGAGTTTCTCGACGCCACGGAGAAGCGCATGCCGCGCGTTCTCATCGAATTGTAGTTGTTTAGCTGCCATAAGTTACTTGTGGGTAGTTGTAGTTAGAGGTTGTTGATTAACCAATGATGCCGAGGATATCGTCCTCGCGCATGATCAAGTAGGACTCACCGTCCACTTTGATTTCAGTGCCGCCGTATTTGGAGATCAGCACCTTGTTGCCTTCTTTGACGGTGAACTCGACTTTCTTGCCGTTGTCGTCGATTTTCCCCGTGCCGAGAGCGACAACTTTGCCCTCCTGCGGCTTCTCTTTGGCGGTATCGGGGATGATGATGCCGCCTTTTTTGGTTTCTTGCTCTTCGATCGGCTGCACGAGCACGCGATCTCCAAGCGGTCTTACGTTGATTGCCATACTTGAGTTACTCCTTCTTGTCTTTGTTGGTTAATGCCGACAGCCACTCGGTTTCTGAGCCGAGTAGCGATCGGCAAATTGTTGTTGTTACAGATAACGAAAATCTGACGTAGGCGCCGGCGCTGCGAGGCGACCAGTTTGACGGTCCCACACTGGGAGTGTCGGAGGTGCCGCATCGTGCGGCAGCCATGTCGCTCGGTCCTCGCATGCCTGCCCGTGCGCATCGCCGGACGGGCGCGACTCGCGGTTGTAATGCGAGTCGCTACTGCCGGCCAAATTGCTGTGCTCAGTCTTTGCCATGCGCACTTACTTCTTGTCTTCGTCGACCACCTCGAACTCCGCGTCGACCACGTCACCGTGCGGGTGGCGCGGACCACGTGGGTCCGGCTCCGCCTGCGGCTCGGGCTGCGGGCGTCCACCGGCTTCGGCGCCGGGCATCGGGCCCGCCTGCGCGGAGGCCTGCTTGTAAAGGTCGGCGCTGATTTCCTGGAATTTGTTCTGCAGGTTCTCGTAGGTCGATTTCATCGCGCCTGTGTCATTGCGCTCAATCGCGTCACGCACAGCCTTGATGGCGTCCTCGACTTGCTGCTTCTTGTCGCCGGAAACCTTGTCGCCAAGATCCTTGAGCTGCTTTTCGCACTGGTATGCCAGCGTGTCGGCGTTGTTCTTGATCTCGATAGCTTCCTTCGCCTTCTTGTCCTCTTCCGCGTGAGCTTCCGCGTCGCGCTGCATCTTCTCGACTTCCTCTTTCGAGAGGCCTGAGCTGCCGGTGATGGAGATCTTCTGCTCCTTGCCGGTGCCTAGGTCTTTCGCGGAAACGTGCAGGATGCCGTTCGCGTCGATGTCGAAAGTAACTTCGATCTGCGGCGTGCCACGCGGGGCCGGCGGGATGCCGTCCAGGTGGAACGTGCCGAGATTCTTGTTATCGCGGCTGAGCGGACGCTCGCCTTGTAGCACCTTGATCTCTACGCCCGGCTGGTTGTCGCTGTAGGTCGAGAAGATCTGCGACTTACGCGTCGGGATGGTGGTGTTACGCGGGATCATCGGCGTCGCCACACCGCCAGCGGTTTCAATTGCCAGCGTCAGCGGAGTTACATCGAGGAGCAGCACGTCTTTGACGTCGCCCTTAAGCACGCCGCCCTGAATTGCTGCGCCAATCGCCACGACTTCGTCGGGATTCACACCTTTGTGAGGCTCCTTGCCGATCAACTGACGCGCGGTCTCGATGACCTTAGGCATGCGCGTCATACCGCCGACGAGGACGAGTTCGTTCACCTCGCTCGTGGCGAGCTTGGCGTCGGCCAGGCAATCCTTGACCGGCTTCACCGTGCGCTCGAAGAGCGGATCGGTTAGCTGCTCGAGCTTAGCTCTCGTTAGCTTCTTCTGGATGTGCTTCGGCCCGCTAGCATCCGCCGTGATGAACGGCAAATTGATTTCATATTCTTGCGAGCTGGAGAGCGCGATCTTCGCCTTTTCGGCTTCTTCCTTGATACGCTGGATCGCGTCGGCCTGCTTTGAGAGATCGACGCCCGAGTCCTTCTTAAACTCAGCGACGATCCAGTCGATGATCATGTTATCCCAATCATCGCCGCCAAGATGCGTGTCGCCGTTGGTCGCCTTCACCTCGAAGACGCCATCGCCGATCTCGAGCACCGAGATGTCGAACGTGCCGCCGCCGAGGTCATACACGGCGATCTTCTCGTCCTTCTTCTTGTCGAGGCCGTAAGCGAGGGACGCCGCGGTCGGCTCATTGATGATGCGAAGAACTTCGAGGCCGGCGATCTTGCCCGCGTCCTTGGTCGCGTTGCGCTGCGAGTCGTTGAAGTACGCCGGCACCGTAATGACGGCCTGCGTGATCTTCTCGCCGAGCTTCGCTTCCGCGTCGGCCTTCAGCTTCGCGAGAATCATCGCCGAAACTTCCGGTGGGCTGAACGTCTTCTTCTCGCCGTTCACTTCCACCTGTACGTGGGCGTCGCCATTCGCCGCCTTCACGATCTTGTAAGGCACGCGATGCTCCTCCTCGCGGACTTCATCGAACTTCCGCCCCATGAACCGCTTGACCGAGAAAACCGTGTTCGCGGGATTGGTCACCGCCTGGCGCTTGGCCGCCTGACCGACGAGCCGCTCACCATTCTTCGAGAAAGCCACGATCGAGGGGGTCGTCCGCGCGCCCTCGCTATTTTCCAAAACAACGGCATCCCCGCCCTCCATGACAGCCATACAGGAGTTCGTCGTGCCCAAATCGATACCTAAAACTTTAGCCATAAAATTGTGTTCCTTTCGTCCAAGCCGCGCGTGCGACTCGGCATCCTTTTAGCAATCCGTATACCGGTGCCGCAGTTGATACGTAAGAGGTTTATCTAGAGCCGTTTATGTTCGAACGTTCGGAATCGTTGGTGCAGCGAACGAGCCACAGTGGCACAGTCGTCAGGGCTTAGACGCGCCCGTATGTCACACTTCGGTCTTACGCGCCCGCCCCTTTGTCATTCCGACCGCAGCGCAGCGGAGTGGAGGAATCTCTTACAGTCCCGCTTCTGTTTGCCGCGCGCGAGGAGAGGTCCTTTAGAGATTCCTCCGCTTCGGTCGGAATGACAAAAGGGCTGGGGCGGAATGACGACCAACGCACGGACGGCGAATCGCCCCCGACCTGCCGTCACCAGCCGGACAGACCCTGGATCGCGGCTACCCACTGCGACTCGGTCCCACCCTCGCCCGCCCAAACCGGCTAAGCCGATCGTCCGAACCCCACATTCTCCGCCGTTGCCGCGGTATGTCTCCTGCTATCTACATCGCCCGATGCGACCAACCCAGACGGAGCGCGCGCCGACGGCACCGACCGGAGAGGACATCATTTTTCAGTGCAATCATTGCGCGACGCCGCTCGTGGTCGACGCCGCTGCTGCCGGGCTGGCGGTTTCGTGTCAGCGGTGCGGCAAACCGACACGTGTGCCGGATCGTAAAGCTGAGATAACAGCCGAAAATGCGGCAAAGATTTCCGATCTGCAGCGCCAGCTGAAAGAAAACGAATCCCAGCGCACCGAGATCGCGAGCTACATCAACCAGCACAGCATTCAGCTGCATCGCTGGCAATTGCGCCTGAAGGATTTGAACGATCGGAAGGCGAAGCTCGCCGCGGAACTCGATGGGATTGCTGGCGCTAGTTAGCCACGCGTGCGTGCGGCCCCGCGCCCAGTCTGCTCCCCGAGAAATCGCCCTGCCCGGCTGATCGCGCAGCATCATAGAGCCACCGAGATGCGATTGGTACGTGCACTCGATGTCTCCCGATCTGAAACTGCGCGCTTTTGCGCAATTCCTCTGCGACCGCCGGGAACAGATCACCCGCGAGTGGATCGACGCTGTCCGGACGGACCCCGGCATTCCCGCGTCGACGAAATTGCCCCACGAAGCGCTGAGCGATCATTTGCCGCAGCTGTTCGACGATCTGGCCGACACTCTCGGCGGCTCTGCTGCTCCTCGCGCACGCGCCGCTGCGCACGCGCAGGCTCACGGCGGGCATCGGTGGTGGCAGGGTTTCCAATTTACGGAACTGCTGCGCGAGATGAGCATCCTGCGCCGGATCATTTCGGTGGAACACCTCTCGGCATTCGCTTTGGCAAACCCGGATTGGCCGCACGCCGCGCGCCGAGAGGCGGAAATGCAGGTCCACACCTTCTTCGATCGGATCTTCCGGGAGTCCGCGCGGCAGTTTGTCGAGAAAACGGAAACCGAGCGGGTGCAGTTCCGCTCGTTGTTTGAGTCGACAGCCGGCGCGTACGTCGTTCTGAAACCCGACACGCTGGAAGTGGTGGCGGTGAGCGACGCCTACCTCCGCGCCACGCATAAGATACGCGAGGCCGTCATGGGTCGGAAGCTGTTCGACCTCTTCCCGGAAATCGCCGGCGAACCCGAGGCGACCAACGCCATCGCGAACATGCGCCGCTCGATCGAGCGCGTCCTGAAACATCGGTGCGCAGACGCTCTGCCGGTCCAGCGTTACCCGATCGCGGTGCCCGACGGCGGCGAGGAAGAGCGCTACTGGAGCCCGATCAACGCGCCAATCTTCGGACCAAACGGCGAGATCGCCTTCATCATGCACCGCGCGGAGGATGTGACGCCGTTCATCCGCGCGGAGCAGGCACAGCCAAACGCGCCTGAGGTCGCGGAGATTCTGCGAGGCCGCTCCGGCCAGCTCGAAGCCGAGATCGTGCGGCGGACCCACGAATTGCTGCGCACAAACGAGCTGCTGCGCCACAGCCAGGAGCGCTTCCGGCTGGCGGTGGCGATCTCGCGCATGGGAACGTTCGAGATTGATCTCCGCACGGACGCAGTTGAGGTGAATGACGAGGCGCGCGCGATTTACGGCTGGGCTCCTGATGAGCAGCTCACCTTCACAGAGGTGCAGTCACAATTTCATCCCGACGATCGGGAGCACGTCATGCGCGCCGTCGGCGAAGCGTTCGACCCAAACACCGACGGCGACGAGTTCGAGGTCGAGCAAAGGATCATCCGCACTGATGGCGCGATCCGCTGGATTCGTGTGCGCGGGCGCGGATTCTTCGAAGGGAGCGGCGCGACCCGGCGGCCGATCGTCTGCGTCGGCACGTTCCTCGACATCACCGAAGCGAAGGAACACGAGGCGGCGCTCAGCGAAAGCGAAGCCCGTTTTCGCCAGCTCGCGGATTCGATCCCGCAGCTCGCCTGGATGGCGAAGCCTGACGGCTGGATCTTTTGGTACAACCGACGCTGGCACGAGTTCACCGGCACCACGGCAGAGGAGATGGAAGGCTGGGGTTGGCAGAGCGTGCACGATCCGGAGCTGCTGCCACGCATCGTCGAGTCATGGAAGGCGGCTCTCGCCGAAGGTCGCCCGTGGGAAGATACGTTCCCGCTCCGACGACACGATGGCGAATTCCGCGTCCATCTTTCCCGCGCCAGGCCCTTCCGGGATTCGTCGGGCAGGATTGTCCTCTGGTTCGGCACCAATACCGACATCACCGAGCTGGCCCGTGCCGAGGAAGCCGCGCAGGCCGCGAACCGCGCGAAAGATCACTTCATCGCGATGCTCTCGCACGAGCTCCGCACGCCGCTCACGCCTGTTCTCGCGACGATCATGGAGCTGAACACGCGCGTCGATTTACCACCGGCAGTCGGTGAAGCAGTCGAGCTGATCCGCCGCAATATCGAGCTCGAGGCGCGGTTGATCGACGACTTGTTAGACGTCACGCGCATCAGCAAAGGCAAGCTCCGGATGGACCGCCAGGTCGTTTCGCTGGATGCTGTGCTGCGCGACGCCGTGCGGATTTGCGAGAGTGAAGTTGCCCGGAAGCAGGTCAACATCACGCTCGATCTGCAGGCGCCAAATCACCGCGTCGAAGGCGATGGGCCGCGGCTGCTTCAGGCCTTTTGGAATCTCCTGCAAAACGCCGTGAAGTTCACACCACCCGGCGGCGACATCATCGTGCGCACGCGCGCAACCGGCGACCGGCTGAAGGTCGAAATCGTCGACACCGGCATTGGTATTGAACCCGAAGCGCTCCCGCGAATCTTCGAAGCGTTCGGTCAGGCGGACGAGTCGATCAGCCGGCGCTTCGGCGGCCTCGGCCTTGGCCTCGCCCTCTCGAAAGCATTGATCGAGGCGCATGGCGGCCAGCTGGAAGCGACGAGTCTCGGCCGCGATCAGGGCACCACGTTCACGATCCAACTCCAGACGACGTCGCGCCCGCAGACGAGTAGCGGCGACGCCGTGCCCTCCGCCTCCATCGCGACGCCATGTCTCCGCATCCTGCTCGTCGAAGATCACGATGACACCCGCCGCACGTTGGCGCGCCTGATCGAACGCTGGGGTCATTCAGTGCAGACCGCTGCGACGGTGGCCGAGGCTTTAAGGCTGGCCACCGATTCACGGCTCGACCTGCTCGTGAGCGATCTCGGTTTGCCGGACGGCCACGGCAATGACTTGATGCGCGAGCTCCGCAAAACGTCCGCGATTCGAGGCATCGCCGTCAGCGGATTCGGGACCGAAGATGATGTCTCGCGCAGCCTCGCTGCAGGTTTCGAAGTTCATCTTGCGAAGCCGGTTGGCGCGCAGCGGCTCCGCGCCGCGATTGGCGATATGGCAGCGCGAGCGCCGCAGGGCGCGAATTGATCGCGTGGCGCTGATTCTGCGCGCGAGCCGCTTTTCTTTCGCGCATGGCGGAGAACGGAACTCGCTGCGATCGCATGCGTCTCGAGCAGACCCTCGTCAGTCTCCTCACGAACACCGCGAAGTACACGCCACGGAACGGCACCCTCGTGGCGCCTGCGAGCAGCACTAGCGTCGAAGTGAAGGAATCTGTACTTCCCTCTGAACTTCAAGAGATGGCTCGACTCGCTCGACATGACAAAACGGAGGGCAGTCGACGCCGCAATGAGCACCCAAGGAAGCGCGCGACCTGATCGCGCGCGCGTGTGCACAAAACAGCGGCGGCCGCTTCACCAGCAGACCGCCGCCGTTCGAAGGCGCGAGTAGGTTAATCAGCCTTCGCTTCGTGCATCTCGCGCATCGCTTCGCGCATCTTCTCCTGCGCGGCCCGCAGCTTGTCGAGCTTCGCCTGTTGCTCCGGCGTCAGCACCGGGCGGATCTGCGCGATGCTCGATTCAATGATCGCGCGCGACTTCTGCATCGCTTCTTCATGGATCGCGCGGAGCTGTGGCTTCGCGGCCTCGAGTACGGGTTTCACCTGCGCCTCCTGCTGCGGCGTGAGGTCGAGTTCCTTCGTCACGTGCTTCAAGCCGAAGCCGTGCATCATCATCCTCTTGTGCATGCGGTGGCCTTTGCCGTCACCTTCCGGGTGAGCCTGCAACGCCGCGCCTGTGCCGAGCGCGAGCGCGCCGGCGATCGATAGTGCAATCAATTTCCGTTTCATGTGTTGTTCCTTTGTTTAGTGTGACCAGCGCGCTGTAGTGATGCGCTGTTGTAGATGGAAGACCGGCAAGCGCGCGCGCGGTTACAAAAATCTTTCTCGTAACCAAAGCGACGGCCGCGCTGTCATATCAGCAGTGTGGAGACATGGTGGAGCGGATGGCTGACGACTCCGACGTGCGCGCGCTGGTCGCCGCATCATTGCGAGATGACGACGATGCGGCCCGCGCGCTCGTCCGGCATCTCTATCCGTTTGTCGCCCGGCTCGTCCGCTCGCATCGTCCAAAGCGCGCGGCGGAAGAAGACCTTTGCCAAATGATTTTTATCAAGATGTTCCAGAAGCTCTCGCAATATTCCGGTGCAGTGCCGCTCGAGCATTGGGTGTCTCGGATCGCGATCAACACCTGCCTCAACGCGATCGCCGCCGAGAAAAGGCGCCCGGAATTGCGACGCGCGGACCTGAGCGAAGAGCAGGCTGCCGTCGTGGATAACCTCGCCGCGTCGACCGAAGAACTCGGTGCTGATCGACAACTGGCGTCTCGCGATCTGCTAACGCATTTGCTCGCCGCGCTGAAGCCGGCCGAGCGTCTCATCATTGACCTGCTCCATCTGCAGCAGAAGTCTATTGACGAGATTCAGAAGCTGACTGGCTGGAGCAGCGCGATGGTGAGAGTGCGCGCGTTTCGTGCGCGACAGAAATTGAAGCAGCAGCTGGTTCGGCTATCTCAGAAGGAGGCGTATGGCGAAGCCCGATCCTGATCTCGACCGTCTGCTCCGCGCCGCGGCGCAGCAGCGGGAGCCCCTGTCAGGCGATATGCCTTTCGGCTTCGACACACGCGTGGTGGCGTTGGCGCGCGCGCAGGGGCGCGCTGGCGAAGCAAACGGCGGACGCGAGCTCGCGCGGTTTCTGCGACGAGTGGCGCTCGTGTCGGTCGTCGTGACCGCTTTCGCGAGCAGCGGCGCTTATTGGCAGCTGAGCGAGACCGAGGAAATCGGCGAGCCGATCTCGAACGCCTACGCGATCGCCGACAACGCGATCGAGTCGGAATTTTTCCAATGACACGCGCGCTAAAGTGGCGGATCGCGATCGGCCTCCTGCTGGTCTTTCTCGCGGGCGCGGCGACCGGCACCTTTGCCGGAGCATGGCACGCGCGCAGTTCCTTCAAGGTGCGCCACCACGGCGGCATGATGGGCGAGCGGATGCGCGAGCACATGGCGCGGCATCTCGATCTGACGCCCGAGCAAATTCGGACCGTGGATCCGATTCTCGACCGAGCCGCAGCAGAACTGCATCAGATTCGGACTGAGACCGGCCGGCGTGTCGCGGAGACGATGCGCCGCTCGCACCAGGAAATCGCGCCGCACCTGACGCCAGAGCAACAGGCGAAACTCGAGAAGATGAAGGGCCGCCATATGCGTATCCTTAAGTTTCGTGGACGGCGTCATGGTCCACCGCCGCCGCATCCGTAGTTGAGCGCGGTCGCCGTTCGGCTTGCTTCCGTCACTAACGCCGTGAACGTGCCGCATGTCGGCGGCGAAACAGGCGCATCGTGAGATCGAGCGGAAATTCCTCGTCAGGCAAATCCCGGACAACCTGAGCGCCTATCCGCACGTGGACATCGCGCAGGGGTATCTCGCGATCGCTCCCGACGGCGTGCAGGTGCGACTCCGCAAGGCGGGCGACAAGCACACGCTTACTTACAAGAAGAACGACGGCGCGGGACGCGAAGAACGCGAGATCGAGCTGACGGCAGCGCAGTTCGAAATCCTTTGGCCGGCGACCGATCCGAAGCGCCTGACGAAGACGCGTTACGATGTGCCGTTCGCGCCCTTCACCATCGAGATCGACGTCTACAGCGGGCGGCACCAGGGGCTCGTGGTGGCGGAAGTTGAATTCGAAGACGAAGCCGCGGCCGAGGCATTCCAGCCGCCGCCGTGGCTCGGCAGCGATGTCTCGCACCACCCGCGCTACAGCAACCAGCTGCTCGCCAGCTCATAGTCGCTGTACGGGAAGCTGTTAGCTTCCCGTGTCTCTGAATCTGGGGAAGCTGACTGCTTCTCCTACAGAAGTGCGCCGCCGCCGCGCCGTCGCGCGCGAGTTCACCCGATTGTCACGTCGGCGTCTCTCGTTCGTCACAATGGCCTTCTACATCTCGGGCGTAACACCAACCCGCGGCCTTAACCCCGCACCAAAAAGGAGAAACAATGTTCGCCAAAAAACTAACGTTTGCCGCCATCGCAGCCGTCCTGGCCTGCGGCGCCATCAGCGCCTACGCGCAGGAGAGCGGGGCGCTGCTCGACCTGCTTGTCCGCAAGAAAATCATTACCGATCAGGAGGCGGAAGAGATCCGCGGCGAGCTGACGAGGGAATTTTCCGCCGCGCCCGCCGGCAAGCTGAAACTCTCACAGCCGATCACCGAACTCGAAATCTACGGCGACGCCCGCGTCCGGTATGAACACCGCAGCGGCCGGACGAAGAACACTGGTCCGGTCGCTGCTCCCGCTCCCGGCGCTGCTGGAGTCAACGACTGGCAGGAGCGCGGTCGCCAACGCTATCGCCTGCGCCTCGGCATTCGCGGCACGCTCGTCGACGACTGGTTCTTCGGCCTGCGGCTCGAGACCTCCTCCAGCCCGCGCTCCACGAACGTGACCTTCGGCGGCGACTCGGGCAGTGGCCCGTTCGCCAAAAACGACGACGGCGTTTTCATCGGTCAGGCCTATATCGGCTACCGCGGCATCCGCGACACCACCCTGACGTTCGGGCGGATGCCGATGCCGCTCGTCACCACCCTGATGGTCTGGGACGGAGACATCAACCCGGAAGGTCTCGCGCAGCAGTGGAAACGCTCCTTCAACTTCGACCTCGGTGGCGGCACCGCTGAACCGGGCGGTTACAGCAAGGACGGTCAGCCGATCCCCGGTCCGATCTCCGATCCGCTCAAACTGAAGCTTGATCTCTTTGCGAACTTCGCGCAGTTCGTCTATGACGACGCGAATCCCGAGAACCCGCTCGGTCTTCGTGGGGTAACCACCGGTCGCTTCACACCAAACACCGATGCCTGGCTGCTCGCGTGGCAGCTCGGTGCGCGCGTCACGTTCCCGGCGAAGAACATCCACTTCCAGGTCGCGCCGGTGCTCTACACCTACACCGGGCTAGGTGACACATTTAACTCCTTCTACCGCGGTGGCAGTCCATTCGTGAGTAACGCCGCCTCGCTCGCGCAGAACCAGACCGGTGCAAACGATCTCACCGTGCTTGAAGTGCCGGCGGAGTTCGGCTTCCGCATCAAAGAACTCCCGGTCCGTATCTTCAGCGACTTCGCGGTCAACTTCGACGCGGAAGACCGCGCTTTCGAAGCGGGACGGCCGGACAACAGTGATCAGCGTTACGCATACCAGATCGGCGCCGCGATCGGTCAGTTAAAGGCAAAGAAGGACTGGCAGTTACAAGCCTTTTGGCAGCACACTGAGCAATACGCGCTCGATCCGAATCTCGTCGATTCCGACCTCTTCGATAGCCGGGTCAACATGGAAGGCTGGGTGGTCCAGGGTGGCTATGCCGTCAGCGATGCCATCACACTTAACCTTACTTACGGCAACGGCCGCGCAGCTGATAAGTCTCTCGGCACCGGTGGTGCTGGCGACATCGGCATCAACCCGCTGGATCGATACCAGATCTTCCAGGCCGACCTGAACGTGAAGTTCTAGCACACAAAAGACCACCAACTAGTAACCCGCATAACTATCTACCTAATGAAACTAACATCGCTAATCATCGCAGCGACGCTCGGCCTCGCCTGGAATCCGGCGCACGCCGAACGCCTCGTTATCAAGGGCTCCGACACGCTCGGCGCGAAGCTCGTCCCGCAGCTCGCGGAGCAATTTAAGGCGCAGAACCCTGGCACTAGCTTCGACATCGCGGCCGAAGGTTCCACCACTGGCATCGCCGCCATCACCGATGGGACGGCACAGATCGGCATGTCGAGCCGGCGCGCGAAGCCGGCGGAAGTTGGCGCCGCCTCCGGCAAAGGTGTGAGCATGAAACCGACGATCGTTGCCTACGACGGCATTGCGGTGATCGTGAACGCGAACAATCCGATCAAAGCCCTCACCCGCGCCCAGGTGGAGCAGATCTTCACCGGCAGCGTGACCGACTGGAGTGCAGTTGGCGGCACCGGGGGGAAGATCTCCATCTACACACGCAACACCTCCTCGGGCACCTACTCCGACTTCAAGGAGTTGGCGATGAAGAAGCGCGATTACGCGGGCGGGTCGCAAAAGATGGCAGGCAACGAGCAGATCGCGTCGGAGGTCAGCAAGAACGCGAACGGCATCGGCTATGTCGGGCTCGCGTACATGAAGGTCGGCGGCATTAAAGTCATGCCGATCGACGGGGTGATGCCATCCATCCAGACCGTGCAGGGCAAGAGCTACCCGTACGCGCGCCCGACGTTCTACTACACAAACGGCGACCCACAGGGCGTCGCGAAGCAGTTCGTCGACTTCACGCTCAGCGCCGCTGGTCAGAAGATCGTGGCCAACGTCGGCTTTGTTCCGGTCAAGTAAGTCGCCGCTCGCGAGGCCGCTCCGTCACCGGTTGTTTCGATATACGTTGCGCAGGCGGTTAGGTAAGAAGGAGAGCCCGCTGAGAGAAATCCCAGCGGGCTTTCTGTTTCACCGTTAACGATGCGTCGCCGAGATCACGCGCGGCCGGCGTCGCGTCCGAAGTCTTCGGCGAGCAGGGCGTAGAGGTGAAAGTCTTTCGGTTCGCCGCGAGCGATACGGTACTGCCGCAGCGTCCCTTCACGCGAAAAGCCGCAGCGCTCGAGCAGGCGAATGGATCGGTGATTGCTGATCATGACGACGGCGTGAACGCGATTTAGCCCAAGATCCGAGAATCCCCAGGTGAGGATGGCTACGACTGCGCGAAGCATCAATCCGCGGCCCCAGTACTCGGGCGCGATGTGATACCCGAGTTCGGCATGTCTATGATCCGGCGACCAGCTGTTGAATCCACAGATGCCGATGAGGCAATCGTCGGATGCGGCCACCGCGAATGAGAACGCTGTGCGATTTGCGGAAGCGGCGATCTCGCCGTGCATCCACGCCGTCACAGATTCAAGCGTCGGAGCTGGAATGCTCGTGTGCTCGATGACTGCCGGTTGAGACAGGTAACGAAGGAGCGCGGTCTCGTCTCCGATTCGAAGCGGCCGAAGGTGGAAATGTTCTGACTCAAGAATCGGCAGACTCTTCAGGTCGGCGGCGGTCGTAGTATCGGTCACAAACGGTTTCGGCGCTGCCTTGGTGATCACAAGCGGCGAGCGCTGTTGTCACGCAATTGTCACATGCCTGTGACGACCCCGCCACAAAGGGCGACAAGATTCGCTGCATGAGACCGACACCGCTGTACCTCGTCATCGTCACAGCCATCACCCTAGCCGCCGTCCCTGCGGCGCGGGCCGACCGCATTGTGATCAAAGGCTCCGACACGCTCGGCGCGAAGCTCGTTCCGCAGCTCGCTGAAGAGTTCAAATCGAAGAACCCGGGCACGACCTTCGACATCGCGGCGGAAGGCTCAACCACAGGTATCGCGGCGTTGATCGACGGCACGGCGCAGGTTGGGATGTCGAGCCGCCATGTGAAGTCGACCGAGAAAGCGGCGGCGCAGGCGAAGAACGTCAGCTTCAACGAAATCGTCGTCGCGCACGATGGCCTCGGCGTGATCGTTAACGCGAAGAACCCGATCGCGAACCTGACGAAGAAACAGGTCGAGCAGATCTTCACCGGCGAGGTGACCGACTGGAGCGCCGTCGGCGGCGCCGGCGGCAAGATCTCGATCTACACGCGCAACACTTCCTCCGGCACCTACTCCGATTGGAAAGAGCTCGCGATGAACAAGCGCGACTACGCGCCGACCGCGCAGAAGATGGCGGGCAACGAGCAGATCACCGCGGAAGTGGCGAAGAACGCGAACGGCATCGGCTACGTCGGCCTCGCGTATCTAAAGGCTTCAGGCGTGAAAGCGGTGAAAATCGACAACGAGGAAGTGAACGCCGAAACCGTGCGCAGCCAAAAATGGGCCTACGCGCGCCCGACCTTCTTCTACACAAACGGCGAGCCGTCGGGCGCGGTGAAGCAATTCATCGATTTCACGCTCGGTGAAGAAGGCCAGAAGATCGTCGAGCGCGTCGGCTTCGTTGGCGTGGACTAACGGCCGCCCGTTCCGCACGGGCGCGGAAAAGACCCTGATCCGATGACCACGATCGCTGAGCCGCCGCGTCCCAAGAACGTGCGCGTGGTCCGCGCGCCGCTCGCGCGCCGCCTCCGCACCGCCTGGATCTCGGATGTCCACCTCGGCACGCGCAGCAGCAATGCCGCCGCGCTGCTCGATTTCCTCCGCGACTACGAATGCGAGACGCTCTACGTCGTCGGCGATTTGATCGACGTGTGGCAGCTCCGGCGCGGCGTCTATTCGCCGCACCGAGCTGCGCGCGACGCTCCGCGCCTACTCGGCGCGCCTCGAGATCAGCCTCGCGCAGACCAGCGCGTTGATCGCGACGAGCAAGCCCGCCGATGAGCTATCGCGCGATGAGTTGCATCGGATTCGCGATCTCACGTCGCTGGTCCGCGATCGATAGCTGAAGCCCGAGAAAGGCCGGCGAAAAGATCTGCGCACGCTGGACGCGCTGATCAAGGACTTCAAAAACGCGGTGCAGACCGGCAAGGGCGCGTAGCCGCCTAGCGCCGCGCGATCTTCGGCGGGATCAGCCAGATCAATCGGCCATCGACGGCGGTGCCGTTTGCGACGTCGACGCGCGCGACACCGCCTTTGCCGAGCCGCACGTCGCCCCCGGTGAGCGCGCGAATCACCGTCGTGAAATCCGGCTCGTGACCGACCAGCATGAGATCGCCGCCTTTCGCTCGTTTCAGGAGCGTGCGCAGCTTCGCCGCGCTGAATCCTTTCCCGAGCGCCGGCTCTTGCTGGAGATCCACGTCGAGCGCTTCCGCCGCGTATTCGGCCGTCTGCCACGCGCGCGGCAATGGGCTCGAAAGCACGACCGCCGGCTCGATCTTCAGCTCGGCGAGAAATTTCGCGATGCGCTCCATCTCGCGGCGGCCCTCTTTGGTGAGTGGGCGTTCGTCGTCCGGTTTATCCCAGCCCGGCCAATCCGCTTTCCCGTGCCGCAGGAAGTACAGTCTCATCAACAAGGAGGATGTGGAGGCGGGCCGCCCTCGGCCCGGAGATTCAAACGCGCGGCGGAAACGCACGAGCCTTCGGCCCGAGGGCGGGCCGGCTCCACGTCCCGTCGGCTACTTCTTCTTCTTTTTCTTCTTCTTCTTCTTTTTCGGTTCGCCTGCCGTAGTGAGCAGACTCGTCACAACGCCAGTCGCGATCGCCGTCGCAATCTCCGGACCATAGCGCCGTGCCGCCTTGCGGATGCTCTTCCGCACCACCTTGCGCGTTTCTTTCGGAATCAGGCTCACGAGTTCCTTATACCAGTCGACGAGCATTGCGGCGAACGAGCTCTCCTCCGCCCGATCGCCCGCACCGTTATGCTGACGTACGTGACGCAGCGGATCGGCGAGTCGTGGTGCTGGTTTTTCCATCGGTCGCAGGTGTTGCGGCTTCGGTAGTCGTGCCTGGCTGCAGAGATCGTCCGGCGCGCACGAGCGCATCGGCGGTGGCTTTCCGCAGGCCGCGGAGCATCTCGCCGCGCCTGCCGCCAGCCTTCAGCAAACCCGCGACGCCCGTCCCGACCGCTTCCGACATCTTCTTCGTGGCGCCCGTGGTGGAGAGCGCAACCGCGGTCGCGGCGCCCGTCAAAACGCCCGTCGCAATACTGTGGCGCTTCACGGCTTTGCGCATTGATTTGCCGAGACCTTTCGTGGCCTTCTTCGTTTTCTTTTTCATTCTCCACTGAATCGGATGCCGGCGTCGTCCTTGCCGTAGCCGATGGCCGGTAACATTCTCGTTACCGCGGAGCATTCGCGTCGGCTCGATCACGCGCCGTAACGTGAGCGCATGAAGACGCAATACATCAGACACATGTCGGTCGCCGTTGCGGTCGCAGCGCTGAGCTTCGTCGCCGTCCCGAGCGAGGCCCGTAACGACGACGACGATCGCGACCGCACTACCCGCGCGCGTGCGGTGCGCGATTTCCGCGATGATGATTCTCGTTTTGCTCGCCGCGACGACGACCGGGCGCGCCGCTTCCGCGACGACGATCGCTTCCGTGGCTTCGAGCGAGATGACGACCGTTTTGGTCGCTTCGACGATAGACTCGCTCGCTTCCGCGACGACGATCGGCGCGATCGCCGCGATCGTGACAGCGGCAACAAGCGCCGTCACCGCCGCGGCAGCAGCCGTTAAGGTCAGCCCGCAGCCGCCTGGCGCGCGCGTGCTTCCTTGCGTTTGCGGAACGTCTCAGCGGTCGTCCAACAGACCGCAAGCCATGCGCTGCCGGCGGCGATCGCGGCCAGAACATCGGTGAGATAATGCGCGCCAAGATAAATGCGCGTGAGGCCGATCAGCGAAATCGCGATGACCGCCAGCATGCCTACCGCTACGCGGCCCGACGTCGTGCGGATAAATCGCGCCGCGATCAGCGCCAGCAAGCCATATAGCAGCGTCGCGCCCATCGTGTGCCCGCTCGGAAAGCCGTAGCTCGATAACGTCACCAGCGGATTCTCCAGCACCGGTCGTTGACGCTGAAAGAAATGTTTCAGCAGGATGTTAAGCAAACTGCCGCCGAGCATTGTCACGGTGAGCTCGAGGAGGCGATTCCACGCGCGCCGGACAAAGAAATAAATCGCGAACGCAATTGAGACGGCCGCGAGAAATGCGACCGACCCGCAGAGAGTAATCGCGTGCGCGGCGGTCGTCAGCGTCGGCCGCGCCTGCGCGGCAAACCAACTGATGACCCGCTGATCGAATGCATGCCACTCAGTCCCAGGCCCGATCTCTTCGGCGATTTCGCTGAAGCCCCAAGCGCCCAGGATCATCACGAGAAGTCCAAGCGTGAGATGCAGCCCGAACGTGCGCTCCGGCGACAATCGATTCCGCAGGAACCGCACCGGCCGCTCGAAACGGTGGCGATCGCCCCCCGGCTCGTCTGTTACTCGCGGATCCATCCTTTCTCGGAGCGGTGGAATTCCTCCGACGAATACAGGTCGAACCCGGCCTTCTCTGGAGCCCACACCCGCCGATCGATCGTGATCCGCTGCCGCTCGATGCGGATCACGTTGAGCGAATTCGATTGGCCACCGCGCCCGCGCGTCGACGTGCTCGTACCGGACGAAACGATCAAGGCTGAGAATCCGGGCATGTTATAGCGCGTCGCCGTCTGGCCGATACCCGCAATGTGGAAATGGCCCGCGAGCAGCATATCCACCTGGCATTGCGCGAGCGTGATCATCGCCATGCGTGAGCGGCCGACGATCTCGCCGTGCGCGCCGGTCGGCAGGTCGAACGGATGATGCGTCACGACGATGCGCGTCTGGTCGCCCTTGAGCGACTTGAAGCTCTCGCGCAACTTCGCAAGCTGGAAGCGATTGATGCGCCCGTCCTTCCAGGTCAGCGCGCGCGCGGTATTCACGCCCGCAACGGCGATTTCCTCATCGGCGAAAAACGGTTGAAGATCATCGCAGATGTAACGCCGGTAACTGTCGAGACTGCGGAAGAAACGGAGGAACAAATTCCGCAACGGCACGTCGTGGTTTCCCGGCACGACGATCTTCGGGAATGGAATCCGATCGAGAAACTCCCGCGCCGCGATGTATTCAACCGTGCGCGCGCGTTGCGTGAAATCGCCGGAGATCGCGACGAGATCCGGCTTCGTTTTACCCACGAATGCCACCAGCGGATCGAGAATCGGCGGGTGAATCCGGCCGAAATGCAGATCGGAGAGGTGGACCAGCGTGCGCATTTACGCGGCATCTTTCGGCCGCGGAACGAGAACACGCAATGCCGCCGGGCGGATACGGTAATGCAGCGGCGGGGTGATCCAATCCACCTCGCCATCGGTCGCGACGAGTAACCGCGCATGCCGCGTCTGGATCGTCGCCTCCGTCACGCAAAACGCATCGAAGTCTTCCGCCTGCTCGAGCCGACCCAGCAGCGCTCGGAGTGCGAGACGGACGAGCCCGAGACGGCCGGTGCGATGCGTCAGGTAAAGGCCGAGCTTGCCGGCGTTCAGACACGCGCGGCTACCGAGGTTGAAGCCGGACATCTGATACTCGTTGTTGCCGACGAACAGGAACGCCGTCCGCCGCTCGAGCTGCCGCTCTTCGACGATGATGTGGAGATGGAGAAACGGAAACCTCCGGAAGGCGCGGAGCGTCGCCCACAGAAACGCCGACCATTTCCCGCGCGAGAGCCGCTCCTGTTGCGCCTCGCGGTTCGCGACGATCTGCGGGTAAATCCCGAGGCTCGAGTTGTTGATGAACGCGCGGCCGTTCACCTCGCCGACATCGACCTGCGCCGTGTGGCCGTCGATGATTGTGTCGATTGCCGCCGCGAGATCGAGCGGGATCGCGAGATCTTTTGCGAAATGATTCAGCGTGCCGAGTGGCAGCACGCCGAGGATCTTGTCGGTCCCGGCGAGCGCCGAAGCGACCGCGCTGATCGTGCCATCGCCGCCGCCCGCGACGATCGTCTGCTCGTCGCCTTTCGCCGCGCGCTCGGCGAGCGCGGTGAGATCGGCCGTCGGTTCCGGATGGACGATCCGCACCTCGTAGCCGCGAGCCGCGAACAGCTGTGCGATTGTCTCGTCCAGCTCGCGCGCGGTTGGATTTGAAGCGCCGGCAGCGCGGTTCACGATCACGACCATCGTGAGATGAATCGTGTCTCGCGGGGTGACTGATGCTGCTTGCGCCGACGGGCTGTCGACTGCGCCGCAGTGTCACGGAATCGTTACATCGCCAGCGTTGAACCGGCACCCGGACGAGATATCAAGGAGTCAATGCATCGCGCGGCCGTTTCGAACGATGAAAAAATGCGTCGCTGAATTCTTCGGGACGTTCTGCCTCGTGTTCGCGGGCACGGGCGCGATCGTCGTCGATGGAATCGCTCCGGGAGCGCTTGGGCACCTGGGCATTGCGCTGACGTTCGGCCTGGTGGTGCTCGTGATGATTTACACCGTGGGCGATGTGTCCGGCGCGCATCTCAATCCCGCAGTGACGATCGGATTTTGTGCCAGCGGCAGGTTCCCCTTCGCCTTGGTGCTGCCGTACATCGCAAGCCAGGTGCTTGGGGCGCTCGTCGCGAGTGGCGCGGTTCGCCTGCTCTTTGGGCGGCATGCCAATCTCGGAGCGACCTTGCCATCCGGACCTCCTCTGCAATCGTTCGCGCTCGAGGTCCTGCTCACCGCCATTCTGATGTGGGTGATCCTGAGCGTGTCGACGGGTGCGAAAGAAAAGGGGATCACCGCCGGGATTGCCGTTGGCGCAGTCATCGCGTTCGAGGCGCTGGTTGGCGGTCCAATCAGCGGCGCCTCGATGAACCCGGCGCGGTCGCTCGGGCCTGCGATTGTCTCCGGCGCGCTGACGCATCTTTGGATCTACCTCACCGCGCCGATCATCGGTGCGCTGCTCGCGATTCCTGTCTGCCGTCGCGTGCGTGAGCCGGGGTGCTGCACTGCGGCCTCCTGTAGCCGGCCCGCGGCGGACGCTTCACCATGATGACAAAACCGAACGTTCTCTTCATTTGTGTCCACAACAGCGGTCGCAGCCGCATGGCGGAAGGATTCCTCAACGCCCATTGTGGCGAGTTCTTCGTGGCGCAAAGCGCCGGCCTCGAACCCGGCACGGTCAACCCGCTTGCGGCCGAAGTGATGCGGGAACTCGACATCGACATCACCTGCAACGCGAGCCAGGCGGTCTTCGATGTCTGGACGCGCGGCCCCGTTTTCACCTACGTGATCAGCGTCTGCGACGAGTCGGAAGCCGCCGGCTGCCCGATCTTTCCCGGACCGGCAAAACGCCTGCACTGGTCGTTCCCTGATCCTTCAAAAGTGGAGGGCACACCTGCGCAGAAGCTACAGCAGGTGCGCGAGATCCGGGACATGATCCGCGCGCGCATCGAGCAGTGGTGCGACGAGGTTTGTCCCGCCGCCAACAGCGACGCGCGTTAGCGCGCGGGGACAAACGGCTGATGCCGGATGTCTTCCGCGGCCGCCGCGTAGACGGCGTCTTCGGCGATGTTCGTGGCGTGATCGCCGACGCGCTCGAGATGCCGCGCGATGAACATCAGGTTCAGATAACCACGCAGCTGATCCGGGTCCTGCGCCATTCGTTCGATGAGGCGCTTGCTCGCGTTCGCATTCATCTCATCGAGCACCTTGTCGCGCGCTTTTAAGGTCATCGCCTGCTCGACGTCTTCACGGATGTAGGCTTCCACGCTGTCGCGGAACATCGCCATCGCATGCGCGTACATCGGGTCGATGAAGTCGGTCTCCGGCAGCGCGGGATGGCGGCTCAACTTGCGCGCCTTGCGCGCGATGTTCACCGCCTGGTCGGCCATCCGCTCGAGATTTGAGCTTAGCTTCATCGCCGAGACGACCCTCCGCAGATCGGACGCGACGGGCTGGAATCGCAGCAGCAGATCGACTCCATCTTTGTCGACCTGCTTTTCGAGTTGATCGATCTCCTCGTCGTCAGCGATCGCGGTTGCGCAAAGCTCGTCGTCTCGTTGCAGCAAACCGGTGACCGCGCGATCAAGGCTGCGCTCCGTCAGGCTCGACATCATGAGCACGTTGTTACGCAGCGACCCAAGGGCTTCGTCGAAGGTTCCGAGGATGTGATTGTGAGCGATCATGATTTGTTAGGCTCAACCGAAGCGACCAGTGATGTAGTCTTCCGTCTGACGTTGCGCGGGATTCGAGAAAATCTTTCGCGTGTCGCTGAATTCGATCAGCCGGCCGAGATAGAAGAACGCGGTGTTATCCGAGATGCGGCCCGCCTGCTGCATGTTATGCGTCACGATCACGATCGTGTACTGCGTCTTCAGCTGGCGTATCAATTCCTCCACCTTCGCCGTCGCGATCGGATCGAGCGCGGAACACGGCTCGTCCATCAGCACGATCTCGGGCTCGACCGCGAGCGCACGTGCGATGCAGAGCCGCTGCTGCTGGCCGCCGGAAAGTCCGTAACCGCTGACGTGTAACCGATCCTTCACTTCATCCCACAATGCGGCGGAGCGGAGGCTTTTCTCCACGGCTTCATCGATGCGCGCGCGCTTCGTGATGCCGGCGATGCGCAGACCGTACGCGATGTTGTCGTAGATCGACTTCGGGAACGGATTCGATTTTTGGAACACCATCCCGACGCGGCGGCGGAGATCGACGACGTCGAGGCCCGGCATGTTGATGTCGACGCCTTCGATCTTAATCGAGCCGCGTGAGATACGTGCGCTGTCGACGAGATCGTTCATCCGGTTGAGGCAACGCAACAGCGTGGTCTTGCCGCAACCAGATGGCCCGATGAACGCAGTCACCGCGCGCCCCGGGATGTTGAGCGTGATGTCGTGCAGGACGTGATTACTGCCGTACGAGAAATCGAGATTCTCGATCTCGATCACGTTGTGCGGCGCGGATGCCGGCTGTGCCGCCGCGCCTCGAGCGGTGGGTGTCGTGATTGTTTCCGGCATGTCGAGGATGTTTACCATGATAAGCGATTCCGGCTGCGTTCTCTCAGGACAATCGAAGTGAGCGCGATCAACATGACGAGCGCGAGGAAGACAAAGGCGGCGCCGTACTGCACCCGCTCCGTGTACTCGTTCTGCGGGATCTTCGAGCTGACAACGTAAATGTGATACGGGAGCGCCATGACTCCCTGGAAAAAGAAATCCGTCACGCGGCTGACCTGCCACGGCATTTCGTCGCGCATTGCGTAGGCGGCGGTGAACATGATAGGCGCCGTCTCACCAGCGACGCGGACGATGCCGAGAATGGACGACGTCAGGATGCCCGGTAATGCATATGGCAGGACGTTCTTGCGAATCGTTTGCCATTTCGTTGCGCCGAGCGCGAGCGAGCCTTCGCGCAATCCTTGCGGCACCGCGCGGAGCGATTCTTCACTCGCGGTGATGATCGCCGGGAGGATCATCAGGCCAAGCGTGAACCAGCCGGCGAGCAGCGAAACGTTCCAGCCGAAGAAGATCACGAAGAGGCCGAAGCCGAAGAGACCGAAGACGATCGACGGGACGCCGGCGAGGTTCAGAATCGCGACGCGCACCAGGCGTATGAAGCCGGTGTTGCGACTGTATTCGCTCAGATAGATGGCGCTGCTAATGCCGATGAGAAGCGCAAGCACCATCGAGCCGATCACGAGCAACGCCGTGCCGACGATCGCCGGCCAGATACCGCCAGCGGAATAGGCGACGGTCGATGGTTCTACTTCGACGGCGGGGTTCGCGGTCTTCCACTCGCGAAACTGCCGATCACTAAGCGTCATCTTTTTGCCCTCGTGATCGAAGACGTAGAGCGTCTGCGGCGGCTCGCTCAGAAACGCAACGTTGATGAAGGGAGCCGTCGAAGTGAAGACGGTGCGACTCCCTTTGATTGCGATATCGAGGAAGATATAACTCGCGCATGCGAGCACGAGGTAGGTCGCGAGCCGGAAGATCCAGAAGAAGATATTCTGCGTCCAGCGCGTGCGCCTGCGGTGCGAAGTGAGGCTACTCATATCAACCGATGCTCATTCGGTAACGCGCGACGAATTTCTGCGCGAGGAAGTTGATCCCGAGCGTGATCGTGAACAGCACCAGGCCCACCATGAAGAGCGCGCGATAGTGCGTGCTGCCGCGCACCACTTCGCCCATCTCCTGCGCGATGATACCAGTCATGGTGTGGACCGGCTGGAAAATCGCGCCGAGGCCCTGGGTGAAATCCGGAATCTCGATCCGATTTCCGGCGCAGAGCAGCACCACCATCGTCTCGCCGATCACGCGACCGAGCCCCAGCAACACCGCCGAGACGATGCCGGAGAGTGAGGCTGGCACGAGAATCCGCGCGATCGTTTGCAGGCGATTCGCGCCGAGCGCGTACGACGCTTCCTTGAAGCCGCGCGGGACGTTGCGTAGCGCGTCTTCCGAAAGCGTGAAGATGGTCGGCACCGCCATCAGCGCGAGCAGCAGACCGGCGGTGAAGATGTTGAGGCGTTCGCTGATCGGAAAGAACGGCACCCAGGCCAACGCCGGCAGTTCCGATAACGCACGCACCGCCTGGCCAACAACTGCGATGCCGAAGAACCCGAGCACGACCGATGGGATCGCGGAGATGAATTCGATGTACGGCTTGATGAAACGCCGTTCGTGGCTCGTCGCGATCTCGCTCACGTAAATCGCGGAGGCAACGCCGAGCGGCACCGCGAACGTCAACGCGACCAGCGACACGAGAATCGAGCCGACCAGCAGCGGCCGGATGCCGTACCAATCCTGCCAGAAGCTCGCCGTAATCCAGTCCTCGCCGAACAAGAACGAGCTGATCGAGCGATACCACGGCACCGGCGTCTCCGCCGACCACGTGCGGAGTTTCTCCTGCGCGACGGGCAACGTGGCGAGGTATGCGCGCACGCGCTCCTTCCACTTCTCAAAGCCCTGCTGCACGCCCCCATCGGCAAATGTCGGCGCGGTCGCGAGGAGTTGATTCAGCTCCGCCGTCATCTTTGCGGATGCCGCTTCGAAGCTTCGCGTGCCGGTGGCGAGGACCGTCATCGCAGTCGCGCGATCGACTTCCGGGATCGTCACCGCCGTCGCTTCGGCATGCAGGCCCCGCCGCTGCAATGTGTCACGTTGCGTGATCAACTCCGCGCGGGCGAAGAGCTGCTCCTTTAGGGCGGTCGCCTGTTCGCCGAGATTGGAGACGAGACCGTTTACGTCGGTCGCGGTGTCGCTGAACGCGGTCGCAAATTCATCAAAGACCGCGAGCGAGGCATTCGTCTCGTCGAGCGGAACGCCTGCGCGCTCGCCGATGCGGAACTGCCGCAGCCGCAGTTCGCTCAGCCCGCGGGAGAGCGCTGCGTGATCGTTTGCCGTCGCGCGGATGATGTCGACATATTCGAGCCCGGCCGAGCGATAGAGCCGCAGGTTCGCGAGATTTTGACGGAAGAATCCGGAGCCCTCTCGAATCAAGAAGAACGTGATCAACGCGAGGACGATCACGGCCACGAGCGCGTTGCCGCCGAAGAAGGCTTTAATCAGCTGCTCGAGGCCGGCGCGCGACGCGACCTTCCTCTTGCTGGCCGGCATGAGACGAGGCTGTTCGACGGTCGCTTCCATCCGCCGCAATCATGGCTCAACGCCCGGCAGCAGCTATTTCTTTAGTGTTACGATTCTGTGACAGCGCGGCGTTCCCGAGGCGCTGTTTCGCGCTCTGGGGAGCGCACGCTTGTAGCGTGCTGGTGATCGCATGCTGCGATCACGAACTTTCGTGGCGTTCATGTTCGCCCAGGGTCGGACGCTTCCGAAAGTTCGTTTCGGCAGAATGCCGAAACCAGCGACGCTGAAAGCGTGCGCTCCCCGGAAATCACAGCTGCGCTGCTGCTGGCGCGGCGGACGTTTCGCCGTTCGCCACGTTTTCTGAGGCTGTGGTGGCGATCTCTGGCGCGATCGGCAGCACGACGCCAATGGTTGTCCCGCGGCCAAGCTCGCTCTCCGCTTCGACGGTGCCGCCGTGCAGCTGCGCGATGTGCTTCACGATCGACAAGCCGAGACCGGTGCCGCCGACCTGGCGGCTGCGCGCCTTGTCGGCGCGGTAGAAGCGCTCGAACACGCGCGGCACATCTCGCGAGGGAATCCCGACGCCTTCATCCGCGACCGCGATCCGCACCCGATCGCCGACGCGGTGCGCCTTCAGCACGATCTTGCGTTCGGGCTGCGAGTATTTCACCGCGTTGTCGAGCAGGTTGTAAATGACCTCCTGCAGCCGGTGTTCGTCTGCGCGGATGACCGGCAAATCCGCCGGTGCATCGAGCGACGCGCGGAGAAGCTTGGCGCTGAAGCGGCGTTCCCAATCACGCAAAATTCCGCCGAGAAACTCAGGCAGATATATGTCCGTGAGTTCCAACCGCGCGGAGGGCGACTCGAGTTGCGCGAGGCTGAGGATGTCCTCGACGAGCAGCGTCAATCGCTCGGCGTGCCGATCCATGACTTTGAGAATGCGCACCAGCTCCTCAGGCGGTTGGTGCGGATGGTCGAGCAGCGTCTCGAGATAACCACGGAAGATCGAGAGCGGCGTGCGCAGCTCGTGTGAAACGTTCGCCACAAAATCCCGTCGCATCGCCTCGACCTGCTGCATTTGCGTCACGTCGCGGAAGAGCAGAATCGCACCACCACTCCGCTCTGCCGTACCCGTGAACGGCACGACACTCGTCTCGATCTGCAACGGCGACTCGCCCGTGCGGCTCACCTTCAGCGCGACGCGCTCGATCTCGTTCTTCGCCAAAGCGCGAGCCGCGGCGGCATCGACTTCGCCGCCGCGCGTCGCTTCGAGAAGCGAAACGCCGGCGGAGCTTTCGTCGACGCCGAAGAGGCGGCGGAACTGCGGGTTCGTGATTTGTAAACGCCGCTGCGCATCGACCACGGCGAGGCCATCTGGCAGCGCTCCGAGGATCGCCTCGATGCTGCGGGTGCCCTCCTGCGCGAGGCGTTCGGACTCGCGCAGGCGCTTCGACAAATCCTCGAGGGCGAGGGCGAGAGCATTCGCCCGCGGATTGCCAGTTATGAGAAACTTGCGTGGCGTCTTTGAGTCGACGATCGAGGAGACGACTTCTTCAAGCTCGCGCCACGGCTCAATCCAACGGCGCCAGACGCGCATGCCGATCACGGCGAGCACGACGCCCGCGGCGAGCGCGAGAATGATCCAGCCGAACATCTAACGTTCGCGGAGTCGGTAGCCGAAACCGCGCACCGTCTCGATCGCATCCGCGGCTTTGCCGAGCTTTTTCCGGAGCCGGCGCACGTGCGTGTCGACCGTTCGTGTGTCGATCGCGCTTTCGTAACCCCAAACTTCGTTCAGGAGACGATCGCGCTCCTGCACGCGACCGCGCCGACGCATCAACATCGTGAGGAGCTTGAATTCCACACTCGTCAGGCGCACGGCCTTCCCATCGACCGTCACGTGATGGCGCGCCGGATCGACGGTGATCGGCCCGATGGTCATCTGCTCGGGCGCGGCGTCGCCCTGGCCGCGGCGCATGATCGCCTTGATGCGCAGGACGATCTCGCGCGGGCTGAACGGCTTCGTCACGTAATCGTCCGCGCCCACTTCGAGCCCGACGATGCGATCGATCTCCTCGGCTTTCGCCGTTAACATGATGATCGGGATGTGCCGCGTGGCGCCGTCACTCTTGAGCGTTTTGCAAACCTCGAGGCCGGGCATCTTGGGCAACATCAGGTCGAGAATGATCAACGCTGGAAGTTCCTCGCGCGCCTTACGGATGCCGGTAGCGCCATCCGACGCCGTCGAGACGACGAATCCGCCGGCCTTCCGCAAGCCGAGCGTCAGCATGTCCACGACGTCGGGTTCGTCCTCGACGATCAGGATTCGATTGCTCGGCGAGGAGTTCATGAGCTAGATGGGATCAGTCGCAGCGCGTGTACCATTCGGTCGCGCACGCGGCATCTCCAGCTTTATCTCATGCGTCAATATCATGATCTCCTGCGCCTGGTGCTCGAGCACGGCAAGGAGCGGAGCGATCGCACGGGCGTCGGGACGATCTCGCTTTTTGGCGCACAGGCGCGGTTCGATTTGCGGGAGAGTTTTCCGCTGCTGACGACGAAGAAGCTGCATCTGAAGTCGATCATCCACGAGCTGCTCTGGTTTCTGCGCGGCGACACGAATGTGCGGTCGCTGAACGCAGTCGGCGTGACGATCTGGGACGAGTGGGCGGATGAGAATGGCGACCTCGGGCGTGTGTATGGTGCGCAGTGGACCGATTGGCGTGGCGCTGACGGCACGCGCGTGGATCAAATCGATGCCGTGATTCAACAGATCCGCAGGAACCCCGACAGCCGGCGTCTGATCGTGAGCGCGTGGAATCCGGCGGAGATCGCCGAGATGGCATTGCCGCCGTGTCATGTGCTCTTTCAATTCTATGTGCGCGATGGCGAATTGAGCTGCCAGCTTTACCAGCGGAGCGCGGATCTGTTTCTCGGCGTGCCGTTCAACATCGCCTCCTACGCGTTGCTCACGATGATCGTTGCGCAGGTCTGCGATCTCAGGCCGGGCGAGTTCGTGCATACGTTTGGCGATCTGCATTTGTATCGAAATCATCTCGAGCAAACGCGCGAGCAACTCAGTCGCGAATGCCGGCCGTTGCCGCGGATGTTGCTCGATCGGAGCGTGAAGGAGATTCACGACTTCCGGTTCGAGCATTTCGCACTCGAGGGATATGATCCGCATCCGGCGATCCGCGCACCGATCGCCGTCTGATCACCGCCAGTGAGCCAGCTGACTGCGGAATCCACCATCGCCTGCCCGAGCTGCGGCCACGCGCCGATGGCCGCTTACTGCAGCCGCTGCGGAGAGAAGCGGCCGGAGCGCGACGACTGGAAGCTGCGCCACATCGCCGGCGAAACGTTTGCCGAGCTCGTGAACGTCGAGCACTCGAAACTGTGGCGCACGCTTCGGTTGCTCCTCGCCAAACCCGGTCAGCTGACGCGCGAATACTGGGACGGGCGCCGGAAGCCGTTTATCGGCCCGGTGAAGCTGTACCTCGTCTTCTTCGCGCTCATGCTCGTGCTCTATTCTATCCATCAGGGCACGGCTGTTTTCGACGTCCGAACGTTCGTCGCGGCCGATCCGGACGGCGGCCTCGCGCGCGCGCTGCAGCAGTCGGCCGCTGAGCGCGGAGTCCCCACGAGTGCACTCGCGGATGAGGTGAACTCGCGGTGGCAAAGCTACATCTCAATGTCGCAGCTCGGTTACCCGCTACTGGTCGCTCTCGGCCTGAAGCTCCTCTTCCGCCGGCGCGGCCTCTATTTCGCAGAGCACCTGATCTTTGCGCTGCACGTGCTCGCGTTCCTCTTCCTGTCGTTTGTGATTCTGTGGCCTCTTTACCTGCTCTTCGGCGGTCGTGACGTGAACGGCATGATTCAGCACGCGGCGCTCTATTTTGGATTAACGGCCGCGTCGATGATCTGGACCGGCGGCTATCTGCTCCTCGCCGTGCGCCGGGCCTACAGCGAGCGGTGGATGCCGGCTCTCCTCAAGGGCTCGATCGTGCTGCTCATTTACTTCGCGACTTCGGTGGTGGTTGCGTCGCTAGCTTTGATGCTCGCTCTCAGCCGCACACAGGCCGGAGGGTGATCGCAAGCAACTTCCGGTGCGCCGCGGGGTTGAACCCCGGGTATGGGCAGAAGGGCTTTTCTCGCGATCATCATCTTTGCGGCGTGGCTCTCCGCCGCGCACGCACAGGGGCCGGGGCGTGTCTCGGTGGAAATCGATCTCCAGGATCAGATGGCGTATCTGATCGAGGACGGGTATGTGCTGCTGGCGTCGCCGATCTCCAGCGGGCGCCATGGTCACCTCACCACGCGTGGGCGGTTCAAGATCACGCAGAAGGAGCGGAACCACTACTCAAACCTCTACGGAAAGATCGTCGACGCGCGTGGGAACACGATTGTGGCCGACGCTGATTCCGCGATGCCGGTGCCACGGGGCGGCAGATTTGTCCCGGCGCCGATGCGTTATTTCATGCGCTTCAACGGCGCGGAAGGCATGCACGCCGGCTATTTGCCAGGATATCCGGCGTCGCACGGCTGCGTCCGGCTACCCGAAGAAAATGCGATCGCGTTCTTTGAAACGGTGCAGATCGGAACGCCTGTGACGGTGTTTGGCAACACGCCGTATCGGCGTTCGATCCCGACCGACGGGTATACGGATCGGCGCTGGCGTCCGCAGCAACAGCAGGCGCGGCGTTGGCAGGACGAACGGATTTACGCGCCGCCGCCGGCATTCTGGCGGTAGCGTGGCTTCATTCCGGCTGCGGAGCGGTTCTGGCGCCGGAAGCGTCGTAGACAATGCGGCGGAAGGCGCTGTTTATCACATCCTGAATGCGCAGCATCGCGGCGGAGGCGCGCTCGCGCAGAACGTAAAACGCCGCCAGCGCGATGATGCCGACGAGCAACCCGGCGGCGCTCGGCACCAGCGCATCGGCGATCGCATCGGTGAGGCTCGACGCACCGGCCCCGCGCGCATCCTGTTGCATCAGCGCATTGATGATCCCCGCCAGCGAGCCGAGCAGCCCGAGGAGCGGCGTGCAAATCGCGAGCGCGCGGAGGTAACTAAACCGCGTGTGGAGTCGCAGCTGCTCTGCTGCCAACTGCGCCGTTAGTCCGTCGCTTACCGCCTGTTGACCTTCGCCGATGAGGCCGATGCCGACGCGCACGACTTTCGTGAGCGTCGATGGATTCTCGCGGCAAAACGTGTCCGCGCCGGCATGATCGTTCTGCCGCAGCAGCGCTTTCACAGTCTGCTCATGGCCCGCCGGCCCGATTCGGTCGCGGCTTGTGCGAGTGATGCCGTTGGTGATGAGGAACAGCGTCGCCACGAGGCAGAGCGCGATCGGGATCATCATCCAGCCGCCGTTGCCGACAAACGCCCACAGCTTATCGGCAGCATCTGTGTGGACTCGGCCGTCGACTGCTTGCGCGAGGGCGTGTGGCACCGCGAGGAGCCAGGCTAAAGCGACGGGAACAACGCGGTGAAACCAGAGACTCGGGAAGCTGACAGCTTCCCCTACAGCCATGAGCGGCGCGCGGCGCAAATTGTTCGTTAGTGCGGCTGCGGAGCCGGCGCCGCGGCCGCGCTGGCGGTCTTCGGGCCCTGGCTGAGGTCGACAAGGTCGCCGAGGATGTTCAACGCCTCGTCGCGCATCGGATCGAGCGCGAGTTCCTTCGTCGGATCCACGGACTCGCTCGTATCGCCATCCGAATCGCCGGCCGCTTCGGGCGCAACCTTCTTGTCGTTCGCCGCGATCTTCGCGGGATACATGATCAATTGCAGATTCGGCTTGTCGACGGTGTCGAGGGTGACGCGATACACACGCGAATCGTTATCCTGGCGCGCGAGACGGTCCTTGGCGCGCGTTTCCTTGCGCAGCTTATCCTCTGCGAGCTCGGCGCGACGCGCTGCTTCATTCAACGTAATCCGGTTCTCATCGAGCCGGCGACGCAGCCGCTCCATGTCGTCGAGCACATAGCGGAACTCGGGACTTTCCTGGACGCGCGCGTGCGACCGGCGCTTCAACTCTTCGAGGTAGACCTGCGGCGTTTCCGGCCATTTCGTGTAGCGCGCTTTTGGCACTTCATCGTAGGGCAGCGCGTTCTTGAGCGAGCCTTCGCCGAACTCCGGCAGATCGGTCAGCGACGGCAGCACGATATCGGAAGCGACGCCGTTGAGCTGCGTCGAACCACCGGCCACGCGGTAGAACTTCTGAATGGTCAACTTCAGTGCGCCATCATCCTGCGACCCGCTGCCGAGGAGCGACGTGAAACGCCCGATCTCCAGGATCGTCTGGACCGTTCCTTTACCGAAGGTCTTGGTGTCACCGACGATCAACGCGCGTCCGTAATCCTGCAGCGCCGCGGCGAAAATCTCGCTCGCTGAAGCGCTTTGCCGGCTGGTCATCACCACGAGCGGACCGGTATAGGCGACGCCGGGGTCCGGATCACTCGAGACGATGATGTTGCCGTTCGCGCCTTTCGTTTGCACAACGGGTCCGGATTTCAAAAACAAGCCGGTCAAAGCAATGGCTTCTTCGAGCGAACCGCCACCGTTCCGGCGTAAATCGACGACCAGGCCGGCGACGTTCTCCTTCTTCAGGCGCTTCAAAAGCTGGAGCACGTCCTTCGTGGTGCTCTTCTGGTGCTTCTCCATGTCCGCGTAAAATGACGGGAGGGTGATCCAGCCCAGCTTCACCGGATTCCCGTTGTGATCGTTCTTGATGATGATGTCGGCGCGCGCTTCCTGGTCCTTCAGCTTGATCTCGTCGCGCACGATCTCGACCGTCTTACGCTTCGATGGATCGGCGGCGTCGGCCGGAATGATGAGGAGGCGAACCTTCGTCCCTTTCTTGCCGCGGATTTGCTCGACGACCTTGTCGAGCCGCATGTCGCGCACGTCGTTAAACTCGGCCGAACCTTGCGCGACCGCCGTGATGCGATCGCCCACTTTGATCCCGCCATGCTTCTGCGCCGGTCCGCCAGCGACAAGGCTCTCGATTTTCGCGTAGCCGTCTTCGCTCCGCAGCATCGCGCCGATGCCGACTAACGACAGGCCCATGTTGATGCTGAAATTCTTCAGGTCCGCTTTGCTGAGATACTCGGAGTGCGGGTCGTAGGTCTGCGCGAGGGCGGCGAGGAACAGCTTCACCTGCTCGGGCTTGTCTTCCTCATGGACGTTGCGCATGAGGCGATCGTAACGGCGCGCGATGAGCTGCGGGCCGGGCTCGATGGGATGCTCGCTCATGCTTTCCTGGAGGAGCTCATTTGCCACGCGTCCGCGCCAGATGGCGTCGGCGTCGGCTTCGTCTTTCGGCCACGGCGCTTTTTGCCGGCTCAACTCGATCGTCGCGTCGGTGGTGAAATCCATCGGCTCCTTGATCAGCTCTTTGACCTTCGCGACCCGCTCATCGACGCGCTTCTGGTAAAGCTCATAGATTTCGTAGGCCGGCTTGAGATTGCCGAGCAGAACGTCGTCATCGATCGAGGTGCCGTACTTCGCGTAGAGCGCATCGACATCTTTCTGCGTGAAGAAGAGATGGCTAAAATCGAGCAGCTCCAGATACGTGCGCAGGAACTTCTTCGAAACCTCGTCGTTGAGCGGCTGATGCGTGTAGTGACCCTCCTCCAGAAGCCGGCCGACGGAGACCGCGACCTGCTCGAGACCTGACTTCGCGAGAACCGGCTGAACCGCCAGCGCGAGGGTGAGCAGCGGGATAAGAACTAGCGACGACGGACGCAGGAGAAGCTTCATTCTGGAAAATCGAGGTTTGTTAGAGTCGCAGAGTTCGTGTGAGGGCGCAAGGTGACCGCGAGACCGTGGCATGATGACAGCGTATTGAGACAATTGATACGCCAGAAGATTCAAAAGTGGGTGCGGAGAAAAAACGATTCCCCAGGTGAGCATTCGGTGCAGCTTTCGTTCCCGCGCGTGCGATTTCTCGTGCTCGTGATCGGCTGGGAAATGACACGAGAGACGAGGTGGGTTATCGAGCACGATCACGAGCATGAGCACGAGCAGTTACGAAACTTTCTGCGGCGGTATCTTCGAGACGAATTGCTATCTGCTCCACGCGGCCGGTGGTGCGATTCTGTTCGATGCACCCGATGGCGCTTGCGACTGGCTCGACTCGCGCGGCATCGAACCGAAGCTGCTGCTGCTGACGCACGGGCACTTCGATCACGTGCCGGATGTCGCGAAAATCAAACGGCGCTTTGGCTGCGAGATCGGTTGTCATGCGAAGACGGTGCCGATGATCTCGGATCCGAATTTCTTCCGCGACTTCGGATTCGCGCTCGAGATCGAACCCGCCGAGCCCGATTTCCTGATCGAGGCCGCGCCGTCGCGCGAGTTCCTCGGGATGTCATTCGAGGTGCTGGAAGTGCCGGGGCATTCGCCGGACAGCATCTGTTTCCTGCGGCGCGAAGATCAGCTGCTGATCGGCGGCGATGTGTTGTTTGCCGGCGGAGTCGGACGTTGGGATCTCCCGGGAGGTGACGGCGAACTGCTTTTCCGCGGGATCAAATCGAAGCTCTTCCCGCTCGGCGACGAGATCGTGGTTCTGCCGGGCCACGGGCCGGCGACAACCATCGGGCGCGAACGCAGAACGAATCCGTTCGTCGGCGGCGCGTGACGCGGCGCAAAGTCGTTTGTCTTTGCACGGCTTCGGGCTCATGCTTCCGCTGAAGCAGTAAGATTCGGAGGCTCGACAACTATGAAACTCGCGGCGGTCTTCTTCCACACTTTCACCGCAACCCTGCTCGGCGCGCTCGCCGCTTCGGCACAAACGTTGCCGCTCAATTACCAGATCCAGCTGCAGGTGCGCGCGGCCGGCGGCGGCAGCGCGTTCAACCTCCCGAACGGCTCGACGTTCAACAGTGTGAGCGCCAGCCTGAACAACAGCGGCAACATCGCGGTGCGCGTGAATACCGTCGGCGCAACGGTGAGCCCGGGGCTGTTCTTCGGTGGTCGCGGCACCGGGTCGCTGGTCCACAATGCGAACGATTCGGCCGCGCTCTTCGGCGACGCCTTCATCAACAATAACAATCAAGTCACCTTCACCCGTTTCTCGAGCACGAACGCCGCTGATGACGGTGTTTGGCTCTACAACAACGCGACTGGCACGACCGCGCGCGCGACGAACGGCCCGCTCGGCGCGACCTCCTACACGAACCCGCAGATCAACGACCTCGGCATCATCGGCATGCGGGTGAGATTCAACACGCCGCAGGCGCTCATGAGCTACAATCCCACGACCAACGCGTTCACGAACTATGCGACAGAAACGTCCGGCGATCCGAACAGCCCCTATTCGTTCATCTTCGCGCCGGCGTTCAATAACAACAACCGCATCGCCGCGCAGGTGAACCTCACCGCACAGGCGACGACGTTCAAGGAGCTGCGGGTTTGGAATCCAAACGGCTCCTCGACCTTGATCGCATCGGGCGACAGCAGCACGGGCCCGATGTTCTACTCGTTCGACAACAGCATCTCGATGAACAACAACGACCAGGTGGCGTTCACCACGCGCACCGGCACGACCACTTCGACACGCCGCATCGTGGTGTCGAACGGCACGATGACGACGCTTTTCCCGACCGTCAGCGCGGGCGCCGGGTTCACGAGCATCGACAGCTTCGCACCGGTCATGAATGACAACGGGCTCGTCGCGTTCCGTGGCAATGACAACCAGGCGACGCCGCGCGATTCCGTCTTCGTCAGCGACGGCACGACCGTGCAGCGAATCGCCGGCGTCGCCGACGTGCTCATGACTGATATCGGGCCGCGCGAAGTCGGCTCTTTGATGGGCGGCGTCGACATCAATAACAGCGGCGCCGTTTCATTCGGGGTGCAGTTCAGCAGCGGCTCCGGTGGCGGGAACGCGGTCTTCGTTGCCTACGTGCGCGTGGTGCCGATCGGCGCAGTCTCGCGGAAGACGCATGGCGCAGAAGGATCATTTGGGATTCCGCTCCCGCTCACCGGCACGCCGGGGGTTGAGTGCCGGCAGGGCACAGGCGCTACTTTCGATTCACACCAGGTGGTCGTGACGTTTGCTGCGCCCGTGACGTTCTCTTCGGCAATGGTCACGTCCGGCAGCGGCACCGTCGAAAGCACGGCGATCGATGGCAACAACGTGATCGTCAATCTCACGAATGTCGCGAACGCGCAGACGCTCGCCGTCACGCTGTTCAATGTCTACGACGGCGCAAACGCGAGCGATGTCGTGATCCCGATGAGCGTGCTGCTCGGCGATGTGAACGGCAACGGCGGCGTGACCGCGACCGACATTAGCCAGACGAAGGCGCAGGCGGGCACCGCAACGCTGACGACATTCCGCTCCGACGTGGTCGCGAACGGCACCGTCAACGCGACCGACATTTCGGTGGTGAAAGCACGCGCCGGCACCGCACTGCCGTAGAGGGCTTTGCGGCAAAGGGTGCGACGGCCTGCCGCGTTTTAGCGGCGCTTAGCCGATCGCTCGTAACAGCGCCGTTACCAATCTGCGCGCTCAACGGCAGGCCGCGCGGTCGCACGGCGGCGTATGATCTTGTAACTCAGAACCCGGAGAAACTATGAAACGCCATTCCCCCCACGGCGCGCTCGCCGCTCGCCTCGCCCGGACAGTTGCCATTGGTCTGCTCGTCGCTGCTACGACCGCGGCGAACGCACAGGCGGTTCCACCGCTCTTCGCCGCACCGTGGCGCGGCTTCGATACCGGCGCGTTCCCTGATGGGTTCGGCCCCGCGTCAATCGCCAGCGGCGACCTTGATGGCGATGGCGATGCAGATGTCGTGGTGGGCTACTCCTTCTTCGCGGGCGCAGGCATCGGCGTGCTGAAAAATCGCGGCGACGGCAGCTACGACGCGCCGGTCCGCTACACGATCACTTACAATCGCTCCGTCGAGCAGGTGGCCCTCGCCGACATCGATGGCGATGGCGACCTGGACGCGATCGGCGCTGTGACGAACCCGGCGGCGGCGGAGAGCACCGTCAGCGTCTGGCGCAATCAAGGCGACGGCACTTTCGCCGCGCGCCAGAACTTCGCGACCGGCCCGCGGCCGACGGACGTGCTCCTGGCGGACTTCACCGGCGACGGCCATCCGGACATCATTACCGCGAACTATGACGGCGACTCCGTTTCGATCCTGCGCCACAACGGTATGGCCGGCCCATCGGCCGCATTTCTCCCGGCGGTTCAATTCGCCGCCAGCCCGAACACCGAACACGTCGCCGCGGCCGATCTGAATGGCGACGGCAAGCTCGATCTCGCGGCCGGTGGCTTTGATAATCGCCAGCCGGCAGGCGGCGGCCTGACCTACCCCACCGGCGTCCAGAGCATCCTCATCAACGACGGCACCGGCACATTCACAAAGATCGGCGAATACTTGCCGACGCCGCCGCCGAATCGCGCCGGCAGCACGCTGGTCGCGCTCGCCGATCTCGATAACGATGGCGACGCCGACCTGATCGGCGGAGGCGCGGGCGAAGAAGGCTCGGTCGATTTCGGAATCGTTGCCGTTCGGCGTAACAACGGGCTCGGGAGCTTCGGCGCGCTCGAGCATTACCGGCTGCCGAATTTCGTCTTTGTCCCCTCGACTCCGCAGACGCTCGACATCAATGCAGACGGCTGGCGCGACATCGTGGTCGCAACGCCAAGCGGCCGCGCGAACGATGGCTACGTCGTGCTGTTGAACAATGGCGCGGGCGGATTCCAGCCGTCGACGTTTTACCCGGCGTCGCAACAGACGCATGCGCTTGTCGTCATGGACGCCGATCTCGATGGTGACCGCGACGTTGTCACGGCCGCGCAGTCGTCGGCAGCGGTGACGGTGCACAAGAATCCAGGAAACGCGTTGTTCGCCCGGCCGCCGTCGTATCCAGTCGGCAGCTTCACCGAGGCGCAGGAATTCGCAGACATCGATAACGACGGGGATCTCGACATCGTTACGAACGACGACTCCGTCCGCATCCTGAAGAACAATGGCGACGGCTCCTTTGCGCCGTTCGCTACCTATATTCCGCCGTACAATTACGCCGACATGAAGCTGCGGGACCTGAACGGCGACGGCTTCGCCGATCTTCTGCTCGGGCCCGATGCGGAGTTCCCGCCGTATCATTTCGCGACTGCAATCAACAACGGCAACGGGACGTTCGCGACCGGCGTGATCCGGCAGGTATTCTCCTGCGGGCAGGGGAGCATCGATGCGTTCGATCTCGACAATGATGGCGACCTCGATGTTGTCCTGACCGAAGAACAAGGGTGCGCGGGCGGCGCGGCACCACGGCTCTTCGTTTTCCGCAACGACGGCAACCAGACGTTCTTCGGCCTGCCGCCGATCCTGCCGCCGGGTTTCGCGGTTGGCATCGATGGCGCGGATGTGAACAATGACGGTAAGATCGACTTGATCACGAGCCACGGAAGCGGCGTGGGCGTCTATCTCGGCCGGGGCGATTGCACGTTCGACCCGCCGATCATCAGCTCGACGCGGCCGTACAAATTCAAGGTCGCAGACTTGAACGCCGACGGAAAAACGGACATCGCCATGATCATTCCGCAGGACTCCTTCGGCACGGTTTACATCGGTACCGCGCTCGGGAATGGTAACGGGACATTCCAGCCGGTGCGGCAGCAACCCGGCTCCAGCGTTCTTGAGTCAGCCTACCGCATCAGCAACGACATCGATCTCGGCCACATGAATGGCGACGGCCGGATCGACGTGCTCGTGAGTAACGTCGCCTCGAATGACGTCTCCGTGTTCCTGAACGCCGGAGACGGCGCACTCCTGCCGCACCAGCGCTACGGTGTCGGCTATTCGCCGAGCTTCTCTTCGGTCGCGGACTTCACGCGTGATGGCGTCGCTGATATCGCGACGGTGATTTCGTTGCCGCCCAGCGGCATGCTGAATCACGTCGCATTGCTCCGCGGCGGATCGACGACCGGGACGGTGTTGCAACTTCTCTCCGCGAAATCGCGCAAGACACACGGCAGCGCGGGCGACTTCGATGTCGATCTGCCGCTCAATGGCACCCCCGCCGTCGAATGCCGCGACACCGGCGGTAATCACAAGCTCGTCCTCACATTCGATGCCGATGTCGTCAGCGGCTCGGCGCAGATCACAGGAGGAACGGCCGCACTCTTCGGCAGCCCGACGTTCTCCGGCACCACCATGACGATCAACCTTTCCGGCGCCGCCGATGCGCAGACGATCACGCTATTGCTGCAAAACGTGACGAGCAGCACGGGCGGGACATTACCGACCACTTCCTTCAGCCTGCGCACGCGAGTCGGCGACACCACCGGCAATAACGCCGTCAATGCGTCGGACGTCGGGCAGACGAAAGCGCAATCAGGCCAGCCGGTGACGAGCGCAAACTTCCGCGCCGACGTGGTGCCGAACGGCACCATCAACGCCACGGATGTCGGCGTAGTGAAGTCACGCGCGAGCACCAGCGTGGCTGCGGAAGGCGAACGGTAAAACGGGCGAGCGGGACGGCGCGCCTATTTGTCATTCGGACTGTCGCTTTGTGATTGCGACCGGAGTGGAGGAATTTCTGGCCGCTCTGCTATTCGCGGCGTCAGGAGCAGCGATCTTTTAGAGATGTCTCGACTGCGCTCGACATGACAAAAGGACCGGCGTGCGAGCGCCTAACGGCTCCGCAACAGACAACCGTGCAAACGAAACAGGGGAAGCGAGTCGCTTCCCCTGTTCACGTTTTTTGTTCGTCGACGCGTTTACCGCCAGTCGCCACCGCGACGGATGCCGCGATACCGCAGCTCGCGGCGAATTTCCTGCAGCTGATCGCGCAGCTCCTCTGCACGCCGGCGGATTTCCCACGGGTTGCCCGCCCGCCGCTCGAACCGATCATTCAAGCGCTCTGTCCGGCGCACAACGTCGCGGAACATCACACGGACGCGAGGCCCGCCACCGCCTGCCGCCCGAATTTCGTGACTCACCTGGCGCACTTCCCGATTGAGGCGATTTAGATCGTGGGCGACGGCGGCGCGGCCGCGACCCCAACCTCCGCCACGATCGTCATCTCCGCGGCCAATCGAAATCCGCGGCCCATCGACGCGCGCTTCGATGAGCGGCCGTTCGTCGTATCGTTGCGCCGAAGCAGTCGATGGAAGCCCGGTGACGCCGACGGCTGCGATTGAGAGTGAAAGAATTAGTTTTTTCATTTGATGAACTCCTTGTCGCAAACTGTGACGCGTGCGCCAAAGCGGACATTCAAATAAATGATTCGTTAGCCGCGCTGCGAATGCCGCGAGCGCGGCGCCGGCTTCAGACGATCAGCCGGTCCAGCTCGTCGCCGAGCCGTTCCGCGCCGTCAATTTCGGCAATGATCGAACGCAGCGAACTGAGCGCGGCCGGGATGTGGCTAAGGAACGCTTTGTTCTCCCGCACCAGCCCGAGATACGCGTAGGCGCCGAGCGCCTGCATGAGGCGTTGCATTGCGCAGAGGCGGAAGATTTCCTCATCGTCGACGCGCAACGGGCAGCCGTTCCGCTCCCGCATGCCGCGATACGATTCGAAGAGCTCATCCCGCTCGCCATCAGATAACTCGACGTATGGGTCGTAGAGCAACGACGCGAGATCGTACTTCGACAGGCCCGGCCGCATTCCCTGAAAGTCGATCAGGTAGGCGTGGCCGTTCCGGATGATGATGTTCTGCGATTGAAAATCGCGATGCACCAGCACGCGCGGCAAACCTGCGAGACGTTGCGCGATTTCACTGAAAACCGGCAGGCGTGACAACTCCGTCAGCAACGGGCGATCGACTGCGAAATAGCGGCCAAGGCAATTTTCGAAGAAATAATGCTGCTCCCATTGATAGAGCGGCGCGTCGAACTCGGCCGGCAGATCGCTCCGGATGGCTTCGGCCGCATTCGTCGGCAGACAATGCAGCTTCGCGATTTGCTCGAGCGCGGACTCGTAGAGATCGCGCCGCACCGGCCACGGGTGATCGCGGTACGACCAAAGGTCGGTTTCCCCGAGATCCTCGATCCAGATCAATCCCTCGACGGCGTCGTGGAAGTAGATCTTCGGTGCGCGAATCCCATGCTCCGCAAGAAACTGCGCGATGTTGACGTAATGCCGGTTCTCTTCGCGCTCGAGATTGTATTTCACGAGAATCAGCGTGTGGTCGGGGCTCGACTTCACGCGGTAAAAACGCCGGTCGGAACCGCCTTTCTCGATCGGCGTGATCTCGACTTTCGCCTCCTCGAAGCGCGGGAAATGGAGGCGCGTCTGCCGCAGGAGCAGATCTGTTTTTTTGGCGGAGCTAGATATCGACGTCACGCAAGGTGCCTTCAGCTTTCTGGTGCGCGCGGACGATACAATTTCGCAGGTCGCTTCGGGAAGCGATTTGTGCGCCGGGCCACACGATCGTGTTATGGAGCGTCGCGCCAGCACCGATGCGCGAGCGGGAGCCGATCGAATGGAAACCTGAAAGCGTGACGGTCGGGTCGATCTCCGCATCCGGCGCGACGGACATCGGCCAGTCCGTCGCGGTCACATACGGCGGACGCCAGCCGTCTTCCGCGATCGTGCGATGCACTTCCAGATAGCCGTCGCGTGAGCCGATATTGAACCATTTGCGTTCGTTGAGAACAACGGCGCCAATCTTGCCGCCGTCGGCGATCCACTCAGCGACGATTGGCACGAATGAGATTTTCTTCGCGGCCGGTATTCGTCCGAAGATCTCCGGGTTCCAGACCGAGATATTCGCGAAGTCGTGCGTGCCTGGGTGGCCGTAGCGGTTGCTGATATCGATCACCCGGCCGTCCCGAAATGCCACCGCGGCCGCGAGGCCGGTGTCGCGCAGCGCAAGCGTCACGTCATTACCGTTAGCCGAATGCTCATCGAGCAACGGCTGCAAATCGATGTCGGTCAGAATGTCGCCGCTGTAGACGATGAACGGCTCGCGCCGCAGTGATGTTTCGGCGTTTTTGATCCCGCCGCCGGTCTCGAGCAAGTGCGGTTCATGGAGCAGTTTCAACGACGCGCCGGCGTACGTTCCGTCGGCGAACTCGCTCTCAAATTGCTCCTTCAGGCGATGCGTATTGATGACGAACGACTCGATCCCCACGCTCCGCAGATGATCGAGCGAGAACGTGATGAGCGGTTTCTGGAAGATCGGCACGAGCGGCTTCGGCCGGAGCTCCGTCATCGGCCGGAGGCGTAATCCCATTCCCGCGCCGAGGACGAAAGCTTGAGTGATCTTGGCCATCTGTGTGGGGAAAGCCGCCGCTCGTTCGTCTCGTGCGGCGAAGGAGGAGATTCTTCGGCGCGCTGCGAATGACAACCGGAAATGTCGCGGCGCGGCCAGAAAGTCGCCGCGTGGCAACGGATCGTCGCGGGCTTGACTGCGCTGTTGCTCAGTTCCGCAGGTAGAGCGTCTTCGTGCGGAAATCGATGATGCCGCTGTGGTCCTGCAGAATTTCGGCGCCCAGCAGGCCCGCGACCGGTGGCGATGCATCGAGCATCCCCTTTCGGATCAGTCCCTCGAGATCGATCACACCCACTTGCTTGCTCCGCATCTGCACGGAGCCGATCGACATGCGCGAGATCATCGCCAGCTGCACGCCTCGGTGCTTCATGTTTACGCCGGCGGAGACATACTGCGTATCCCGAGTCGGGATTTTCATGCGCCGCACGAATGGCTGATGCAGGAGCGTGCCGAACGCGCCGGTATCGACCATTAGCTTCGCACGTTTGCCGTTGACGGTGCCGTCAACGTACAGATTGTCGCCGGGCGTCACGTGCATCGGGATTCCACTCAACCCACTGAAGTCCATCCCCGGCACACCGCCCTGGACGCTGGGATCGACCTTCAAGATCAGCACCTGGTTCCGGCAATCGAGCAGCGCATGCGTCGGGAATAAAACGTCGGCGCCGAGGATGCCGTCGATCGCCTGCTCCTTCATCATCTTCGCCGCAGTCGATGATCCGCTGAGGTCGAGCGCGACCAGCGGTTTCTCGACGAGGTTCAACGAGCCGAGGCGCAAGCCGCGCGCCACCATGACCGGAGCGTAGCGCCCGTTGATCCGCAGGCGGCTCGGTACTTCTGCGTCCGGGCCAGCGGCCGCGAGGCCGAAATAGCGCACGCGGTTGATCGACACGGCGCTGACCGGCGCGCCGCTATCGACGCCGAGCAACGCGGGCCTGCCGTTGATAAACGCGCGCACGAGCAAATGATTTTGCGCGGAGCGCTCTAGCGGTAGCGCTTGAAATTGGGCGTGCTGCGGGCCGTTCCGATGAACGACCGGCGCGCGGCGGTTGCGCTGCTGGGCCTCGGCAATCGACGGCGCTAAAACTGCCGTCGCGAGTAGGACCGCCGCGATCTTTGTCGAACCTGAAATCCTGGAAAGAGTAAACACGCGCCGATGATAGCATGTTGGCTCTCGCGCGAAAACGACTGATTCCGCGGCGAAAGTGCGGTTCGATCTCGTATTTCGCCGCGAACGCTCTTACACCGGAAGGGAGGAGGCTCGTTATTCGATGAACACTATTTCCCGGCGGCGATTCGCGCAGTTGTTAGGCGCAGGCGCCGCGGCAGCCGTCGCCCGGCCAGCACTTTCACTCGCTCGCTCGCCGGTTCCGGCGCCGCCCGGCACCGGAATTGTGCGGCTAAGCTCAAATGAGAATCCATTTGGCCCTTCGCCGAAAGCGTTGAAGGCGATCACCGATGCGTTCGAGTTTGCGTGCCGTTATCCGGATGATCACGCGGATCTGCTCCTCGACGCGCTCGCGAAACAGGACGGTGTCGCGCGTGAGCAGATCCTGCTCGGCGCCGGTTCGAGTGAGATCCTTGAAAACTGCGCGGCGGAGTTTACCGGAACGCCCGCTCCCGGGCGCGAATCCGGCGGCACGCTCGTCGTGGCCGATCCAACATTCGAGCTGATCGCGAGACACGCGCGTTTCCACGGCGCGGAAGTTGTCAAAGTCCCCCTGACGGCCGAGTTCGCGCACAACCTGCCGGAGATGATCGCAGCGGCAAAGCAGGGGCTGATTTACATCTGCAATCCTAACAATCCGACGGCCAGCCTCACGCCGAAGAGCGAGATCCGCCATGCGATCGCGAAAGCTCCGCGCGATACAATCGTGCTCGTCGACGAGGCGTATCACCACTACGTCGGGAATGCGGAATACGAGAGCGTGATCCCGCTGGTGAGGGATCATCCGAATCTCGTTGTCGCGCGCACCTTCTCGAAGATCTACGGCATGGCGGGATTGCGCTGCGGCTATTGTGTTGCACAACCGGAGATCATCGAGCGGCTGCGTGCGCATCAATCATCCGACAGCGTCAACATCATGGCGCTGGTCGCCGCCACCGCGAGTGTCAATGACCCGGAGCGCGTGACGAGCGGACGAAAGTTAAACCGCGAGACGAGAGCCTCGCTTGTCAAAGAGCTCGAGCGACTGGGGTTCAAGTCGATCGCGTCGGAAGCAAACTTCATCATGACCGACGTAAAGCGGCCCGTCCCGCCGCTCATCCAGGCGATGAAGCAACGGCGCGTGCACATCGGCCGCTTGTTCCCTTCGCTCCCGAATCACATGCGCATCACGATTGGCAAAGCGGCTGAGATGGAGCAGTTCCTCTCCGCGTTCCGCGAAGTGATGGCGTAGGCGTCGCGGTGAATGAGAACCCGTTAGACCGGCTTCTCGCCGCGATCGACGGCGCGGCGAAACTCGCGATAACTCACGACCTCTTCCTTGATCTTCGGCAGTAAGGCGTAGAGCGCGATGAAGTTCGGGAAGCACATCGCGAAAATCAGTGCGTCGCTAAGTCGTAGCACGTTATCGAGCGTCGCAGCCGCACCGAAGACCACGCAGCAGCAGAAGATCACCTTATAGATGATGTCGACTTTCATGGTCCGCCCAAAGATGTACGCCGCCGCCTGCTGACCGTAGTACGACCACGTGATCATCGTAGAGAAAGCGAATAGGAATACGGCGACGAACAACATATAGGGGAACCAGCTGATCACGCTGCCGAACGCGCGCGAAGTGACCGCGATACCCGCAGCCGTAGACGCCTCGTTCGCCGCGACACGCTCCTGTGTCACCACGATCACAAGCGCGCTCATCGTGCAGATGATCACCGTATCCACGAACGGCTCGAGCAACGCGACATAGCCTTCGCTCGCCGGCCGCCGCGTGCGCACTGCCGCATGCGCGATCGGTGCGGAGCCGAATCCCGCCTCATTCGAAAACGCCGCACGGCGGACGCCGGAGATCAGCACGCCAAAAAATCCGCCATACAAGGCGTTATTGCTAAACGCCTCGGACAGGATCGTGCCGAATGCGGCCGGCAGATCACCGAAGTGCGCGAACAGCACGTACAGGCAGGTCACCACGTAGAAGATGCACATGAACGGCACCAGCTTATCCGTGACATTCGCGATGCTTCGGATGCCGCCGATGATGACGATGCCGGTGAGCACCGCCATTGCGACGCCGAAAAGCCAGCCTTTGCCAAACCAGAACCCTTCGCTGCCGCCGGTGATCGTGACGAGCTGCGTGAACGCCTGGTTGACCTGAAACATACAACCGGCGCCAAACGTGCCGCCGAGACACGAAATCGCGAACACGACTGCGAGCGCTTTGCCCCACGTCGGCCAGCCGCGCTCGGCGAAGCCCTTGCGCAGCGTATACATCGACCCGCCGTAGATCTTCCCGTCAGGACCGACGTCGCGGTAACGGACGCCCAGCGTGACTTCGCAAAACTTTGTCGTCATTCCGATGATCCCGCACAGAATCATCCAGAACGTCGCTCCGGGCCCACCGATACTGACCGCGATCGCGACGCCCGCGATATTGCCGAGCCCAACGGTCCCGGAAACGGCGGCGGTTAAGGCTTGGAAGTGCGAGATCTCGCCGGGGTCGCTCGGCGATGAGTACTTACCGCGCACCGTCCGCAGCGCGACGCCGAAGCCCGTGATGTTAATGAAACCGAAGTAGAGTGTGAAGAAGACGCCACTACCGACGAGCAGGTAGAGCACCCATGGCGTCGCAAGGATCGGGTAGTCGCTGAACGCCGTTCCCGCCGGGAAGAAGATGACGCGCTCCGTGACGTCAGCCGGGATCTTTACAAGGCCGTCCAGCATCCTGTCGAGGCCTTCTGGAGCAGGAGTGGTCGCTGGAGCAATCGAGCCACTCGGGTTCGGCGGATCGGTCTGCGCGTGGAGGGGCATCGCGATCGAAAGACCCACGGCGGCGCACACGAGCGCGAGGAAGCTTTTCATTCGGCTGTGTTAGGGAAGCGGGTGGGTATTAGCAATCGAATTCGGGGGCGAGCGCGCGCGGTGGCAGAGTCGTTAGGCGCTGCCTTGTGATTTGAAAAACAGGCCGATTGTTAACGGAGGGCGGCCAGCGCGCGGAGCAAAACCGAACGAGTTTCACACCCCTCACCGACTGCGCCCAAAGGAGCTAACCCGTATGGCAAATCTCTTCGCAACAAAGCCGCTCGATAAGCTCCTCGCGGAGTCACAGGAAGTCGGCGAGCACAGCCTCAGGCGATCCCTCGGCCCGCTCAATCTGGTTGCGCTTGGTATCGGCGCGATCATCGGCGCCGGTTTGTTTGTGCGCACCGCCGCCGCGATCGCCGATCGCGCGGGTCCATCGGTTGTGCTGGCGTTCATTGTCGCCGGCGTCGGCTGCGCGTTTGCCGGTCTCTGCTATGCCGAGTTCGCGTCGATGATTCCGGTCGCGGGCAGCGCGTACACCTATTCTTACGCCACGATGGGCGAGCTCGTCGCCTGGATTATCGGCTGGGATTTGATCCTCGAATATGCGGTCGCCGCGGCGACCGTCGCGATCGCCTGGAGTGAGTATGCGAACCGCGTGCTCGATTGGTTCGGGATGAAGATCCCGTATCAGTGGACGCACTCGCCTTTCGAATCTGATCCCGTCAGTGGCGTCAGCGGGATGATGAATATCCCCGCGGTGATCATCCTCCTGTTGCTCAGCCTGCTGCTGATCCGCGGCACCAAAGAATCGGCCTTTGTGAACGGCATCATCGTTGTCTTGAAAACCGGGATCGTGCTGCTCTTCATCGGAATCGGCTGGAGTTTCATTAACCCGGCGAACCACACGCCGTTCATTCCGGAAGCGACCACTTACACCACGCCCCAAGGCATCACGCACGCCTATGGCGGAATCATGGGGATCCTCGGCGCCGCCGGCGTCGTCTTCTTCGCTTACATCGGCTTCGATGCGGTCTCGACTGCCGCGCAGGAAGCACGAAATCCGAAGCGCGACATGCCGATCGGCATCCTCGGCTCGCTCGCGCTTTGCACGGTGCTCTACGTGCTTTTCGCCTACGTCCTCAGCGGTGTCGCCACCGTGGAAGATTTCCGATCGACCGGACGCGAAGCTTCCGTCGCATTCGCAATTACCAAATACATGGAGGGCTACGAGTGGCTGTCGCGCGCGGTGACCGTCGCGATTCTGGCCGGCTTCTCGTCCGTCATCCTCGTGATGTTGCTCGGCCAATCGCGCGTCTTCTTCTCCATGAGCCGCGACGGCCTCGTGCCACCGGTGTTCTCGCAAGTGCATCCGAAGTTCCGCACGCCCCACAAATCGAACATGCTCATCTTCCTCTTCACCGGCACCTTCGCGGCGTTCGTGCCCGCGGATGTCTCCGGTGAAATGACGAGCATCGGCACGCTCTTCGCGTTCATCCTGGTGTGCGCCGGCGTCTGGATCCTCCGCGTTCGAAGACCGGACGTGGAACGCGGATTCCGCGTCCCGATGGCTCCGGTGATTTGCACGCTCGGGATCATCACGTGCGGCGCGATGATCTACGGCCTCGGCTGGACAAATTGGATGCGACTGATCGGCTGGCTCGCGCTCGGCATGGTCTTCTACTTCGCCTACGGCAAGAGCCACAGCCGGTTGAACGCGCCACCGCCCGAAATGCCTGAGGGAATAAGCCTGACGAAGTAGATCCGGACCCGGCGCCGGGGCGTTCGTCAGCCGCGGCTGCTGTTGCCGCCGAACCCGCCGCGCGGACTAGTTGCGCCAAGTCCGAGGACCCGATCTGCTTCCATTCGCGCCGAAAGGTCGGGCATCGCTGGCTGCTTTGCTTGCGGCTCCGGTGCATTGATCGCGGCTTGATCGAGCGCCCGCGCAATCTCGCGTTCTTCCGAACTGATCGCGGTCGTCGCTGTATCCGCCGACGCGACCCGCGCACGCAAATGCGTTAGCATCTCCGTGATAGACGCACTCTCATGATGCGTCACGCGGAACGCGTCGATCATGCGCTGAAAACTCAGATGCAGCGGAATCGTCGCAAACTCGCCTTCGTCGCCTTCGTTGATCTCGCTCGACGGCATCTGCACGGTCGCGCTTACGGCCACCGAATTCCAAGCGCCCGCGGGTTCGTAAAAGCCCAGGTCGGCCATGTAAGATTCATCGGCCGACGCCACGGGAATGTAGCAGCTACTCGCCATCGGCTCGACTTCGAGCGCCGTCTCTTCGGAGCCGTCATCGCGCATCAGGCGCAAGTGCACCTTTCGTTCCGTAGGCACCGGATCTTGGAACGCAGCTCGCCAATCGACATTCCAGAATGCGAACAAACTCTGCGGATCGCGCGGCATCAGCCAAAGCGTTTGTATCCCGGACGAGCGCGGCAGTTCCGCCGGTTCGTCACCTTCACTCGCGCGCATCGTCTCTTCGACGATCGGCTGGGACGAGAGGCGAAAGTTGCGATCGTCGCGCAGTGTCATCTCCGATGTCGCGTCATCGGCAGCGGGATCAGGTTTCAATTCGAACTCCATCGGCTTTTGCAAGTGCGAGCAGAAGCTAGCGCGCGCGATGCGTCCGCGAAATCGAATTCTGGAGCAGCAACGGAGCCGACCGCGTCCCGCGCTCCGCGCGTCGGACGACGCCGTGGTTTGCATCACGAGCAGCCGCTGCGAAGATGCTGCCGCGAACACCGTCGACACCGTTGAAAACGTGCATCATCTGCAATCCCGGCGCCGGCAGTGTCGATGATCGCGAAGCCATTCGGCTGCAATTACAGACGTTTCCCGGCGCGTCCATCGAGTTCACGGAAGGCGCGGGCGATGCGACGCGACTCGCCCGCGAAGCGGCGTCGAATGGCTGCGACGTCGTCATCGCCGCCGGTGGCGACGGCACGTTGAACGAAGTGATCAACGGCGTCATGCCGGAGGCAGATCGCGTGCAGATCGGCTTGATCCCCCTCGGCACCGGCAACGACTTCGCGAAGATGCTCGATTTACCGCCCGCGATTGAAGACTGCGTGGATGTGCTCCGCGCCGGCAATGTGCGGCCGACCGATGTCGCCCGCGTCACCACGGATCAAGTGCGTCATTTCATCAACGTCTCCGCCGGCGGGTTCAGCGGCGCCGTGAATGAAAAGCTGACGCCGGAGATCAAGCAAAGCTGGGGCCCGCTTGCGTATCTACGCTGCGCGGCGCAGGCGCTGCCGGAGCTCCGCGCTTATCGCACCGAGATAACGCTCGACGATACAACGACGCTCGCGCTCGATCTCTATAACGTCGTGATCGCGAACGGGCGCTACGTCGCGGGCGGGACGTTTATTGCGCCCGAGGCGTCGATCAACGACGGCCTGCTCGACATCATCCTGATCCCGGCCAACGCGCCCGGCAGCATCGCGCTCGTCGCGGCGCAGATCGCCGTCGGCAAACATCTCGCGAGCGAAGGCGTGGTCTTTCGCCGCGCCGCTAAGATTTCCGTGAAATCGGAGCCCGGGATGTGGTTCAACGTCGACGGCGAATTGATTGGCAACGAACCGGCGCGATTCGAGATCATGCCGCGCGCGCTGCAGTTCCTCGCCGGCGCGAACGCGGTATGAGCACGAACCTCCTCACCATCGACCAGCTCGCTGACGTATCGGCGACACTCGCACGAGAAGGCAAGCGCCTTGTGGTGACGAATGGTTGTTTCGATCTGCTGCACCTCGGACACGTGCGTTACCTGCAAGCCGCGCGTGCTCTCGGCGACGCGCTCGCGGTGGGCGTGAATGGCGACGCCTCGGTCCGGTTGCTCAAGGGCGAAGGTCGGCCGCTGAACAACGAACACGATCGCGCCGAAGTGCTCGCCGCGTTGCGGTGCGTTGATTATGTTGCGGTGTTTCCGGAGGTGCGCGCGACGCAATTTCTCGAGCGCGTCCGGCCGGCGATTTACGTCAAGGGCGGCGATTACAAGCCGGAGACGCTGAACCCGGAAGAGCGCGCCGCGCTGGCGAAGATTGGCGCCGAGATTCGCATCATTCCGTTCGAGACCGGCTACTCCACTACCGGCATTATCGAGCGGATGCACGGCACGTAAATGGCACGCGTTGGCCTCGGGATTCTCGGTTCTGGCAAAGGGAGCAACTGCCGCGCAATTCTCGAGCGCATTCGCGACGGCTCGCTGGACGCAGATCCATGCATCGTAATTTCCGATGTCGCAGACGCCGGCATCCTCGACATCGCGAGAGAATTTGGCGTGCCCGAGATCTATCTGCCGCCTGGCAAGTATCGCACAAAGCTGGAACGCGATGCCGAGAAGGCTCTAGTCGAGATGCTGCGCGCCGCGGGTGTGAAGCTGGTCGTGCTCGCCGGCTTTATGCGCGTGCTAAAGGCGCCGATGATCGACGCGTTTCCGCACCGCATCATCAACATTCATCCGTCGTTGCTGCCGAAGTTCCCCGGCTTGGAAGCATGGAAGCAAGCCCTCGCGGCCGGTGAATCGGTCACTGGTTGCACTGTGCACTACGTAGACGCTGGCATCGACAGCGGCGCCATCATTGCACAGCGCCAGGTGCCGATCTTGCCTAACGACACTCCAGAATCGCTCCACGCGCGCATCCAGATCGCCGAGCGCGAGCTCTATCCCGCCGTCATCGCGCAGCTCTGCGCCTAACGAGTCGTCACGTTAGGTCAAATCCGCTCCGCCTTTTGGTCGCGGCCTAACAACTCCTGCAACGCCTGCGCGGGTGCCTTGCTCTCGTACAGCACCGCGTAAACCTGATCGGTGATCGGCGTCTCGATGTTGAGCCGCCGCGCGCATTCAAACGCGCTTTTCGTCGTCGGGACTCCTTCGGCGACTGTTTGCGTCGAGGACGTGATCTGCTCGACCGTGCGCCCACGGCCGATTTGCTCCCCCACGCGTCGATTGCGGCTGTGTTGACTGAAGCACGTCGCGATCAGATCACCCGCGCCGCTCAACCCGTAGAACGTCCGCGCGCTGCCACCCATCGCGGTGCCGAGCCGCAGCAGCTCCGCGAGCGCGCGCGTCACGAGCGCCGCCTTCGAGTTGTCGCCCAGGCCAAAGCCGTCACTTACGCCGGCGGCGATCGCAAACACATTCTTCAGCGCGCCGCCAAGCTCGATACCGGTCGTCTCATCGCTCGAGTAAATCCGAAACCGCGAGCTGCCGAGGTACTGCTGCAGCTCCTCCGCGCACTCGGCTTGCTCACAGCCAAGCACGGTTGCCGTCGGCAAATCGCGCGAAACCTCGACCGCGAGATTTGGGCCCGACAACACCGCCACCGTATGCTCCGGGCAGACCTCCGACATGATCTGCGTCATCCGCAGCCCCGAGCCGTGCTCGATCCCTTTCGTGCAGCTGAGCAGCACCGCCTCTTTCGCGATGAACGGCCGCGCCTGCTCCAGCGTGGCCCGCACCGCCGTTGAGGGTGTGACGACGACAATCAGTTCCGCACCTGCGCAATCGCGGAGATCGCTGGTGACGTCGATCGACTCGGGCAATTTGACGCCGGGGAGATAACCGACATTCTCGCGCGTCGCGCGCAGCTGCGCCGCACGTTCGGCATTGTGCCCCCAGAGCACGACATCATTCCCGCACTTCGCCCAAAGCACCGCGAGTGCCGTGCCCCAGCCGCCGGCCCCGAGGACTACCGTTCGGTTGAATTTCACTTCCGCGCGAAGCGTTGTTCGGTTCCGTTCAGAAGACGAGAAATATTCGACCTGTGGCGCCAGATGACGAGCGCAGCCATCGCGAGGGAAAAGTAGAGTAACACGTAACCGCGGGTGTAGTTCAGCCGCACCAGGACTGCGACGACCACCGGGAACGCCAGCGCGCCAACGATCGACGCGACAGAAACGTAGCGCGTGGTGAGGAACACGACCAGCCACACGACGAAGATCGAAATCGCAGCGACGGGCATGACGCCTAAGATGGCGCCTGCCGAGGTCGCAACGCCTTTCCCGCCCTTGAACCACAGCCAAACCGGAAAGGAATGGCCCGCCACACAAGCCGCCGCAGCCAAGATCGCGAAAGACTCGGCGTAGGGTCCAGCTTCCGGCGTTCGACCGACCAGCAGCAATGCGAGGCGAACGGCCACGAATCCTTTTAGCGCGTCGACGACGAAGACAGCAGAGCCCCAGCCTTTGCCGAGAACGCGCAAAACGTTGGTAGCGCCGATGTTACCGCTTCCGTGCTGGCGAACATCGACGCCGGAGAGCCTGCCGGCCAAGTACCCGCTCGGGAACGAGCCTAGCAGGTATGCAATTCCAATAATGCTGAGCGTCAGGAACCACATTGCTGCGCAGCCGTATGTTTATCGACCGGTGTAGTTCCGGATAACTTGTTCTTTTTGAGCCAGATCGAAATAATAGAAACATCTGCAGGCGTCACGCCGCTTACGCGAGTCGCGTCTCTGACCGTCGTTGGTCGATAGGCCTGCAGCTTCTGCCGAGTCTCGCGGCGCAATCCCGGAACGGCGGAATAGTCGAGATGCTCGGGGATCTGTTGATCTCCCCGCGACATGAGCTGCATGTTTTGCCCCGCCTGCCGACGGATGTAACCCTCAAGCTTCAGGTCGGTCTCGGCCAATTCCCAAATCTCCGCCGGGGCGATGCGCGTGATCTCTTCTGGCAGTGCGGCCATCTCGAACTCCGGGCGTTTCATTAATATCGCCAAGCGCTCGCCATTGATCATCCGCTCGGCGGCGAGATTCTTTACGACTGCGAGCAGGTTGTACTTCTGCTGATATGCTTGCCACCGATCCATGTCGATCAGCCCGATCGCGTGTCCGCGCGGCGTTAGTCGCTGATCAGCGGTGTCCTGGCGGAGCGTCAGCCGATCTTCGGCGCGACTGGTGAACATCCGGTACGGTTCCTCCGTGCCTTTGGTGACTAGATCATCGATCAGCACCCCGATATACGCCTCATTCCTACTGATAGTGAATTCGTCCTGACCTTGCACCTGCAGAGCTGCGTTGGCACCTGCGACCAATCCCTGCGCTGCCGCCTCTTCATACCCCGAGGTGCCGTTCACCTGGCCCGCAAAGTACAACCCGTCAACGCGCTTCGTCTCCAACGTGTGCCGCAGCTGCGTGGGTGGGAAGTAGTCGTATTCGACCGCATAGCCCGGGCGCATAATCTCAGCGTATTGTAAGCCCGGGATCGTGCGGAGGAACTCTACTTGGACGCTGTAGGGCAGACTCGTCGAGATCCCGTTCACGTAAAATTCGTCAGTGTGCAGCCCTTCGGGCTCGAGGAACAGCTGGTGCGCGGCTTTGTCGGCGAATTTGACTACTTTGTCTTCGATCGAAGGACAATACCGCGGGCCCGTGCCTTCAATTCGGCCCGCGTAGAGCGGCGACAGGTGTAAGTTCCGCTGAATCACGTCGTGCGTCTGACGGGTTGTGTGGGTAATCCAGCACGGCACTTGTTCCACGTGGAACGCTCCTCGGTTGAGCGAAAATATCTCTTCAGGTCCGGCACTGCTTCGCGGAAGGTAGCTGAACTGCGGAGGCGGTTCGTCGCCGCGCTGGATCTCGCACTGCGAGAAGTCAATCGAGCGCCTGTTAATCCGGCAGGGGGTTCCTGTCTTAAATCGACCAACTTGAAAACCAAGGTCGCGCAGCGATGAACTCAGGTTTGACGCTGCATCTGCCATTCGCCCTCCTGGCTTGCTGTTGCCGCCGACATGCAACAGGCCCCGTAAGAATGTTCCGGCGGTAATGACCACAGCACGGCAGGCGATCATTGTCCCGACGTCGGTCTCAACACCGCTAACCCGCCCGTTGTCGACGAGTACCCGCTGGACGGTTGCCTGCTTGATGTCTAATCGGGCAGTCGCTTCAAGGGTGGCCTTGGCACGGAACTGGTATGCCTTTTTGTCGCATTGTGCTCGCGGCGCCCGCACACTGGCACCCTTCGTTCGGTTAAGCATCCTGAACTGAATGCCAGTGGCGTCAGCGTTCCGGCCCATGAATCCGCCGAGCGCATCGATCTCCCGCACAATGTGACCCTTCGCTAATCCGCCGATGGCAGGGTTGCACGACATCTGCCCGATGGTGTCGAGATTCTGCGTCAGCAGAACAGCCGAGCAGCCGAGACGCGCCGCAGCTAGCGCCGCTTCGATCCCGGCATGGCCGCTACCGACGACTGCAACATCATAGTCTTTTGGCAAAACGAACATTGTTCTACGTGGAACTATCCGAGGATTCCCTGCCGGGGCGAGGGCAGAAGCGTCGACAGAGTGAACTCAGTGACGACTCCGTTTGTTGTCGCGCTGATAATCCGCAGGTCGGGAGCAAACTCCGCCATCACTTGTCGGCATGCGCCACACGGAACGACCGGTTGTGTCGAATCCGAGACAACCGCGATGGCTTCAAATGCGATCGACCCTGCTGTGACCGCATTGCCAATCGCGACTCGCTCAGCGCACATCGTGAGACCAAAGGAAACGTTCTCAACATTACACCCAGCGAATATACGTCCCTCGCTGTCGAGGACTGCGGCACCGACAGCGAACGCCGAATAAGGAGCATGGGCGCAGGCGCGTGCCTCCGCTGCGGCGTGGATTAGTTGTTCTTGCTGCATATATCTCCTCTACAGCTATTTATGCAGCACTAGTTCCGGCTGATCGACAGCTTTCACACGACCGCCCTGCTCTCGAGCGGCCTCTTCCGCTTCGCGCAGTAGCCGCAACGCAATCCGTCCCAGCATCATCAAAATGACAACCGCCAGCACCAATCCACCACCCCAAAGCCAGTACTCGATCGGCTTCGGATTACTCTTCCCGCGCACCAGGTTCAGCCCCAGTTGGCCCAGCGTGCCGAGATAAGCATACAGAAACAAACCGGGCGCCTGGCCGATTGCCACCCAAAGGATGCATGTCCGGAAACGAATCCGCGTCAGGCCGTACAGGTAGTTGAGCAGACTCGTTGGAAACAGCGGATGCAGCTGGCTCAGCAGGATGATCTTCCATCCCTCGCGTTGCACGGCCGGTTCGAGGGCCTCGAGCGTCGGATTCCGCATCAACTTCCGGTGCAACCAACGCCGGCCAATCCAGCGGCTGATGTAAAACGAGATCGCCGCGCCACCGACGTTGCCGACCAGGTTGATCAGAAACCCCCACCAGAGCCCGAAGAAAAAACCTCCGCCGAGACTCAGAAAACCGCCGGGCAAAAGCAGCACATTGCAGCAGGCGTAGAGCAGCGGGTAACAAATCGCGCTCCAGACGCCCCAATGCATCACGCGCTGCTGCACCTGCGCCAGGATCTCCGCGACCGGGAAGATCCGCGACAACGCAAACAGCACGGCAGCAGCGATCACCAGACCGGTGATCTGCACCACAACTGCGCGACGAACCGCTACCATCGGAAAACAGTCGTGGCTTACCGAGTACGCGCAAACTCGGCAAGCGCGACGCCGGTCTGGGACGGCACAAAACGCGAGACATCGCGCCGCGTTCACTTTCCGGCACCGTGCCCTTTACCCCGCATCGAAACATGCCTACGTAGGCAGCGCATCTCGCGCTCGCACCCATGACTCGTCTCCTCGCTTCAGCCTTCGCTTTGCTCCTTACGGTGATCGGCACTGTGCCAGGTGACGCGCAGGAGCCGACGCAAACGCCCGACAAGCGTGCCGAAGGATTGCTGGCGTTGATGGCGCAAGCTTATGCCGAGATGGATTCGTACTCCGACACGAGCACGGCGATTTATCGGAACACGGACGGTAGCGAACGTCTGCGCGTCGATTTTAGGATCTGGTTCGTCAGGCCTAACGAGTTCAGAATCGACGCGTCGTCGAGAGCACCGCAGAGCAAGGCGCCGCGCCGCGAAGTGATGTGGACCAACGGTCCGGCTGTGCGCTCCTGGGCATCGGACAAAGCGGTGACGTCCAGTCAAAAGATCAAGATCATCGGGTCAGGAATGTTCGGGACCTACGCCTATCATGTTCCGACCCTGCTGGAGGAGAGCTACGGCGGCGCGCAACGCCTGCACAATATGACTGCGCCGACGTTTGTTGCGGAGGAGGAGGTTGACGGGGTGCGCTGTTATCGTGTCCGCGGCACCTGGGTCGGTGATCAGTACGAGGTGTGGCTCGGCACCGTCGACAACCTCGTGCGCAAGATCACGGCGAGGTATCGCGATCACCAGCTGGAAGAACTCCATCGCGACATTTCGGTAAATCAGCCGATCGACAAAGAAGTGTTTCGATTCGCGCCGGAGGAGGAAAAACTGCCGACGCCAACGGCGGCGCCGAACAAGCGGAAGTAGCGCGAGCGGTCGCACCCGCGCTGACTCGTTAGCGACGGCCGCGCGCCGGCCGAGAATCTTCGCCGCGCATAAGCGTCTCCGCTCCCGCGCGTCCGAAGTATGGATATGTCTGCAACAGCGGCGCACGCAGTTCATGCCGACGGTTCGTCGGATCAACATCCCAAGGGCCTTTACGTCCTCTTCGCCACAGAGATGTGGGAGCGGTTCAGCTACTACTCGATGCTGGCGATGTTCACGCTCTACCTGCGTGATACGACGGGCGAGGGCTTCGCCTGGACGAGCGATAACGCGACGAAGCTTTACGCTGATTATCTGATGTTCGTCTATGCGAGTCCGCTCATCGGCGGATGGCTCGCGGATCGAAAGCTTGGCTATCGCAACGCGGTGATGATCGGCGGCCTGTTTTTCATGGCCGGTCATCTTCTCTTGTCGTTCCGCTCGATGACCGCGGTCTACGCCGCGCTGACGTGTCTCGTGATCGGTAACGGTCTCTTCAAGCCGAACATCTCCGCGATGGTCGGGAATCTTTACCCCGAAGGCAGCCACCTGAAGGACCGCGCGTATAACATCTTTTATATGGGCATCAACGTCGGCGCGTTCATGGCGCCCGTGGTCGCGGAGTTTGTGAAGAAGAGCTGGGGCTTCCATGTCGCGTTTGCGGTCGCGGCATTCGGAATGGCGATCTCGGTGTCAATTCTCTGGAAGTTCAAACGCCACATCGAAGGCGCTGATGCCGCCCGCGTTCAGCGAAGCAGCAAAACGGTCGCGCATGGGAGCGCGGTCGCCGTAGACGCTCCGCCGGCGAGCGTCAGTCATCAGGATGCCGCAAACACGAGCCGCCAGGACACGATGGAAGCGGTGCCGGAGTGGAAGCGGATCGGCGCGCTGATCGTCATCTTCCTGATCGTGATCGTCTTCTGGATGGTGTTCCACCAAAACGGCTCGACGATGACGTATTGGGCTAACGAGAACACCGACTGGAAAGTCACCGGCATCATCTCAAATGCGATCAACCCGATGTGGGTGATCGTTCTCACGTTCCCGCTGGTGGCGTTCTGGCGCTGGCTCGACAACAAAGGACTGGAGCCGTCGACGCCGGTGAAAATGGCCATCGGCATGTTCCTGACCGGCGCGGCGTTCTTCGTCCTGTACGTGGGCGCGAAAGTCGGGGAAGCCTCCGTCGCCGGCGAGTTGGTCGGCGATAATCGGTGGGCCTACAAGGTCTCGCCGATGTGGCTGCTCGGCGCGTACGGCGTGCTGACTCTCGGCGAGTTGATGCTTTCGCCGATGGGCCTGTCGTTAGTCTCAAAGGTCGCGCCGGTGCGCTTCCGCGGAATCATGATGGGCGGGTGGTTCATGGCCACGGCGATCGGCAACAAGCTCACGCAAATCGGCGAGCTGTGGGATGATTGGCTGCATTCTTCCTTTTGGCTGTTGCTCAGCGGACTCGCCGTCTTCATGGCGATCGTATTGCTGTTCCTCTTGCGGCCCTTGAAGAAGGCGATGCCCGGAGTATAGCGTCCGGCGGAATGCCAGATCTCCGTCATCTTTTCGAGAGCAACAAAGCGTGGGCGGACGGAATCCGGGAGCAGGATCCGGAGTTCTTCACCAAACTTTCGCAGCAGCAGTTCCCCGGATATCTGTGGATTGGATGTTCGGACAGCCGCGTGCCGGCGAATCAGATCGTCGGGCTGCTGCCGGGTGAGTTATTTGTGCACCGAAACATCGCCAATCTCGTGGTCCACACCGACTTGAACTGCCTCTCCGTGATGCAGTTCGCGGTTGATGTTTTGAAGGTGCGCCACATTATCGTGTGCGGACACTACGGCTGCAGCGGGGTGCGCGCGGCCTTGCGCGGCGACCGCATCGGACTCAGCGATAACTGGCTCCGTCACATCCAGGACGTGCGCGACAAACACGCCGCGCGCCTGCGCGAGCTCGCGGACGATACGATCTGTCACGACAGCCTTTGCGAGCTAAACGTGATCGAGCAGGTGCTGAACGTCTGCGCGACAACGATCGTGCGCGACGCGTGGGAACGCGGCCAGGAACTCACCGTGCACGGCTGGATTTACGGGCTGCAGAATGGTCTGCTGCGTGATCTGAAGATGACGATCGCGAATCCAGACGACGTCGCGTCGGTTTACGAGACGGCGCTTTCGAGAGCGGCATGATTCGCGGGAGCTGCTTGTGCGGCGGCGTGCGCTTTGAAGTCGAGCCGCCGTTTCTCCGCGCGAGCCACTGCCACTGCGAACGCTGCCGCAAACACTCCGGAACATCGGTCTGCACACAGGCGCGTGTGCCGAAGGAGCAGTTCCGTCTGGTGCAGGGCGCGGAGTTGATCCGCGTCTACGGCAAAGGCGACGGCGCGGTGAAGGCGTTCTGCATCACCTGCGGCTCGAGCTTGTTCGGTGGCGATTGGCCGGATGGGGATCAGGTGTCGATCCGCATGGGCGCGTTCGACGATGATCCCGGCATCCGGCCGCAGTTCCACACGTTCGTGAGCGACCGTGCCCCATGGGACGAGATCACGGACGGCTTGCCGCAATTCGCGGAAGCGTGGCAGCCTAACGAGCCCACCTGACCGCGCGAGGAACGCGTTCGAAGGCGCCCGTAGTTTCAGCTTCTGCTACTGTGTCGCGCCCGCGGTCTCGGTCGCCGCAGGTGCCTGCGCCGATTCGATGACGGTCTTGAACTTCGCGAGATCATTCTGCAGCTGTTGCTCCGGCGCTTCGCCGAGCAGCTTCGCGACCGTCGCGCCGAGCACCCCTGCCGGCGGCAGATATTGCAGCGACACTTTGACTTCCGTCGCTGATCCGCCCGCCGTCGATTCGAACCAAACCGAGCCAGCATTCTGAACTTCCGCGCCCGGCAGCGATTCCCAGGAGATCATCTCGTTTTCCCGATCGGTGATGATGTGCGCCGTCCATTCGACATCGTGACCGAGCGGACCTTTCACGACCCAGCTCGAGCGGCGGTTATCGAGCTCGCGCACCGATTCCACATGCTCCATGAAGCGCGGCAGGTTTTCGAGGTTCCGCCAATAGCGGTACACCTCCTCCTTCGGACGCGAGACGACGATCGATTGCGTGACCTTGATGCCCTTGTTTCCGGGGACGCCGTGCTCCTTGTTCAACTGGCGCGAGTTCACGCCCAGCGCCGTGTACATTTCGCAGTGGCCTGTTGCACCGCGTTTGATCAACGCGCCGCCGACGAGCGCGAGCAGCAGGCCCGGCAGCGACTTCCGCGAAACGCCGTAACCGACCAGTGCCGCCCCAACGGCGACTGACGCTATCCGCTCGGGCTGGGGGACGTTGATGTTCATCGCGGCGCGAACGTTATCGAGCGGCTTACTGAGTTGATCTACTTCGGCGAAAGGTTGTGCAGTTAATGCCATAAAAATAATGTGTGTGCGGATGTTTCGCGCGGCGGCATCGGTTTGGCCGTGCTTCTCTCACGGCTCGACATCGCCGCAGCGCTCCCGCTACTCTCGCGCGCGAGTCATGCCTCCCCGCGCCAGCAAAGATCCGCGCATTGACGCGTACATCGCAAAGGCGGCGGCGTTTGCGCAGCCGATTCTGAAGCACCTGCGCAAAGCCGTGCACGCGGGTTGTCCAGCCGTGACGGAGACGATGAAGTGGAGCATGCCGCACTTCGATTACAAAGGCATCATGTGCGGGATGGCTGCGCATAAGCAGCATTGCTCGTTCGGCTTCTGGCAGAGGGCGGCGCTCGCGCTCGAAGGCAAGGGCGAGGATGCCGACGGAATGGGACAATTCGGTCGCATCACGTCGATCGCTGATTTACCGGATGAGAAGACGCTGATTGGTTACGTGCGAAAAGCGGTCGCGCTAAAAGACGCGGGCGCGAAGCCGGAGAAACCAGCCGCGAAGCCCCGCGCGAAAGCGGCGTCACTCCAGGTGCCGGATTACCTCGCGAACGCGCTGAAGCGAAACGCGAAAGCGAGGAAAACGTGGGAGGCGTTCAGCCCCAGCCATCGCAATGAATACATCGACTGGCTGACGGATGCGAAGCGCGATGAAACGCGCGAGCGCCGTCTCGAGATGGCACTCGAATGGCTCGCCGAAGGCAAATCGCGGAACTGGAAGTATCAGGCGAAAGGCGCCTGACGCTTCACTCGCTGCGGCGCACCTACTTCTCGAGCAGAATCAACACGCCCGTCACCAGCGCGAGGATCGGGAGAACGATTCCGGCCGCGCCAAGAGTGACGCCGGCGACGCCGGTAAGTCCCACCAGGATCAGGTAAATCGCCAGCAACAGCATGCTTGGACTTTTTGTGAATTGCATAGCGGTATTCCTGCTAACGGCGTGCGAGTTGTCGACGCTATTCCCGCGGAATCCGCCACTCGCGCTACTTTGTCATTCCGACCGAACAAATCTGCGTGTCTCGCCTCAGCGGACAGAGCCGCGTCCCCCCTTTACGGCACCACCGCAAACACTCGCGCCGGGAATCCGGAGCCGTCCTTCGGCTTCGGAAATGTCACGAACACGATCGCGCCTGACTCCGGCACCTGATCAAGATTCGCGAGCAGCTCGATCTGATAATGGTTCGTGCCAAGGATGTACGCCTCGAGCGAGTAATCTCCTTTCGACGTCGCGACTCCCGGATCGGTATCCGTCGGCTCATGGCCGCTCGCGGTGATTTTTCGTTCCTCGTAAAGATACTGTAGCGCTTCCTTACTCCAGCCGGGGTAATGCGACACGCCATCCTTGTCTTTGTTCGCCATCGCAACGCCGTCCGGCCAGCGCTTCGACCAATCCGTGCGCATCGCCACGAATGCGCCGGCGGGGATCGGCCCGTGATCCGCTTCCCATTTCTTCACGCGCTCGAGCGTGAGCGTGTAGTCAGGATTTTTCGCCACCTCCTGGTGCACGTCGATCACCACTAATGGCAGAATCATCTCCTTCAGCTCGATCTGGTCGACCGTGCGTAATCCTTTCACAAAGTGCGCCGGCGGATCGATGTGCGTGCCCCATTGGCCGACGATCGTGAACGTCTCGCTGAAGAAACCGGCGCCCATCGAGCCACGCCCCTTCTCATACCAATAGATCGTCTCGCGCTTTTCATCCGGGAACCCGGCAAATCGCGGAATGCCCGGCGCGAACGCGTGCGTCAGGTCGACCATCTTTTTGCCGACGAGTATCTGCTGGATGCGCGCGAGGCTCGGTTCATCCGCGTTTACAGGTGCAGCGTTTCCGAACGTCGCGGCGTATACCGCCGTGAGCGCGAGCATCATGCGGAGGCGCATACGAACCGTGTTAAAGCATCGCGCAATAAGAAGCCAACAAGTTCGAATAAGCGGCCAAACTATTCGTCTGCTCCTTTTCGCGATCGGCTTGTCGGTGGTGCCGCGAACGTTATCCACATGAACACGGCCGACCGTTTTTCAGAGGCGTCAGCTCGCTGTTTTCGCGGGTTATTCGCGCCTTTAAGAAGAAGAGATAGTTCGTGTTTAATAAATTCTTCTCATAGACATTGTGAAGAACTCCCGCGGCTCGATCGCGCGGACAGCACGTTCGTTGCAATAAACCGGCGGCTCAATACGTCTCACCTCCTCACATGAGCCACAGCGTCCACACAGAGAGCCGGCTCGTCGCCCCCGCGCTCCCCAGCGCGAAGCTCGCGCGAGCGCTCCCTGAAGAGACACCGCTCAATCCGACACCGCGCCCCGCAGCAGCCGAGGACAGCCTCTTCGAACGTCTCGCCTGGGTTTACGTCTTCTTTCGCGAACGGATTTTTCGTGATGATACCGAGCGCTTCATCCGCGCTCTTTGGCCAGAGAGTAATCCGCCCACCGGCACCCGAATGATCGAGCTCGGTTGCGGACCCGGCTTTTACTCGTGCCAGTTCGCGTCGCGTTTTCCACAAATTTCCGTCCTCGGCGTCGATCGCTCTGCGACCCAGCTCGACTGCGCGCTAACCAAGGCGCGCTCGCACGGACTCCTGAACTGTCGCTTCTCCAGCGATAACGTGCTCGATCTCTCTCATGCCGACGGCACATTCGACGTCGCGATCGCCGCCCGGCTTTTCACCGTGCTGCCTCATCCGAAGCAAGCCATCGCTGAAATGCATCGCGTTCTGAAGCCCGGTGGTCGGTGCCTGATCGCCGAGCCGCGTTACAAGCTCTGGGCGTCGCTGCCGCTGTTCGCCATGTGGGTGCTCGCCGGCATTACCCGGATGAACAACGGTTGCCGCGAGCCGAGCCGCGCGAGGGTGCTCGCGCCCGATGCATTCAAGAAACTGTTCGCATCGCAGCCGTGGCGGCAGATGCGTGTCTGGCAGGACGGGCGCTACCAGTACGCGCTTTGCGAAAAAGGTTGACGCACTTCGCGTTCGAACCCACAGAGCGGCGCATGTCCGCTGTTCACCGCGTCCTCGATCCGGCAGCCGGCCCGCAAGTTTCACCGGGGCTCTGTGCGCTCGGCGTGATGACGAAAGTGCCGCGTCCCGGAAGAGTGAAGACGCGCCTCAGCCCGCCGCTCACGCCGGAGGAAGCGGCGGCGATCAACACATGCTTTCTCCGCGATACCACGGCTGCGATTAGCGAGGCCGGCGCGAATGGCGGCTCACTAGGCGTCGGCGTTTACACACCGATTGGCGAGGAAAGCGCCTACGCCGAGGTAATTCCCGGTGAGTTCGTACTCGTGCCGCAGCGCGGCGCCGCGTTCGGCGAACGGCTCACGCTGGCGGCCGAAGATTTGTTCCAGGTCGGATTCAGCGCTGTCTGCCTGATCGACTCCGACAGTCCGACCGTTCCGCTCCACGCCTATGGCGATGCAGTTCAGCTGCTCACGCGACCGGGCGATCGCGTAGTGCTCGGCCCATCGGATGACGGCGGGTATTACCTCATCGGTCTAAAGAAGGCGCACCGGCGCGTCTTTGAAGAGATCGATTGGAGCACCGAGCGTGTCTTCGAGCAGACCGTCACACGTGCACGGGATAGCGGCCTCGCGGTCGAGCTTTTACCCACCTGGTATGACGTCGACGATCGCGCAACGCTGCGCCGACTGTGCGATGAGCTCCTCGGCGGTGGAACAAGCACGGGCTATAAAGCGCCGGAGACAACAGCGTTCCTCCAGGATCTGATCGCGCGCGAAGGCCGTGATCGCATCTGGCCCGCCGCGCAATAGCGTTACTGATTTACCATGGCGACAAACCACATCGGCAAACGTGCCCTCGTCACCGGCGGCGCCGGGCTCATCGGATCGCACATCGTCGACCTGCTCGTGCGCGAAGGCTGGACCGTTCGAATCTTCGACAACCTCGAGCCAAACACCCACAAGCTCGGTAAGCCGCCATGGGTGAACGAGACGGCCGAGTTCGTGCAAGGCGACATCCGCGATCGCGCGGCTATTACCTCGGCGCTGCAGAACATCGATGTCGTCTTCCACGAAGCCGCGTACGGCGGCTACATGCCGGAAATCGCAAAATACGTCGATGTGAACTCGTTAGGCACCGCCCTGATGCTCGAGGTGATTCGCGAAGAAAAACTCCCGATCCAAAAGATCGTCGTCGCCTCTTCACAGGCGGTGTACAGCGAAGGCGCGGCAGCCTGCCCCGAGCACGGCCTCGTCTTCCCAGATGTCCGTTCGGTGAGCCAACTCCGCGCCGGCGATTGGACCGTGCATTGCCCGACTTGCAGCAAGCCAACGACGAGCGTGCCGACTCCCGAAAACGCACCAATCGGCGGAGAGACCGTCTACGGCCTGACGAAAGTCGACCAGGAAAAACTGGTCCTGCTTTGGGGCAAACAAGCGGGCATACCGACCGTCGCGTTGCGTTACTCCTGCACCTACGGGCCGCGCCAATCGATCTTTAATCCTTACACCGGCGTGATCGCGATCTTCTGCACGCGTCTGCTCAATGACCTTCCGCCCGTCCTCTATGAAGACGGCGAGCAGACCCGCGATTTCTCATTCGTGGAAGACATCGCCCGCGCGAACCTTCTCGCCGCGACAACCGACAAGCTCGACGGCCTGCCGGTGAACGTTGGCAGCGGCAAAGGCATCACGATCCGCGAAGTCGCCGAGCAAATTTCCGAAGCGCTCGGCATCCACATTGCGCCGGAATTGAACGGCGAATTTCGCCCCGGCGAAATGCGCCATCTCGCCAGCGGCACCGATCGCATCCGCGCCGCGGGCTACGAACCGCAGGTCGATCTCGCGACTGGCATTGGACGTTACCTCGAATGGATCCGCAGCCAGTCTGACGTGAAGGATTACTTCAGCGAAGCGGCGGACATTCTGCGCAAGAAAGGCATCGTCCACCGCGTCGCGAAAGGCTGATGTTCGTCTCGGTCGTCATCCCGGCGCTTAACGAAGAAGAGCCGATCGCCGACGTGGTGCGCGGCTGTCTCGCGACGGGCATTCCGCGCGAAGTGATCGTCGTCGACAACGGCAGCACCGATCGCACTGCCGAACGCGCGCGCGAAGCGGGCGCGCGAGTGGTAGATGCGCCGCGCGGCTACGGAAACGCGTGCGCGTCCGGGGTCGCGGCCGTTTCGCCGGAGTGCGAGATCATTGTCTTTCTCGATGGCGATGGGAGCGATTGCCCGGAGTTCATGGACCAACTCGTTAGGCCGATCATCGAGAACACGCACGATTTTGTGATCGGCTCGCGCACGCGCGGACAGCGCGAGCCTGGCAGTATGAACGCGCAGCAGGTGTTTGCCGGCTATCTTGCAGGCTGGCTCATCCGCCCGCTCTACGGCGTCAAATACACGGACATGTGTCCATTCCGTGCCATTCGTCGCGATGCGCTCGCGAGGCTCGGCATGAAAGAACAGACCTACGGCTGGAATCTCGAGATGCAGATGCGCGCCGCGCGCGCCGGATTGCGCATCCACGAAGTGCCGGTGAACCATCGCTGCCGCACCGGTGGTGAATCGAAAGTTTCAGGAACATTGCGCGGCACCTTCGTCGCCGGCACGCGCATCATCGCAACGCTATTCCGCGTCGCCGCCGAGCGCTAGACGTGGAGCCGGCGCGCCCTCGCGCCGGTGGATCTGCAGGAGCATTGGCCCGACGTTCGGCCCGAGGGCGGGCCGGCTCCACCGCGTTGGCTGCTACCGAAACACCAGGAAGTAATCGACGTTATCTGACTTCACGAAGTCGTAGTGCGCGACGAGCTCGTAGCCAGCTTGCTGCGCTTCCTGTATGACAACGTCGGCATTCACGCCGTGATCGGTGCCGATGCCGCCGCGATCGATTACACCGACGAGCGCACCTGGCCGCAGCGCGTCACGCAGCCGACGCATCAATCGAATCGGCTCCTCGATTTCATGATACGTCTTCAACAGCAAGACGGCATCGATGCTGTTCGGCGGGAGCAGCGGATCGTCGGCCTTGCCGAGGATCGTGCGAATGTTCGCCAGCTTCTCTTTCCTGGCCCGCCGTTCGATGTGCCGGAGATACTTCCGGTTGATCTCCACCGCGTACACGAGTCCTTCTTTGCCCACGCGTCGCGCGCTTCGCACCGTGAACCAACCAGAGCCCGCACCGATATCCGCCACGTTCGAGCCGGGCTTGATCTCGAGCAGATCCATCACGCGATTGATCTGCAGCTTCTTGTCGCGGTCTTTCTCTTCGAAGATCGAGAGGTCGCCGGTGTAGGGATCACTCGTGCCGCGGTCGACGCGATCCGTCTCCGGTTCGCTCGCAATCGCCGCGGCCGAGCAGAGGAAGAGGCTCGCCAGCAGGATCAGGAGAGACTTTTGCGGGGCCACCAGTCAATCTATCGGCGCGGCGTGGAAAAAGGACGGGAATAATTCAGCCGAGGCAACCTCATGCAGGAATGAGCGACAGCGCGGATTTACGTCACGCCGCGCGAGTTTCGACTCCTGCGCGCATCGGCCTGGGCGCATTGTCCGGCGCAATCGCGGGAGTTGTGATGACTACGGTGATGTTGCTGCTCGCGTCACTGCTCGGAATCGCAACGCCGCTCACGCTGGTTGGCGACCGGATCTCGGCGCTCATGAATGTGGAGGAATTCCTCGCCTTGATGGGGCGCGTCGGCGGCTACAACCGGATGAAGCAGCTCGGCGTCACGTCCGTGATCGTCGGCCAGATCGTGGTCGGTATCCTTGGAGGCGTCGTTTACGTAACGGCGGCGACGCGATTCTCGCCCGCGGCGAGTCGCTCGTTCTGGACCGGCTTGTTCATCGCGTTGCCGACGTTCGCCGTGACGACGGTGCTTTGGCCCGTGCTCGGAACACACCAGTTCGGTCTGCCGATTCCCAGCGCAGCCATCGCGACAACGTTAGGTCTACTCGTCGCGTTCGTGGCGTTTGAGCGAACGCTCGCGATTTCCGCGCGCGGAATGACGGCACATTCCCGCACGATCCCCGCGATGGCTGAGTTCACGCCGCCGATGGCGCGGCGCGCGTTCATACTCGGCGGTCTCGGCCTGCTCGTCGCTGGCAGTGGTGCGGCTCTGCTGCGCAAGCTCTTCGACGTTGCGACATTCAGCTACGACGGCCGGCAATACGGCGGCGCGAACGTGCAAGCAATCACGCCTAACGAGCAGTTCTACTGCGTCACGAAGAACGTTATCGATCCGACCGTGAACGAAACGCTCTGGCGACTCGATGTCACCGGCCTGGTGAAAACGCGACAGCAGTTCGACTTCGCGCAGCTTAAAGGCCTCGGGTCAGTGACACAGGAAACGACGTTGATGTGCATCAGCAATGGAATCGGCGCGGGTCTGATCAGCAACGCCATCTGGAGAGGCGTGCCGATGCGCACGTTGCTGGAAGCCGCGGGTCCGCTGCCGGACGGCGCGAAAGTGCGACTGCACGGCGTCGACAATTACACCGACACGATCCCGCTCGAGAAGGCGCTCGATGCCGCCACGCTCGTCGCCTACGAGATGAACGGAGAGCCGCTGCCGTATCGGCACGGCTTTCCCGCGCGCGCGATTGTGCCCGGCTACTTCGGCGAGAAGCACGTGAAGTGGATCACGCGCATCGAGGTGGCAGAGGCGAGCGCGGTCGGGTTTTACGAGAAGCAGGGATGGGGCCCGGATTTCATCGTGCCGATCCGCTCCCGCATTGACGCGCCGTATCACGAGGAGTGGTTCTCGTTAGGCCAAATGGCGGGCGCGCCGGTCGTGGTGAAAGGCATGGGCTTCGGTGGCGATCGCGGCGTGTCGCGCGTGGAGGTGAGCTTCGATGACGGGGGGACATGGTCAGCCGCGAACATTGATTACCCCGGTACGCGTCTGAGCTGGGCGCTCTGGAGCCTCGAGTGGATGCCGCAAAAAGCAGGCGACTACGTCCTCACGGCGCGCGCGACGAATGGCGACGGCCAGGTGCAAACGTGGGACGAGAGTCGGCCGTTCAAATCAGGCGCGACCGGTTTTCACAAGATCGTTGTCCGCGTTACCGCGTGAACGACGGCTGGCATTTCGGGCACCAGGCGGTTGTGCGGCCGCCGATCGTCGCGCGTGCAAGGGAGGTGCCGTCGCGCGGGCAAATGCCGCCCGGGTTCCAGCGTTGATGGATCAACCAGGAGCGCGGCGGATCGGCGAAGTCGTTGCCGATGATCCGCATCGCTTCGCGTGAAACGAATCGGGTGGCGCGGCGCAGCGCCGCTTGTTGTTCGGTGTTCAACTGCGCGCTTTTCACCGATGGCGCGATTCGCGCGCGCCACAAGATTTCATCCGCCATCCAATTGCCGACGCCGGGAAAGCCGCTTTGCAGCAGCAACACGGCCTTCATCGGCGCGCGGCTGTGACGTCGCAGAAAGTCGGCGATGTAAGGAGCATCGAACTCGCGCGAGCCGATTTCCGGAGCGGCGGCGCTCCACCATCCGGGCGTCGTGTTTCCGTGGTGAAACCGGACGCGGCCGAAGAGCCGCGGATCGCGCAAGACGAGGGTGCGGTTCGCTTGTTGCAGCACGAAGTGGTCGTGTTTCTCGGGGCGGAACGGCGCGGCTTCAACGCGCAACGTTCCGCTCATCCCAAGATGAATGCCGAGCCAGCTGTCACCGGAAAACTGAAACAGCATCTGCTTGCCGCGCGCCGTCGATTTGAGGAGTCGGCTCCCGGTCAAATGGCGCACGATCTCGCGTGGATTTGAGCCGCGGAAGATCCGCTTCTGCGCATGCAGGCGGACGCCGAGGATCTTCCCGCCGACACCGCAGTCCCACTGCTTGCGGTAGTATTCTACTTCGGCCAGCTCCGGCATCGCGCAGCGTAATGGCATGCGCCGCGCGAGCAATTCAGCTGCCGTTTCGGAGCGTTGCGCAGCGTGCTAACGTCCGCGGATGGAGAAAGTGATCATCGTCGGCAGCGGCTGCGCTGGCCTAACTGCGGCGATCTACGCGGCGCGCGCGAATCTCAGCCCGCTCGTGCTCGAAGGCAGCCATCCTGGCGGGCAGCTCGCGACGACAACGCTCGTCGAAAATTTCCCCGGCTTCCCGGAAGGCATCGATGGTCCGCAGCTGATCATGAACATGCACTCGCAGGCGGAGAAATTCGGCGCGCGTTTTTCGTATTCTGAAGTGACGGATTTCGAGTCGCGTGACGATCACCTGCGGCTGAAGGCGGACGATGAATGGCTGGAGACGCGCTCGTTGATCGTGGCCAGCGGGGCATCGGCGCGCTGGCTCGGCCTGGAGAACGAGGAGAAGCTGATCGGCCATGGCCTAACGAGCTGTGCGACATGCGACGGCGCGTTCTACCGCAACGTGCCGGTCTGCGTCGTAGGCGGTGGCGATTCCGCGGCCGAGGAGGCGCTGTTCCTGACGCGCTTCGCTTCGAAGGTCTACCTCATCCATCGCCGCGACAAGCTGCGCGCGTCGAAGATCATGGCCGATCGCGTGCTCGCGTGTGACAAGATCGAGCCGATCTGGAACACGGTCGTGACGCAGTACATCCCCGACGAACGCGGCGAAATGTCGGCGGTGAAATTGCGCAACATCGAGACGCACGAGGAGAATCTGCTCCCGGTCGCTTGCGTGTTTGTTGCGATCGGACACGATCCAAACACGAAGGCGTTCAAGGGAAAGCTCGAGACCGATCCGGACGGCTATCTGCTCGTTAGGCATCTCGCCGAGAGCAAGCATCCCGGTGTGTTTATCGCGGGCGATGTCGCTGATCGCGTTTACAAGCAGGCGATCACCGCGGCCGGATCCGGCTGCGCGGCAGCGATCGAAGCCGAGAAGTACCTGAGCGGGATTCCGCACTAGCGCGCGCGGCGCCGCGCCGCTCTCTCAGACAGGATGAAGATCTGTGACGTGACGCAGTTCTACTCGCCGCTCAGCGGAGGAGTGAAGCGTTACGTGCACGAGAAGATTGCGTTCATTCAGGACCATTCGCCGCGCGATGAACATGTGCTCATCGTGCCGGCCGCGCGGAGTGAGATGATAGCGGCCCAAAGATCGCGGGTTTACACGATTGCGTCGCCGCTTGTTTCGCGGAGCACGCAATATCGCGCGCTGCTGAACCTGCGCGCGCTCGACGAGATTGTAGAGCGCGAGAAGCCCGACGTCATCGAGTCGGCCGACCCGTATCAGCTTGGCTGGAAGGTCTCATCGATGGCGCGTGCACAACGCATCCCGGCGGTCGCGTTTTATCACTCGCACTTTCCGGACGCGTATTTGCGCGGGCCGGCGGAGAAGTTCGGCCGACGCGCGGCCGCGGCGACGATGCGTCTCGCGCAGAGTTACGTCCGCAAGCTCTACAATCGATTCGAAGCGACATTCGTCCCATCGCCCGAGCTCATGGAACTGCTGCGCGATTGGGGTGTGCGGAACGTTCGGCTCGTAGATCTCGGCGTGAACACGAAGATCTTCTATCCGTTGCCTAACGAGACGAACACCACGCGCGCGGCGCACGCTATCCCCGAAGATCGCACGCTCCTGCTCTACGTGGGCCGCCTCGCGAACGAGAAGAATACCCACACCTTGTGCGACGCGTTTTCGCTCCTCGTGCAGCGGCGGCCGGACGCTTTCCACCTGCTCGTCGTCGGCGACGGTCAGCAGCAAGGGCAGCTCCGCGCCTTGCAAGCGCAAACCCGCGCAGTGACGTGGCTCCCGTACTGCGCGGAGCCGATGGAGTTGGCGCAGCTCTACCGTGCGGCAGACTTGTTCGTGCATCCTGGGACGCAGGAGACGTTCGGCTTGGTCGCGATCGAAAGCCAGGCGTGCGGCACGGCGGTGGTCGGAATCCGCGGCAGCTCGATGGACCGGGTCATCCGGCATGACCAAAGCGCGTGGGCGCAGCAGAACACGCCCGCCGCCTTGGCGGATGCGATTGAGCAGGCGTGCCAGGCAAACTTACGGCAAATGGGCGACGCAGCGGCGATTGCAGTGGCGGAGCGCTTCGCGTGGCGGCAAGTCTTCGAGCGCCTGTTTGGCATTTACCGCGAGGTCTGCGGCGACTATAGGAAACCGACGGCCGGATGAAAAACGACAGCGCATACACCATCCGCAGCTATCAGGCTTCCGATCGCGAGGCGGTGCGAGCGCTCTGCTGCGCGACTGGCTTCCTGGGCGAGCCGATCGATCCAGTTTACGAAGATCGCGAACTGTTCGCCGATTTCCTCACGACCTACTACACGGATCACGAGCCGGAGTCGTCGTTTGTAATCGAGAAGGATGGCGAGCTCCGCGGCTACCTGCTCGGCTCGCGCAAGCCATTGCTGAACCAGCTCTACTCGTTCTACCAAAACGTCTGCCTCTTTCTCCGCGCGTGCCTGCGTTACCGCCGGTATAACGAGAGGTCGCGCCGCTTCATCCTTTGGATCCTCATGAACGGCTGGCGTGAGGTCCCGGCGGCGCCGCGCCGCACGCCGCATTTTCACATTAACCTGCTGCCGGATGCGCGGAAGATGTCGACCACGCGTGCGCTGCTGAGCGCCTATTTCACTTACCTCTATCGCTGCGGCGAGAAGCGCGTCTTCGGGCAGATCGTCACGTTCGAAAGCCGGCGCGGCGAGAAGATGTTCGAGCGGTATGGCTTCAAGGTGATGAACCGCGCCCAGATCACGAAGTATAAGTCGTTCTATCCGGAGTCGGTTTACCTCAGCACGGTGATCAAGAATCTCGAGACCGCGGAGCCGTTGAGCGTGTCGAATCGGTAGCGCGTCTGGCGCCGGCGCGCATTCGCAGCGCGTCTCTTTGGGCGGTTTACATTCGTGTGAGCGAGGTCGAGTTTCGCGCATGAATCGGAAACTTCTCGTAGCGATGATGGCGGCAGGAATGGCGACGGCTCTGGTGAGCGTTCCACGGCTGGCGGTGGCGGCCGATGAACCGACGAAGGCGATCGCGGTTTTGCATTCGGCATCCGGGAGTGACGTCAAGGGGACGGTGACGTTCACGAAGAGCGGCGACGCGGTGAAAGTGGTGGCTGAAGTCTCCGGCCTGACACCAGGCAAGCACGGTTTTCACGTGCATGAGTTTGGCGATTGCTCGGCGAAGGATGCGACAAGCGCGGGCGGTCACTTCAATCCGACCGATGATCCCCATGCCGGCCACGATGCCGACAAGCGTCACATGGGCGACCTCGGGAATCTCGAGGCGGACAGCTCAGGCAAGGCGCGTCTGGAGTTAACCGACAAGATGATGAAGCTGAGCGCGGTCCTCGGGAAAGCCGTGATCGTGCACGAGAAGGCGGATGACCTGAAAACGCAGCCGACGGGCGATGCCGGCGGTCGCGTCGCGTGCGGCGTGATCGGCGACGCGAAGCCGTAGGCGAATTCTGAGACCGCTCGCGTTCGCGCTGCATGGAACTGCTCACGCTGAAGGACATCCGCCAGCGTGCGCAGAGCGGGCCAGTGGAAGCGCGCGCGCATGTCCAAGTGGAGGCAGCGGCGGGCGATACTACGCGCGACGGCAAACCGTATTGCAAGCTGACGCTGGCGGACGCGGCCGATCGGATGACGTTGCGCGTCTGGAACGATCATCCGGATTACAAGGCGTGCGATTCGCTGCAGCCGACGGACTTCATCGAGCTCGCGGGCGAGTTTCAGCAGAGCCCGCAGTTCGGCCTCGAGGCGCGAAATTGGAGGCAGCGCGCGCTGAATCCGGACGAAGTCGTCGAGCTGCTGCAAGGCCCGGCGGAGCTGCGCGCGAAGCAGGCGGCTGATTGGGCTTACATGATCGAGCGGATCGCGGCCATTGGCGATCCGCGGCTGCGCATTCTTGCGGAGACGTTCGTCGCCGAGCACGGGGAACGCTTCCGCCGCACGGCCGGCGCGCGCAGCTATCATCACGCGCGACGCGGGGGCCTGGTCGAGCACACCGCGCAGATGATGCGCCTCGCGACGCAAATCGCGCCGCTCTATCCGCAGCTCAATCTCGATCTGCTGATAGCCGGCATCCTGTTTCACGATTCCGGCAAGCTCTGGGAAAACCATCTCGCGGAGACCGGCTTCACGATGGGCTTCGACGAGCGCGGCGAGCTCATGGGCCACATCTCGATCGGCATGGAGATCGTCAACTCCCTTTGGCGAAGGATTCTCCACTCGAACGAGGCGATGAGCTGGAAGGAGTTGCTACCGGCGTCCGAAGACGTGCGCCTGCATCTGCTGCATCTGATCGGCGCGCATCATGGCGAACCGCAGTTCGGCTCGCCGGTGAGCCCGAAAACGCCCGAAGCAATGGCATTGAATTACATCGATAATCTCGACGCGCGGATGGAGATGTTCACCGCCGGTTATTTGGTGGCGAAGCCGATCGCCGAACGCATCTACGATCGCGTTCGGCCGCTGCCCGGCAATCTCGTGAAGCCGCTGGGGAAGTTTGTACCGCCTGGCGTGGCCGACGCTCCGGAGGCGAAAAGCGAACTGTTCTAAGCCGCGGCGCGTTGGCGTTGCCGATGGCGCTGGGGATCGCGCTGCCGATCGGGATGGCGTTGGCGGAGCCATTTTTGTCATGTCGAGCGCAGCCGAGACATCTCTAAAAGATCGCTGCCCTAGCGCCAAAATAGCAGGGACGGTTAGAGATTCCTCCACTGCGGTCGGAATGACAAAAACAAGGGCGCGAAACCTAGAGGACGTGCGGGCACTCGGTCAGCAAGACGCAGCCTAATTCGCCACGCGCCGTTTCGCCTCAGCAAGATACGTCTCGTCGATCTCGAAGCCGATAAACTCCGGCACGCGGCTTTCCCGCGCGGCGATCGCGGAGTTCCCGATGCCAAGAAACGGATCGAGCATCGTCTCCACGCGCGCGACGCCGTGAAGCCGAATGCAGTTAACCGCCAGCTGCACCGGGAACGTTGCCGGATGCGGCCGCTGCTTATCACGGCTCTTGATCGTCTGGTACGGCACAAACCAGGTGTTGCCGCGGCAGCGCTGATCGCGTCCACCGGTGTGTCCCCAACGCGCGATGTTGCTCTTGTCGGCATACGGAACACCGAGCGCGAGCCGATCAATCGGCGTCCGACCGGTAGGCGTGAGGTGGAAGACATATTCGTGGCAGTCGTTCAGGAAACGCGGCGAGCTGATCGGCTTGAAATGCCCGCGCGAGACTGGCGCGCCCTCCTCATCTTCGATCGTGATGGCCTTGATCCAGTGGATCGTGTTTTGCAGCACAAAGAGATCCCGGAGCCGCGTCAGCAGCTCGTGCGGGAGGAGCGGATTCGACGGCGCGGCGCCGACGTTCAGGAACAGCGAGCCGTCCCCTTTCAGCACGCGGCGCGCCCCGGCCGCCCAACGCTCACACCAGTCGAGATAGCTGCCGCGCTCTTGGCGATCGGAGTATTTGCCGTAGGGAATCCCTAGATTGTAGGGCGGCGAGGTGACGATCAGATCAACGGATCCGCCTTCAAGTCGCGACATGCCTTCGATGCAATCGCGGTGGTGCAGCTCGAACGTCGTCACGCGATCAGTGTACCGCGCCGCTCGCGTGCGTACAGCGGATTCGCTGGTATTCTGAACTCGTGTCCGACAAACCAGCCAAGCTGAAGATTGCTGATCGCGAGTTCACCTCGCGCCTGCTGCTTGGCACCGGCAAATTCGCGTCGAACGAACTGATGCGCGACGCGCTGGACGCGAGCGGCACCGAGATCGTGACGGTCGCGCTGCGGCGGGCGGATCTTTCGGGGAAGCGCGACCCGTTCGCGAACATCCTCGATTTCATCGATCCGAAGCGTTACCTGCTCCTGCCGAACACCAGCGGCGCGCGGAACGCGGCCGAAGCCGTGCGCCTGGCGCGGCTCGCCGTCACGGCCGGTCTGCCGAATTGGGTGAAGCTCGAGATCCATCCCGATCCGCGCTACCTGCTGCCGGACGGCGTCGAGACCCTCGCCGCGGCGGAGATCCTCGTGAAGGAAGGCTTTGTCGTCCTGCCCTACATCAACGCCGATCCCGTGCTCGCGAAGCGTCTCCAGGATGTCGGCACGGCGACCGTGATGCCACTCGGTTCGCCGATCGGCAGCAACCGCGGGATCGAAACGCGCGCTCAGGTAGCGATCATCATCGAACAGGCGACTGTGCCGGTGGTTGTCGACGCCGGCCTCGGTGCGCCGAGCCAGGCCGCCGAAGCGATGGAGATGGGCGCCGATGCGGTGCTGGTCAACACCGCGATCGCGATTGCGTCTGACCCGAGCCGAATGGCGCACGCATTCCGGAAGGCGGTTGAGGCTGGACGCGACGCGCGGGAGATCGGCCTTGCCGAAGCGCGCGCAACCGCGAGCGCGACAAGTCCGCTCACGGGATTCTTCGCGAGCGGCGGGGAAACGGACGCGCGCTGACTGTAGGGGAAGCTGTCAGCTTCCCCAGTTTCAGAAACACGGGAAGTTAACAGCTTCCCCTACAGAAGAAGCGCTCGCGCAGTCGCGTGCCAGCTACACCGGTCGCTGACCTTCCTGGTGAATCAGCCGCTCGGTTGTGTCGTTATAGAACTGGAACTGCCGCCCGCCGAGCCGCCGCACGACCCGCCACCCGCGTTCGTTCGCGAATTTCTTCAGATCATCGACTGGCACCCCGCCGAGCACCCGCGTCTCCGTCGGATGGACGATAAAGCACTCCGGCCGCCGGCTCAGCTCCGCCGCGATCTTCGTCGCGACTGCCGAGAGCTTGTCAGAGGTCATCGACTTCGTCCGTCACGCGGCGTGCGAGCGGCTCGTTCTTCTTCGCCTTGCGGCCGGGCATGGTCGGTGGCGGCTTCGCCGGCCGGTTCAGTTTGTTGCCGAGCGCCTTCTGCGCCTTGTTGCCGGGCGAGGGGCCGCGCGCGTTCGGTTTTTCCATTTCAGCCATAGCCAAGTCCTTCATGATCAGAAACGAACGTTGAGGACGCGGCGGCCTTGTCTGGTCTGCGGAGGTGGCGCGCCTGCACGGCTTGGGCTAGGATCGAGGCCGATGTCTTCCGAAACTGTCGAACTCCGAGGCCATATCATCGATTCGCTCATTCTCCCGAAGGTGCTCGATGAGATCCTGACGCGTGGCGGCGGTTTTAAGATCGGCGAGATCAAGATCGGCCAGAAGCGGGTCGACCAAAGCTATGCGCGCATCGAGGTTTCGGCGCCGACGAGCGAGACCCTGGACGACATCGTGCTCCGACTCCGCCAGCATGGAGCCGCGGTGATCGAGCGTGCGGAGGCGCAAACCGCGCCCGCGCCTGCCGATGGCGTTTTCCCGGACGACTTTTACGTCACGACAAACCAGCAGACGTTCCTGCAGCTCGGTGGTGAAGAGGTCGCGGTCGACTGTCCGATCATGGATGGCGCAATCGCCGTCGACCGCGAGAACCGCACCGCGCGCAGCGTGAAGTTCTACGACGTCAAAAAAGGGGACGAGGTCGTGATCGGCCAACAGGGCATACGCGTGCAGCCGGCGCAGCGCGACACCTCAGAAACGAACGTCTTCCAGTTCAACGCGAACGTCTCCGCGGAAGTGCCGAAGAGCGCGATGATTCGTCAGCTCGCGCGGGAGTTTCGCCGCATCCGCCAGGAGAACGGCAACATCCTCGTCGTCGGCGGCCCATCGATCGTCCACACCGGCGCCGGAGTGCACCTCGAGAAGCTGATCGCGCGCGGCTTCGTGCAGCGTCTTTTTACCGGTAACGGGCTCGCGGTTTACGATGTCGAGAGCGTCCTCTACGGCACATCGCTCGGCGTCAGCATCGAGCGCGGCGGACTCGCCGATGGCGGCCACGAGAATCATATGCGCGCGATCAACAAGATCCGCGCAGCGGGCGGAATTGCCGCCGCCGTCGAGCAGGGAATCCTCACCCGCGGCATCATGCACGCGTGCGTGACGCACGGCGTCGACATCGTGCTTTCCGGATCGATCCGCGATGATGGCCCGATCCCCGGCGTCACGACGGATGCGCTCGAGGCGCAACGCATCATGCGCGACAAGCTCCGCGACGTCTCGCTCGTCCTCATGATGGGCTCGATGCTGCACTCGATCGCCGTCGTGAACATGGTGCCGGCGACCGTGAAGATCGTCTGCGTTGATATCGACCCGCGCGTCGTCTCACGCCTCACGAGTCAGCAGACGTTCCAGGCCGTTGGCCTCGTGACTGACATCGAGCCGTTCCTGAGAGAACTCGCGGACGGCGTCGACCGCTCCGATGACTCGAACGGCAGCTCGGCCAACTAAGTTTTCGTATGCGCGAGTTGCTTCTTTGTCCGCCGGATCACTACGCCATCGAGTACGAGATCAACCCATGGATGAGCCGCGCCCGGGCCGCGGACACGCCGCTCGTGCAGGCGCAATGGCGCGGCCTCTACGAAAAGCTGAAGACGCTCGTCACGAACGTCCACCTGATCACGCCGCAGCCGAAGCTGCCCGACATGGTTTTCACCGCGAACGCCGGGCTCACGATCGGCCGCCGTTTTATCCCGAGTAACTTCCGCCACCAGGAGCGCGCCGCCGAGGCGCAGTTCTTCGCCGATTGGATGGAGCAGCACGGCTACGAAGTCGTCTGGTTGCCGAAGGATCTCTACTTCGAGGGCGAAGGCGACGCGCTCTTCGGCGGCGATGCGCTCTTCTGCGGCTACAAGTTCCGCACCGACATCAACGCGCATCGCGCTGTCGCCGACTTGCTCGGCTGCCTTGTCATTTCCGTCGAGCTCGTCGATCCACGCTTCTACCACATCGATACCTGCTTTTGTCCGCTGCCGGATGGTGGCGCTATGTGGTTCCCACCCGCTTTCGATGAATACGGCCAGCGCGCCATTCGCGATCACCTCGGCGAGCTCATCGACGTTCCCGAAGAAGAAGCGGCCGGCTTTTGCTGCAACGCCGTCGTTCTCGACAAAGACATCGTGCTGCCCGATGGCGCGAAGACCGTGATCGCGAAACTGACGGAGCGCGGCTACAACTGCCACCCGCTCCCGATGAGCGAATTCCTGAAAGCCGGCGGCGCCTGCAAATGCCTCACGATGCACATGCCGCAGCGCGAGAGCTGCGCGTGACGCGTTATACCTATTTTGTCATTCCGACCGCAGCGGAGGAATCTCTTCAAGAGATGTCTCCACTGCGGTCGACATGACAAATGGCCGGTGCCGGCAGCAACAACCCACGGCGTCTTCCTGGCAGACGTGAGCGTGTCTACGTCTGGCCCGCGCGCTTTCTCGCGAGTTCCTTCTCGATCTGCCCGAGCGGCAGACAATTCACCACATCGGCTTTCGTGAGCCAGCCTTTCCGCGCAACGCCGATCCCGAACCACAACTCCTGCAACCGCTCGACGCCGTGCGCGTCCGGATTGATGACGCACTTCACGCCTTTCTCCTTTGCGAGCGGCCACCACCGCCAATCCATGTCGAGGCGTTTCGGCGCGGCGTTGATCTCGATCCACGTGCCGGTCTCGGCCGCCGCTTCGATCACCGCAGGCATATCCACCGCGTAAGGTTCGCGCCGCAGCAACAGGCGCCCGGTCGGATGCGCCAGCATCGTGACGAGCGGATTGCTGATCGCGCGGATAATGCGCTCCGTCATCTCAGCTTCGGTGAGATTGAAGGCGGAATGAATCGACGCCACGACGTAGTCGAGCTCCGCCAGCACTTCGTCGGGAAAATCGAGCGAGCCGTCGCGGAGAATGTCGCATTCGACACCGGCGAAAAGGCGGAACCCGCCCCGCTCTTTGTTGAGCTTTCGGATCGCTGCGCCCTGCGCGCGGAGGCGCACGTCATCGAGCCCATTCGCGATGACGGAGCTGCGGCTGTGATCTGCGATGCCGAGGTATTGGAGCCCAAGCTCTTCCGCCGCGTTTGCCATCTCCTCGAGCGAGTTGCGCCCGTCGCTGGCCGTCGTGTGGCAGTGAAACGTGCCGCGCAGATTTTCCTTCTCAATCAGGCGCGGCAAGCGACCTTCTGCCGCGGCTTCGAACTCGCCGCAATTCTCCCGCAGCTCCGGCTCGATGTAATCCAGGCCAAACGCGCGATACAGCTCCGCCTCATCGTGGATCTCCGGAATCGGCTCCGCGGCGTTGCGCTTCTTCTTGGCTTCGGGATCAGCGGGAGCAGGCGCGAGGCGATACTCGTTCAAAGTCCAGCCGCGCTGGAGCGCGCGGTTCCGCACGACGACGTTGTGCTCCTTGCTCCCGGTAAAATAATTGAGCGCGAACGGATACTCGGCTGGCGCGACGACGCGCAGGTCGCATTGAATTCCGGAACGGAGCCGCACGCTCGACTTCGTCGCGCCGGCCACAATCACCGACTCCACCAGCGGATGCTCGGCGAACGCCTGCGACACAGCCGCTGCGTCGTTTGTCGAAACGATGAAGTCGAGATCGCGCACCAGTTCCTTGCGCCGGCGATAGCTGCCGGCGATCGACACCTCGATCGTGGCATCGAGACCGCGTAAGCGATCGCGCAGCGTCTCCGCTTCGAGCGCGATCGTCCCGAGCTGGAAAACGCCGGCGTGTTTCGCGCGCTCGCTGATCGCCTTGCAAAGCTTCTCCTGTGTCGTCTTGCCGAATCCCGCCAGCTCCGCCACGCGACCCGATTCGCAGGCTTCCTTTAACTGCGCGATCGAGCTGACCTGCAGCTGCTCATGTAGCGCTTTGATCTTCTTCGCGCCGAGGCCGGAGATCGTGAACAACTCGAGGATGCCCGGCGGAAACTCCGCGCGCAGTTGTTCGAAAAACGAGGACGAGCCGGTGGCGACCAGCTCCTTGACGACGCTCGCGATCCCTTTGCCGATCCCGGGAATCTTCGCGAGGACTTCATCGTTCGTTAGGTCGCCGACGTTGCCGCCCCACGTCTCGATCGACCGCGCGCCATTCGTGTACGCGCGGATCTTGAATGGGTTCTCGCCCTTCAATTCGAGGAGCGTCGCGATCTTCTCCATCGTGTCGGCAATCGCGGCTTTATCCACACCGACACCGTTAACAGAGAATCTCGGCGCGTCGATTTTACGTCCACGAGGGAAATGCTACTTTCCACCCGCACTGGTTCTGACCCGGCGCGCCCGCTTCCTCACCCGATGACTCACCGACTTCCTCGTCGCCTTGCCGCACTCCTTCTGATCGCGGCTACCGCGTTCACACTTTCGACCGCGCGCGCCGTCATCCTCCTCGGCACCGGCGATCCAAACGCCAACACCACCCCGCCGGCTGGCGCTCTCGCCGGCAGCGGCTGGCAATACCAGGGAGCGTTCGGCGGGTTCCTTGGCACGCCGATCGCGCCGCAGTTTTTCGTCACGGCCCAGCACATCGCCGGTGCAAGCCCGACGTTCAATTACAACGGCACGGACTACAATCTCGTCCAGCTCTACAACGATCCGTTCAGCGACCTGAGCATCTGGCAGATCGCCGGCACGTTCCCAAGCTTCGCGCCCCTCTACACCGGCCTGAACGAAACCGGCCAACCGCTCGTCGTCTTCGGCCGCGGCACACAGCGCGGCGGTGAAGTCTTCCGCGATGGCCAGCTGCGCGGCTGGTTTTGGGGCGGCGGCGATGGTGCGACCCGCTGGGGCCAGAACGTCGTCACCTCCATCGTGAATGGCGGTCCGCTGAATCAATTCATCTACGCCGAGTTCAACAACAACGGCTCCTTCAACGAAGCGCATCTCTCGGTCGGCGATTCCGGCGGCGCCGTCTTCATTAACGAAGGCGGCGGTTGGAAGCTCGCCGGCATCAACTACGCCGTCGACGGTCCGTTCTTCACCGATGCCTCCGGCGGCGGCGGCTTCTTCGGCGCGCTCTTCAACGCCCACGGCTTCTATTACCAGGAAGGCTCGAGCTACGTTCCCATCACCGGCCCGCAGCCGGTGCCGAGCGGCTTCTATTCCTCCCGCATCTCCTCGAAGCGCGTGTGGATCTACAGCATCATCGATCCGAATGGTGACATCGACGGCAACGGCATCTCAAACCTGCTCGATTACGCCCGTTCCTTGAACGCCCCCGCACCATTCGGCCCCGGCTCACCGACAGTCGCAAAGGAAGGCATCTCCCTCGCCATGACCTTCCGCCGTCTCACCCGCGCGAATGCTCCGACCTACACCGTCGAGCGCTCCGAAAACCTGAAGACCTGGGATGTCGTCCAGCAGGCGCCAGTATTCATCAGCAGCGCCAGCGACGTAGAGACAGTGAAAGTGCAGGTGCCGATCACTGAGACGCGCATGTTCCTTCGGGTGAGGACTACTCAACCCTAACAGAGGCGTCGGCTGCTGAAACAGGTGGCGTAAGGCAGTCAGCTATCAGGTAAACCAGAGGAGACGTTACTCTGATCTGGTGTAAGCCGAGCTATATTCCGCCTTTCTTTGCGGACTGATTCAGTCTAGTGACCATTAGCCGATCGCCACGTGAAAGTATTCATCAGCCATTCGACCGCGGACAAATGGGCAGCGCGGAAGATTTCGGAGGATCTTGAAAGATTAGGCATCACCACATTTTTGGACGAGAAGGACATACAGACCGGCGACTCGATAGATTCCTCTATTGCGGCGCATCTCGCGGATTCTGAACACTTCCTAATTCTTTTATCTCCGGCGTCTGTTCATAGCCACTGGGTTCTCATCGAACTAGGTGGCGCCATCGCGTTGAAGAAGCATTTAGTTCCAGTCTTGCTTTATCTCGGCACAAACGAGATACCCAAGCCGATCACGCGATTTCTCGCACGCGACATCAACGATCTAAACCGCTATTACGAGGAGTTGCTCGCGAGGCCGGCGGCGACAGTGTCCGACACCACTCGTCCCGCGCGTCGCGCCAAGCCGAAGAAACGTGGGCGAAGAGCACTGAAGGTCGGAGACAGAGTGCGACTGCCGGTTAAGCGCCCGACGTTGGACAGTGAAGACGAGCAAATCGTCGCCTGGGTCGACGAAATGGATGCTTACCTCGACAAGGAGGCGGCGATTGTGTCGATTGAGAAGGTCCCCGAGGGCTTCAACACCTATCATATCGATCTCGACGGCGGAGAGTGGATGTGGGTGGCGCAGTGGTTAACGCCTGTGCCCGTCAAGGCCTAACTAGGCGATGCAAGTGACTGCGAGAAGCCTGTCATTTGAGCTTCCAGAGTCTGCCGTCCTGCGTCTATGATGGGATCCCGGCACAGAGGGATCGCAGCAGCTGATCTTGTGTCTCGTTAGGGCGTCAGGTGCACATGTCTGAATCCAAAACCTCCGACAAGCCCTTGGATCGGCAATTTATCGTTGCTGCGAGCGTAATCGGAACAGTCTACGTGCTCGTTGTTTTAGTCAGTGGCGCACTGCTCGGCGACGCGGCTGCCAGTGTCGCCGGCGTATTCCTGACGGCATTTTCAATAATGCTGCTCCGGAAGTTTGAGACCCTTCGCTTTCGCGTCATTACTGATGAGCAAAGAACGCCTGTGGACGTGCCGCGAATCCGAAAGCTGTATTTGCTCGTGTTTATTCTTTGCTGCTTTGGAATCCAGTTCCTGTTAGCATTCGTCACGGCAATCGTCGTTTTTCTCAGTGACGTGATGCGTGGTCGGGAGCTTTCCGGCAGCTTCATCGAAGGTTTCATTCTCTTCTTGAGCGAGCCTTCCGAGCATTGGCTCGCTCACGTGCTTTCCGCCGTAGCAGTCTTACTGGCCCACGGTGGGACCGGATACATATGCGGCCGGTTTAGCCTTCAACGACCGTATGCTTATGCGGCTCTCGCGTCGGTATCTGTCCAGATGATCAATATCGTATGTATTGGCTTGCCCCTGGTGTTTTTGGTTAGCGTTATCGGCGGAAAAACCTTGCCCTCGGGTCCTCTGCCTCCAGGCAGTTTGTCCATGCTCGACCTCCTCGGTGCCCTCTATGGGACTTATATTGCGACTCGGCGAAAGAAAGGCTAACCAGGCGATGCAGCTGACGGCGGTAAGCTTTGCGATTTCCGTCTGAGATGATTTCGATGTCTCCAGTCCGGCCGACGCGCTCCCTCACCGCCGCAGCTGATCTTGTGTCTCGTTAGATCGTGAAGCAGTGAACCACAATCGGCGTCGCGGCAGTAATCCTCCTGAGTTGTGAGACGATGCCCGAGCGACTGGCGCCGAGCACATCGCCGCAAGCGTATCAAAAGGAGGTTTCTCCCGAGTCATTGGCTGTCGCAGCTTGGCGGCGGTGTCCTTACGCGCGCATATCAGACGTGGTGCACGCGTCAGGCTCTCAGATATGTGGCGCAACGTTTTCACCGTGACAACCCGCGCATCTAACCAGGCGATGCGGCTGGCCGCCGTAAGCTTTGCGATCGGCTGAGATGACTTCGCTGTATTCAGTGCCGGCGAGCAGGAAGTTCGATGATCATTCGCCTCTCGAACGGCAAACCGCGTTCGGGTGTCGACCTGCTGAACTACATCCGCCCGCGGCGCTTGTAGAAGTCGTAGCGCGCCAGGATCGTCTCGACGTATCGCTTCGTTCCCGGGAAATCGATGTTGTTCCGGAAGGTGTCGGGCGGAATCACCATTGAGTTATCGCCGCCCGCCCAGCGTTGGGCGCGGCTCGCGCCGGCGTTGTATTCCGCGAGCGCGAACGGCACGGGATCCGATTGATTCTTCCAGCGCCCGATCGCCCGCGCGAGATACCATGTGCCGGCCTGCACGTTCACCTTCGGATCGAACAGCTCTTCCACCTGGAAATTCTGCACCCGATTTTCCCGGACCCATTCACTCGCCGCGCCTTCCGTCAGCTGCATCAATCCGCGCTCGCCGGCAGCGCCGACTTTACGCGCATCGAATCGGCTTTCCCGCCACACGATTGCTTTCACGAGCATCGGATCGACGCGGTTTTCCTCCGCGGCCGCGCGGATCAACGCATCGTGCTGGCCGTAGCGCGCCGGGCTGAGCAGCTCATGCACGGTGTAGACGGTGTCGCCCGATCGCATCGCGAGATACGCCGTGCCCGCGCCCGCCGCGAGGATCACGCAGATCAGGACTTTGAGGATGAATCGCATCGCGTGGGGTAGCGTCTCGGCTCAACGCGGAAGAGCGCGTGAGTTGGAGATCGCTGCGAACGAGGGGAAACTCACGCACACCAATCGCACGCATCCTTTTCCCTGAGCAATAGATTTCCCATCCGGCCGTGAAAACAAACTACGCTCGCGTGATCATCGACCGCGCGATTCATCGCGAGCTCGACTACTCGATCCCCGAGAGTCTCGCCGAGCGGGTGAACATCGGCTGGCGCGTGCGGGTGCCGTTCCGCGATGCCTCCGCGCTCGCGACAGTCGTCGCGATTCTCGACGAAACGGATGCGAGCGGTGTGCGGCCGATCGAGGCGATCATCGGCGACGGCCCCGCGCTGAGCGCGAAGGTGCTGGAGCTCGCGCGCTGGATGAGCGCTTACTATTGCTGCTCGATCGAAACGGTGATGCGCAGCCTGCTGCCGCAGGTGATCCGGCGCGCGGAGGTGGGTTGGAAGAAGCAGCTGTTTGTCCGGGCGGCGCGCCGAATCGAAGAGGACGAGATCGACAAGTTGCGCAAACGCGCGCCGCGCCAGGCGGAGCTGCTCGACGCCGTCGCCAGGCTGAGCGCGCCGATTTCTGCGGCGGACTTACTGCGCCAAACGTCGCTCGACAACACGACACTGCGTGCGCTGGAGAAGCGCGGTTTCATCGAGCTACGTGAAGAAGCAGTGCAGCGCGATCCGCACGCCGATGAGCAATTCATCGCGACCACGAATCTGACGCTCAACGACGAACAGGCGGTGGCGCTCGCAGCGGTCGAGGAAGCGATGCTCAATCCGGAAGCTGCGCGGCCGCTCTTGCTCCACGGCGTGACCGGGAGCGGCAAGACAGAGATCTATTTACAGGGAATCCGCTCCGCACTCGCGCGCGGCAAAACAGCGATCGTGCTCGTCCCGGAGATCTCGCTCACGCCGCAGACGGTCGAGCGCTTCAAGAGCCGCTTCACCGAAACGGAAGACATGGTCGCGGTGCTGCATAGCCGGTTATCGGAAGGCGAGCGGCACGATGAATGGCATAAGATTCAGTCGGGCCGCGCGCGCATCGTGATCGGCGCGCGCAGCGCGATCTTCGCGCCGCTCGAGAACCTCGGCCTCATCGTCGTCGATGAAGAACACGAGACCTCTTACAAGCAGGAGGAGGCGCCGCGCTACCACGCGCGCGATGTCGCAGTCGTGCGCGGGAAACTGGAGAGCTGCGTCGTCTTGCTCGGCACCGCCACGCCCTCGCTCGAGAGTTACTACAACGCGCAACGCGGGAAGTATCGCCTCCTCAACCTGACGCAACGCGTCGACGACAACCAGATGCCGCTGATCCGCGTCGTCGATTTACGGAACGAGAAACGGAAAGCGAAATCGCTCACGATTCTCGGTGAAAAACTGCACACCGCCATCATCGCGCGGCTCGAGAAACGCGAGCAGACGATTCTGTTTCTCAATCGACGCGGCTTCTCCACCTCGCTCCTTTGCAGCGCGTGCGGTGAAGCGCGCGATTGCCCGAATTGCAGCGTTGCGCTGACGTTCCACCGCACCGCCGCGCGCCTGAGCTGTCACTTGTGCGGACACACCGCCGCCGTGCCGAAGAAATGTCCCGCGTGTCACGAAGACGCCCTGATCTACTCCGGCTTCGGCACCGAAAAGGTCGAGGCGAACGTGACGCAGCTATTTCCGAAAGCAGTCGTTAGGCGCATGGACGCCGATTCCATGACCCGTAAGGATGCATTCCGAGAGACACTCCGCGCCTTCCGCGCCGGCAAGATCGACATCCTTGTCGGCACCCAGATGATCGCGAAAGGTCTGCATTTCCCGAACGTCACTCTTGTCGGGATCATCAACGCTGATCTCGCGCTGCATCTGCCGGATTTCCGCGCCGGCGAGCGAACGTTTCAGCTGTTAACCCAAGTCGCCGGTCGCGCCGGCCGCGGTGAAACTCCGGGCGAAGTGTTCGTGCAAACCTTCACGCCCTTCAGCCCGTCGATTCAATTCGCGCGGCATCACGACTTCACCGGTTACTTCGACCAGGAACTCGAGTTCCGGGAGCGCTGCGATTTCCCGCCGTTCAAGCATGCCGTTTTGCTAACGATCCGCTCCGAGCACGAAGCACGCGCACAATTCTCCGCCGAGACGATCGCGCGGCGTCTGCGCGAAGCGTTACCGGACGAATTCATCACGGGCACGCCAACTCCCGCACCGCTCGAGAAGCTACAGGGACAATTCCGCTTTCACATTCTACTGCGCGGCGAAGCGATCATGCGCCTGAGCCGGCTCGTCCGCGAGACGCTCGATAAACTCCCGCTGCCGGAAGACGTCATCGCGTCCGTCGACGTCGATCCGTATCAGCTGCTCTAGCGCGATCGCAGGAGCCGCCTGGGGAGCGCACGCTTTTAGCGTGCTGGTTTCGGCATTCTGCCGAAACGAACTTTCGGAAACGTTCGTCTGACGTAATGCCATCGCCACGAAAGTTCGTGATCGCAGAATGCGATCACCAGCACGCTGCAAGCGTGCGCTCCCCAGAGCTACGCTCCGTGGCCGTCGCCGTCAGTGCGACGGTTCTTCCGCCGGCCGTATTCCATCGCCCAGAACCCGGCGATCGTCAGCAGGTCGCTCACGATGTGCGTCATGGCTACGCTGCCGGGCGTCGCCGGTTTCATCGTCGGCTCGAGCACCGTGCGCACTGGGCTTGTGTCGCCGGATTGCTTGATCGCTTCGAGCGTCGCAAGTCGTTGGCGCGTCGTGTTCTGAATCGCGTCGTGATTCTCGTAGGCAAACAAGCCAAACAGGATCGAGACGATCAACGTTGTGAGCGGCGCCGGGTCTTTCCGCAACGACGAAAACGCGAGCAGCCCGCCCACGATCACGACGTACAAAGTCCAATACGCCTGCAGCGCATTCGACCGTTCGAAGTACAGCTGGATGAGTTGATCGTAGCCCATTACTAGCCCGTCCTCAGTTCATTACATGCCGCTCGGTCGAGGCGATGGCGAGCTTAAACTCATTCAGCGCACGGTCGATCTCTGGTCTAACGACAATTGACGGCCGCACCTTCCGCAGCCGGGCGATTCCCTCCTCGATGTTCTCCACCTGTCGGCTCGCGAGCAGCCATGCGATGACCGCCGCCGCGCTGCGCGAGTAGCCGATTTTGCAGTGCACGTAGACGATGCCGGCTTCGGATTGCTCCTTGATGAATGCGGCGATGTCACCGAGCTGCGACACCGTCGGCGCGGTAAGATCGAGGATCTGGATGTTTAGATAATCTGTCGCGCGGAACGGCTTCGCCGCGGTGAATTCAGCGGTGAGATCGAGGACCGCAGTGACGCCCGCTTCAACTGCGCGCCGCGCTTCGCGTTCGTTCAAGGCACTGCCGATCCAGACGTTCGGCGTGACTTCGTCCCAGGCGCGGCATTGCCGGCGATAGTAGAAGCGCGAGAGATGCTGGCCAAGGAGAGAGGGTCCGAGGGCCCACCACGTGGACCACGGAATGACGCCGTTCTCCTTCCGAAAGACTGCGGGGCCGAGCGCGACGTAACCGACTGCGACGATCGACAGGGAGACGGCTGGCCAAAGAAGCAACGACCCCCATGGCCACGACGCGAGTGCACCAACGGTAAGCAAAAGTGCGCCGACCCCGTAGCGCGTGCCGATCGCGCGATTCGGTCTGAACGCCAGCCGCACCGGTGTTTTGCGGATGAAGTAGAAGCAGTATCCCGCAAGCGCGGCGCCGCCGACGACGTCGAGGATGTGATGTTGATACGTCAGCACCGCAGACGCCGCGATGAGGATGAACCAGACGCTCGAAGCGATCCGCACCATCCCGCGCGTATGCCGCGCATAGGTGACGGACAGCAACGCGCCAAGCGCGATGTGGAGCGATGGAAAGAGGTTGTACGGGAGATCCATCGTGCGAAACCAATCGAAGATCGCGCCCAGAATTCCGTCGGTTCGAGGCCGCACGAACGCGAAGCGCCGCGGGAGGAGCAGGAAGCAGATTCCCGCCGTGATGATCGCGGCCGCGATGCGATCCGTGAACGTCGACAATTCGCGTCGCGTGCGACAGAGAAACGGCGCGGCGACGAAGAACAAGTCGATCGACATGTAGGGCGCGATCATCAGCGGCACGAACGGGATGAGCCGCTCCCACTCGAAGTAGATCGTGCCTACGTCGCTCCGTTGCGACGTGAACCAGTTGCAAAAGCCGTAGACGATCAGGAACAGCGCGGACAGCCCGACGGAGACGGCGAGCGCCCTGGCCAATGATGGTCGCACGCGTTGTTCAGCCACCGGCTCGCCGCGCGATAGAGACGCTGAACATCCCCCACTGGTCGATCTCCATCTCGAGCTTCTCGAACCCGGCGCGCCTAACGAGTTGATCCATTTCCGCGGTGGTGCGGCGACGCATAATCCACGGCTGACCTTCGCGGTTCTGCAGGACGCGCGCGATGAACTCCAGTTGCGGATGCCACGGCTGGTTGGTGTAAATGAGATGGCCGCCCGACTCGATCGCGTCGGCCAGCCCAGCGAGAGATTCGCTCACCAGCTTGTTCGACGGGAACAGTTCGTAGAGACCGGAGACGATGCCGATCGTCGCGCGCCGTTCGGTTGCAGCGAGCGACTGACGATCGAACGCATCGGCCTGCTGCACCGTTACGTTCGTTAGGCCAAGCCGCTCCGCGAGCGCACGCGCAGCGTACACGTTCTCCGGCTTGTAATCGCGCAGCACGGCCGAGCCCGAGCTGCCATTCAGTGAATGCAGCGTCTCGAGCACGTAGCGCCCGCCGCCCGCGGCGATGTCGAGGATGCACACCTCGCGACCGGCCGCGCGTGTCTCTTCGATGGTCTTTCGCAGCAGCTTCTCGAGGTTCACTTTCCGCTGCCGGATGCCGCGCCAGCCGGGCGACTCGAGATATGCTTTGTCGATCAGCCGGCCGAGTTTGTTCGAGCCCTGCGGCTGGTTCTCGTAGACGTAATCGAGCGTCAGCCCGGAATCGAAACCGGCGCGCCAGCCGAGATCTATTCCTTTGCTGATGCGGCCGCCCGTCTTCATCGCGGCGCGGATGAGCGGAAATTGCGGGCCGCCGCGGAGCTTCAGGCGCTCGTGTTCTTCCCACGTGTAGCCGACGTTATCGGCGTCGAGCAACGACGTCTCCGATGGCGGCTGCGCGAATCGCTCGACCAAGAAGTCGCGGATGCGATCCACAACCCGCTCCCGATCTTTCTCGTGGAACATCGCGTGATATGCGGCCGGGAAGACGTGCATGCGCTTCACGCTCGAGGAGAGGCCGTTGAAGAACTCGCGCTGCGCTTTCAAGCTCACGACCCAATCAGACCCGGCGCCAATCATCAGCGTCGGCACGTTGATTGCGCCGGCATCAGCGACGAGGCGCTTGCCGGTATCGTGCAGGTCGAGGAGGAGATTCACGGCGATCTCGCGGAAGATCAGCGGATCGGCATCGTAGCGCGCGGCCTGCTCGGGATCGTGCGTGAGCATTTTTGCTTTCACGTAGCTCTTCACGAACCCGGGACCGATGGCCTGTTGTTTCGCGCGCAAGGCCGGCACGGCCAGCGGCACGTAAAGCTTCACCTTGAACGCCGCGGTCGCGAGGATCATCGCGCGGATCGGCGGCGCGTAATCGTGCACCCACGCGGCAACGGAAACCGCGCCGACGCTGTGCGCGAGCACAATCATATTCGGCAGCGCGATCTGCGTCTCGGCCGAGATGTGACGCACAAACGCGTCCACATCTTTCGCCAGCACGCCGACGTTTTCCGCGCCGCCGCGTTCGCCTGCCGAACGTCCATGCCCCCGCGCATCGAGCGCAAAGATCGCGACATCGTCGAGCCCGAGCAGCTCCACGAATTCCTGCCAGCGGCCGGAATGTTCGTGCCCGCGATGAAACAGCAGCAGCGCCTTATCGGTCGGCGCGTCCGGAGTCCACGAGCGATAGAACAGCTCCAGGCCGTCCCAAGTTTTCATCGTGTGTTCGGTTGCGATCATGATGTGGTCCCAATTGTTCTACCGCGTCGCGCAGCTCGGATGCGATGAGCGAGATGTTGGTTTTGTCGGCAGTGCGATGCGCGTAATTGCGCGGCGCGCCGATGATCAGTCGCACTTTTCGCGGGCGCGGAAAGTTGCGGCCTTTCGGCCACGCTTCGAACGCGCCGTCGAGATAACACGGCAGCACATTCACGTCGCGACCTGCGACGAGCGCGCCGATGCCGCTTTTGAACTCCTGCATCGCGCCGTTCGTCGAGCGCGTTCCTTCGGGGAAAATGATGAGGACGTTGCCGTGGTTCGCGAGCAACTGCGAGCAGACGGTCATGGTGTGGCGGACGTGGACGCGACGCGAAAACGGCAGCGCGTTGACGACCACGGACGCAATCCACGTGCGCGGCACGCTTTTGAAGAAGTAATCCGCCGCCGCGGCCGGAAAGGCGCGGTGCAATCGACGAAACGGCAACGCTGCGAGCAGGCAAACGGTGTCGAGATGGCTGGAGTGATTCGCCACCATCACGAACGAGCGCTCATCGCGCACGTGCTCGGCCCCGACGATCTCTAGCCGGTGCCAGGTGCGCAGCAGACCGCGGATGATTAGCGCGACGAGTGAGCGCAAGCCATAGACGAGCATGTCGGGTTCGCGCGGGAAATTGCGCAGTCGCTCGACCATTGATTTGTCGAGGTCTGCCGCGGGCGTGTAGCGCCACCGTTTCATCGCAACGGATAATAGTAGCCGGTCATGTGCATGAAAAGCGGCGCGACATAGATCAGGCTGTCGATGCGATCGAGGATGCCGCCGTGGCCGGGGATTGAGACGCCCATGTCTTTGGTGCCGATATCGCGTTTGATCACGCTGATCGAGAGATCACCGAGCTGGCCGCCGATGCCGACGATCAACCCGGTGAGGATCAACTGTGTCGCGCCGAATTCCGGGAGCGAGAAACGCAGCAGCCACGGCAGAATCATCGAAACGCCGAGCGCACCGAGCGCTCCCTCCCATGTTTTTCGCGGGCTGATTTTGCTGCGCAATGGACGCTTGCCGAAGATCCTGCCGAACGTGAATGCGGCGACATCGTTCACCTCGGTCGCGAAGATGATGAAGCAGAGATAGCCGTAGGCGTTCACCGCGTTCGCCATGAAGCCGAGATGTCCAAACATCCAGCCGACGTAGACGAAGCCAACGATGCCTAACGACATGCGCTGCAGCTCGCCGCGCGTGCGATTCCGCAGGATCGGGATGAGCAGGATGAGCGCGATCGCCAAGACGGGGACCGCGACGAAGAACGCATACCAGCCGGTGCCCGGCTCTTCGCCTTGCGGCTGTGAGATCAGTGATGCGATGCCGACGGCGACGATGCCAGCGTAGACCGCGCCGGTCATCCACCAGTCGCGGTAGAGTCCCGACGCACGCGCGAATTCCTTCATGCCGAAGATAGCGAGCAACGTCACGCCGACGATAAACGGCGCGCGTCCGGCGAAGATGACGGCGAGCGCGAGCGGCGCCATCACGAGCCAGCCGCGGTACGTTTGCCAGATCGTGGCGAGTTGTTTCTTCAGGACGAACTGCAGCAGCGCGAGAATCGCACCGGCGCCTACGAGCGTGATCGCGACGACTCGCACGTAGGCGAGGAAGATCGGATCGTTGAGCGCCTGGCGCGGAGACATCGATCAACGCGCGGCCGACTTCCTCCGCAGTGCGCTCATGATGCGCTGGAGGCGGACGGCAATTGTTTCCATGCAGCCGCCGATGACAACGATGCACGTCCAATCGAGAATCGTAAGCGCCGCCACGCGCGTCGCAGGCGCCGCGAGTGTGATCCACGCGCCGACATGCAAGGCGACCATTCGCCATGGCTTCGACATCAGGCCGCTGAACTCCCGCTGGACGCCGACGGCTTGGCCGACCGTGCCGACGTACGCGGTCAACAGCGCGAAGATTGCGGCCCAATATCCGAGCACCGAATGCATCAATCCGCTGTGTGCGACGCCGACGAAGATCACCACATCGGAGACGCGGTCCGGAAGGTCGTTCAGGATCTCACCGCGCCAGCTCGCCTGGCCTGATGCCAGCGCCACCATGCCGTCGAGCATGTTGCACCAGAGCCGCAGATAACAGAACGCCGGTGCCACGATGAGAAGCCACCGGTGCGTTCCGGCTTGCCAGAAACAAACGGCCGCGAGAAGCGCCGCGACCATGGAGAAGTACGAAATCGCATCCGGATGAATGCGCCGCTCCACGCACCACCGTGTCGCGCCCTGCGCGGTGCGCCGGAAGATGTCCGCGATCGGCCGGCGTGAAGTCGGAGCGTAATCGGGCATCTGCGGCATTATAGCCGCGGCACTCCGCAGTGCACGACCGCACGCTGCTGCGCCTGGGGAGCGCACGCTGCAAGCGTGCTGGTGATCGCATCCTGCGATCGCGAACTTTCGTGGCGACGGCATTACGTCAGACGAACGCTTCCGAAAGTTCATTTCGGCAGAATGCCGAAACCAGCACGCTGCAAGCGTGCGCTCCCCAGGCGTCGCAGCCCGGCGCACTTTGGAATTCGATGCCTGAATTCCGTTGCTGCGCGATTGTGGCGACTGGAAGTAGCGTGGCCACATGCAAGCACTGGAACTTCTGCCGCCGGCCGAGACGATGTATCGCGCGTTGCTCGATCGCGACTCGACTTTCGAAGGCATCTTCTTTGTCGGCGTGCGCACAACCGGAATCTTTTGTCGCCCAACGTGCCCGGCGAAGAAACCGGCGCGCGAGAACGTCGACTTTTTCCCGACGCCGAGCGAGGCGCTGCATGGCGGGTATCGCCCGTGTTTGCGTTGCCGGCCGATGGATCCGGATCAACGTCCGCCAAAGCTGATCGAGCGGTTGCGGGCCGAAGTGGAGAAAGCGCCTGGCGGTCGACTCACCGACAAGGAGCTGTCCGCGTTAGCAATCGATCCGTCGACGGCGCGGCGGCAATTCAAGCGCCATTACGGGATGACTTTCCAGGCATATCATCGCGCCCGCCGAATGGGACTCGCGCTACGCGAGGTGCGGAAGGGCCACCGCGTCGACGAAGCCAAAGCGAGCAGCGGCTTCGGATCGGCGAGCGGCTTTCGCGAAGCGTTCACGCGAATCTTCGGCGACGCACCGACTGCTGTGAAGGATCGCGGCTGTCTCTTCGCCGAACGCATCGAGACGCCGCTCGGCACGATGCTGGCCGTTGCTGGAGATGAAGGCTTGCGGCTGCTCGAGTTCACCGATCGCCGTGCGCTCGAGCGTGAGCTGGCGATCCTGCGTCAACGTTTGCGCACCAATGTCGTGCCTGGCCAGCATGCGCACCTCGATGCGATCCGCGCGCAGCTCGCCGCCTACTTCTGCGGCGAGAACCTCGATTTCGATGTCCCGCTCGCGCCCGTCGGCTCCGAGTTCCAGCGGCGGACATGGGAGATGCTGCGTTCTATCCCCACCGGCGAGACGCGCTCCTATTCGTGGATGGCGGACCAGCTCCAGATTCCGGGAGCGCGGCGCGCGGTTGGCCGCGCGAATGGCACGAACATGCTCTGTATCATCATCCCGTGTCATCGCGTGATCCGCGCCGACGGCACATTGTGCGGGTACGGCGGCGGCCTTTGGCGCAAGAAATGGCTGCTCGAGCACGAGCGGAAGTTCATCGGAAAACGCTCTAGCGCGTGACGAGCGGTGCGGCACATTTGGGGCCGGATGTCGTTCGGCAAGACAATCGCGCTCGTCGCGGTGGTGATCCTGACCACGATCACCCTGCTGCATAGCGCCCTGAATCTGAAGGCGTTCGCGCCTCGCGAGAACGAGCCTGCCGGCGGCAAATTCCGCGTCGGCTTTCTGCCGGTGACGTGTCACCTCACCTGCCCGGTGACCGATTTCATCAATAAGCAGACGAGTGGCGGGAGCATGTTCGACCCGGTGCGATTTCATGGCTGGCCTGAACTGAAGGAAGCGTATCTCTCCGGCTATACGCCCGCGACGTTCATCCTCGCACCGATGGCGATCGCGCTGCGCGAACAGGGCGTGCCGATCAAGATCGTCTATCTCGGCCATCGCGAGGGCGGCGACGTGATGGTCCACAAGGATTCCGGCATTTATCGGACCGAAGATCTGAAGGGCAAGACGGTCGCGGTGCCGGGTCGCTACGCGAATCACCGGCTCATCTTTTATCGCGAGCTGAAGAAAGCCGGGATGAGCTTGAGTGATGTGAATCTGGTGGAGATGCCGCCGCCGGACATGCCGGCTGCGCTGTATTCACGGTCGGTCGACGCCATCACCTCCGGTGAGCCGTTCCCGGGGCAGACCGAAATGGATGGCTACGGCCGCGCGCTCTATCGCGTGAAGGAAGTCTGGCCGGGATTCATCTCGTGCGTGCTCGCCGTTCATGAGGATGTGATCAAGAACCGGCGCGCCGAAGTGCAGGCGCTCGTGGATGGCATCGCGCGGAGCGGCAAGTGGCTCGACACGAACATGGCGAACCGGATGGATGCCGCGCAGTTCGTGAGCAAGTTCTACTACAACCAGCATCCGCGGCTGCTCGAGTTCGTGCTCTCGAAACCGCCGGATCGCGTGATCTATAGCAAGCTGAAGCCGCTCCGCGGGAACTTCGAGGAAATCGAGACGCTTGGGAAAGAGGCCGGCATCTTGCAGGGCACCGCGCGCTTCGACGATTACGTGGACGACTCCTTCGCGCCAGAGGACGACGCGGTGCAGCCGCACGCGTACGCGGCCGCGCACTGATGAATACCTTAGCGCGCGAGCGGACGGTGGTGCGGGTCGCGTCGGCTCCGATGAGAAGAGCCGTGACGCGCGAGCAAAATTGGCTCGGATGGGCGCTGCCGCTAGGGGTTGGCGCTCTATTTCTCATCGGATGGCATGCCGCGGTCCAAGTTTCCGGCAGCGATTTGTTCCCCACGCCGCTCGAGGTCGGCCGCGGGCTCGTGGAGCTGGCGCAGCAAGGTCTCTTGTTCAAATACGTTGTCGCTTCGCTCTTCCGCGTCAGCTGGGGTTTTGCGCTCGCGGTTCTCGTCGCCGTGCCGTTTGGCTTGATCCTCGGCTGGTATGCGCGCGGCTTTCAGGCGTTCAATCCGATGATCCAGATCTTCCGGCCCATCTCGCCGATCGCGTGGATCCCGGTCGCGATCCTTTGGTTCGGCGTCACGGATGCGGCGCCGATTTTTCTCATCTTTCTCGCGAGCGTGTTTCCGATCACCGTCTCGTCGATTGCCGCGGTGCAGAACATGCAGCCTGTCTACCTGCGCGCGGCGCAGAATTTTGGGCTGAGCCGTGGCGAGCTTTTCCGGCAGGTGATCTTGCGCGCGAGCCTGCCGCAGATCATCACCGGCATTCGGATCGCGCTCGGCGTCGCGTGGCTCGTTGTGGTCGCGGCGGAGATGATCGCGGTGAATAGCGGGCTCGGGTACCTCATCATCGACGCCCGGAATGCTGGTAAGCGGTATGACCTTGTCGTCGCGGGCATGGTGATGATCGGGCTGATCGGGCTCGTGCTGGATCTGCTCGTCAGGCAGCTGGAGAAGTTCGACGAAGTGCGATGGGGCTACGCGAATCGGCGATGAGCGGCGGGCAGAAGCGTCAACGTCCCAACACTGTCATGTCGAGCGCAGCCGAGACATCTCTTGAAGATCGCTGCTTCGTTGCGGGGCGTCAGGAGAAGCGATCTTTTAGAGATTGTCTGACCCGAAAGTCCGGTCCTCCACTGCGGTCGGAATGACAAAAGAGGCGACGTTCCGAGCTCCGGTAGGACGACAATCGAGCCAGTCAGCACAATGACAGACGCGGCAATTTCCATCCGGAACTGCTCGCTCGTGTTTCCCGGCAAACGCGCGGGGGAAGAGATCCCGGTCCTAGATGACGTCAGTGCAGATGTAGCGGAAGGCGAGTTCGTTTGTCTTGTCGGTCCGAGCGGTTGCGGGAAATCGACGTTGCTGAACATCGTCGGCGGTTTTCTTGAGGCGACCTCCGGCGAAGTGCTCGTCGAAGGCGAGCCAGTTCCCGGACCCGATCCTCGCCGCATCTTCGTCTTTCAGGAAAACGGCGTGTTCCCGTGGTTGAACGTGCGGGACAACATCGGCTTCGGATTACGCGGCCGGAGCAATGAGGAGCGCGCGAGCATCGTCGCGCATTACGTCGAGATGGTGCGCCTGACCGGATTCGAAGATGCGTATCCGCGGGAGCTCTCCGGCGGCATGCGTCAGCGCGTCGAGATTGCTCGCGCCCTCGCGGCGAATCCCGACATCATCTACATGGACGAGCCGTTTGGCGCGCTCGACTTCATCACGCGGCTGAAGATGCGGGCCGACCTCGTGCGCATCTGGCAAAGCGAAAAGAAGACGATCCTCTTCGTCACGCACGACATCGAGGAAGCGGTGCAACTCGCCGATCGCGTGCTCGTGATGAGCCAGCGGCCCGCCACGATCCAGGAAATCGTCGAGATCGATCTGCCCCGCCCCCGCGACCTTGATTCGCCGCGCTATCTCGAGAAGCGCGACCACATTTTCCACATCATGGGCATGAGCCTGCGCGTCGGGGAATCGCTGAGCGCCTGACGCGCAGCGATTCACCTCGCGCAGGCACGCCCGCGTTGCGACGATACCCGCATGAAGACGTTCTCCGTTTACCTGCTCGGCCGCGATCAACCGGTGGAAGTGCAGGCGGACTGGTTCGCGCTCGTCGGCGATAAAGGCGAGCAGTCGTATCGCTTCAAGGTCAAGACCACTGAAGGGAGCGAGGTCATCGGAGAAACGCCCGCGCGCAACCTCCTCTTGATCGTCGAAAAAGCGTCGCTCGCCTGACGAGCCCGGCGCAGCGGTTTGAGCCGTTATGGGCCCGGCTTGAACATCGCTGCGTCAAGGATCGACCAGAGATGGATCAGCCAGCCGAGCAGGATGATCCAAAGCACGCCAGCGAGGACGAAGTGAATGATCGCCATGAGCAGGCGGCCTTGAATCAGTTGCCCCAGCCCTGGAATGAAGAAGCTGCAGAGCGCCGCGATAACATTTCCTGTGGAACCTTGACCTGCCATGAGACGAATGCTTCCGCGTTCAGCGCGTTCGCACAAGTCGTTTCGCACCGACGGACGCAAGGCCAACGGCGACCGGTCTATTCTTCCCCATCCAGGTAATCCGTCTCCTCACCCTTGAGGATCACCATCTCGTCGCCTTCTTTTCGGACCGCCCACTTCCCGCTGTCGGGGTAATAACACGAATCGCCAATCGGATTGTCCGCGATCACGTAGTAGCTGAAGTCTTCTGTCCCACGGTTCGAGAGTTGATGAGCCTCGCCCGGCTTGAATAGAAAAGCATCGCCGGCGATAACCTCCGTCACGCCAGTCGCATCACGAACTTCTCCGCGCCCCCCAACTACGAGGTAGAGTTCCCATTGCGCGCCCTCCGCATGGTATGGGCAAAACGACGCGCCGGGCGGAATATGCGCCAGCATCAGGTCAAACGGATGACGTTTGTCCAAATCGAGCGAGTTCTTGTCGCCGCCGAGCGCGATCGAGATTTCCTTGAAGCGCGCGTGGAACTTCCCGCGGGGTGATTGTCGCTCTCCTTCTTCGATCTCGCTGAGATTGACCTTCTTCATTCAAAGCGGTTCCGCATGATCATTACTCCACCTACTTTGTCATTCCGGGCCAAGTCGAGGAATCTCTAAAAGTCACGCGAGCGGCCTTCGGCACCAGGACAGTAAGCGATTGCTCCACTCCACTCCACTGCGCTCCGGCCGGACTGACAAAGGAGTGCATGCGCGGACGTGGCGCGTCAGAACGCGACCTTCATCCCCAGACTTTTGACGAGAAACGTCAGCTGATCCGCTACATCTTCGATCTGCTTCGACACAGGTTTACCGGCGCCGTGACCCGCGCGCGTTTCGATCCGGATCAACACCGGCGCAGGACCCGCCTGCGCGTCCTGCAGCGCAGCTGCGTATTTGAAACTGTGGCCGGGAAACACCCGGTCGTCATGGTCCGCGGTGGTCACCAACGTCGGCGGATACTTCGTGCCCGGTTTGATGTTGTGCAGCGGCGAGTATTTGAAGAGCGCGTCAAATTCCTCGCGGTTCTCAGACGATCCATAGTCTGACGTCCACGCCCAGCCGATCGTGAATTTCTGGAAGCGCAGCATGTCCATCACACCCACACCGGGCAGCGCCGCGCCCCACAGGTCCGGTCTTTGATTCAGAACAGCTCCGACGAGCAGGCCGCCGTTGCTGCGGCCACTAATCGCGAGCTTCGGCGTGGAAGTATACTTATTACTGATCAGCCATTCCCCAGCGGCGATGAAATCGTCGAACGTGTTCTGTTTCCGTAGCTTCGTTCCCGCAAGGTGCCACTCCTCGCCGTATTCGCCCCCGCCGCGGAGATTCGCGACGGCGTAGATCCCGCCCATCTGCAGCCAGGCCGCGACCGGCGGTGTGAAATTTGGCGTAAGTGAGTTATCGAAGCCGCCGTAACCGTAGAGAATTGTAGGATTGCTGCCATCCTTCTGCAGCCCTTTGCGGTAGGTAAGGAACATCGGAACACGAGTCCCGTCCTTGCTATTGTAGAAGACCTGCTCAGTAACAAAGTCCGCGGAGTTAAAATCGACCTTCGGACGGAATAACACAGTGCTCGAGTTCGTGTTGAAGTCGTAGCGGAAGACTGTTGGCGGTTCGGTATAGCTGACATAGTTGTAGAATGTCTCAGTATCGCTCCGCTTCCCGGTAAACCCAGTCGCTGTTCCGAGGCCTGGCAAAGCGATCTCGCCGGCTGGCGCGCCGGTTAATTCAAACAGTCTCACGACCGAGTGCGCATCCTTTAGGTAGTTAGCGATGAATCGATTCCCTACCACTTCGACCTGCTCCAGCTTGTCGTCTGTCTGTGGCACCAGTTCGCGCATTTCCTCTGGCTTGTTGGTGTCGATCGCGATGATCCGGCCCCGCGGCGCGTTAAGGTTCGTCCGGAACCACAATACCGTTCCGTCGTTGCCGAGGAAATCATACTCCGCGTCCTGCTTGTTGAGCAGTTCCACCACTGGCTTTTCGTCTCCGAAAAGCGTCTTGTAGAAGATGCGGTTTTTCGGATCAGTTCCCTGCGAGACGGTGATGATCAGGTGGCTCCCGTCTTCCGTGACTTCGCCGCTAAACAGCCACTCTTTCTGGTCAGGCCTCTCGTAGATCAAAACGTCGTCGGATTGCGGCGTGCCGAGGCGATGGAAGTAAAGCTTATGATAGTAGTTCGCCGCCTTTAGCTGGTCTGCCGCCGGCTGATCGTAACGGCTGTAGTAGAAACCACTCGCATCGCGGTTCCACGCGGCGTTTGAGAACTTGACCCATCTGATGTGGTCTTCGCGGTCCTTGCCACTCGCGATCTCGCGCACCTTCCACTCCTGCCAATCCGAGCCGGCCACCGCGAGGCCGTAGGCAAGTAGTCGACCGTCCTCCGAGATGTCGGTGCCGGTCAGCGCGGTCGTGCCGTCTTTCGAGAGCGTGTTTGGATCGAGCAGCGGCTTTGCGTCACCTGGCAATTCGGGGCCGGTATAAAGGACGCTCTGGTTTTGAAGCCCTGTGTTCTTTGCGAAGAAGTAGCGGCCGCCTTCACGGAACGGCACGCCATACTTCTCGTAGTTCCACAGCTTCGTTAGCCGCGCGTTGATCCGCTTCCGCTCAGGAATGCTTGCGAGATAACTGCCGGTGAGCTTGTTCTGGGCCTCGATCCAGGCGCGCGTCTCCTTCGAGTCGGCGTTCTCCAGCGGACGGTACGGATCCGCGACTTTCGTCCCGTGGTAATCGTCCGCCTGGTCGCTCTTCGGCGCCGGCGGATACGAGAACGGACTCGGCTCTTTCGCGGCGACGATGGCGGCGCAGGTGAGTGAAAGAAGAAGGCCGGGAAGCAGCAATCGTTTCATGCGAAACGAAGTACGCAGCTTCGCGTGAATCGCAATCAGCTCAGAGCGCCGCGTGTCGCCAGCGAGTAGATGATCAAGGCCGCGACGATCACGATCAGACCGCCTGCGACTACGAACTCCCAGGCGCGTTCAATCGACACGCGATTGAGCATCCTCATGCCGTGCTGTGGGTAAACCAGATAGAGCAGCCCCTTGATTGTCCAACCCCAGCCCAGCAGCGTCACGATCATCGGCAGACCGTGCCAGACGTTGTGAAATGAGACGATCAGCGCGCCGAAGTTGAAGTGGAGTAGCCCAGTGTAGAAGACGCCGACGTGGCCCTTCTCGCGCCAGTCGATGAACATCTCCACCCACGCGCGCGGCTGCAGGATGTGCGACAGGCCAATCACGAAGCAGCTCAGCGCGACGAGCCGCTCGATTGCCACTTCCATGCTGCGATTAGATCAGGCGTAATGCCTTCAAGCGAGCACGGATGGTTGCACCGTATGGTCATTTCGCGACATTGCTCGCCCTCGCATGCTGACCATTTCACAAGTCACGAAAGCCTTCGGCGGGCGCACTCTTTTTGAGGACGCATCGCTGCAGGTGAACCGTGGCGATCGCGTCGGGTTGGTCGGTCCGAATGGCGCCGGGAAATCGACGCTCTTCTCGCTTATCCTCAACGAAGCGTCCCCTGATGCGGGCAAAGTCTCGCTCGAGAAATCCGCGACCGTCGGCTTTCTGCCGCAGGAAAACGCACCTGCAGGCGACGAAACGGTGCTCGAGCTGGCGATGGCTGTTTCGCCGGAGCTGATCGAGACGCAACGCATCCTGAAAATCACGCCCGAAGATTCACCCGAGCATCACGAGGCGCTCCATGCGTTCGACGAACATGGCGGCTGGCAGCTTGAACCGAAAGCCAAACGCATTCTGCACGGTCTGGCTTTCCGCGAGAGCGATTTTGAGCGGCCGGCAAAGACACTCAGCGGGGGCTGGGTCATGCGCGCGCATCTTGCGCGTTTGCTCGTGATGGAGCCTGATCTGCTGCTCCTCGATGAACCGACAAACCACCTGGATCTCGAGTCGCTGGTCTGGTTTCAGGAATACCTGAAGAGCTACAGCGGCGCGATTCTCATGATCTCGCACGATCGCGAATTCCTGAACCAGCTCGTCGGCTCGATCGTCGAAATCTCGCACCGGCGGCTGAATCGCTACCGCGGCAACTGGGACACCTACGTCGAGCAAAAAGCCGCGCGCGAAGAGCAACATCTCGCGGCCTACAAGAACCAGCAGAAGGAGATCGCGTCGCTGCAGGCTTTTGCCGATCGCTTCCGCGCGAAAGCGAGCAAAGCGTCGCAGGCGCAGAGCAAACTGAAGCAGATCGATCGCATGGAGAAGATCGATGCGCCGCTCACGCAGGAGAAGACGGTGAGCTTCCGGTTCCCGCAGCCGCCACGCAGCGGCCATCGCGTCATCAAGCTCGAGAACGTCGACTTCGCCTACGGCGATCAGCCGGTTTACCGCGGCCTGAACTTCGAAGCGGAACGAAACCAGCGCACGGTGCTCGTCGGTCCAAACGGCTCGGGCAAGTCAACGCTCCTGAAGCTACTCGGCGGCGCGCTGGAGCCGCAGAGCGGGACGCGCGAGCTCGGCCACAATGTGAAGGTCGGCTATTTCTCGCAATATCGCGTCGAGATGTTGAAGCCAATGATGACGGTGCTCGACACCGCGCGCGACATGCCGAACCCGGTCTCGGAGCAGGTCGCGCGAACCGTCCTGGGCTCGTTCCTCTTCCGCGGAGACGATGTCTTCAAGACCACCGCCGTCCTGAGCGGCGGCGAGAAGACCCGCCTCGCGCTCGTGAAGTTGCTCCTCGATCCGCCGAACCTGCTCCTGATGGACGAGCCGACGACGCATCTCGACATCGGCAGCATCGACGCGCTCGTTGGCGCGCTCGAGCAATATGAAGGCACGCTCGTCTTCATCAGCCACGACGTGTATTTCATCCGCGCAGTCGCGAAGACAGTGCTGCACATCAGCGCCGGCCAGCTGACGCCGTACGCCGGCGATTATGATTACTATCTGGACAAGTCGCGCGCCACTTCCGCGCGCGCTGCCCTGACGAGTGATGGCCAGAAGCTGCACAACCTTCAGCCGGTCGCCGCAGCCCCGTCTCCGACCAACGGCAACGCGCCCGGCCTGCGCGAGAGCCGCCAGCAACGCCGCGCGGACGCCGAGCAACGCAAAGCCGAGGCAAAGGTGAAGCGCGATCACGAGAAGCGCGTGCGCGAACTCGAGATGCACATTATGTCGCTCGAAGGCCGGCAGCGCGAACTCACCGCCGAACTGGAGAAACCGGAGACGTACGCCGCCGGGGGGAACGCAATGGAGCTAAACCGCGAAATGCTCGCGGTGACTGACGAGCTCGAGCGGACGACGAAAGAATGGGAGGCGCTCGCGGAGCAGGCGCCCGCCTAAGCGAGAAGAAATCTCGGCGACTTTCCCGCCGCTCGCGCAGATGGCATCGCCGATGCTTTAGAAGAGAGTGCGAACTAGGAACACACTACCACGTATCTGATCTCCTCAGCTCCGCAGCGCGACCATTGATGGTCGCGTTTTTTTGTCTCTTCTGTAGGGGAAGTTGTCAGCTTCCCCAGATTCTGAGACTCGGGAAGCTGTCAGCTTCCCCTACAGCCGCGCCTGCGCGGCGTGCTCCGGCGCTGCTACTTGCCGAAGACTTTCTTCACATCACCGACCTTGTTGCGAACGGTACCTTTCACCTTATCGCCCGTGCCGCTTGCTTCCGTATCCGGATCGCGCGTCGCTCTTCCCGTTTTCTCTTTCACGACGCCTTTTACCTGCTCCGTCCGCCCTTTGATTTTATCTTTGGTGCTCGACTTCATGCTTCTGATTCGGCGATCGCACGCACCCAGGCCGTGAATCAATCGACCCGCTCAGCGCGAGAAGATTCGGCTGAAGCGTGCTCGCGACAGTGGTTGAAAGTCGTGACGCAGGTAAAGCCGCACCGCGCGTTCATGGCCGGCGACGACTTCTAGCTCGACGCCGCGCCATGCGAGCCGTTGCGCGCGTGTGATCACCTCCGCAAGCAGCGCCGACCCGACGCCGGCGCCGCGCGCCGGCGGCACCACGTAGAGCTCTTCGAGCCAACCGATCGTGCCGCCATGCTCCGCGCTCAGGTGTGCGGCGGCGTAGGCGATGCCGACTGCCGCGCTCTCAGTTTGCGCGAGGAGCATGAATCCTTCGCGCGCATCAGCTTGAACACGCGCTACCACGTCGCGCAGCAATTCGACTGGCGTGTCGATATCGTGCTCGCGCAGTTGCGCCTGCAGCAACGCCACCGCGTCGTCCACGCTCGCGCCGGTAACAGTTGAAATGCGGATCGCCACGGGAGCTACTTCTCGTTAGGCGGGGCGGCCGGCGCTTGCTGCCGCGGTGGCGGCACGAGATCGATGCCGCCTTTTGTCCACGGATTGCACCTGACGATGCGTTTCGTCATTAGCCAAAGCCCCTTCGGAAACCCGTGGGCGTAAATCGCCATCTGCCCGTAGGCGGAGCAGGTCGGGCTGAAACGGCAGACGATGAACCGGTGCGTCACCGGTTGAAAGTAGGTGCGGTAGGTCCCGATCACCGCATGATCGAAGAGACGCACCGACCATTGCTCATTAGCCGGACGGCTCCAGTCGAAAGCAGCCGCGGCAGCAACCGCTACGGCGGCGACGATCACGATCCAGAATCGATGACGTTTTACGGCCGGCTCCGGTGACGCCGCCATTTGCGACGGCTGGGCGCGGGCGGCGCTTGCTACACGCTGGGGCCGCGCAAACTCGGCGGCAGTTTGTCCTTCGGACGCAGGGGAAGGCAGGCCAGGCATCGCGTCACCTGGCTGTGCTTACAGAGTTGCTCAAGCGTGTGTCAATGCGCAATCCGACCGACCAATGATTCGTTAGTCGCACCGGCGCCGACACAAAGAACCATCGACACAATGCCGCTCAACGCACAACAGCTGCGCAACCGCTCCAGTGAGGCGGCTACGCAGCTGTTGATGAGACACCGAGAGCGCCGGCTGGCGCGTCGTTTAGAATTCGAGCGTCAGGTCGTCTTCGCAGAAGTCGAACTGCACCGCTTCGGACTCTTCTCCGTCAGCGAAGACAGCTTTGAACCACTGCTTGCAGTCCTCGCCATCGGTCGATTTATCCCACTCGAGCGTGACGGTCTGCCCCGCCTTGATCCCCTTGCCGATATCGAAAAAGCCGTACGTCTTGCCGTCTTCCGAAGCCAGCAACTTCGTGATCGTTTCCTCCGTGGTGTTGTGGACCTTGAAGGAATAGGAAGCAGCGATCGCGTGCTGCATGGAAGCGATGAACAACGCGCAGGCGATGAGCAGCGCGGCCGTTTGTTTGAGGTATTTTGTCATGTTGGACCAACGGTAGAGCAAGTTCGGAGCCGATCGAGCAGAGACTCTGCTGCTCATTACGACTCCGGTCTTCCGGCATCTGTGCGCCACGTCGGCGGGGGCGGCGTTACGCCGAAGCGCGCGGCTACTCTTCCTCTGCGGCGCCCTCTTTGTACCACGTCACTTCCATCTGCACCTCGCCGCCTTGCATGAACTCGGCGTGAGATCTGTAGCCGGTTATCTTCATCGCATCGTTCTCCTCAAACGTGAGGTGGAGCGTCTTGCCGGGGAAGCCGTTGATCTCGCCACGCGTGGTGATCTCGAGCTCGTAGCTCTCGCCGTCGGAGACGTTGGTGATGTCGCGGAAGGAGACCGGAGGATCATCGTTGAACTGCATCGTCTTCGTGGTGATGACCAGCGTCTCACCGCGGCCGTTTGACCACGTGCCGACATATAGCGGCGTTCCGTCGGCGACGGCTGACCACACCACCGCCAGGAACAGCAACGGCACGATGGCCTTCATCAAATCGCGAGCCGGCATGGCGCGGCGGTGTCGGACTGCGCGTCGAGATACGAAAACAGATGACGCGAAGTCGAATGGTTCATCCCGAAACTCTCTGGTAGTGCGTGATCTGCCCATCCGCGTCGCTCATTTCGAGCGCGTTCTCGCTCACGGCCGCCGTGAACACGATTTCTTCGGCGACACCGTCCAGCTTGATCTTCAACTTCCCGCCTTCGAGTGAATAGCGGCCGCGAATCGTTTCACCGCTCGCTGGCCGTTCGACCACGGTGCCGTCGGCGTGGAACTCAGTCGTGTCGCTGCCGTTCGGCTCCTTCCAACGGCCGACGATCGGCGCGGCCGCGTGCCCGCTCCCTGCTGGCGGCGTTTTCGCTGGCGCTGCTGGCGCGGCGGGTTTCACCGGCGGCGCAGGTGGCCGTGAAGGCGGCGGCGGAGGTGGTGGTGTGGATGAACCGAAGCCGAAGAATCTTTTCATGGCGTGAGATGGTAAATTGATCCCGGTCGCGAGGATACGCGACGCGCTGAGACACTACGCGCAGGGTCAAAGAACGCGCGAAGTTTTTGCGCGCGCGGCCGTGGCTAGGAAACCGCCGCCGGCGCTCTCGTGCGCGCTTTGCCCGCGAGGACGCGGTCGATTGCGCTGCGCAGCTGCGGCCAGTCCACCGGTTTCGTCAGATGTTCCGCAAAACCGGCGGCCGAACTCGCGGCGACATCTTCGTCCGTGCCGAAACCGCTCAGCGCGATGCCGCTCAAACGATGATGCGTGTGCAGGAACCGCATCAGATCCACGCCGGTCCCATCCGGCAACCCGACATCGCTGATCACCAGATCAAAACGTGTTCCGGCCGCGAGCTCCCGCGCATCCGCGACCGTGCCCGCATGTGCGACCTCGAAGCCGGCGTGCTCCAGAATCCGCCGCAACACGCGCGCCGTGTCGGCATGATCTTCGACCAGCAGAATCGTGGCCGGCTGCGACGCCGCTGGCTCGTCCTGGAGATACGTCACCGGCAAATCGAGCATCGAAGTCTGCATCGCCGCAAGCCGCATCGTGAAGGTGGAACCGTGGCCGGGACCGCCGCTGTGCGCGGTGAGCGACCCGCCGTGCATATCAACGACGCGTTTTGAAATGGCGAGGCCGAGGCCGAGCCCGCCGTACTGACTCGTTGTCGTGCGACCGCCTTGCTCGAACGCGTCGAAGATGCGCGGCAACAACTCCGCGCTGATGCCGATTCCGGTGTCGATGACGTCGACGATGATGTTGTGCGCCGAGTCGTTGTGCGTCCGAATCTCGAGCCGGCCACCGAGCGGGGTAAACTTGACGGCGTTCTTCACCAGATTCCAAAACACCTGCTGCAACCGCGCCGCGTCCGCCCAGCAATGATGTTCGGCCGCGTTGTAATGACGGATCGTCGCGAGTTGTTTCGCCTGGATATCCGAATTCGAAATGTTCAGCGCGTGATCGAGCGCCTTGTGAATGTCGACCGCGTCGTTGTGCAGCTCGAGCTTGCCGTGCGCGATGCGCGTGAGATCGAGCAGATCGTCGATCAACAGCGCCTCCAGTTCGACGTTGCGCTGCAAAACTTCGAGATCGTGCTGCAGCTCGTCGGGCAGATCATGCTGCCGCCGCAGCGAAGCAATCGTCATCAACACCGGCGTGAGCGGCGTGCGCAGCTCGTGGGAAAGCATCGCGAGAAACTGGTCCTTCGCGCGGTTCGCCGCCTCCGCCTCGTGCTTTGCGCGCTGCAGCACGATCTCCGCATTTTTGCGCTCCGTGATGTCCAGGATCGTCCCGATGAACCGCTCGGCGCGTCCGTTCGCATCGAGCACCACGCGACCTTTCTCCGCGACCCAACGCTCGACGCCATCCTCGATGCCGACGGTGCGGTATTCGATGTCGAAGCGCCCGGTGCTATCCGGCTGGAGAACAGCCTGCACGGTATCGCGCACAATATGACGATCGTCCGGATGCACGCCGGCGAGATAGGTTTCGTAGGTCGCGGGCGCGCCCGGCGATAAGCCGAAGAGTTCCTTGCAGCGATCGGACCACCGCAGCTCACCGGTTTGCGGATAGAAGTCGAACGTGCCGATATCCGCCGCCTCGGTCGCGAGCCGGAGGAGATCCTCGCTTTCGCGCAGCTTGAATTCGCGTTCGGCCGCCAGCGTCTCCTGCCGCTTTCGTTCGGTGACGTCGGCGCGAAAAACGACAATGCCGGCTTTCGTCGGGTAGATGCGCGTGTCCAGCCAGCGGCCCCACGGAACGTGAAATATCTCGGCCTGGACCGCGACCCGTTCTTCCATGACCTGATGCGCGAGCTGGTAGAATTCACCGCCAACCGCTTCCGGAAAAACTTCCCAGATATTGCGGCCGAGTAGGTCTTGCTTCGGGACACCGGCGAGTTCGGCGACGCGATCGTTCACATACAAGTAACGCCAGTCGTAACCGATCGATGAAAATGCGTCACTGATGCTGGTGAGCACCGTCTCACGCTGCTCGATCAGCTCGCGCACTTCGAACTGCCGCTGCCGCGCGCGCAACGCCACATTCATCGCGCTCACCAGTGTGACGCCGTGCAGCGGTCGCTCGAGCAGCGTGACGTTGCCCGCCGGGCCGAAGATATCGACCGCCTGCAGGCTCATCCGTTCGCCGCCGCCGCTGCTGGTGAGAATGATCACCGGCACATCCGACCACGCCGGCTGGCGTTTCAACGCGCCGAGTAACGCCGGCAGCTGCGATGTATCGAGCGCTTCTTCCGCGAGCAGGATCGCGCTCGTTCCGTCGCCAAACTGCGCCGCGGCATCGGCGACATCTTTGCAAACCTGCGCCGCGATCCCGGCCTGCCGGAGAACATCCGACGCGAGCGCCGCGTCTTTGCCGATCGGCGCGACAATCAGAACCGCACCCGCGGATTCCTCAGTCTCCTTTTTCATCTTGGCGGCCGTTCGTGCGCCGCGTCCTGTTTTCGGGCAATGTCGGCGTGCCGGTCAGGATGCCGCGGAAGCCTCGCAGCGGTTCGCCGACACTGATCCCGCTGGGCGCGATCGTCAGCTCGCGGATCGTCCGCTCATGATCGCCCGTCCGTTTCTTGATCACCGAAATGGCTTTGTGCACCGCCCCATCGGCCTCGAAGAAGCGGAAAGTGATGACGGTATCGGCGAGATACGTGACGTCGATCGGCGTTTGCATGGTGCCGAGCAATCCGTGCGGCGTGACCACAATCATCGTGACGACGCCTTGTTGATTCAGATACGTGAGCAACTCGTGGAGCTGGAGATTGAGAAATCGCTCCTCGCCCATCGAATGGAGATAGCCATTCAAGCTATCGAGGTAGACGACCTTCGCGCCGTCCTGCTCGACGTCGCGCTGCAAACGCGAGGCCAGCTCACCGGGCGAAAGCTCCGCCGGATCGATCTGCACCGCGGTGACGCGGCCCTCGTCGATCAGGCGCTCGAGTGGAAAATTCAGTCCCGCCGCGCGCGCGAAGAGGATGCCCAGGCTTTCATCGAACGTATAGATCGCCACCTTCTCGCCGCGACACGCCGCCGCGAGCGCAAACTTCAGCGCGAGCGTGGATTTCCCCGTGCCCGGCGGGCCCGAGAAGAGCGTGCTCGTGCCGCGGGCGAGACCGCCGCCTAACAAGTGGTCGAGTCCGGCGATTTCGCTCGAGATGTTCTCGTGCGAGAACTGGCGGTGGTGATCCGCTGCCACCAGCCGCGGGAAAACGTTGAGGCCGCCCTTCTCGATCACGAAGTCGTGATTGCCACCACGATACGTTGAGCCGCGCACTTTCCGCACATTCAGGCGTCGCCGTTCCGCGCCGTATTCCGGAGCCAACTGCTCGAGGACGAGCACGCCGTGCGCAAGGCTGAGAACATGGCCATCGGCATTTTCGCCGGAGCTGTCATCGAGCAGCAGCGTCGTGCAATTTCGGCCCGCGAAGTATTGCTTGAACGCCAGGATCTGCCGGCGATAGCGAAGTGCCGTCTGCGAAAGCAGGCGCAGCTCCGAAAGCGAGTCGAACGCCACGCGCGTCGGCTTTACCCGGTCGACCGCATCGAGCAGCATCTTCGTGGTTTCGGTTAACTCCACTTCGGAAGCGTGGAAGAGCGTGTTCTGCGCTTGCGCGGATAATTGCTCATCGATCGCCGAGAGCTCGACGATCTCGATGTCCTCCAGCGGCCACCCGTGCGAGCGCGCCACTTCTTCCACTTCCTCGCGCGTCTCCGAGAGGCTGATGTAAAGCACCTTCTCGCCCGCGCGCGCGCCGGTGAGCAGGAATTGCAACGCGAGCGTCGTCTTGCCGCAACCCGGCTGCCCCTGGATCAAATAAAGCCGCCGCGGGGGGAGGCCGCCGCCGAGGATTTCGTCGAGGCCTGGAATGCCGGTACGGACTTTCGCGTTGTCTAACGAGGCCGTTTTGCTCACTCGCGCGTGATTCTACGGAGGAGACGAAGGAACGCCAGCACGATCAATTACCAGTCATACTTCCTACTCTTAATCTTACTCCTAAGCCCTCTGCCTCGAAGGATTAAGAGTAAGATCAAGATTAGGAGTAGGAGTCGCGGTTGAACCGAGGCGGCATCGCGTAATGTCTGGGATGTTGAAGGGGCTCGAGGTCAACCTGGTCGTCCCCGATCTCTGGCAGCAACAGGCGGTCCGCGCGTTGCAGGCGGGGCAGGATGTCGTTGTCCAGGCGCCGACCGGCTCCGGTAAAACCTACATCTTTGAGCTGCTTTATCCGTCGCTGAAGGGGCAGGCGATCTTCACCGTCCCGACGCGCGCTTTGGCGAACGACAAGCTCGCCGAGTGGCGCGCCCGCGGCTGGGATGTCGGCATCGCGACCGGCGATCTGGCGTTGAATCTGAACGCGAAGGTGATCGTCGCCACGCTCGAGACGCAGCGCGCACGCTTTCTGCGCGGCGACGGACCGAAGCTGCTCGTGGTCGATGAATATCAGATGATCGGCGATCCGGTGCGCGGCGTGCATTACGAGCTCGCGCTCGCCCTCGCACCGCGCGAAACACAACTGCTGCTGCTGAGCGGCAGTGTTGGCAATCCGCAGGATATCGTGACGTGGCTGCAACGCATCGGCCGCGATGCGATTCTCATCTCGCACCAGGAACGTCCGGTGCCACTTGAGGAAGTGGATCTGCGCAATCTCTCCGACTCCGCGTTCGTGCAATCGAAGGGATTTTGGCCGCGGATGATCGGACGTGCGTTACGGGCGGATCTGGCGCCGGTGCTGGTCTTCGCGCCGCGGCGAAACGCGAGCGAAGAGATGGCGCAGTCGATTGCGTCCGCGATGGCGATTCGCGATCCGCTGGCGCTTTCCCCCGCGCAGGAAGCGCTCGCGGGAAAGAAACTCGCGAAGCTGTTGCGCAGCCGTGTCGCCTATCATCACAGCGGGCTCAGTTATGGAGTGCGCGCTGGATTGATCGAGCCACTGGCGAAAGCGGGTCAGCTCAATGTAGTCGTCGCGACGATGGGTCTCGCGGCCGGCATCAACTTCTCGATGCGTTCGGTTCTCATCACCGGCACGAGTTACATGGCCGGAAACTTTGAGCGGCACGTGCAACCAGATGAGCTGCTGCAAATGTTCGGGCGCGCCGGGCGCCGCGGTCTCGATGACACCGGTCATGTTCTCATCGTGCCGGATATTCCGCGGCTGGGCGACGCCCGGCCGCGCCAGCTGAAGCGCGCGACGCAGGTCGACTGGCCGAGTCTCGTGAGCGTGATGCGCGGCGCGGCGAATCGCGGCGAGCAACCTTTCGCCGCGGCGGTGACCTTAAGCCATTCGCTCTTCAGCACGCAAAAGGTGCCGCTCGGAGCCGAGCATTCACTCGCGACCGGTCCGCGGCCCTGCGGCCTCTGGGTCGATGCCGAGCGGGCGCGTTTCGTCCGGCGATCGATCACCGAAATCTTCAATTCCGCCGGTGAATGGGAGCCGAAAGGCGAAGCGCGCGAAGTCTCGTTAGGCGATCTCCTGGTGCAGGAAAACGACCGCTGGGTTCCGGCGCTGAGCGTGCCGCGGATGCTCGACGGCCTTGGCTTCGGCAACCTCTGCAAGCTGCGCGACAAGCGTATCTACGGCCGCGAAATTCCGCTCGCGACACTTCAGGCAGATGGTTCCCTCACGCCGGTGAAATGGCTCCGGAAGCGGCTCACGCAAAAGCCCGCCGATTTTGACCGCGACGTGCTGCCGCGAATTCCCGAGTTCGTCGAAGGCACCGTCGTCGCAGAGGTGGTGACACGCAACGGCACCATCTCCGCCCGCCTCGACTTCTCGACCGCACGAGTGAGCGCGATGATCGACTCGCACGGGCGCGCGTTACAAAATCCGCCGGAGCGAGAAGCAGTTCCGCTCGTCTGCCGCGGCTGCGATCAACTCGAGCACGACTCGACGGTGCAGATCACCTCTTCGCCGGCGTACGCGTGGCGGCGGCTTGGTCTTGTCGCGGAGGATGGAACGCCCACGCGGCGCGGTGTTGTCTTCTCATTCTTTCAGGCTGGCGAAGGTCTCGCCGTCGCCGCCGCCCTGGAGGATGAACGCTACGCGATCGACGAGTTGGTGTTTGATCTGGCGAACATCCGCGGAGGGCCGCGCTTTGCCGGCGAAGATGCGGTCATGGGTGGTCGGCTCGGGATTCTTTGCCAGCGCATTTACGATCGCGCCGATTTCCCCGGCTATCTCGAGATGGGGACGCCGGTGCATTACGGCTCCGGCGCATCGGAAGTGATCCGTGAAGTCGTGACGACTCCCGGATCGCGTTACAAGCTCACGACGGACGCGCTACGCTCCGGCGACATCGAGCGCGCCTTGATGGAATGGCGCAGTTTGCTCCGCCATATCGTACACGCGCCGGATCTCGAATGGGATCGGTGGCGGCAACTCAAAGACGCCGCGAAGCATTTCATCGAGAACACGAGCTCGCCTGCGCTGCTCGACTTTCCTCCACTGCTCGCGGTGCAACAGCAGCGCAGGGCCGCGCTTTGAAACGATCTGAGGCGATGTCGAACAACCCAGCCGCCACCCCTGCATCGCTCGGCTATCGAATGCCGGCCGAATGGGAGCCACACGCCGCCACGTGGCTTTCGTGGCCGCGGCGCGAAGGGATCAGCTTCCCGGATGCGTATGATCGCGTGCTGCCGACATTCCGTGCAATGGTAGCTGCGCTCGCGCAGTCGGAGCCCGTCTGCATCAACGTCAGCAATGGCGCGCATGAAGCGGAAGCGCGTGCGGTGTTGAAGGATCTGCGGCAGGAACGGCTGACATTTTACACAATCCCGACGAACGAGCCGTGGTGTCGCGATCACGGGCCGATCTTCCTCACCCGTGCGAAAGATCCGCGGCTTGCAGTCGTTGATTGGGGACATAACGCCTGGGGCGGCAAGTATCCGCCATTCGATCTCGACGACGTCGTGCCGACGCGCGTCGCGGATACGCTTGGTGTGCCGGTCTGGCAGGGCGGAATGATCCTGGAAGGCGGGTCAATCGACGTGAACGGCACCGGCGCGTTGCTGACAACAGAGTCGTGCCTGCTGAATCCGAATCGCAACCCCGGCATGACCCGCGAGCAGATCGAAGCGCGGATGCGCGACTTCCTTGGGGTGCGCGACATCTTGTGGCTCTCCCGCGGAACCGAAGGCGACGACACCGATGGTCACATTGATAACCTCGCCCGCTTCGTCAGCGAACGAACCGTGCTCGCGATCGTCGAGCAGGACAAAACTAGCGCGAACTATCAGCCGCTGCAGGAGAATCTCGGGCGTCTCCGCGAGGTTCGGATCGGAGGCGAGCCGCTCGAGATCGTGCTGTTGCCGACACCTGCGAAAATGGAACGCGATGACTTCGTCGTGCCGGCAAGCTACGCGAACTTCTACATCGCAAACGAAGTGGTGCTGATCCCGATCTACCGAGATCGCAGCGACGCCGCGGCGATCGAGACCATCCAGAACGCGTTCCCGACCCGTCGCGTCGCACCGATCGATTGCACCGAGCTCATCTGGGGCCTCGGTGCATTCCACTGCCTCACGCAGCAACAGCCGGCTGTGCCGTAGGCGGTGTTGACGAATTCAGGCTGATCGGAACGCGTCGTCTAGAGACGACACGTGCGCGCGCGTGCGCGAAGAACGAGCAGCGTCGCAGGGAATTCCGGGGAGCGCAGGCTTTTAGCCTGCTGGTCGCGGCATGCTGCCGCGACGAACTTCCAGTTCCCGCGTTGCCGCTCCCTCGGCACGGTGTTCGCCAAGCCTGTTTCGGCAGAATGCCGAACCAGCACGCCAGAGGCGTGCGCTCCCCAGGGCGTCCGCTGCGATCGCGCGTCGGTCGCTGCGCTCGTGGCTGCTCGCTGGCGTCGACTGAGGCGCGAGGCAGTTTCCGCCCCCGACCTAACCCGCCCTTCGCGCGGCCTTGTAGCCGCTCTGCAGGATTGCTTCGTGGAGGTCCGGTGCGTGCACTCGACGGACGTCGAACGTGATCGTGACGTACCCGGCGTCGGGATCGCCTTTGACGTCTTTCACGCCGTTCATCTGCATCAGCGGCTCGCGCAATTTGCGCACGCACTCGTCGCAATCGTTCCCCGCGGTCGCGATCTGGATTCGCTTGATGATTTCGTGATCGGCGGTGTCGTGGAGATTGTGCGGATCGGCTGGGTCCATTCCCTAGGTTACCGTCGCAACCGGCGCGGTGGTCGCTTTGCGCAGAACAGGCTCGAGGACGCGCCAGACCGTCTCCGCGAGAACGCGCTGACCGGCGGCGTTCGGGTGAATCCGGTCGCTGAGGTTCAGGCTTGGGTCGCCGCCCACACCTGCGAGCAGATATGGAATTAGCGCAGCGTTGTTCTTTTCCGCGAGATCGACATACATCTGCCCAAACGCCCGCACGTAATCGTCGGCGCCGTAAAGCGGCAGCTGCATGCCGGCGACGACGATCTGCACGTTCGGGTTCTTCGCGCGGGTGCGATCGATGATCGCCTGGAGATTGCTGCGCATCTCGCTCAACGGCACGCCTCGGAACGCGTCGTTGATGCCGAGCTCCAGGACGAGCACGTCGATTCTCCGATCCAGATAGCGAGGTAGACGACGCAGCCCACCAGCCGTCGTATCGCCGCTGAGCCCAGCATTAATCACATCGTAACGCAGCCCGGCGGCGCGGATCTTTTGCTCGATCAACGCTGGAAACGCCTGGCTGCGACTCAGGCCGTAGCCGTCGGTCAGGCTGTCGCCCAGCATCAGGATCGTCCGCATGCCCGATGCATCGCGCCGCGCGGCGTCGCTGGATTGCACTGGCCCAAGCGTCAGGCCAGCAGCAAGCGCGAGGCAGTTAAGGAAAGCAGAAATACGCGTCATCCGGAGAAACGTTTTCGACGCGCGACCGGATGTCGGCATTCAACCGCAAACACGCGCGGCACATTCACGATTGCCTCGTCTCGCGCCGCCATTTAGTTGTAGCCCTCCAGCCGGGCGGCCGGCGGAGGCACAACGCAACACTCAACTGGAGACTCCTCACTTATGGCAAACTACGGAATCAACGGCTTTGGCCGCATCGGGCGCAACGTGTTGCGCGCCATGTCGCAGCAAGACGTGGAACGCGTCAAAGGCATCAACGATTTGACCGATACCGCCACGCTCGCGCATTTGCTGAAGTGGGACTCCGTCCACGGGAAGTTCGATGGCGAGATCGGCCACGACGAGCAGAACATCATCGTGAGCGGCCATAAGATCCGCATCATGAAGGAGCGCGATCCGGGGGCGTTGCCGTGGCGTGATCTCGGCGTCGACGTCGTCATGGAGTCCACGGGCTTCTTCACCGAGCGCGACAAGGCGAACCTGCACATCGAAAAAGGTGGCGCCAAGCGGGTGCTGATCAGCGCGCCGGCGAAGAACCCTGACGCGACGATCTGCCTCGGGATCAATGACGACATCTACGATCCGGCGAAGCATACGATCGTCTCGAACGCGAGCTGCACCACGAATTGCCTCGCGCCGCTGGCGAAGGTGTTAAACGACCGATTCGGCATCGAGTGGGGCTTCATGAGCACGATTCACTCGTACACAAACGACCAGCGCATTCTCGATCTGCCGCACGAAGACCTGCGGCGTGCGCGCGCTGCGGCGGTGAACATTGTGCCATCGAGCACCGGCGCCGCGAAGGCAATCGGCGAGGTCGTTCCCGAACTGAAGGGCAAGCTAAACGGCGGCGCTTTTCGCGTTCCGACGCCGGATGGTTCGGTCACTGATTTCGCGGCGTTGCTGCGCGACAAAGCGAGCACTGAGGAAGTGAACCAGGCTTTCAAGGATGCCGCCGCGGATTCGCGTTATCAAGGCGTGCTGGAGTACTCCGACGAGCCACTCGTCTTACAGGACATCGTGGGCAATCCGCACTCGTGCATCTTCGACAGCAAGCTCACGCTCGCGCTCGGCGACAAGTTCGTGAAGGTCGTCGGCTGGTACGACAACGAGTGGGGCTACAGCAACCGCTGCGTGCAGATGCTCGAGATGCTCGGGAAGTAATCGCGTCTATGCGAAAGCTTTCGCTGCGCGATACGCAGGTCCGCGGGAAACGCGTGCTCGTGCGCGTGGACTTCAACGTGCCAACGGAGGAGCGGGACGGGAAGATCGTCATCACCGATGACACGCGCATCCGCGAGTCGCTCCCGACGATCAACTATCTCCGCGAGCAGGGCGCGAAGACGATCCTGATGGCGCACTTCGGGCGGCCGAAAGGGAAACCGGTCGACAAGTATTCACTTCGTCCGGTGGCCGATCATTTACACACGCTGATCAATCATCCGGTCGCGTTTAGCCGCCAGACAGTCGGACCCGAGGCCGAGCAGATCATCGCCGACATGAAACACGGCGATCTGACGTTGCTCGAGAACGTGCGCTTTCATGCCGAAGAGGAAGCGAATGATGCGTCGTTCGCGGAGTCGCTCGCCAAACTGGGTGACATCTACGTCAACGACGCGTTCGGCGCGGCGCACCGGGCGCACGCGAGCACGGCCGGCATCACGCGGTTCGTCGGCCAATCGGCGATGGGTTTCCTGATGGAGAAGGAGCTGAAGTATCTCGGCCGCGAGCTCGAGGAACCGCAGAAGCCATTCGTCGTGATCATGGGTGGCTCGAAGGTGTCGGATAAGATCGGCGTGATCAAAGCGCTGATGCGACGCGCGAACACGATCCTGATCGGCGGCGCGATGGCGAACACGTTCTGGAAAGCGATGGGCACGCCGGTCGGCGCGAGCAAGGTCGAAGAGGACAAGCTCGATCTCGCGCGTGAGCTGCTCGACCACGCGAAGAAGGCCGGCGTGAAGTTCCTGCTCCCGGTAGATGCAGTCGAGGCGGATGAGTTCAAAGCCGGCGCGCGGAAGCGGAACACCGGCAAAGTCGATCAGGGCCACGGCATCTCGGATGGCTGGCAGGCGCTGGATATCGGGCACGCGACGATTGCGCTCTACGAAACGGAGATCGCGAAAGCGAAGACGATCCTCTGGAATGGGCCGCTCGGCGTCTTCGAGATTCCTGACTTCGCAGAGGGCACAATCGCGATCGCTGAAGCAGTCGCGAAATCGCATGCGATAAGCATTATCGGTGGAGGCGACTCTGTTACCGCGGTGAAACAGGCCGGCCTCGCCGACAAGATGACGTTTATCTCGACTGGCGGTGGTGCTTCGCTCGAATTGATCGAAGGGAAAGAACTTCCGGGAGTCGCAGCGTTAACCGACAAATAGAATGCCGAACCGAAAGAAGATCGTCGCCGCGAACTGGAAGATGAACATGACGCAGGCGGAGGCCGCCAGCTTCGTGGAGACGCTCGTGCGGGAGCTCGGCGGTGCGAATGAAGTCGAAGTCGTGATTGTCCCGCCGTTCACCGCGATCGCGAAGGTGAGTGAGGCGCTCGGCGGCTCGGAGAACATCAAAGTCGGCGCGCAGAACATGTATTGGGAAAAAGGCGGCGCATTCACCGGCGAGATCAGCGCGGCGATGTTGCGCGACCTATTCGTCCGCTACGTGGTGCTCGGTCACAGCGAACGCCGGGCGCTCCTCGGCGAAACGGACGAGATCGTGAACCGCAAAGTGCGCGCGGCGCTTGAGGCGTCCCTGCGGCCGATCGTCTGCATCGGGGAGACGCTCGAGCAACGTGAAGCGGGCGCTGTTGAGAAGGTGCTCGGGTCGCAACTCCGCGGCAGCCTCGCTGGTTTCGGCGCCAAGGAGTTGAACGAAACGGTGGTCGCTTACGAGCCCGTCTGGGCGATCGGCACCGGCAAAACCGCGAGTGCCGAGCAAGCGCAGGAAGCGCACGCGTTTGTTCGCCGCACACTGGCGGAGATTTCCGACGAAGCGACCGCGAACAAGATCCGGATCCAATATGGCGGCAGCGTGAAGCCGGATAACGCGCGCACCTTGATGTCGCAGCCCGACATCGACGGCGCGCTCGTCGGCGGCGCCAGTCTCGATCCGCGCAGCTTCGCGCAAATCGTCAAAGGCGCGCAGTCCCAAGAGTAGACAGGCGCCGGGGCGTGCGGCGCTGTAGGGGGAAGCTACAGTACCCGCGCCTGTCGCAGCCTGCAGTCTAACGAGCCCGAGCGCTGATCAGAACGGCGCCGGGTTCTCGCAGTCGACGATCTCGATCAAGCGCGAGCTCGGCGCGTCGGCATCCGCGATGCCGCCGAAGAAGAGCTGCGCCCAATCATTGTTGTCGGCGAGAATCGTCAACGTCCCGCCGCAAGCAGAAGCCTGGTTCGTATCCGAAGCGTTGAGATCAAAAACGACGTTCGACTGGATCGTGCCGCTGTTGTTGAAGTCGATCGCCGGCGCGCCGCAGACACCCTGGTTCTCGTCGAGCGCGTTTTCATTTAACGTGAGGCGGACGCCACGCGAATAGTCGAGCAGTCCGCTGCCGGGAATCGTGCAGTTCGTATTCACGCCCGGGAATTGGTAACGATAGTTCATGACCGAATTGTAGTTCGGCTTGTAATTGCAATCGTTGTTGCCGCCGTGGCGCAGGCTGAGGTTGTGCCCGAGCTCGTGCATGATGGTGTTGGAGACGTTGTTGACCGAGCCGGCGCAGTAGAGCGAGACGATGAGGTCGTCGCCGTTGATCTCCGCCTGGCCTGATGAAGTGCTGGTGCTGTTGTACCGGTGCGGCAGCAGGCAGTAATGAAAGTAGCCGTGGCGGTTGGAGGCGAAGTTCGCGGCTTTGTGGTTGAGGAACGTCGCGTTGTTCACGCCGCCGGCGATGTTTGCCGCGGTGTTTTGGTTCGAAACAAGGTTGCCGCCAGTGAAGATACCGCCGTCGCCACGATCCTGAATCACGGTGATCCCGAACGTGCCGTCCGGGTTTACGCCAGGGGAATTCGTGAACGCCGCCGCGAACCGATCCATCGCGCCCTGCGATGGCCGATGCGAATGCGCGGCGCAGTCTAACGAGTCGTCGAACCAATCGTATTCAATGAGAATATTTCGCCGGAGCGGGTTACAACCCATCTGCGGCAGGTTCAAATTGGCGAGCGTGCCGAGCGTCTCGTCGCCGTCCTTGATGCCATCCGCATCAGTGTCAGCTTTGTTGAAATCAGTGCCGGGATTCGCGGCTCCATTGAAGACGTGGCTACCGTTTTCGATCGCATCAGCGAGGCCGTCAGCGTCGCTATCGACGAGCAGAGCCGTCACGCGCACACGAGCGAAAAACGACCGCGGATCGGTGATCGGAGCCGACACGCGATACGTCGCGATCTCAATCGGATTCGCCAGCTCGACCGGCGTCGTCGCCGAAACGAACTCTGCGGGTGCGACTGTGAACGTGCGGAGATTGTCGCTCGTCTCGATTTCGATGAGGCGGTTCGGATCGCTCAGAGCTTTTCGTCGAGGAAAGCTGATGAGCGCATACGTCTCGCCCGCAACGGCCGTGAAGGTCAGCTGCGGTGTGGGCGGCGCTGAGGCGGCGATGGGCGATGTGCCGACGAAATACTCCATCTGATTCCGGACGCCGTCTTTATCCGGATCCGCGTTACGCCCCCACTGCGTTGCCTCCTGCGTCGGATCGCTGAGCACGGCCGACGAAAAGAACGCGGTCAGCCAAAGATTGTAGGTCGTGCGAAGAACAGGTGCGTCAGGCGGAGGCGCTTCGGCGGCCTCTGCATTGTCCTGACTCGCGCCTTGCTGGAAGTCGAGCGGCACCGGGACGCCAACACGCTGCGCGTGCGCGACGGAAGCCGCGGCTACGAGTGAAGCTAGAAAACTAAAGGTTGGCAAACGCACCAATGGAGTATGCCTCAGCGGGGTTGGCGAAAGCGACCTATTTGCTCTCGCCGAGCAGCGGAGTGGAACCGGCGCGCTATCTTTTTATCTCGAGATAGGTGCGCGCCGTCACTTTCCCTGTTCCCGGTTCGAGCTGTTCGATCCGCATCTGCTTCAAGAACCAGCGTCCTTCGATTTTCTGCGCCGAGACGACTTCGAACCGTTTCGCGAGCTTGAGGTTCCAATCATACCCTTCCATCCGCATCAACGCGCCGCCCTGCTGGTCGATCCACAGCATCACGTTTGAGTATTGCGATTGCCGCGATGGCGCCGCGAGTTGCACCTTCCAGCAACGGCGTGTGCGGATCGTGTCCTCGCCGAGCACGCGCGCATTTCGCCAATAGAGAAACTTCAGCGCGAGATCTTCGTAAGTGACCATCGTGCCGCGCACCTTCTGGTCGAACTCCGGACCGGAGATGCGATCGACGCCTTCGCGTGTGATTTCTTCGAGCCGTGAATCCGTCTCGCCGAGCCGCAATTGCAGCGCCTCATCAGGATTCGTGAAGCTGTAGCGAATGACCGGACCGGTCTGCGTAAGGCGGAACGGCACGACCAGTTGGTTCTCGCGCAGTTGACCTTCAAGGTCGACCTGCTGCTGCGCCTGCTGCATTCGGACCGTGGCGAGAATTTCCTTCGCTGAGGGGGTCGGCGCCGGCGCGGCGTGTGTCGTAGCGAGCGCGAGTGTGAAGGAGAGAACGATTGCGTGAACCACCGGCCCGGGGGCGGGCCGGCTCCAGCGCGTTGGAGGCGGGCCGGCCGCGGCCCGCGCGCGCGCGCCTTGTTTCACCGACGATTGCTTCTTATCGTCGCTCACCGCGCGCGGACCATGGATCAGGCTGTTTTTCATCTTATTAACGAGCGATGGACGAGCCCGGCACTCGACTTGTTCATGGCCGCGGTGAGCGACGTCGAGATCTGGAAACCGCTCCTCGTCGTGATCGGCCTGTATGCGCTAATCTTCGGTGGATTCAAGGGCCGCGCCTTCGTTTTGTGTGTTGGTCTGATCCTGCTGGTCTCCGGCACAATCGTTGTGCGCACGCTGAAATCATCCGTCGCGCGGATGCGGCCGAAGCAGGTGCAAGTGGTGCGAATGGTGCAGCTGCAGCGGGTGTCGCCGAAGTTTCTCACGCTCTTCCAGCAGCCGACGATCCGTTATTCGAACGAGAAAGATCGGAAGAGCTCTGGGCCATCGTTCCCTTCCGGGCATGTGACCGATAACGTCATCATCGCGACCTGTTGCACGTTGTTCTTCGGACGCTGGGGCGCACTTTACTGGATCTTCGCCGCGGCGGTCGGCTACTCGCGCATTTATCTTGGCGCGCATTGGCCCAGTGACGTCATCGCCACCGTGTTCTTTGCGATCGCAGAAGCGCTTCTGTTCCTCGCTGTCCTGGAATGGCTCTGGCGCAGGCTGGCGAAGCGCTGGACGCCGCAGCTGTTCGCGCGTCATCCCAGCCTGATCGGACTTCCCGCCACTTGAGCACCACCCGCGCAGTCTGGATTTTGCTCGCGGCGCTCACGCTCATTCGCCTGACGCTGATCGGCACCACCGATCTGTCGTTTGATGAAGCGCATTACTGGATGTGGTCGGACCGTCTCGCGCCGGCGTATTTCAGCAAGGGCCCCGGCGTGGCGTTCGCTATCTGGTCGAGCACCGCGATTTTCGGCGACAACGAATTCGGCGTGCGGTTTTGGAGTCCAATCCTCGGCGCCGGCACAAGCCTGCTGCTCTACTACTTCGCACGTCGTCTTTTCAGCGAAGCTACCGGCTTCTGGACGGTGATCGCGCTGAACGTCACGCCCATCTTCAACATCGGGTCGTTCGTGATGACGATCGATCCGCTCTCCATCTTCTTCTGGACCGCAGCGATGTACACCTTCTGGATTGCGCTCGAACGAAGTCTGCAATTCTCGTGGCATTGGCCAGCAACCGGCGCGCTGATCGGCATTGGCTTCCTCTGCAAGTACACCAACGCTCTCGAGCTCGTCTCCGTATTCCTGGTGCTCGCGATGGTGCCACGCTTCCGCAGCGAGTTCGCGCGACCCGGATTTTACTCCCTGCTCGCGAGCTTCGTTCCATTCACGATGCCGCCGATCATCTGGAATCAACAACACGCCTGGGCCACGATCGGCCACCTGCGCTCGCGCGGCAGTCTCGATGAAGCACCGGGCTTCAACCCGCTGGAGCTGCTCTCGTTTCTCGGTGTGCACTTTGGCGTCTACTCGCCGCTCTTGTTTCTTGCGCTCGCGTGGGCGGTGATCCGCGGATGGAAGCGCGCGCGCCAGCAGTTCAAAGGAAGCTTTCTGCTTTGGTTCGGCGTGCCGGTGTTCGCGTTTTATTTCATCCTCTCGATCAACGAAGCGGCGGCGCCGAACTGGGACGCTCTCGCATTTCTCAGCCTCGGCGTTTTCGCGGCGTCGTACTGGCGCGAGCGCATGGAATCGCGGCCAAAACTGAACCGCTGGGCCGCGGCAGCTCTAGCGATCGGCCTGCTCATGAGCGTGGTCGCGCTGAACACCGACGTTCTGCGGAGTGTCGGCTATGAGTTTCCGCGGCGCGATCCCGCGGATCGATTGCGCGCTTGGAATTCGGCGACACAAGCTCTCGAGCAAGTGCGCGGCCAAGTAGAGACGCAGCTTGGCGAGCGCGTATTCCTAATCGCGGATGAACGCGACCGTGCCTCCGAGTTATCGTTTTACCTGCGCGACAAGCGCGTGGAAGGCCCGCGCCATCCGCCGGTCTACATTGTCGAGTCGCAGGCGATCCAGAATCAGTTCTCCTTCTGGCCGCGTTACGATGAATTTGTCGATGCGCCGCGGCGGCCGCCGGAGTCGGAGGGCGATATTTACACCGAAGAGGCCGGCGTGAACCTGTTCGAAGGACGGTCGGCACTTTACATCCAGGCGAATGCAAAGCCCGACATCCCGCGCAACATCAGAGCGGCGTTCGCGTCAGCCGATCTCTTCGCCACAATCGAAGTCCGACGATTCGGAAAGCTGGTGCGCACGCTGCGCGTCTACCTCTGCAGAAGCTATCGGACGTTGCCGCTATGAACGAGCCCACTGGCAGCCGCGCGGTGTCGGTCATCATTCCCCTCTTCAACGAAGAAGAGAACGTGCCGCTTTTGCAAGCTGAGCTCACGGCCGCACTCGCAGGGATCGATTACGAAATCATCTTCGTGGATGACGGTTCTACTGACGGAACGGTCGCGCGCGTTGTCGAAAGCGAGCGCGTGCGTCTTCTGCGGTTTGCGAAGAACGCCGGCCAGAGCGCGGCAATGTACGCCGGCTTGCATGCCGCGACCGGCGCAACCGCAGTGTTGATCGACGGCGATCTGCAGAACGATCCCGCCGATATCCCGAAGCTGCTCGCAGAGATCGAACGCGGTGCAGATCTCGTCTGTGGTTATCGCGCAGTGCGCAAGGATACGACGCTGAAGCGCCTGACGAGTCGGATTGCGAATTTCGTCCGCAGCCGGTTTACGAAAGACGGCGTGCGGGACACGGGTTGCACGCTCAAGGCGATGCGCCGCGAATGCGTGCACGCGCTCGTTCCCTTCAAGGGAATGCATCGCTTCATTCCCGCGCTCGTGAAAGGCGCCGGGTACAAGCTCGTCGAAGTGCCGGTGAACCATCGCGCGCGGAAGTTCGGCCTCAGCAAATACGGCCTCGGCAATCGCGCCGTCCGCGCAACGCTCGATATGTTTGGCGTGCGCTGGTTGCTTTCGCGCCAGCTAAGCTATCACGTCCGCGATTCCGCAGCCGGCGACAAGCAGCCGCGTCAGTAGCGCTCCGCTTTGATGCCGCGCTTCGCGAGCTGCGCCTGCACGCTATCGGGCCCGCCGAGATGTCCCGCGCCGACAGCAATGAATTGCACGCCCGAGCGCTTCAATAGCGCGGCGATTTGTCGGCTCCAGCGGAGATTGCGTTCCGTAAACATCCGGCGATAGAGCGCCGGCGCTTCACGCTTCATCTCGGCGGTAAGTTCCTCCATGACCGCGTCGACATGGCCCTCGCTCCACGCTTTCGTCAGCCGTTCCAGTAAGGCGAGACCCTCTTCGACATCTTCCAGCGTCTCCATCAGATACGCGATCTGGTCTTTCTCCGGAGTGCCATCCATCATCTGCAGCTGCTGTTCCATCGTCTCGAGGCCGACGATCTTATCGCCCTCAAGTCGCGCCTGCAGTCGTAACGACATCTCGACGCCGGCATTCACGCTATATCCGGCCTTCGCGAGTGGAAGCATCGCGAAGGTGAGCGCCGCGTACCAGGGCTTCATCGGCTCGAGCAGTTCCAGCGGAAATGTGTATTGCTCCGCCGCCTGCCGAAGACGTTCCATCTGTTCGGGCTTGAGCCGGGTCGAGAGTTGCTTCTTGGGGTCGACTCCGTATTTGGCGAGCAGGCTGATCGTGTCCCCCTCCAGATCGGCAATTTCCATCCACAACTCGGTACTCTCGCCGAGCGCCTGCTTGATCTTCGGGACATTCCAGAGGGTGTCGGGCCGAAGGATGTGAATCGTCCCGAGCAGGTAGATCGTCGAATCTTTGTCTTTGATGATCCACATCGCCGGCTCGCCGCGCGCGGGCAGGGCGAAGACGAGGATCGCGAACAGCGCGACCGCGCGGCGCCGTGTGAAATGTAACCAGAGCGACATGTGCAAAGCCTTCGGGCTACAGCAAGACCGGCTCCGCTGCCGCGATCGGATCCGTCCATTTGCCGTGTTCGCGAATCAGATCCTGCAGCCGATCGACGGCTTCGGCTTCGGGGATGTTGAACTTCACGGCCGTCTTGCCGACGTAGAGATTGATCTTGCCCGGCGCGCCTCCGACGTAGCCGAAATCCGCATCGGCCATTTCGCCGGGGCCGTTCACGATGCAGCCCATCACGGCGATGGTCACACCTTTCAAGTGCGAGGTGGCTTCCTTGATGCGCGCTGTCGTGCTTTGCAGGTTGAACAACGTCCGCCCGCACGATGGACATGCTACGTAATCCGTTTTGAAAATGCGTGAGCGCGCCGCTTGCAGGATGTTATAGCTGAGCCGCAGCGCCTGGCCGGGCGCTTCTTCGCCTTGCACGAGGATCGCGTCGCCGATGCCGTCGCAGAGGAGCGCGCCGATGTTCGTCGAGGCGACGAGAAGCGTCTCGAGGAAATCCGCGTCGGGAGTCGCCGGCGAGAGCGTGTCTTTCAGCAAAATCGGGTGTCGGGCGGCGAGCTTACCGGCCAGCAGACGGAACGCGGCGAGGACCGGTAAATCGATGCCGTCGCGCACCGTCGCGACCTGCGGATAGTCCGATGCGTTCAGAGCTGCGATCGCCGCGTCGTCCTGTGGGTCGAGTTCCACCACCCCCGCGGCTTCGTAGACGATCTCGGGCTTGTAATCGCCCATCCGATCAACCTTGTGCGCGATCTTCTCGAAGGCTGATTGGGGGACGAACACGCGGACAAGCTCATCGCCACCAATGGCGATATCGCCGCGAATGCCCGGCAGATGAATCGTCTGCGATCCGCGACGTTGATAGGAGAAGGGATCGTAGGAGATCTCACCGGACGTGACGGCCGGCGCGGCCGAAATCCCTGCGCGCTGGTTGTATGGCCGCGCCAAAGCTTGAGCGACGGGAATCTCGTGGACGCTGTCTTCCGTTAACGAGACGCGCACTGTGTCGCCGATGCCGTCGGCCAGGAGCGAGCCGATGCCAATCGCGCTCTTGATCCGCGCATCTTCGCCTTCGCCAGCTTCGGTAACGCCCAGGTGGATTGGGTAATTCCAATCCGGCCCCTCCTGCTGTAACCGCGCCACGAGCAAGCGGTAGGCGTTGATCATCACTTTCGGGTTGCTCGATTTCATCGAAAAGACGAACGCGTGGTAGTCGAGATCGCGTGCGATCCGGGCAAACTCCAGCGCGCTTTCGACCATGCCCAGCGGCGTGTCGCCGTAGCGGTTGAGGATGCGGTCGGAAAGCGAGCCATGATTCGTGCCGATGCGCATCGCGATGCCGCGCTCTTTGCAGAGCAAGACGAGCGGGGTGAACCGCTGCCGGATGCGCTCGATCTCAGCGGCGTATTGCTCGTCGCTGTACTCGATGATCTTGAACTTTTTCGAGTCAGCGTAATTACCGGGATTGATGCGGACCTTATCGACCCACTTCGCCGCTTCCATCGCCGCTTCCGGCTTGAAATGGATGTCAGCGACGATCGGCACATTGCAGCCGCGCTCGCGCAAGCCGCGGACGATGTGCTGCAGATTCGCTGCGTCTTTGACCGTCGGCGCCGTAATGCGGACGATCTCGCAACCGACCTCCGCCAGCTCCACCGTCTGCTCGATGGAAGCTTCCGTATCCATCGTGTCGCACGTGATCATCGACTGGACGCGAATCGGGTTCGCGCCGCCGACGCCGACGCCGCCGACCATCACCTCGCGAGTCACGCGGCGGCGATAAGTGAATGGATCAGGGCAGTAGCTCACCGCTTGCGCTTGCGAGGTCGTGAGCCATTCGCCATCTCGTTTAAGGCGACGATCATTTTGATGTCGATACGCGTCGTCCGATCGTCTGCATCCTGCACGTGAACGGTCCGGCGGTCCCGCGTGAACGACATGAACTCAGGATGGTCGACGAGAACTTTTGCGCCGTTCGTCAAAACGAGCTCGAAAGGCTCAAAAGGTGCAGCGGAGTAGAGTTCGTGAACGTCCTTGTAGGTCACGCGGCCAACAGTACGCGCGCCGTCAGAGGTGGACAAGCCGGCCTTCGGAGGGCCTGCTTGAAGTGTTCGTACCGAGGCGATCTCGGACACCGGCAGGAATGGCCCCTTCTTACCGTTCGAAACGATCACGCTCTTGCCGTTCGGTGAGAGCGCGATGGACTCAGGTGTGGTAATCACCACCTGATTGCCGTCGTGCAGCCGGAGGGTAAATGGTCGAAAAGGATCAGCCCGTTTCAGCTCACGGATCTCCTCGATAGTCACGACCGGACCGTACAGACGCATAAGCCGCCCGCAACGCCGCGGCAAACCTACGGAGCCGGCGTAGCTTCTACCGGAGTGGAGCGTGACACCGGAGCGTCATCGCTATTGCGCCCGAAGAGATCGCCGATGTCGAAGAAGCTCACGTAAGCCATGTAGCCAATGATCAACACCGCGCAGGCGGTCTGCACCGCTTCGAGGATGCGGATGTTGACCGGCTTGCGGCGGATCGATTCGATGATCGCGAGGACGATGTGGCCACCGTCGAGCACCGGAATCGGCAGCATGTTCAGGATGGCGAGGTTGACGTTCAGGATGACGCTGAACCAGAGTGCCAGCTGCCAGCCGCGGTCGGTTTCAAAGAGCAAGTAATAGATGCGGCCGATGCCGACAGGGCCGCTCATGTGCTGCAGCTTAATATCGGACTTCGGCGAAGCGACGGCGCCGATCGTGTTCAGCGTGCTGGTGACGCTCTTGTAAACCTGCTCGATCGGTCCCGGATGCGCGACCGACATTCGGCCATCGATGTCCCACGAGATGCCGAGCCGCGGCTTCTTCTCGTCGGCAGCGACCATGCGCGGCGTCAGCGTCGGCTCCAGGAGCTTTCCGTCCCGCAAGACCTGAAGCGTGATCGGCTGATCGGGATTGTTCTCGATGTAATCGCCGACCGCTGCCGGATGATAAATCGGCGTGCCATTATACCCGCGGACGACATCGCCGTGGACGAGCCCCGCCTCCGCCGCCGGCGAATCGGGCAGGACCTTGTCGACGATCGCCGTCTGCGCCGGCGCGACGAGAATCTGCCGGACGCTCTTACGCCGCCAGCCGCTCGTCTCTGCCTTGAATGGCGCGACGTGGAACTCCAGAACCGCGCCGTCGCGCTCCACCTTGACCGGAATGGTGTCGCCTTCACTGCGCACAACATTCCAGACGACGCTGTTGTTCATCCCGGTGAAGCGGCTCACCGGCTCTCCATCGACTTCCAGAATCTTGTCGCCAGGCTTCAACCCAGCCTTCGCCGCCGGCGAATCGGCCTGCATGTAACCTATCGTTGTCGTCGTGTCAGCCTCGCTCACCGGATGACCGACGGCCCAGACGATGCACGCAAAAACGAGCGCGAGAAGGAGGCTGAAGAGCGGGCCGGCGATTGCGACGATGATCTTGTCGAGTGCCGAAATCCGCGGCAACTGCGCGCGATCGACGTCCGCCGTTCCCTCGATGATGTCCATCGGCGCGAGTTGTGGCAGTTTCACGAAACCGCCAAACGGAATCGAGCCTAACGAGTACTGGACGCCGTTGATCGTTTTCTTCCAAAGCGGCTTGCCGAACCAGACGCCGAAGCCTTCGATGTAGAGCCCTCGCCAGCGTGCCGCGACGAAGTGCCCGAGCTCATGCACGATGATGAGCAGGTTAAAGAGGATGATGACCTCGAGCAGGATGAACAGGAAACGCAGGACTGTCAGAATCATCGGCGGAGCAGGTTTAGTTCGCCCGAAGTAGAGTGGCCGCTTGGTCGCGGGCCCATTGATCGGCGGCCAATATCGCATCGAGCGACGCGTCCGCAACGGAGCCGTGGCGATTCATCACCTGCTCGACGAGCTGCCAGATCCCGGGGAACGAGAGACGTTTTTCGAGAAATGCGGCGACGGCGACTTCATTGGCGGCGTTCAACACAGCAGGCAGAGTGCCGCCGGTCTCGCCGGCGCGTCGCGCGAGGTTGAGAGCGGGGAAGTCCCGATAGCGGGGCGTCTCGAAATCGAGCTGACGCAGCTTCCCGAAGTCGAGCGGCGCGAGTGAGTTCGCGACCCGCTCGGGCCAGGTGACGGCGTATTGAATCGGAAAGCACATGTCCGAATGGCTCAGCTGCGCAAGCACTGAGCCGTCGCTGAATTCGACCATCGAATGCACGATGCTCTGCGGATGGACGATGACCTCCACGCGCGCCATCTCGACATCGAACAACCACCGCGCTTCGATCATCTCCAGCCCTTTATTGAACAAGGTGGCGGAGTCGATCGTGATCTTCGGGCCCATGTTCCAGGTCGGATGACGGAGTGCCTGGTCCACCGTGATCGAATCGAATTGCGCCACGGGCGTTTCTCGAAACGGGCCGCCCGATGCCGTCAGGATCAAACGACGAACCTCGGAGGTTCGGCCATCGAGGCACTGAAAGATGGCGTTGTGCTCGCTATCGACCGGCAGCACGCGCACACCTTTTGCGCGCGCCGCATCCATGACGATCTCGCCGGCCATCACGAGGATTTCCTTACTCGCGACGGCGAGATCTTTGCCCGCCTCGATCGCCGCAAGTGCCGGGCGCAATCCGCCTGTGCCGATGATCGCGATCAGCACCATCTCGGCATCGGCCAGCGCGGCGATCTCAGACAAGCCGCCTTCGCCCGCGAACACTTGCGGCGTGTAATTCAGATGCGCGCGCAGCTCGCCAACCTTTGCTGCGTCGACGATGCACACCGCCTGCGGTCTTAGCTCATTGGCCTGCTGCGCAAGCTTGCGCGCACTGGTGTTCGCCGCCAGCCCCACGATTTCCATCCGGTCCGGGATATCACGCGCCACCTTCTGCGCGCTTTCGCCGATCGACCCCGTCGCGCCGAGCACGACCACGCGTTTGCGCTTCATCGTGTCGGGAGGTTACGACACGCGGATGACGAGCCGCAGATAGAAGAACAGCAGGGGCGCAGTGAACAGCAGGCTGTCGATCAAGTCGAGCGCCCCACCGATCCCGGGCAGGAAGTTGCCCGAGTCTTTCACGCCGGTGCTGCGTTTGACGATCGACTCCGCCAGGTCGCCGATCACCGCCGCAAACCCGAGGATGAGCCCAAGGACGATCGCGTGGGTCCAGTTCAGCGCCGCGAGCTGATCGGGCATCAATGCGAACAACCCGCAGCTCGCGAGTGATGAGAAAAACAACGCGCCGACGAATCCTTCCCAGGACTTCTTAGGGCTGATGTGCGGCACCATCATGTGTTTGCCGATGAGGCTGCCGGTCAGATACGCGCCCATGTCGCTGAATTTCGTCACCGCGATCAGGTAGAGGACGTAGAACTGTCCGGTGACCGCGCCGTCGGCGGAGCGCGGCACGACATAGACGATCTTCGTGATGAAGTTGTAGAGCCAAAGCACGTAGAGCAGCCCGAAGAGCGTGTAAGCCATCGTGCGCAGCGGCGTGTCCTCGCGTAGGCTTTCGAACATCTGCCGCGCGAACACCGTCAGCAGAAAACCGAGCAGACACGCGACCTCGAAGTCGTACGAGTGCGCGGGCCCGACCTTCGAGAAGTAATAGAAGCTCCCGCAGAGCATGATCGCGCCGCAGATCATAGCGGTGATCTTGAAGTTCGGCAGGCCCTTGTGATCGAGCATGCCGTAGAACTCCCACAGCGTGAGCAAGCCAAACGAGGCGATCAGCGCGAAGAACGCGATCTCATAACCCGAAAAGATGATGAGCAGCGCGACCGACCAAAGCGCGATCGTGCTCGCGAAACGGAAGAGGAAAGTCAGCTTCGCGGTGATCGGCTTCGGAGTGGCTCGGTCGACCTCAGCGGACATGAGCGCTCACCATCAGGAAGGACGAAGTCAAACGCAAGCATCGAGCGGCCCGCAGAGGCCGGAAGCTCCTTTGCAAGGGAGAGTGCTGCGCCTAGTTTCACCGCCATGAGCAAGACGATGCCAGCAGTCGTGAAAACGCGGGCCGCGGAAGGCCTCGAATTGCAGGAAGTGCCGGTGCCGGAGGTCGGGCCAAACGACGTGCGCATCCGGGTGCAGAAAGCCTCGATCTGCGGCACTGACGTGCACATCTATAACTGGGACGCGTGGGCGCAGAAGACGATTCCGGTTCCGCTCGTGATCGGCCATGAATTCGTCGGCGTGGTCGACCAGGTCGGCAACGCCGTCACCGATTTCAAGGAAGGCGAGCTTGTCACCACTGAAGGGCACATTGTCTGCGGACATTGCCGCAATTGCCTCGCCGGCCGGCGCCATCTTTGCCCGAACACAAAGGGCATCGGTGTGAATCGACCGGGCGGTTTCGCGGAATACGTGGTCGTGCCTTCGAGCAATATCTGGCGTTGCGATCCGAACATCCCGCTCGACGTCATCTCCTGCTCCGATCCGCTTGGGAATGCCGTCCATACCGCGCTGTCATTTGATCTCGTCGGCGAAGACGTGCTCATCACCGGCGCCGGCCCGATTGGTTGCATGGCGGTCCCGATCGCGAAGATGGCGGGCGCGCGCAAGATCGTTATCACCGACGTCAATCCGTATCGCCTCGACATTGCGCGGAAGATGGGCGCGACGCTCGCGATCGATGTCCGCGAAACGAAGCTCCAGGACGCGATGCACGATCTCGGGATGAAAGAAGGGTTCGACGTCGGCCTGGAGATGTCGGGCAATCCTCGCGCGTTCACCGACATGCTCGACGTCATGGTAAACGGCGGCCGGATCGCGATGCTCGGCATCATGCCCGGGAGCGCGGCGATCGACTGGAATCTCGTCGTCTTCCATGGCCTCACGATCAAAGGCATCTACGGTCGCGAGATGTTCGAGACATGGTACAAGATGACCGCGCTCCTCCAGAGCGGCCTCGATATCTCACCCGTCATTACGCATCGCCTGCCCTACACCGATGTGATCGAAGGCATCGAGCTGATGAAGTCCGGCCAATCCGGCAAGATCGTGCTCGACTGGCAGGCGGCCGCGTAAAGAGAGGCGTCTCGCTGGCGCTGTAGGGGAAGCTGCTAGCTTCCCCGGTTTCAGAGACACGGGAAGCTGACAGCTTCCCCTACAGACTCAGAATCGCGCGTTTCGATGAACCTCACGATCGAGCGGGCGGACGTTGCCTCGGCGGAAAGCCGCAAGCTGATCGCCGAGCTGTGGAAAGAACTCGACGAACTCTACGGCAACGAGCTCGCCAGCACGGCCGAACTTCCGGACGCGACAGGAACCATCTTCGTTATCGCGCGCAATAATGACATCGCTATCGGCTGCGGCGCGATCCGCCCGCGGAGCGCCGCGATCGCGGAGGTAAAGCGCGTGTTCGTTAGGCAAACGTCACGCGGCACCGGCATCGCGCGCGCCATCATGCACGAGCTGGAGCAGCTCGCACGCGCGGCCGGGTTCAACGAGATCTGGCTGGAGACTGGCCTCCGCCAGACCGCCGCGATCCGGTTGTACGAAAGTCTCGGCTATACGCGAATAGCTGACTTCGGTGACTACAAGGACGACCCGCTAAGCGTTTGCTATGGAAAGAGGCTGGCGTGACGGCCGCCGACTGGCCGGGAGTGAAGTGCGCGCAGTTAGCGAAGGGCGGCTGCCTCTTCATGCCGATTCTGCAACGAGAGCGCCATCCGGCGGCAATGTTTGAACTGCTGCCGACGCTCGAGGAGCGCCAGGCTGGCGTCGCGATCACCCCAGTGGAGCACCTTGATCTTCTCGTGGCGCACACCCCAGCGGTTCATGTCGCGCTTGCTCGCCATGTATAGGTCGATCGTGTTGCGGCCGGCGAGCGCCCAGCCGTAATCGTCGATTTTGTAAACCTGCCCAGTGGAGAGAACTTTGAACGTCGTGCCGACTGGCCAGCGCGACCAATCCGCCGCCGCGCTGCCGATCCGCGGTTGCGGCCGACGGAAAAGCGCGAACTTGCCGCGTTTTCCCTTCTTCGCGAGTTTCGCTTTCTTGGCCTCCTTGCTGTTCTTCGCGACCTTCGTCGCCTTGGCGGCCTTCGCCTTTTTCTTCTTCGCCGCCGCGGTCTTCTTCTCGCGAGCCGTCAGCGCGATCGTGATGTTGTCGTCCGCATCGAGATCGAACTCCGGAAGCTCGCCCGGAAGATCAAGCGTTTCATTTTGCGCGATCGCGGAGCGCAGCGTGCCGCCGAGCGCGTTGCGCGCGCCGTAACTGATGTGGTCGTCTTCGGTGTGCGTGTAGGCCGTGGTCCGCACCGTCTGGACGTCGGCGTGCGCCATCGGCGGCTCGTACGCGGGCAGTTGACGGCTGGCGATCGGTCTCGTGCTGGTCGTGCCGCAGGAGGTCAGCAGGACGGTGCTCGCGAGTGCGAGCGCGGAGACGGCGACGTGTTTGAAAAGCGCGGGTCTCAATGTGATACGGGCGAGTTGTTACCGAGTTATTCACAAGCAGACAAGAAAAAACTTTCGGCCTTTTTGCATCGCGCGGTGGATCGCGGAGGTTGCGCGATGCTCGCGGAATTCGAACAGCAACTCACGAAAACGCTCGGCGAAATCAAAGAGCAGGGGCTCTACAAAACGGAGCGCATTATCACCACGCCGCAGCATTCGCACATCAAGGTCGCGGAAGGCCGCGAGGTGCTGAACTTCTGCGCGAATAATTATCTCGGGCTGGCGGATCATCCGGCGTTGATCGCCGCCGCGAAGGAAGCGCTCGACACGCATGGTTTCGGCATGGCGAGTGTGCGGTTCATTTGCGGCACGCAGGACATCCACAAGCAGCTCGAGCAGAAGCTGACGGACTTTCTCGGGACCGAGGACACGATTCTTTACCCGAGCGCGTTCGATGCGAACGGCGGCCTCTTTGAGACGCTCCTCGGCCCGGAAGACGCGGTGATTTCCGATGAATTGAATCACGCGTCGATCATCGACGGCATCCGTCTCTGCAAAGCGCAGCGCGCGCGCTACAAGCACAACGATATGGCCGATCTCGAGACGAAGCTGAAGGAGGCGAGCAACGCGCGCGTGAAGCTGATCGCCACCGACGGCTGTTTCTCGATGGACGGCACGATCGCGGACCTTGGGGCAATCGTGGAGCTCGCGGAGAAATACAATGCCCTCACGATGATCGATGACGCGCACGCGACCGGCTTCCTCGGCAAAACGGGCCGCGGCACGCATGAGTATCGCGGCGTGATGGGCAAGATTGACATCATCACCGGCACGCTCGGGAAGGCACTCGGCGGCGCGAGCGGCGGTTTCACCAGCGCGCGCAAACAAATTGTCGAGCTGCTGCGTCAGCGCTCGCGTCCTTATCTTTTCTCAAACAGCGTCGCGCCACCCATCGTCGCCGCAACGTTGGCCGGCCTCGAGTTGCTCACTGAATCAACCGAGCTCCGCGATAAGCTGGAAGAAAACACGAAATACTTCCGCGCGGCGCTCACCGAACGCGGCCTCACGATTAAGCCCGGCACGCACCCGATCGTCCCGATCATGATCGGTGAAGCGGCCAAATCGCAGCAGTTCGCCGCGCGCATGCTGGAGAAAGGCGTTTACGTCATCGGCTTTTTCTATCCGGTGGTGCCGCACGACACCGCGCGCGTGCGTACGCAGGTCTCGGCCGCGCATTCGCGCGAAGATCTCGAGTTCGCCGTGAACGCCTTCGCCGAGACGAATGACGAGCTGAAATAGCTGCGGCGCGTTATCCCTGGTGCAGCGCGATGCTGCTGCCGACCCATGTCTTGTTCTTGTTGAACTTGACGCCCATCATGGCGCCCTGGCTCATGCGGACGAGGTTGTTCACGAGCACCGGCTCGCCGCCCTCGGGCCAGAGGAACATCATCCGCAGCTCCGCCTTCGAGCGAGGCCCGTCGGGGGTCGGCACGAAGTCGGCGTAGTTCACCTTCTCCTGCAGGATCCAGGCATGCGGGTCCGGCAGCGCGTGCAGTTTTTTGGGCGTCGGCTCGAGATCGACGCCGAGCCCGGCGAAGGAGTAGAGCGGCTTCAGCACGTAATCGCCTAACGACTCGTTCGCCGGGAATTCATCGGCAAAGAACGCGCGCGAAGTGTGCGCCGTCTTCAGGTACGGCAGCGAATGTTTGCTGATCCGGAAATACCAGTTCGGATGCCCGATCCACTTCGCATCGACCTCGTGCTGAAAGCCAAAACCGAAGCTCAGGTCCGGCCGCCGCAGCAGCTCGTCAAAGATCACACGGTTGTAGATCCGCTCGATCCGCACCTCCCGTCCGTCGCGCTCATAGAACAGCTCATTCCCCCGGCGCGTCACTTCCGTCAGCGACACCGGCGCGACGCCGAGCAGCGTCTCGGTGCAAACGAAGTCGATGCGCGTGTTCTGCTTCTCCGGCTCGATCTCGAGCAGCACGACCGTCTCCGGATCGGCGTCGCCGACGATCACGTCGCGCAACAACTTCGTGTAGGAACGCTCATCGTAGCCATTGAAGAACGGGTGCCAATCCGCCGGGATCGCCGGGTATGCATGCCGCATGCAGCGGAGCAGAAAAATCTGGAAGCCGTACAAACTCGGGAAGCCTTGCAGCTCGATCAGTCGCGGCGTGAGGCGGCCGTTCTGCTCGCAGATCGCAAAGTCGACCTGCAGGAATGTCGGATGCGCGGTCTCGTTAGGCACTTCGAGGCCTGGCGGAATGGCGGTGCGCGCATGGTGCGCGAAATCGGGCGTGCGCAATTTACTGACGAGCTCGTTTGCGGCCTGCGCGACTTCGAGCGTGAACGCCGGCGTCAGAAAGATCGGCGTTTCCGAGATGCGGAAGTCGACCGGCCAGCGTTCGGTTTCATTCGCAATGCGCAGCAGCTCCGCATAGCGCTCCTCTGTGAAGTCCGCATTGAACCGCTCGCGCATCGCCGGGTGCATAACACCCGCATACCAGAAAACCGGCGCCGCTTCCTCTACTTTTCGCGGGTTCTGGCTTGAACCGCGAAGTGACCGCTAGCTTGCGGCCGCGAGGGAATTCTGTTCGAGTTCCGCCTGCGCCGCGCGCAACTCCGAGCTGCGTTCGCGCACCGCTTCTTCAAATGCGGCGCGCTGCGTGTCGAGCCGCACATGCAGCCGCCGAATTTCGAGCATGTTGCCGATCCGGAGCAGCACCTCAAGTTCGTCGAACGGCTTCAGCAGAAAATCAGTCGCACCGGTGCGGAGTGCCCGCCGTTTTGTTTGCTCGTTGACGTCAGCCGTAAGGACGATCACCGGAAGAAAGACGTCGCTCGGCGTCGAGCGGAGCGCTTCGAGAATCGCGAAGCCGTCGAGGTGCGGCATCATGATATCGAGCAGAATGAGATCGGGCTGAAATGTCTCGCAGGTGCTGATCACCTCACGCGAGTCGGTCAACGAGCGAATGCGTGTGTAGCCGCTGGTCGCGAGCATGTCCTCGAGCAATGCGACATTCAGCGGCTCGTCGTCGACGACGAGGATCTTCATGCGGGGATGCAGCGCGAGCTCTCCTGCTCCTGGATTGGCAAGGTCCTCGTCCTCGGCGGCCGTGGCGGTGGCGGCGGTAGCTGACATCTGGTCAGGCGGCGGCGCAGACCGGCTCGGCGCGCGCGGGTTTTTCATCGGTCTCGGCGATCGCGCGGTAGAATTCCGTCATGTCGATCGGCTTCGTCAGGTAAGAGCGGGCGCCGGCGGCGATCAGCTTTTGCACCTGCCGAATGGTCGCATCGGCGCTGATGACGACGACTGGGATGTGCGATGTGGCCGGGTTGCTTTGCAGCCGCTCGAGGACCTCCCAGCCCGGGAGATCGGGCAGGTGCAGATCGAGAAGAATCAGACTCGGCAGATGCAATGTCGCGAGGTCGAGTCCCATCTGTCCTTGCATTGCGCTGAGCAATTGGATCTCGGGTTGATCGGCGAGCAGCTGCTCGACGAGCGTGAGGTTCGAGACGTTGTCCTCGATGTAGAGGATCTTGCGGCGTGCGGCGCCCGCGGTGTGCTCATCCTCGTGCGCTTGTTTCTTCTGCGCATCGAGGCGGCGCAAGGGCGACTCGACGGTCGGGAGCTCAATCCAGAACGTGCTGCCTTTTCCGGGGGTGCTGTTAACGCCGACCGTGCCGTGCATTGCATGCATCAACCGCTGCGACAGCGCGAGACCGAGGCCGGTCCCCTCTACCGGCGATTGCTCGGCACCGAGGCGATCGAAGGGCGTGAACAAACGCGAGAGCTTGTCGGCCGGAATACCCGCACCGGTATCGGCAATGTCGATGCGCGTCAGGCCTTCGCCGGAGGACGAGCCGGAGACGGTGACCGCGCCGCCGACTGGCGTGTACTTCACGGCGTTCGAGAGGAGATTGAGCAACACCTGCTTAAAGCGCTGACGATCACCGAGAACGTGAGCCTCGGGATCGAACTGCGTCGCCACCGTGAGCGCGATCGACCGATCGGCGGTGAGCGGGCGCATCAACTCGAGCGTCTCGTGCAACACCTCCGTCACCGAGACGGGCTCGAGCGAAAGCTGGAGGTTGCCGGCTTCGATGCGGCTGATGTCGAGCACTTCGTTGATGAGGTTCAGCAGGTGGCGGCCGGCGCTGAGAATGTAATGAATGCGGGTGCGTTGCGCCTCCGTCGGCTTCTGGCGCTCGAGCAATTGGCCGAAACCGAGGATCGCGTTCAGCGGCGTGCGCAGCTCGTGGCTCATGCGCGAGAGGAATTCGCTCTTGGCGTGATTCGCGCGGTCGGCTTCTTCCTTGGCTTCGCGCAATTCTTTCTCCGTCCGCGCGCGCTGCGTCACGTCATGCGCGACGCAGAAGACGGTCTTCTCGCGCTCCGACCAGGAGACGGACCAGAGCACATCGACGAGCGAGCCGTCTTTGCGGACGTAGCGATTGACGAAATCTTTCTGGTTCGCGCCACGCATTAGCTCCTCGGCGAAGAGGCTGGTCTGCCGCTTGTCATCGGGGTGGACGAACTCGATGTATTCCCGGCCGACCAGCTCAGCCGGCGTGTAACCCCAAAGCGCGCTAGAGGCGGCGCTGACCGTGATGAAGCGGCCTTCAGCGTTGACGGTGCAGATCACGTCCTGCGAGTTGTCCATGATCAGCTGGTTTGCGGCGAGAGCGGTCTCGAGGCGGCGCTGGCTCTCGCCTAAGGCGGCCTCGGCGTGTTTCCGGTCGGAGATGTCCTCGACCATCATGAGGAAATGGTCGGCGTTGCCGGCTTCATCGCGAATCGCGCACGCTGTGCGCGTCGTCCAGACGGGCTCGCCCGTCTTGCGGATGTACCGCTTCTCGATCGAGGACCGCGATTTACCGTTCATCGCATCCGCCAAGTTCCTGCTGCGCTCCCGATCTTCGGGGTGCGTAATGTCGAGTGGTGTGGTGCCGGTGAGCTCCTCCGCGCGATACCCGAGCATGTCGCAGAGGGTGGCATTCGCCTGTTTGAAGCGATTATCGACACCGACGATCGCCATCCCGATGGGCGCTTGTTCGAAGAGTTGACGGAATCCGTTTTCGCTCGCTTCGAGCGCGGCGGTGCGGTTCGCGATCGCGCGCATTTCGCCGACGCTGCGCAGGCAGGAGATCACCAGGAAGACGTCGGTGAATAAGACCCAGCCGGCATGTTCGAGCGAGCGCCAGGGGCTGGCAGTGAGGACGCCGTAAACCGAGTACGGCCAGTAGATGCCGCGGATGAGATGATCGAGCGCGACAACAAGTGTGGCTGGAATCAGAATGCGCCAATCGCGGTAAAACGACAGAATTACGAGCGACGCAAAGACATGGAAGTGCGTCTCGATGCGTCCGCCGGTCAGCCCGATGAGCAGCGCGGACATCAGCATCTGCGCGGTCGCGAAAACGTGGCGCGTGATGGCGTGTCCGGGCCAGACGCGCGCCAGCCAGACCGGAAAGATGCTGATCGTGCCGCCGAGCAAGAGGGCGGCCCAGACATGGATGTGGATCGAGCGCGTTTCGCCGGCCCAGGTGTGCGCAGACATCAGCAGCGCGACCACGACGCAGCCGATCCATTGGCAGAGCATCAGCTTCGACAGGAGCTGATCGGTCCCGCGATAAATCTCGTCCTGGTGCTGACGAAACAGGTGCGTGGAGCGGACGCTGTTCGCTTCGGGGGCGGCGTTATTGGCGATCAATGACATCGGTGTGACTACGATCCGGCGGGAGTGGTGAATGAGCAGCCGAAGACCGGCGTGCTGGTGCGAGCGGGGAGCTGCTGGCTGAGCAGCGCGCGCACTGCGGTCTCGCCCGCGTTTCCGCCGGCGTGTCCCCTGGCCGCGGTGATGCCGCCGGTGAACAACAGACGACCATCGGGCGAGAAGACGACCGTGTGGCCGGACGTTTCCGCGCCAAAGCGGCGGGCTTGTGCGCCATCAACATCTGAGACAACGGTGACGCCGGGAATGGCGGCGGCGGCTTCGCGCAACGGCGTATCATCCCAGTCCGGACCGGAGCTGCTCGGCTTCAGGAAGAGCACGAACGCGGCGACCTTCCCCTGCGCGTCAGCCACGATCTGCGCCAGTTCGGCGATGCTCGCGCGCGTGCATGGACAATGCGGATGCGCCAGCATGACGAGCGTCGGGCGGTCAGCGGAATGTGGAACGTCTGCGCCCTGCGGCCAGCTGGACGGCGCCTCAGCGGCGACGCCCGGAGTGGCCTCGTAGCTGCCCAGCATACGCAGGCCGACGCCGACAGCGATCAGCCAGGCGAGGCCGAAAAACGCCGTGCGAAGAATTTTGGAATGCGATCGCTGCATAAACATAGCCGGGCCGGTGCCCAGCCGATCTTAAGCAGACGCCGTTCCACGAGGGCGGATCGGCGGCCGAACGTTCGCAAAAAAATAAAAAGGCGCGGTGCAGAACCGCGCCTCGTTCGATGCGAGCCAGCGAGCGAATTTAGGACGCTTTGGCCTTTGGAATGGTGACCACGATTTCGTTGTCTCGTGTGTCGACCTTCATCTCGTCTACTTTCACTGGCTCTGGCAACGTGACGAGCTGCTCGTAGGTGCCAAACTCGCTCGCCACTGCGCGCTCACCGTCGGCCTCTTTCTTCTGCTGTCGACGATGGCTGACGCTAACCCGCAGCGTCTGATCGCCTTCCGTCTTCACCTTCACGTCCTTCGTCTCGGCGTCAGGCAGATACGCGCGGACCTCGAAGTGATCCTTCCGGTCCCGCACGTCGAGCGACGAGGAGTAACCGAAGTCGCGGGTGAACGGCATCGCGCCGGAACTCATCCGGAACGAGTCCGTGGCGCGGCGGACCACGCGATCAATCTCCTCCTGCATTCGCTCCATCTCGCGGAACGGATCCCAGTCCTCACTCCGGGTAATCACTGACCCGCGCTCTTCTGTCTTGGCCGTCGGCTTCGACAGAGAAGACGCGGCTTCGCTGCGGTTCGTCCAGGTCACGATCCCGGCGCCGAGCGCGACACCGATGATGAGCGTCACGGCGGCCAGGAGAGTTGATTTCTTCTTCAGCGTTTCCATGACGTTCCTCCTTTCGTGACGGCTTTAGCCTTCCACCGGGATGCGCTTCCGGTTCGACTGCGCCTCGGCGGTCTTCGGCAGCGTCACCTTCAGCACGCCTTTCTTGAACGACGCCTTCGCCTTGTCGGCATCGAGTCCATTCGGCAGCTGAACGGTGCGCTCAAACATGCCGTAGCGGCATTCCGACCGATGGAAGTCGCCTTTGTCTTCGTTGTGCTCTTCGCGCTTCTCGCCTTTGATGGTGAGCGCGCCCTGCGTCAGCGTGACCTCGACTTCCTTTTCATCGAGACCGGGCAGCTCCGCCGTGATGCGAACTTCCTTGTCGGTTTCGCTCACATCGACATCCGGAACGAAGCTACCGAACTGCCGATCGAGCAGGCTCGTCCGACCCGGCCACTCGCTCAGAAAACCGTTGAACAGCTGATCCATCTCGCGCTGAAAGCGGTCGAACGGATTCGCTGTCTCACGTTGCACAGCCAGATCGTTATCCGTTTTCTTCCAGGGAATTAGTTCTTTCAGACTCATATCAGTTGTCCTCCTTTCGTTCGTTAGGGTGTTATTTGCGTTTCATTAAAAATGACAAACGAGGCGTAAAAACGTTCAACCGAACGTGTAGCTCACGCTTCGCGGCGGCGCAGCTGTAGCAACGGCGCTGCGTCGGCGTTGTTGCCGCGTGCGACCACAGCGAGCGTCGGAAGCTCGCGCGATGTTCTCCGCGCCGACGCAGCGGCGCGGCTACAGCAGCGCCGTTAGATCAGAAACTTCCCCGCTTCCATGACCTTCCGGTCATCGAACCAGATGTCGAAGTTCCGGCCGACGCAGTCGATGTGCGTCTTGGAGATCCAGGTCTGGCCGGTGTGCTCAGCGTAAGGATGACCGAACGCGATGTGGATGCCGGGGATCTTTTCGTCCTGCAGAATGTTGCCGATGATGTCGGTGCAGGCGGTGTTCGTCCCCACCGCAAACTCGCCGACGCGGTTGCTGTTTTCGTCCGTGCTCGTGTAGGCGCGGAACTCCTCCAGCAGCTCTTTGTTGTCGCACTCGAGGTGCGCGATCCGGTTGTTCTTCACGTCGATGGTGAGCGGCGTCGCTTCGATATCGCCGTATTTCTGGCAAAGGTAATCGCCGACCACGCCGTCGACCACGAACCGGCCGTTGCTCGTGAACGGCGAGGTGAAGATCTCGCCGCCCGGCAGATTGCCCCATTTGTCCCGCGTGATGAGCCCGCTCGTCTTCAGCCAGTTCAGCTTTGGTGAAAGCTCCGCCACGTAATCAGTCCCCCTGGGCGTCCGGCAGGTGACGCGCGAAGTCATTCGCGCCAATTCCACAAGCCGCTGACTTAGCGCGTCGACTTCCAGAAAATTCGCGCGCATGCCTTGCAGCATGATCTGCCGGCTGATGTTGACCATGTGGCCATGCCGCATCCGATGCTTGTTCACGACCGCCGTCATCTGAATGCGCGACCCGAGCTCGCCCATCTGCGTCTGCGCGCAGAAGATGCTCACCTGCGACGTCGCGAGATCGTCGAGGATCTCCTGCGGCATCCCGGTCAGCGGCCGCGGCGCGTAATTTTCGAGCACGAACACCGCGTGCTCGGCGCCGACGAGATCGACCTCCGCCTGCAACGCCGCGGCGATCTCCTGCGTCACCCGGTCGGTGATGATCGTGACGCGCTCTTCCGGTTTCACGCGCAGGCAGTCGCGGATCGCGTTCCGCGCTCCGGGGATTAACTCCTGATCAATCGTTTCGGTGGCAAGGACGTCGGGCATGGCGGCAGTGGCGTGGAGCATGGCTTTGAAATCGCGCGCGGGCAAACCGACAGCCGTGCCGCTTTACGACAGGGGCGCGGGCGCCGGCGCGTCGATCTCCAGTCCTTCGTAGGTCTCGCGTACGATTTGATCCACCACTTCCCGCATATCTCGGGTGCGGGCCCACGTCTCGAGCTGCCGATCGGCGCCCGTGCCTTCCTGCAGAATGCGCTCGACGTGCGCGATCTCACGCTGGATGCCGAGCTCGCTGATCTCGCCGTCGATAAACTCAAGCAGCTCGTGGATCAGTCGCCGTGTCTCCACTTCCGCTTCGCGGCCGAAGTCGATGAGCTTGCCTTCCAGACCATAGCGCGAGGCGCGCCACCGGTTCTCGTCAATCACACGGCGGCGATAGATGCGGAAGCTGAGGTTTTGGCGCTGCAGTTTGTGCAATCGAACGACGATCGCCTGAATGATGGCGGCCATCGCCATGGTGTCATCGACGCGCGATTGCGCATCGCACACACGCACCTCGAGCGTGTCAAAAAACGGGTGGAGGCGAATATCCCACCAGATCTTCTTCGCGTTATCGACGCAGTTGGTGCGCACGAGCAGCTTCAGGTAATCCTCGTATTCCGACAGCCCTTCGAACGCATCGGGAATGCCCGTGCGCGGGAAGCGCTCGAAGACTTTCAGCCGGTAGCCTTTGAAGCCGGTATTCCGGCCAACCCAGAACGGCGAGTTTGTCGACAACGCGTAAATGTGCGGGAGAAAATAGCGCGCCTGGTTCATGACGTGGATCGCCATCTCGCGGTCCGGAATTCCCACGTGCACGTGCAGGCCGAAGATCAGGTTCGCCCGCGCGACCTGCTGCATGTCTTTGACGATCTCCTTGTAACGCTCGCCTTCAGTGATGAGCTGATCGCCCCAATGCGAAAACGGATGCGTGCCGGCCGATGCCACCTTCATCCCGCCGCGCGCGGACAATTCGGCCAGTTGCGTGCGCAGCGCGACTACGCCCGCACGCGCTTCCACGATCGACTGGCAGATTTCCGTGCCGGACTCGACGACCGACTGGTGCATCTCCGGCTTGATCTGCTCCTTCAGCGTCATCCGGCCGTCGTCTTCCAAGATCTCCTGGATGTGCGACCGGAGCTCGCGCGTTTGCGGATCCACGATCGCGAACTCTTCCTCGATGCCGAGCGTAAACACGTGGTCTTTCGCGATCACATAAACAACAAGCGCCAAATCGCCTAACGACGCAAGTGCGGCCACAGCGTCAGTTCCCGCGCCAATCGACTCGTCGCAATGATCCTCCTCTGGTGAGAAATTGCGTGTCGCAGGCCAGCAAAATTCTGATCTATTAGCGCGAGCGCGATCTCAACATGAACGGCGGACGAATCAGCAGTGAAGAAAAGGAGACTCTCAGCACGTACATCGGGGTCATCCTCTTCGTGCTCCTGTGCGGTGTGGGCATCTACTTTTACTTCCTCACCACTCGAGAGATAAAGGATGTCACCGGGTTCGATCCGAACCGGCCGATTCCGACCGATGATGTCTTGCGGCGGCGGCTGGGCGGCGAGGGCTTCGCGGTGGTGCGAGAAGGCCGCACCCAGATGCCGTTCCAGAACGAGTACTGGAATAACCAGCGCACCGGTATTTACGTCGATGCGATTACCGGCGAGCCGCTCTTCACTTCGGCCGACAAATACGACGCCGGCGTCGGTATGCCGTCGTTTACGAAGCCGATCTCGACTGATCTCCTGGTCGAGAGCGTCGACACTTCCTACGACATGCAACGCACGCGCCTGCAGGCCAAACGAAGCAACGCCTATCTCGGCCACCGCTTTGACGATCCGAACTCGCCCAGCGGGCAACGCTATTCGATCAACTCCGCCGCGCTCCGCTTCGTTCCCGTTGAGCGGATGAACGACGAAGGCTATCAAGCCTATCTGCCGCTGGTGCAGCAAAGATAGCGCCCCCCGTCTCAGAACCGATACCGGCGCGTCACGAGCGTGACGTCGCTGCCATACTTAGCCATCATGTCGGCCGGTCGAGCATGGTGAACGGTCGTCGGGCCCTGCGGCAGGCCTAACGAACGATCACCGAGCCAGCAGTCGATCGGCGCGTTCGATTCGACCCGCAGCTCGAGTTCGAATCCTTCCGGAGGAATCGCATTGTAGCGCAGCAACCACGGCCCACTCGCGGCCGGATTGTGCGGAATCGCGTATTCTCGGCCGTTGATCGAAACGCTGACGACGTTGACATCAACCGCCAGTCTCATCAGCAGCATGTCCGCGTCTCGCGGCGAGGTGATGTGCAACTTCAACGCGCGTTTACCGTCGGCAGAGGAGTCGCTGATGACGGTAGCGCTAGGCGGCTCGAGCGGCAGCAGTTCGGCCGCGTGACTCAGCACACTCCGTGCACCGCCGACCGTCAGTTCCGGCGCCGTGCCGCGGGTCGGCGCCGATGTCAGAAACTGCGCCGTCCAATCATCCGGCGCGTCATCATTACTGAGCCACGCCGCTCGACCTTCATCGGCATTCACGCTGTAGAAGATGGAGTTGCGCCGCGGATGCTCGGGGCTAAAACGCGACAAATGGCGGCCCGTGACAGCAAAGGCGACGGAGCAGAGCAGCAGCAGCGGAACCACGACGCGCATCGACCCGCTGATGTGCACGATGAGCGGAGAAGTGACCGCCAGCAGCAGAGCGAGCAGCGTTGCCACGACGCAGACAGCGATCGTCTCCATGCCAATGATAACAAAGAGCAGATACATCAGCGGAGCGAAGATCAGGATCGCAGGCACGCTCCCGATGAATGCACAGAAGGCCGCGCCCGTTGAGCGCCGCGCGACGAGCGCACCGCCCAGGCCGGCCAGCGCAAAGACGAGCGGCCACTGAAAGACGTAGCTTGCTTCCGGCAGCATCACCGTGATTGCGGCCGTCGTGATCGCGAAGAAGAGGAGCTGGCCGATCGCGAAATTGTATCGTCCGAGCTTCGCCGCCAGCCACGATTGCACGACGAGTGCGAACACCAGCGCTGCTGCGGCACAGGCGAGCACGATCAGAATATTACTGGTCGTGTCGCCAAACAGAAGCCGCCCTGCCGTTGTCGCGCTGACAACCGACCAAACCGCGTATGCGGCGCCAAGTGACGCGAGCACGACCAGGAGGAATGCCGCAAGCCCGCCGAGAACGTGAAGCGGCCTAACGAGTCCTCGGCGACCGAGCATGATCAGCACTGCCGTTAGCAAGCCGCCGACGAGCGCGAGAATCGCCCAGACGACCCACGCCGGATAGTGAACCAGCGAGCTGCCGTACCAGTTGAAGAACACGCGGTTCGGCGGTCTCTCGTCGCCAAGTTGCAGGTTTCCGAAGTGCCTCGTCAGCGCCAGCGCGTTGAACCCGACATGTTGAAGGCTGCGCGGATCGAGGTTGTCCACGCTATCCCGGCGCGTGTGGTAGTTCTCGAATGTCGCGCTGAAGGCGAAGTTGAAACCCGCGAGGCCCGCTTTCTTGAACACCGTCATATCGGTGTTGTTAGGCAGTCGCTTGTACACCGCATACGCAAGCGAGGAGGCCATCGGGTACGGCGCAGCGCGTGCAAATTCCCGTGTGATCCAGCCGTTCCCGTCGCTCGTCTCGAACATCAGCGCCGGACCTGAGCTGCCGCGCGCCTCGAAGTTCAGCACGATCCCGACACGCTGCGCGACATCCGGATGATCGCGCACAAAGCCAGCCGCGCCGATCAGCCCTTCCTCCTCGCCGTCGGTGATGACAATCAGGAGATCGTTCTGCAACGGCGCGCCCACTTTTAGCGCGCGGAGAACTTCGAGGATCGCCGCTACTCCTGAGCCGGCGTCAGCCGCGCCCGGGCTTTCCGGCACCGTATCATAATGGCTGGCCAGCATCACCGCGCGCGAGCTCGAGGTGCCTTTGACCGTCGCGACCACGTTTTCGGCCGTGCCGGCGAGTATCTGCCGGTCGTAATGCGTGATGCCGATCGTCTTCTCGACGCGCACTTCCGCGCCGAGCGCGGTTAGTTGCTCGACGAGATAATCACGGACGCGCTGATTCGCCGCCGTGCCGACCGGGTGCGGTTCTCGCGCGATCTGCTGCAGGTGCGCCTTGGCGCGGGCGGCGGAGAACTGGTCCGCGGGTGCGGATTCGTCGAGCGGGCGCGGCGGCGTCAGTCCGTGGATCGCAAGGGCGGCCGTAGCGATCAGCAACAGCCAGAGCACCAGCCCCCGCCACGCCGCGAGCGGCTCCGGTTCACGCTCCACCTGCGGATCGTGCGCGCAGACTCAAACGCCGACGCCAGCCTTATTGCGCGTTACCCATCTCGTGCAGCATCCGCTTCGTCGCGGCGGCCTGCACGTATTTGCCCCAGGTGAGATTGTCGCGGCCGGGCACGTGCTCGCGCGCTTTGCGAATGCACATCTCCGACACTGCTTCGACGACCCAGTTGAAGTTCTCCTGTCCCACGCTGGTCACTTCGGCATCCGGCGCTGGATTGCAGAAATCGATCGCTACCGGCACGCCATCACGGATCGCGAACTCCACCGTGTTCAAATCGTAGCCGAGATATTCGTTCAATTGCTGCACGCCCCAGCGCACCTGCTCGACGATCTCCTGCGGCGCCTGCCAATCGGTCACGTAGCGCAGATGATAAGGATGACGCGGCTCGTAGTTCATCACTTTCACGTGCCGCTGATCGATCGAGTAGCAGCGGAAGTACATATCGAACTTCACTTCCTCCTGCAGCATCATCACGAGCTGACCGGTCTCGCTGTAGGCGCGGAAGAATTCCTCCGGATTGTGCAGGCGGTAGACGTTCTTCCATCCGCCGCCCGCGAATGGCTTGAAGAACGCCGGCCAGCCGACATATGCAAAGATCGCTTCCCAATCGAGCGGGTATGCGAGGTTGCGGAAGGAGTTGTCGGCGGTGTCGGTCGGCAACTCATGCGACGGCAGCAGCACCGTGCGCGGAACCGCGACGCCGATCTTCGTGGCGAGCGCGTTATTGAAAAACTTTTCGTCCGCGCTCCACCAGAATGGATTGTTCACGACGGCGGTGCCGGTGAGCGCCGCGTTCTTCAGAAATCCTCGATAGAACGGCACGTCCTGCGAAATGCGATCGACAATCACGTCGTAGCCGCACGGTTCGCCCTGCACGACCTTGTCGATACGCACGAACTCGGCCTGCACTTCGCCGTCGGCTTTCTGGTTCACCCGCTCGACGAATGCCGGCGGAAAGCTGTTTTCCTGGCCAAAGAGGATTCCGATTTTTTTCATAAGAGGAGGCTCAGACTACGCAGGTTTTTTGCAGATGGAAAACGATTCGCCGGTCAGCTGGTGAGCGCATCATTTCGAGCGAAGCTGCGGGGGAAGTCGAGAAATTCTTCCCACCGTCCGTTTTTGCGATTAGCGGAAACGGCCAAGGCCAAACTCATAACATCCAGCAGGAGTGGACAAGGCGTATCTGCTCCGACATAACCTGTCCGTCCCGCGAAATGCCCGAACACACCCTCACCGGCAACATCCAAAGCCATCCGGCTTTCCCGTCGAAGATTCTCGGGAACAAGCGCGATGTGCTCGTCTATTTGCCGCCCGGTTATCGGCGCTCGCGGACGCGGCGTTATCCGGTGTTGTACCTGCACGACGGGCAGAATGTCTTCGATGCCGCGACGTCGTTCGGCGGCGTCGAGTGGGGCGCGGATGAAACCGCCCAGCGTCTCGTCGAACAGAAGCTGATCGACCCGCTCATCATCGTCGCCGTCGCGAACGTCGGCGAAGCGCGCATCCATGAGTATGCGCCGACGCGTGGTCGCCTCGAGGAAGGCAAACGGCGGCGCAGCAAGGGCCTTCTCCGGCAATACGGCAGCTTCTTGATCAACGAACTGAAGCCGTTCATCGACGCGCGTTATCGGACGCTCTCGGGGCCGGAAGACACGGGGCTTGGCGGGTCTTCGTTAGGCGGGCTGGCGACGATCTGCCTCGGCCTTTGGTTTCCAAATGTCTTCCGGCGTCTTGCGGTGATGTCGCCTTCCATTTGGTGGGACAAGCAAGTGCTCTACAAAATGGTCGAAGCGCTCGACGAAGAAGCGAAGCCGCCACTGAAGATCTGGCTCGATACCGGCACGCATGAAGAAGGCTGGCAACGCGCACGCGTCCTGCGCGATGGCTTGATCGAGAAGGGCTGGCGGCTGCACGACGATCTCCACTACTTCGAGGACGAAGGCGCCGGACACACGGAAGGTGCCTGGGCGCACCGGCTCGATGCCGTCTTGCGATTCCTCTATCCGCCGCCTCCGCCGATCGTTGCGATGCCGCGCCGCCGCGCCGCGCGTCCGGTAGTCCTGCGGAGAACGCCGATCGCCGCGTAAGGGTCGGATTTGCCGGGCTGGCGCACGGCTTCGAGCGGATTCGTCAAACGCTGCGCGCCCGCTATCGTTCCTCGCGTGAGACGACTGCACTGGTTCGCAATTGCATCGCTGCTCTTGAGCGCGGCGTTTTCGCGTGCGGCCGAAGTGATTCCACCGAAGCCGCCCGGCTATTTTCACGATGCTGCCGGCGTCGTCTCAAAAGAAGCCGCGCTCCGGTTTAACGAACAGCTCGCGCAGTTCGAACGCGAAACGTCAAACCAGATCGTCGTCGCGGTTTACCCGAAGATGCAGAGCGATTCGGACGTCGCCGATTACACGCAGCGCATCGCGCAGTCATGGGGCGTCGGCCAGGCCGACCGGCGCAACGGCGCGGTGCTCTTCGTCTTCAAGGACGATCGCAAGATGTTCATCCAGGTCGGTTACGGCCTTGAGGGCGTGATCCCGGATGTCACCGCGTTCGACATCACCGAGCGCCACATCAAGCCGCGGTTCCGCGCGAACGATTACGAAGGCGGCCTCGCGGTGGGTATCCAGCTGTTGCTGAAAGCGGCGCAAGGCGAATACACCGGCAGCGGAAAAACCGTGAGGGAGGACGAGCGGACGGCACCGGAGGCAGGCGGCTGCTCAATCCCAGTGCTGCTTTTCCTTTTCCTGATGATGTTTTTGTTCTTCGGGCGCTCGCGGAAGCGACGTCGTCGCGGCTGGGGATATTCCGGCAGGGGCGGGCCGTTTATCGGCGGCTGGGGTGGCGGCGGTGGTTGGAGTAGCGGCGGCGGTGGTTGGTCCGGCGGGTCATCTGGTGGAGGATTTAGCGGATTCAGCGGCGGTGGCGGCAGCTTCGGCGGCGGCGGCGCAGGATCGAGCTGGTAAGCAAATTATGGAATCGCAGGCCTTTCTCGATCGTCTCGACCACAAACGGATCGCCGCAGCGATCGCGGCCGCTGAGCAACGCACTTCCGGCGAGATTCGCGTCTTCATTGAGCGCGGCGATGTCGCCGCGGATCCGCTTCTCTTTGCGGAAGAAAAATTCCTCGAGCTCGGAATGCAAAAGACGGCGGAGCGAAACGCGATCCTGATCTTCATCGCGCCGCGCGCGCAGAAGTTCGCGGTCGTTGGCGACGAAGGCATCCACAACAAATGTGGCGCGGAGTTCTGGCAGCATCTCGTCGCCAGTATGCGCGGTCATTTCCAGCGCGAGGAATTTACCGATGCGCTTGTCGAGGCGATCGAGACCGCCGGGCAATCACTCGCGCTCCATTTTCCGCGCGAGAAAGATGACCGGAACGAGCTGTCAGATCAGGTGATCGAATCCTGATCGCCAGCGGCCGGAGATTCACTCGCGAGCCGCGTCGCTTCCGCCTCGAGCTTCCCGCTCGGATACCCGTCGGCAAGGCACTCCGTTAGATATTCCTTTAGAAAACGCCTGAACCCGAGCCGCTCGTATTGCGAGGTGTGAACGAGCTCGTGCAGGAGCAGGTCGCGTCGATCAGATTGATCCGCGCGCACGTAGATCCCGTGGCCGAGAGCCATCCCCGCTGTCGTCGCCGGCCCGAGGCCACAGCGCGCCGCCAGCTTGCGGAGAAAACGCGGCAGGCGCGGCGGCACTGTTTCGACAAAAAGCACCCGCACGCGATCCGCCTCCTGAACGCCCACACGCGCGGCGTCCTCCAGTTGTTGCATGCTCAGGCGACTGCCGTGGCGCAGAATATCGCGCTCATGCCGTCTCGCCCACACCTGCACGAGTGGCAGAATCAGCAGTGCAACAGCGCGCGCAATCATCGGAGGTCTCGTTAGGCCGGACGACTCACCCCGCCGCGCGCGTCACCGATCGCGCGAATGGATTGAAATTCGTGTCGCGATCATAAACGTCCACGCCTTCGGCACGCTTCAACCGGTTCACCACGTAGTAGGTCAGCGGCGTCGCGAGCGCCTCATAAAGCACCTTCGCGAGATAACCGGAGATGATGAGATTCAACATCGTCCCCCAAGCCGTGTAGCCGCCAAATGCGATCAAGATCAAGACCGTCGTGTCGACAAGCTGCCCCGTCGCCGTGGAGCCGATCGTCCGCGCCCAGAGATGCTTGCCATTCGTCCAGAGCTTCATCTTTGCGAGCGTGTAGGAGTTCGTAAATTCACCCAGCCAGAACGCCACCAGGCTCGCCAGAATGAACCGCGGCACCGTGTAGAAAACCGCCTCGAATGCCGCCTGGTTCGGCCAGTTCGGAGCCGCCGGGATCCAGACCACGATGAGCCCCATCAACGCCATCACCGCACACGCGGCGAAGCCGATCCAGATAGCGCGCCGCGATGCTCCATAGCCGTAAACCTCCGTAAAGATGTCGCCGAGGATGTAGCTGATTGGGAAGAGCAATTGCGCGCCGGAGACATTCGCAACGACCGGTTCGCCGTTCCACGTAAAGAAGAGCGGAATCGCGCAGATCTTCTGGCCGAACATGTTCGAGATCAGCAGCACGACGACGAACGCGTGCACGAACAAGTCGTAAAACCGGAAGCCGCTCAGACGTGCATCGCGCCCTGTTAGACTTCGCACCGCGGCGTTCGGCATCCGGCGAGCATATCGATTACGGCAGGCGCGCGCCAGCATGCTTCATCACCATTGCGGCTGGTTGCTGAGTGTGCCCGCCCAGCGAATCTTCAGGGGCGATGCTCACCGCGCTTCAACAACGCTCGATCGCAGCAGCAGATTGCGACGTCAGATTCGACAATCTGACGCGTCAGCTCTACGCAAGCGACGCTTCGGTTTACCAGATCGAACCGGTTGGTGTCGCGTTTCCGAAGAGCGCGCAGCAGGCGCGCTCCGTCATCACCGCAGCGGGGGACGCGAACGTATCGGTGATCCCGCGCGGCGCCGGCAGCGGATTATCCGGCGGAGCGATTGGTGACGGACTGATTGTCGAATTCTCGCGGTATAACCGGCAGATCAGCGAGCTGGATCTTGAGAAGCGAACGGTCCGCTGCGGCGCCGGCGTCGTGCTCGACCAGCTCAATGCTTTCCTGCGTCCGCACGGCTTCTGTTTCGGTCCCGATGTCGCGACGAGCTCCCGCGCAACGATCGGCGGAATGATCGCGAACAACTCTTCCGGAGCGCGCGTTCCTGTTTACGGCACGACGGCCGATCACGTTGTCTCGCTCGAGATGGTGCTCGCCGACGGGCGCATCGAAAACGTCGGGCGCGGTCAGCATTCGTTAGGCACGGAGCGGCAGATGATCGCGCAACTCGTGCATCGGCACGCCGCTGATATCGCCCAATGGATGCCGCCGGGCATGCTGAAGCGCTGGAGCGGATACGGTCTCGAGCGTTTTCTCCGCGAGCCGGACGATCTGACGGAAATCTTCTCCGCGAGCGAAGGCACGCTCGGCGCGATTTGTTCCGCGGAGCTGAGCATCGTGCCGCTCCCGCGTGAGAAAGGCCTCGGGCTTGTCTTCTTCGCGTCGGTAGCGGAAGCGATGCAGGCAACAGTCGAGCTGCTCGCGCTGCAGCCGGCGGCAATCGAGCACATCGACAAACCGCTCTTCGATCAGACGAAAGGCCAGCTGCATTTCCAGGCCGCGCGCGACCTCATGGACCTCGATGCGAAGCCGTGCGAGGCGATTCTGATCGTCGAGTTCTATGGCAATGTCGCTGAGCGTCTCTCCGCACTCTCTGCCCGCCGGCTCGGCTTGCGGACCTTGATTTGCAAAAACCAGGCCGAGATGAATCTCGTCTGGGCGGTCCGCAAGGCCGGCCTGTCGTTGCTTACGGGTCGCGTCGGACCAGCGAAGCCGATCGCGTTCATCGAAGACGCGGCCGTGCCACCGGAGAAACTGCCGGCATACGTCGCCGGACTGGAAGCGTTGATGAACCCGCTTGGCCTCGAGGTTTGCTACTACGGCCATGCCGCGACTGGTCTGTTGCACGTGCGACCGGTTCTCGACCTTCGCAGCGCGGAAGACCTGAAGAAGTATCGCTACGTAGCGGACGGCGTTTCTGCACTCGTTAGGCAGTTCAAAGGCTCGCTCGCTGCGGAACACGGCGTCGGCATCGCGCGCACCGAATACATGCGCGAGCAGGTCGGCGATCAGCTGCTCGGCGTCATGCGGCAGATCAAGCGGCTGTTCGATCCGAAGAATCTCTTCAATCCCGGCAAGCTGATTGGAGACGGCGAGTTCAAGATCGATACGCACCTGCGCAGCACTTACACGCTGCACCCGGCGCTGCCGTTCGAGCCGAAGCTCGCGTTCGCATTCAAGGATCAGTCGTTCACCGGCAATCTGGAGCAGTGCAACGGCTGCGGCGGTTGCCGGAAAGATGCGCCGACGATGTGCCCGACATTTCTCGCGACCGGCGAGGAATACATGTCCACGCGCGGCCGGGCGAACGCGATCCGCGCCTCTCTCGAGCAGCGTATCGAAGGGCACGATCCGCTGCGCTCGTATGAGCTGGAGGAGGCGCTCAGCAATTGTCTCTCCTGCAAAGCCTGCACGCCGGAGTGTCCATCGAACGTTAACATGGCGCTGCTGAAGGCAGAGCTGTATTACGCGCGGCATCGACGCGATGGCTTGCCGCTCCGCGAGCGAATGCTGAGCAAAGTTGACTTGTTAGGCCGGCTCGGTTGCCTGACTCCGTCGATTGCAAATGCGGCGCTTGATTTTGCGCCGCTGCGTGAACTGATGTCGAACACGCTCGGCATCACCGATCGCCGCCCGCTGCCGCATTACACGCATCAGCGTTTCGACAATTGGTTCCGTCGTCACAAGCCGAAGAGCGCAGCGACACGCGGCCGCGTGATCCTGTGGGACGACACGTTCGTGCGTTATCACGAGCCGCACATCGGTATCGCGGCGATCGACGTGTTGGAAGCGCTCGGCTTCGAAGTCACGCTGCTGAAGAATCGCCGTTGTTGCGGACGCGCGGCGTTCAGCCAGGGAAATCTCGATGAAGCGACACGTCTCGGCGCGCATAACATCAGCCTGGTCTGCAAGCGCGATCCCGATGCGCCGGTCCTGTTTCTCGAACCGTCGTGCTACTCGATGTTTGTCGAAGATTATCGCGAGCTGAGCCTGCCCGACTTCGCTTCGGTCGCCGAACGCTGTTTCCTGTTCGAGCAGTTCGTCGAAGACATCCTGAGCCGCGAGCCCAACGCGCTACAGTTCACGAATGGCGTGACGCACAACGTCGCGATCCACGCGCATTGCCATGCGAAGTCGCTGCTGAAGCCCGGCTTCATGGCGACCCTCGCGCGACGACTTCCCGGCCGGAACGTCGCTCTACTCGAGACCGGCTGCTGCGGGATGGCGGGTGCGTTCGGCGCGCTGGAATCAAAGTACGAACTCTCGACACGAGTCGGCGCACAGCTCGTGCAGAAAATTGCCGAGCAACCCGCTGACACCACGATCGTCGCCTCCGGCACAAGTTGCCGACAGCAGATCGAGCATCTAACTCCGGTGCGGCCGAAGCACATGGCCGAGCTTCTCGCGGACGCGCTTAGTCGCTAGCCGTGCCGTGACCTAAGGCATGACTTTCTTCCAGGCATTCATTTACCTGCTCGCCGCCGTCATCTCCGTGCCGCTGGCGAAGCGCCTCGGGCTCGGCTCCGTCCTCGGCTACCTGCTCGCCGGGGTCGTAATCGGGCCGTTCGGTCTCCGGCTCGTGGGTACGCAAGGCGAAGACCTGATGCACGTCGCGGAGTTCGGTGTCGTCATGATGCTCTTCCTGATCGGACTCGAGCTGCGTCCCGCGGTGCTCTGGCAAATGCGCGGCCCGATCCTCGGCCTCGGCGGCGGGCAGGTGCTCGGCACAATGGCAGTCGTCGCAGCGATCGCGCTTTGGTTTCAACTTTCATGGCAGGTGGCAATCGCCATTGGCTTCATCATCGCCATGTCGTCGACGGCAATCGTGCTCCAGCTACTGAACGAGAAGGGCATCATGCGCACGGCTGGGGGACGCGCCTCGTTTTCGGTGCTCCTGTTCCAGGACATTGCGGTGATACCGATCCTCGCGGTTCTTCCATTGCTCGCGACCGTCGCACCTTCGGGAAGCGGGCATGCGACGCATGACGCACTGGCGCATGTGCCGGGGTGGCTGCACGGGTTGCTGGTGCTCGGCGCCGTTGCCGCGGTGATCCTGGCCGGCCGCTTCTTGTTGAAGCCGGTCTTCCGCTACATCGCAGCGACCGAGCTGCGCGAGATGTTCACGGCGCTGGCCTTGCTGCTCGTCATCGGGATCTCGCTGCTGATGCAACAGGTCGGCCTCTCGCCGGCGCTCGGCGCGTTTCTCGCCGGCGTGGTCCTCGCTGAAAGCGAATACCGCCACGAGCTCGAATCGGACATCGAGCCGTTCAAAGGTCTCCTGCTCGGCCTCTTCTTCATCTCCGTCGGCGCCGGCATTGATTTCGGATTAATCGCCGGCCGTCCCGGCACCATCGCGCTCATGGTCGTCGCGGTGCTCGTCCTGAAATTCGCGGTGCTGCTGGCCGTCAGCCGCTTCTCGCGCCTCGAGCCGACGCAACGTTACCTCTTCGCCTTCGCGCTCGCGCAAGGCGGCGAGTTCGCGTTCGTCCTTTGCGCGTTCGCCACGCAAAACGGCGTCCTCACACCCGACATTTCAAATCTCCTCGTCGCCACCGTCGCCCTCACGATGGCCGCCGCGCCGATCCTCTTCACGATCAACGATCGCCTTGTCCAGCCGCGCTTCGCCAGCGTCATCGCCGAGCGCGAGCCCGACGAAATCCACGAGCGCGACAATCCGGTGATCATCGCCGGCGTCGGCCGCTTCGGGCACATCGTCGCGCGTCTCATGCGCCTGAACGGCTTCGGCGCGACCGTGCTTGATCACGACGCCGAGCAGGTGGAAACGCTTGGCCGTTTCGGCATCAAATCGTATTACGGCGACGCCACCCGCCTCGACCTCCTCCGCACCGCCGGCGCCGAGCGCGCGCGCCTCCTCGTCATCGCGATCGACAACGAGGAGCAGGCGCTCCGCATCGTCGATCTCGCGCACGAGCACTTCCCGAAGCTCCGCATTCTCGCGCGCGCCACCAGCCGCCAGCACGCCTACGAGCTCCTGCGGCGCGGCGTGCACGACGTCTATCGCGAGACGTTCGGCAGCGCGGTCGATTTGAGCGTCGACGCCTTGCAGGCGCTCGGGATGCCAAAGACGCGCGCCATCCGCGCGGCGCAGATTTTCCGCGAGCACGACGACGCGTCGGTGCGTGAGATGGCGCACATCGAAAGCGACGACCTCGGGGTTTACGCCTCAATCGCGCGCCTGCATATCGCGAATCTTGAGAGCGCGCTCGCGGCCGATCGCGAGCTCGAGGCCGCGCAAGCCGCCGGTGTCGCGACAACCCAGGCGGCCGAAGCAGAGATTTCCGACCAGACGAAATGACGAGCGCGCGATCGGCTGGCGCACGCCTCACTGCGATCGCGCTCTTTATCGCGACGGCAAGTCATGCGCAAGCCCGCACCGTCGTGTGGATCGATACCGATCCATCGATTGGCGCGCCATGGCGCGAGGTCGACGATGCTTTCGCGCTGCTGCTCGCGTTCCAATCGCCCGAGCTGGAGATCGCCGGCATCAGCAGCACGTACGGCAATGCCGGGGTGCGTCGCACGACTACCGTTGCGCGCGACCTGACGCGACGGTTTGGCGGAGACCTGCCCGTGTTCAGAGGCGCGGCATCACCGCGCGATCGCGCGTCTCGCAGCGCGGCGACAGACGCGCTCGCAAACGAACTGCGAACCCGCAAACTTACCTATGTGGCCCTTGGGCCGCTGACGAATCTCGCCGCGTTTCTGCATCTGCATCCGCAGCTCGCGCGCAAGATCGAGCGCGTCATCATCGTCGGCGGCCAATCACCCGACCGCCCGCCGCGTTTCGGCCCAAACCGTTCGCACCGGATCCACGATGCGAACGTCTTCAAAGACCCAGCGTCCGCTGCGAAGGTGTTACAAGCGGGCATACCTATCACCCTGGCCGCGATCGAGGGCGCGCCGCAGCTCGCCCTCACGCGCGACGATCTCGAGCAACTGCGCGGCGGCGGACCCGCCGGTCGTTTTCTATACGGCAAGACGCGGCTGTGGCTCTGGTTTTGGACGAAGTACGTGCGCGAGCCCGGTGGACTGGTCTTCGATGTTCTCGCTGTCCTATCAGCGGTCCGTCCCGAGCTGCTCAAGACCGAGCAACGGTTCGCGAAGGTCGATGACGCCGGCAACCTCATCGCCATCCACTCACGCCAACCAAACACGCACCAGGTGCAGTTCAGCACCGGCGTTGATCGGGATGCGAAACCATTGTTGATCCGCCGGCTGCGCCGGTGAGGGGCGGAGGTGACTGTAGGGGAAGCTGTCAGCTTCCCCAGTTTCTCTCCTGTCAGGATCGCTCGCCACCAGAGACACGGGAAGCTGACAGCTTCCCCTACAGTCACCGTTACAGTCACGCCGCTCAGCGTGCCGCGACAGTTCCGCTGCCGCTCATCGCGGTGCCGAAATATTTGTTCTCCAGCTCTTCGAAGAATCCCTGCTCGCGCAACGCCAGAATCGCGCGCGTGATTTCCTTCCGATACGGACTGCCCGCCGGGACCGCGATCCCATAGCTTTGCTTTTCGAACAGCTGGCCGACGACGCCGAGTTGTTTGTCGGGATTGTTCTTCGCGTAGTAGAGCAGCATCGGCGCGTCATAGACGACCGCCTTCACCTTGTTATCTGCGAGCGCGGCGCCGGCAGCTTCCAAATCGGCGTATGTCTTGACGGTCAATCCCTGCCGCTCCAGGAACGCCTGCGCCGTGCTGCCGGCCAGCGTTCCGACGCTCCACTTCCGCGCCTTCAAATCAGCCACGCTTTGCGCGTCGCTGTTCAACGTATCTACCGTCATCGCGCTCGTGATCGTCGCGGTGATGTAGGTGAACAACGCCGCGCCGGCGAGCATCCAGACGATCGCGGTGAGACGACCCGCCACGCCGAGCGGTGCCTTGTTCTCGCAACCGCCGGTGATGATGGTGCAGATCGACCACCACACGGCCTCCCACAATCCGGCGACGTAACCTTCAGGGAACGACTCGGCGTTTTTCTTCCGCTCGAGGAACCAGATGATGTGCGAATTGATTACCAGGACGACGAACAGCCCGATCAACAGCCAGACAATGTCGCCTTTGAACACCTTCGCGACCGTGCGGCGGAACGAGCTCGTCGGCTGATCCTTAGTCAGGATTTGCAGGCCTGATTCCTTGAACGGATAGCTGAAGTCGATCGTCTTCTCGCGCTCGGAAGTGATGCTGACCGCGGCCACACCGGCATCCGCGCGCCCGGCGCGGATCTCGTCGAGCATCTGCGCGACGTTCTCGACGATCTTGTAGCCGTTGTCGGGATCGAACGGCAGCCGCGCTTCGCGCACAACGCGTTCCCACAGCTCGATGCTGTAGCCGGTGAGACGGCCGTTCTTCTCGATGACGAACGGCGTCACTTTGCGCGTGACGACCGTGAGGTTTTTGCCCGCTGCAAACGGTAGCGCCGGCGTCGCTTCCTGCGCGTGGAGCGTTGCGACCGAAAGGGCAAGTGCGAGTGGGAGAGTGAAGAAGCGGTGGGTCATTGGAGCGAGCGGCTTTAGCGGAACACAGTTCAGCCAAGCAAGAAGCAAACCTGCCGAATGTCGGAATGTTGCGCCGCGGCTGCCTTGCCCCCGACGAAACGGGCATCGATGCTGAGCGGCGATGAAAACACCGAAGCGCGGATCAGATGGCGCTCGTGAAATCGGCGCGGCAAAGTTGCGTCCGATCTCGGGGCGTTTTCGCTCTTCAACTGGCGCCGTAGTCGTCGCACCAGGCGCGAAGGTCAGGCTCGCGAACATCGACCCCGGCGCGAAGCCGGCGCTTTCTCGCGACGAAGGCGAGCGCGACGTGGAAGCGCTACGCGAGCGTTTGCTCGAGCTGCAGCAGGCGCTCTACGCGGAGCACGCGCGCAGTTTGTTGATCGTCATCCAGGCGATGGACACCGGTGGCAAGGATGGCGCGATCAAGAAGATCTGCAGCGGGCTCGATCCGAACGGCGTGCACCTGACGAACTTCAAATTTCCGTCACCCGAAGAGTGGGATCACGATTTCCTCTGGCGCGTGCATCATGCGGCGCCGCGCAAAGGCGTGATCGGAATCTGGAACCGCTCGCATTACGAGGACGTGCTCGTGCCGCGGGTGCACAAGCAGATCACCGAAAAGGTCTGGCGCGAGCGTTGCGAGGACATCAATGCCTTCGAGCGGCTGCTGAGTCGCAACGGCTATGTTTTGCTCAAGTTCTTCCTCCACATCTCGAAGGACGAGCAGAAAGAGCGACTCGAGGCGCGGCTGAAAGACCCGAGCAAGCTCTGGAAGTTCAACACCGGCGATCTGAAAGAGCGCGCGCTGTGGGAGCAATATCAACTCGCGTACGAAGCGGTGCTGAACGAATGCGCGACCGAGTACGCGCCGTGGCACATCGTGCCGGCGAATCGCAAATGGGCCCGAAATCTGGCGATGCTGCAGACGATCGTCAGCACGCTGGAGCGGATGGATCCGCAATATCCCGCGGCGACTTTCGATCCGAAAACGATCGTGGTGGAGTGAGGCGCGGCAGAGCTACGCGATCACGTTCCACTTCGGCCGACGCGTCCCCGGCACGGTCTGCCACATCCGCACGCCGCCAAGATATGCATTGCGGTTTCGCCCCTGCTCGACGCCTTCCGGCAGCTCCTTCAGTAACTTCACGTTGCCGCCGCCAAGCACGACGTAATCGGCAATGAACGCGACCTTCAGGCGCGTCACTGCGTCGATGACTTTCGCCTGCCACGCCTTGCGTCCGAGCCTCTCGAGGCCGCGTTTCCCGAGATGATCTTCGATCGTGTCGCCATCGCCGAACGGCAGATCACCGAGCTCGAGCGGCAACACATTTTTGTCCCAGATCAGCGTCGATCCGAGTCCGGTGCCGAGCCCGAGGAACAACATGCGGCCGCCGTGGTAACTGCCGAGCGCCTGCATCGCGGCGTCGTTGATGACGCAGATCGGTTTGCCTAACGACTTCCGGAAATCGTAATCGACCCAGCCTCCCGCCATGTTCTTCGGGTCTTTGTTGATGCGGCCCCGTGCCACCGTGGAAGGAAAGCCTAACGAGACGACATCGTATTCCCAATCGGCCGCCGTCTCTTTGATCTGCGCGACGAGCTGCTTCGGACGAAGCTTGGCGCCGGAAGGGAATTTCCGCTTCTCGCCTTGGGAGATCATCAGCTTCACGTTCGTGCCGCCGATATCGACCACGAGAACCTTCTTTGTCATCATGAGCGCTCCTTCCGCGGCGTCGACATCGGTGACAACTTGATCGTGGCCGGCCGTTGCGACTCGGCGAGCTTTCGCGCCTGTTTGCGCGAGCGCTCACGGAACAGCAATTGCGCCTGCCGGCGCGGTTCTCCTTCTGCTGCCTGGAGGCGAATGTAGGTGCCGTCCGCTTGCAGCTCGCGCGCCTTCACGCGGTCGTTCACGAAGGCCGGAAGCACGTCGTTGATGATCTCGTCGCGCAGCGTCGGATCTTCGACCGGGAACGCGATCTCGACGCGGCGGAGGAAATTGCGCGGCATCCAATCGGCGCTCGCGAGATAAACGACGGGATCACCGTCATTCGCAAAGCAGTAGATGCGGCTGTGCTCGAGGAAGCGGCCGACGATGCTGACGACGCGGATGTTTTCGCTTAAGCCGGGAACGTTCGGTCGCAGGCAGCAAATGCCTCGGATGATGAGGTCGATCTTCACGCCGGCGCACGATGCTTCGTAGAGCTTTTCGATGATCTCCTGGTCGACAAGCGAATTGAGTTTTACCGTGATCTGCGCGGGTCTGCCGGCAAAGGCGTGATCGCGCTCGCGTTCGATAAAGCCGATCAATCGGCGGCTGAGGTCGAACGGCGCGACGAGCAACTTCTCGAGGCCGGGATAGCTCGCGAGGCCGGTCAGCGTGTTGAAGACGATGGCGACTTCCTCGGTCAGCTTCGGGTTCGTCGTGAGGAGGCTGAAGTCGGTGTAAATGCGCGCGGTGCGCGGGTGGTAATTGCCGGTGCCGAGGTGGACGTAATGCCGCAGCTTGTCGGTGTCGCGCCGGACGATGAGGAGCGCTTTGCAATGCGTCTTCAAACCGACGACGCCGTAGACGACATGCGCACCGGCTTCCTCGAGGCGGCGTGCCCACTTGATGTTGGCGGCTTCGTCGAATCGTGCGCGCAATTCCACGAGCGCCGTGACTTGCTTGCCGGCGTTCGCCGCATCGATCAATGCCGCCACGATCGAAGAATCGCCGCTCGTCCGGTAAAGCGTGATCTTCAACGCGAGAACGTGCGGATCCTGCGCGGCGTTCTCGATCAACTCCACGATCGGATCGAAGCTCTCGTAGGGGTGGTGCAGCAGCACGTCCTGCTTTCGCATCACCTCGAAGATGTTTGCGTGCGGCGGAAGCGCGGGATCACGCGCGGGTTTGAAGACGCGATCTTTGAGATTCGCGAACGCGTCGTTCGTCACGAGCGGGACGAGGTGCGTCATCGTTAACGGCACATCGACGCGATAAAGATCGGGCTCCGTCAGATTGAAGTAGGCGAGAAGTTGCTCGCGGAAATCGCGCGGGCAATCGGCTTCCACTTCAAGGCGAACGGCATTCCCACGGCTCGAGCGCCGTAGTTCCTGCTCGATGCTGCGGAGGAGATTGTCGGCTTCCTCCTCGTCGATGTAGAGGTCGCTATTGCGGGTGACGCGGAAGGCGTGCACGCCATCGAGAAGCAGGCCGGGGAACAGGTCGCCGATGTAGTGCTTGATCAGCGCGGCGAGGTAGATGTATTCCCACGGCTCGTCATCCGCTTTGCCGCGCGGCATCTGGATCAAACGCGGCAACACGCGCGGCACTTGCACGATTGCATGGAGCGGCTCGCCACCTTTTTCGGTGCGCGCGCGGACGAAGAGATTGTGGCTCTTGTTCAGCAGCTGCGGGAATGGGTGGCTCGCATCGACGGCGAGCGGCGTCAGCATCGGGAAGACTTCTTCCTGGAAGAAACGCCGGGCCCAGGCCGCGCGTTTTGTGCTCAACTCCGAGACCTTGTGGATGCGGATCCCGTTCTTCGCGAGCAGCGGCATCAGCTCATCGCGCCAGAGTGCGTACTGCGTCGCGACCATTTCGTGGACGGTGCGCTGGATGGCGTTGAAGGTGTCGGTCGGCGTCAGGCCGTCCGGACCGATGTCGCTCGTTTCGCTTTCGATCTGCTGCTTGATCCCGGCGACGCGGATCTCGAAGAACTCGTCGAGATTTGAGCTGACGATGGTGAGGAATTTGACGCGCTCAATCAGCGGCTGCGTCGGGTCTTGCGCTTCTTCCAGGACGCGACGGTTAAACTCGAGCCAGCTCAGCTCGCGGTTGATGAAATTCTCGGGGGCGCTGAAGCGGGACGGTTGCGGCGCGTCGACGATGTCGGGGAGCGCGACGATGTTCGTCGGCTCGTCGGGTGGCGGCGATGATGGTTGTGATTTCGAAGGCACGGGTTCTGTAGGGGAAGCTGTCAGCTTCCCGGATTTGAAACTGGGGAAGCTAACAGCTTCCCCTACAGATCGCCACAGGTCGCGTCTCGCGGCGGCGCGAGATTATTCGCCGAACATGCGGCCGAAGACGCCGCGCTTTTCAGGCTTCGCACCGACGGCGGCCGGCGGCCAGCATTCGACGATCTCGAGCGCGAGGAAGCGGAAAAGCGTGAGGCGCGCGAACTTCAGGTCGAGCCGCAGATTCTTCGCGATCTGCGCGATCGATCGCGTCCCGTTGAATTGCGAGGCGAACTGCGCCTCTGCAACGGTGAGGCGGAGGCGTTGCACGCGCTCGAATCCGTCGCGCGTGTAGGCGGGTATCGACGCAGGATCGTAATCGGCCTGCGTGCCGAGTTCCGTGAACTGGATGAACCGCAGCGTGCCGAGTGCCCAATGATCGACGTCTTCCTCTCCCGGCACCGATTCCGCGTATCCCGGCAGAGCTTCGCTTTTGTCGAACATGATCCGCACCCGCGGCGCGGTCCACAGGTGTGAGAAAAGCTTCTGGCCGTAATGCTGCACCAGCTGCACCGCAGGCTCGCGGATGATGAGCCCTTCCTGCGCGAGCGCGATGAACATCGGGCGGCCGTTCTCCCGCTGCTGCTCGCGCGCTTGCGTGACGCGTTGCTCGTCGATGTTCACGAGCGTGATGGGCGCTTCGGCGCAATAGAGCTCCGGGTCGCGCGTGGTCGCGAGGATGATCTGGCCGTCGCGCGCGAGAACCTCAACCGGGTCGCGATTCCAGAAGCAGCGCAGGGTGCCGGTGAGCCGCTGGTTTGCGATCGTGTGGAGCGCCCAGTTGAGAGAGAAGAAGCTGGTATCGCCGCAGAAATAGGCGCCGCTCATGTCGATCGGGAAATCGACGATGTCCTGCGGCGAGGAGGCGGCAGGCATGCCCGCTGGTGCGGGAGCGATTTGCTCCTGCTCGGATTGCGTGGGTGCAAACGGGTCGTCGACCGGCGCGGGCGCGAAAGAATCGTCGGCTGGCGCGGGCGAAAAGGCCTCCTCGGCTGGCGCCGGCGCAAACGAAGCAGCGGGCGCCGGCGCGTTCTCGGCCGCTGGTGCGCTCGACGGCCAGGCGTCCGCTGCCGGTGGTGGCGCGTTCCACCAGGCATCGTCGCCTCCGCCAGCGGCGGCTTCGGCGGTTGCCGTTTCCGACGAATCGAACGGCATCGGCTCCGGCACGGCGCTCGCATCGTCGAACGCAGGTGCATCGGCAAATGACGCAGGCTCCGCGTCTGGATTGTCCGCCGGCTCCCAACCCATCTCGGCCGGCTGCGCTATGTCTGGCGCCGGCGCGGTCGTTGCGGAATCGGCAGCAGTCTCGTTAGGCATGTACGTCTCGACCGTCGAGAGCAGCAGCTCGGATGTGAACGGCTTGTTCAACGAGCCGACGACGTTCGGGCTGCGGTTCGGATCCGACGGCAGATCGGTGCCGAAGCCTGACATGTAGACTACCGGCACGCGCGCGGTCGCGCTTTCGCTCGCAAGGCGGCTTAGGACCTGATCGCCTTTCATGTCCGGCAAGATGTAATCGAGCAGGATGAGGTCCGGCGTGTCGCTTGCGGCGGCGCGGAGACCTTCCTCAGCGGTTGCGGCGGCGGCGACATCGTAGTTTGCGTCGCGCAGGATCTCCTTCACGAAATTGAGCAGCATCGCGCTGTCGTCGATCACCAAGACCTTGCGCCGCGTCGGTGCAGTTTCGCCGCCGCTGATAGCCGTGGCGGCGCCGGTGCGCGCGGTGGTCTCGTCGATCTGGCGCACGGCTTCCATGAGCAGGATCTGCCAATCGAGGTCGATCGTGCGCGGGCTCGGGCCGGCGTTGTGCACCTCGGAGATCATGCCGCCTTTCCAATTCACGATCTCGTTGAACGCCTCGATCCCTTCCTTACCCGGTGCGGTGGCGTGGCTGACCTGGCCGCTTTCGAAAAAGACGCGCGCTTTGCCGCCGCTTGGTCCGGTGAATTCGAGGACGGAAGTCGTCCCGCTCATGCACTTCAGCTGAATGATATCCGCAATGTGGAGATCGCTGAGCGTGCCCTGAAATTTCTCGCCTTCCTGCTGGCCGCCGGGTTGCAGGAGCGCACCGACGAGGTCCACGAAATCGCCATGCGGGAATGGCTTTTCGAGGAAGTGAATCGCGCCGAGGCCGGCGGCTTTCTCGCGTTGCGCGGGGAGATGAACCGCGGTCAGGACGATCGCGCGCGCGTTCGGATGACTGGTGCGAAGGTCGTAGAGGAACTCCTGCCCGAGGTCGTAGGTCGCGTCGATATCGAGCACGAAGAGATCGGGCTTTTGCCGGCCGACGACGTGCTGCGCCTCCTCGAGGCTGTGCGCGATGTCGACTTGCGCAGTCGGCGCGGCTTCGTGGAGCGCCGCGCGGATGGCGGCGGCGAGGTTGCCATCCGGCGCAAGGACCAGGACGCGGCCGCCCGGCTCAGCAGAAATGGAATGAGGCGAGATCTTTTGGTTCAAAATACAAGCCGGTCGAAGCAGCCCGCCACGTCAAGCCGGGTTTCCGCTTGGCTCTTAAACGTGCCTGCTTCTCATGACAAGGAAAAGCCTTTGACGCGGCAGGCTACGTCGCCGTGGCAACGAAGCAACCCCCGCGTCGCCGCGCAGACGGCCAGTAGTGCAGCCGGTGCCGCGCTATTGCACGCGGGTACCGACGGAAGCGGAGCGGCCGCTCGGCGTACGCACCGTGGTGGTGCAGCTGCTGAACACGGCGAGGATGAGAATGGCGGCCAACGTCGGAACGATAATAGCTTTCATGTGTTTGGTTTTCCTCTGATTCGGAGGGAGGGCCGAAAGTGAGCGTCTCCGCAGGCCGAGTTACGCGCTGAACTGTTCCGCGAGCGCGCGGCGGCTGATCTTGCCGCGCTCCGTCACCGGCATCTCGTTGAGGAAGAAGAGCCGCTTTGGCACCTGCCAACCACTCAACCGGGAGCGGCAGAACTCCAGCAGGTCGGGTTCCGCAACGGTGTCGTTGGCGACGATGCACGCGGCGACTTCTTCGTTGCGCAGCATCGAGCCGCGACCAAAGACGACCGCTTCCCGGACGCCTGCAAACGCCAGGAGCGCGGCTTCGACTTCCGCGGGATTCACTTTTTTGCCGGCGACGTTGATGACGTCCGACATGCGGCCGACGATGCGGAAGCCGTCACCGGACGGCACCAGGAGATCGTCCGGGACGAATTCGCCTCGGCCCAGTTTCTCCAGATCCGGGTCAGGGAAATAGCCGTCGCCGACAGCCGCAGATCGCACGCGGACCTGGCTCGTCGGCGCCTGCGGCTCGAGGAACTCTAACGTTACCCCGTTCAGCGCGCCGCCGACGAAGCCCTGCTCGACGAGCGCTGCTTCGCGGTCGTAACAAATGCCGCCGCACTCCGACGAACCATAGAACGAATGGATCGATTGCCCGAACTTCTCCCGGAACTTCTGCGCCACCGCTAGCGACAACGGTGCGCCCGCCGAGATGCAAAGACGGAGCCGCGGCAACAGCGGGACGTCGGCCATTTCGCTGAACGCCTGGAAGAAAACCGGCATGCCCGGAAAGACGGTCGCGCCGGTGCGCCCGAGATCTTCCAGCACAGCACGCGGCATTCGATCCTGGCTCAAGACCAGCGGAACGCCGCGCGCGATCAGCGGCGTGATGACATTACTGAAGCCGTAGGAATGCGAGACGGGAATGACGCCGAAGTTGAGATCGCGATCTGTGATCCCCATCGTGTCGCAGATCTGCTCGCAATCGGCGAGAAGCTGCGCGCTGCGGAAGCGGACCGCCCGCGGCGCGGCCGTTGTTCCGGAGGTCAGCTTGAGGAGCACCGGCGCGTGCTTTCCCCAGTCGACCGGCTCTGCATGCAGCGCCGTGACGCGCCCTCCGTCCGTCATCACACCAGCCGCATGACAGACTCGCAGCGCCACCTCGCGCTCGTGCGTGGCAATGGTCCGCTCGAGGAGCAAGGCGACTAATCCGCGCCGCAGAGACGCCAGCAGCGCCGCCGGCCAGCCGGGATCGTTCCCGAGTTGAATGGCCATGACTGAGCCGCGCTCGAACGCCGCCAGCGACTTCTCGCATTGCGCGGCCTCGTTTTCGATCTCGCCGAACGTCCGCAGCACCGCGCCGCGCGTGTCATAAATCGCGGCGTCGCCAGAGCGTCGATCGGCGGTGTCGCGCCACGCGACCAGCAAATCATCACTCATGGCTGAGCCGAGTGGAGCACGGCCGTCCGCTTGTGTTCCGTCCCATTCACCCCTTGCGGGCCGGCGTTGCTGCGGTAAGTTCGGCATTCCTTTCCCGATCATGAAAGCGGACATCCATCCCAATTACTACGAGACCGAGATCTCCTGCGCGTGCGGTGCGGTCTACCACACTCGTTCCACGAAGCAGGACATTAAGATCGGCATCTGCGCCGCTTGCCATCCGTTTTTCACCGGCGAACAAAAGTTCGTCGACACCGCGGGTCGCGTCGAGAAATTCGCGCGCCGTTACGGCAGCACGAAGGCGACACGCGTCACCAAAAAATAGGTACAAGATTGCTCGAAACGCCCCGCACCGTCGGGGCGTTTTGTGCGTACAGAGACAATGGATTACGAGAGTTTGATTGAGCGGAAACGCGAGCGCTTCGCCGAGCTGGAGCGCGAGATCGCCGATACCGCCCTCTTCGACAACCGGAAACGCGCGAGCGAGATCATGCGCGAGCATTCTGCGCTGAAAACGATGCTCGCGCTCTGGGACGATCTGCAGACGGCGCGCCGGCGGCTGGAAGATAATCGCGAGCTCGCCACGGCTGACGACGCCGAGATGGCGCAGATGGCGAAGGACGAAATCCCGGAACTCGAAAAGCGGGTCGGGGATCTCGAGCGCGATTTTCAGATCGCGTTGCTCCCGCCCGATGAGAATGAAAATCGGGACGCGATCATCGAGATTCGCGCCGGGACAGGTGGCAGTGAGGCGGCAATTTTCGCGGCCGATCTTTACCGCATGTACAACCGGTATGCGGAGACGGCCGGCTTAAAGATGGAGGACCTTGAGTCGAGTCCGTCGGAGCTCGGCGGGTTGCGCGAAGCGATCTTCAAGGTCTCCGGCGAGAACGTTTTCAAGAAGCTGAAATTCGAGAGCGGCGTGCATCGCGTGCAACGCGTGCCGGCAACGGAGGCGCAGGGACGGATTCACACTTCCACCGCGACGGTCGCGGTGCTGCCGGAAGCGGAGGACGTCGACATTGACCTGAAGCCGGAAGACCTCCGCATCGAAGTGTGCCGCGCCGGCGGTCCCGGGGGGCAGGGCGTTAACACGACCGACTCCGCCGTGCAGGTGATGCACATTCCGACCGGCCGCATCGTGCGTTGCCAGGACGGCCGCAGCCAGCAGAAGAACAAGGAAAAGGCGCTCAGCATCATGCGCGCGCGCTTGCTCGAGGATAAGCAGCGCGAAGAAGAGGCGAAATATTCCGCGCACCGCAAAACGCAGATCGGCTCCGGCGGCCGCGAGGAGAAGATCCGCACGTATAATTTCCCGCAAAACCGCATCACCGATCACCGCATCGGGCTCACGCTCTACAATCTCGACCGCGTGATCGAAGGCGATCTCACCGAGATGATCAACGCGCTGCAAATGGCGGACGTGCAGGAGCGGCTGAAAGCCAGTACGCTCGCGGCCTGACGATCAGCGCGACAGCCTCGAAAGCACCGATGACCGTTCTGGAGGTGCTGCAATCAACCGCCGCTTATTTCAAGAAGCGCGAGGTCGAGAGCCCGCGTCTCAACGCCGAGCATCTGCTCGCCCATTCGTTAGGCCGGAAGCGGATCGAGCTTTATCTCGAGTTTGAGCGACCGCTTTCCGAAGCGGAGCTCGCCCCGCTGCGAGATCTGGTGCGGCGCCGCGGCCAGGGCGAACCACTGCAGCATCTGCTCGGAACGGTGGAGTTTGCCGGACACACCTTTCTTTGCGACCAACGCGCGCTGATTCCGCGGCACGAGACGGAAGAGCTTCTCGACCTGCTGCTGAAGATGAATTGGCCAGCGGGAACACGCATGCTCGATGTCGGCACGGGAAGCGGCGTAATTGCGCTCAGTCTTGCCGCTGCGCTACCAGAGGCGGAAGTCCACGCGCTCGATGTTTCGGAGGAGGCGCTGTCGCTCGCGCGCGAGAACGCCGCGAGACTTGCGCTCACAGATCGCGTGCAATTTGCGACCAGCGATCTGCTCACGTCGGTGACTGGTGCGTTCGACCTGATCGTCGCAAACCTTCCCTACGTCCCGACGACGGATCGTCCATCCCTGTCGCGCGAAGTTCTGCGCGACCCGGAGCGCGCGGTCTTCGGCGGCGCACAGGGAGACGAGATCATCCGCCAGCTGATCCGCACGGCTCCCACGCACCTGAAACCGGGAGGAATGCTCGCCCTCGAGATTGGCACCGGGCAGGCGGAGGCGCTTCTGGCGTTACTTCGCGAACAGAAGTATCACGAAATCTCCCCAAGACAGGACTTCGCTGGTGTGACACGATTCCTCCTCGCTCGGTATGGATAAAATTCTCGTTCACGGCGGCCATCCGCTTTCCGGTTCCATTAAGGTCAGTGGCTCGAAGAACTCCGCTTTGCCGATCCTGGCGGCCACGTTGCTGACGCGCGAACAATGCGTCCTGCGGCACGTGCCGGATTTGAGCGACACGAATTACATGCTGCAGATTCTGACCCATCTCGGCGCGTCGGTGGAACGCGCGAGCGGCACGGTCGCGGTGCAGGCGGAGAAGATCGAGTCGATCGCGCCGTACGATGTTGTGCGGAAGATGCGCGCGTCCGTGTGCGTGCTTGGTCCGCTGCTCGGCCGCTGCGGCGAAGCGACGGTCTCGCTGCCGGGCGGATGTATCATCGGAGATCGTCCCATCGATCTGCACCTGAAAGGATTCGAAGCGCTCGGCGCGGCGATCCGGGTGGAGAACGGGGACGTGAAGGTCTTCGCGCCAAAGCTGCACGGCGCGGTGATCAATCTCCGTGGAAAATTTGGCCCAACGGTGCTCGGCACCGACAACGTCCTGATGGCCGCGGTCTTAGCCGAAGGCACAACCGTCATCGAAGGCGCCGCCGCCGAACCGGAGGTCTGTGACCTGGCCGATTTCCTGAACAAGATGGGCGCAAAGATCGAAGGCGCGGGTACGCGGCGCATGATCATCGAAGGCGTGAAGGAGCTTCACGGCGCGGAGCACGACATCATTCCCGATCGGATCGAGACGGGCACATTCCTCGTCGCGGGCGCGGTTTGCGGCAAAGGGATCACCGTGACGCGCGCGGAGCCGAAGCACGTCACTGCCGTGACGAATGCGCTCACGGACGCAGGCTATGATATCTCGGCGACGGAGAATTCCATCACCGTCTCGCCGAACGGCGCGTCGCGGCCGCTCAAGATCACGACCGAGCCGTATCCCGGATTTCCGACGGACATGCAGGCACAGATGTGCGCGCTGCTCTCGACGACCGAGGGGATCAGCGTCGTGACCGAGAACATTTTTCCGCAGCGCTACATGCATCTCGCGGAGTTGAAGCGAATGGGCGCGCAGGTGGAAATCGAGGGCGCGACCGCGACCATCCAGGGCGTCGAGAAATTGCTCGGTGCGCCCGTCATGGCGAGTGATCTGCGCGCGTCCGCCGCGCTCGTGCTCGCGGGCCTGAAGGCGGAAGGCGTGACCGAAATCAGCCGCGTCTACCACATCGACCGCGGCTATGAGCACCTTGACGAAAAGCTTGGCGCGCTCGGCGCGCACATTGAACGCGTGAAGGCAGATTAGCCTGCTCGGTCGGGTCGACTGAGTAGCAGCACTCTGCGCATCGGGCGTGCGTTCCGCCCCGACGTGCACTAACACTCCTCCGCAATGAGGAGTGACGGAGATGAGGCCGGTGCCGCGTTAGCGACTACTGTCGAGACGACGAACTCCGGCACCGAGCTGGCGCGCGGTGCGCTCGTCAACATCGTCACGCTCCTCGCGGCGAACCTCCGCGGCATCTTCACCTTTCTTGTCGCGCGGCTGCTGGGCCAGGGCGCACTCGGCACGTTTGGCATCGCCTGGTCGACCACTGATTTGCTGAGCAAGTTCGGCTCTTTTGGAATGGACACGAGCACCACGGCGCTCGTTGCGGCGCGGGAGGCCGCCGGTGACACGAACGGCAGTCGCGCGCTGCTCCGTCGCGCGGTGTTGTTTGGCCTGCTCTTCAGTGTGCTCGCGGCGCTCGCCGGCATCCTCGCATTTCAGACGCTCGGCAAATCGCTCGGCCAGCGGCCGGACCTCGTCCGCAGCACATCGCTGATGTTGCTCGCGCTGCCGGGGATCGTTCTCTACCGGATCAGCAACGGCGTCTCGCGCGGCATGAAAGTCATGCGGCACGATCTCTACTCGAAAGGCTTCACCGAGACGTTCGGCACGATCGCCTGTTTTCTCGTCGCCGTGGCGATCGGCTTACGGGATCTCGCCCCGGCCGTCGCAGTCCTGATTGGAACCGGAGCCGGTGGGTTGATGGCGTTCATTCTTGCGCGCGGATTGTTCGTTAGGCCGAGAGAAAGCGGCGCGCCGCGCGTGCGCGTCTCGCTACTGCGGTTCTCGACGCCGATCGCAATTTACAGCCTGCTCAACATGCTGATCCTGCGCATGGACGTTCTCCTGCTTGGGTTCATGGGACCGTCGGTCGGCGTGAGTTTAAGCACGATCGGTGTGTTCGTTGCGTCGGTGGAGATCGCCTACGGCATGCGGAAAGTTCGGCAGGCATTCGATCCGATGTTCACGCCGATCATCGCACGCCAGTCGGCGCTGCAGGATCGCGCCGCCATGGAAGAAAGCTTCGCGCAGCTCGGCCGGTGGGTGCTGGCGGCGCAGCTTCCGTTGATGGGCGTGCTTTGTATCTCAGGCGGCATCGGCCTCGACATTTTCGGCCCCGGATATCGCGAAGGGATACTGTGGGTCGCGCTGCTCGCGGTCGCGCACGCGACGAACAGCTTCGTCGGTCTGGCCGAAACCGTGATCATGATCCAGCGCCCAAAGCTCAATCTGATCAACTCCGGCGCCACGGTGGTGCTGCAGCTCGGCGCCAGCTTGCTCCTGATCCCCCGCTACGGCGCGACCGGCGCCGCGCTCGCGATGGTGCTCGCGTATGTGACGCAGGGCGTGCTGCGATATCTCGAGCTGCGCTTCATCTTCGATTGGCACTGGCCGTGGCGCGCGCTCGGGCGCCCCGCTTTCGCTTTCCTGCTCGCGCTCGCGCCAGCGGTGCCGCTGCGGCTGATGATCGATGGACGGCCTGGTGAATGGGCGGCCGGCCTGACGTTTCTCGCCGCCTACGTGGGCGCGTGGAAGATCATCGGCCTCGAAGAATCCGACCGCGTTGTTCTCCGGCAGCTTTGGAAGAGCGGCCCTCGGCGCCGCCTCGAAGGAAATAACGCCGCCTAACGAGCAGTCGCGAGCTCGCGCAACGTCTCCATATTTTCGACGTCTTCGCGCAGCTCCTTGCCTTTCGGGGTCTCGAGCACCTTTGGGATCTTCCGGAAACGCCGATCGCGCATGATGACGCGGAACGCCGGCAGACCGATCTTGCCTTTGCCGATGTGTTCGTGCCGGTCGACTCGCGACCCGCGCGCGGTCTTCGAGTCGTTGAGATGCAACGCCGTGAGCTTCTCGAGGCCGATCACGCGTTCGAATTCGGCAAACACCTTCCGGGTCGAAGCCTCCGTCGAGAGATCGTAGCCAGCCTCGAACACGTGCGCCGTGTCGAGACACACGCAGAGCCGCTCCGGCTCGCGCACGTTTTCGATGATGTGCGCGATCTGCTCGAATCGATCGCCGAGACACGAGCCTTGTCCGGCCGTGGTTTCGAGTGCGATCCGCGCTTTCGTTCTTTTGGGCAAACAGCCGTGCACGGCATCGATTGACGCGATGATCTTTTCCAGCCCGGCTTCCTCTCCGGCGCCAAGGTGTGCGCCTGGATGCAAGACAAGAAACGGCAGCTCCAGCTGGTCTGCGCGGATCAGTTCTTCGGTCAATGCGCGGAGCGAGTTCGCGTGAAACTGTGGATTCGTGGCCGCGAGATTGATGAGGTAATTCGCGTGCGCGAAGGCGGCTTCGATCTGGCACCGCTGCGCGTGCCTGACGAATGCTTTGATCTCCGCGCGATCGAGCGGCCGCGCGAACCATTGCATATTGTTCTTCACGAAGATCTGCATCGCGGTGCAATCGATCGAGCACGAACGCTCGATCGCGCGATGCGCTCCGCCGCCGATCGACATGTGTGCGCCGAGAAGAATGTTGCCGGTGCCGTTTCTTGTCATTTCGATTGGAGCCGGATCTTCCCTTTTGTCATTTCGACCGGAGCGAAGCGCAGTGGAGAAATCGCTTAAAGCAAGAAGAGGCTATTAGAGATGTCTCCACTGCGCTTCGCTCCGGTCGACATGACAAAAGGGAGTGCAGACATGATGAGCTAGGCACGAGCGAGTTCACTAAAATCGCTTGGGGCGCCACGTTGGCTTTGAGAGACTCCCCTCCCCTTTGTATTCGAACAGCTCATAGACGGGCGTGAGCAGCACGCCAGCGCCTTTCGCGTCGATGCGCATGTCGAAGTCGAGTTTGTTGTCGAGGAAGTGCAGGTCGCCGTGGCCGATCATGCCGAACAATTTGCCGGAGACCTTGAAGTCTTCTGTTCTAATGATGCCGCCTTGCACCGTGAAGCTCGCGGTTGCCTGCTTCGCGACGCTGTAGCCGGCGCCAGGAATAACCGCTGCGATCAAACTCGACAGCGGCCCGAACACCGGGATCGCGAAGACGCTGCCGTTCGCCACCTTCAGCTTCCCACCGCCGTGCATCGTGCGCGTGTTGTCCGTCAGTCCGGCGAAGGCGTAGTTGCCGGATAACTCGCCGCGGGCCGTGTCGTAGTCGAAGTAGAGCTTCGTCAGCCGCGGGAAATCGATGCCGTCCACCGCGACGTCGGCGGAGTAGCGTTTGTCATTGCTCGCGACCGAGATATCCGCGTCGCCGCGCACCGTGCCGCCGAACAGCGCGCCCTCCATTCCGATCAGCTGCACGCGATCATCGGTGATCAAGAGATTGCCGCGCACAGCGTCGAACGGCAGCGTCTCGCCGAGAAAGACGTAGTCCATCCCAGTCGGCGCATCGATGCCGATCTCGAGGCGCGTGTCCTTACGTCCCTTGAATTGCACAACGCCGTTTGCGACCAGCTTCGGCGGCGCGCGAAACTTGTACGGCGTAACCACACTCACGAGCTTCGGCTCGATCCATTGCATCGCGTCGGTGGGCGGCAGGTTTGTGTGGATGTTCCGCACCCGCACCTCGTGGTTCGCGAAATCATAGGTGAACGAGCCGGTGCCGATCCCCTCCTCGCGCACGATGCGGAAATCGTTGAACGAGACCGCACCTTTCTCGAAGTGAACGTCAGCCGTTGCGCTGTTCATCCAGACGCCGCGGAAACGCGTGCGCGGCAGCGTGAGCGTTCCATCTCCGATCCACGTTTCCGGCTGGCGCGAGCGACCGCGAATCGCCATCCGAATGGCGGGTGAGCGCGGCCACTCCCACTCGCCGAGAAAATTGCGGATGCCCTCGGGGGCAAGACGCCGGATCGCGGCGGGATTGAGCGAGCTTTGCACGTTCAACCGGAAGTCGTTAGGCGCATCGAGCAGATCGGCGAGAACTTCCCCGCTCGCGTGCCGCACGCGCACATCGCGCAACATCGTCCGTTGCCCGTCTAACGAGTAATCGGCGCTCAGGCCGAGGAACGGGATCGTCTGGTACGTGAAGCTCCCGATCTCGATCCGACCGATTCCACTGAGGCGCGGCGTTGGCTCCGCCGTGTTCGCCCTGCCGGAGAATTCGATCACCGGTGGTGTGGCAAATGTCGCGTCGGCGACGAATTTGCCGAAGCCCAAGGCTTCGAGAGCGCCTTTCGCATTCACGGAGCTCTGCGCCTGCACGTCGGCCAGCCGCGTCTGGCTGTCCCACGCCGCGCGCGCGTTGAATTCACCGGCGGTGTCAGTCCAATTGAACTGCGCGATCGTCAGCTTGCGATCGGCCCATTCACCGATCGCACTGATCGCGCGAATCTCGTACGCGCCGCGCCGCAAATTCTGCCCGCGCAGGTTCGCCTCGACGTGTGCGTGCTCCATTTGCGCGAGATCGCCGGAGAACTTCACCTGCAGCGTGGGCGGATCACCCGTGTAACTGAACGCCTGCAGTTCCGCCGCGACCGATTGCAGCAGCTGCATGCGTCGGCGCCATTCCTCATCCGTCACGACACGCGTCGCGCGATAGTCGTGGCGTTTGATCAGCTGACCGGTGGCGGAGATGCGGACGCCGCAGAAGATTCCCTCCGCCTGGCTGATGTGGATCTGCTCCGGCGGGAAGTAAACGTGCGCGCGGAACTGCTTCAGCTGCGCTTTCGGCGCGCGCGGGTCGCCGCCGGGATTCGGGAACGTGACGTCCGCATGGCGGACGTCGATGGCGTTGATGAACGGCTGGCGGTGGAGCAGTGCGGCGTAGTTAATGTCGAGCGAGACTTCGCTGATGGTCGCGAGCGGTTTGTCGCGATTCTTGAAATCGTAGATGCGGAGGTCCTGCGCGACGAGCCCGCGGAACGGATCGAGCGTGAGGCGGCGAATGGAAGCTTCGACGCCGCGCTTGCGCAGCTCGTCCGCGACGGTCTTCCGAACTTCGCGGCCGAACCCACGGTTCGCGAGATACCAACCGCCCCACCCGAGCAGCACGAGCAGCACGAGGGCGGTGAGCCGGAGGCCGCTTGCGACAACCTGGCGCCGCCAATTCCATTTTCGGTAAAGCGAATTTGAGACACGCCGGCGCCGCGGTGGCTCGAGCAGCGTAGGCGACATCGAGTGTAGTCGAATGAACGGCTGGCGATTTCAAGCGCCAGCCGCTACCGGCAATGTGTCAGCAGCACGATGCTACTTTCCCCCGCCGTGGGGGGTGAGGCGCACTGCGTATCACTTCCTCTCCGTGCGATGCGGAGTGCCATCCTCCCCTAGCAGCCGTAGGTTGAACTCGCCGGACTCGCCATTGTCGAAAACAATCCGGCCGATCTCGTGTGTCCGGAGAAATGGTCTGAACGCGTCAAGGTGGACGGGTAGCTCGTTGTTAAGCGCTTCAGGTGGAATTGTGATTGACGCGGGCGAGCCTCGGTTACTCCTCCTTCCAATCGTCTGCCAATCGTCGAGCTCTTTTCGTTTCACTTGGAGCGTCGCGTTCGGCCAGAACACGCCCTCCGCTGACCTGGTGCCTTTGAGGACGGCCGCCGCAGGAGGTTTGCCATCTTTGGCGCCGTTACGATACGACACCGTCCCTGTTAGGTGGTTGTTCCGCAGCGATACCTCATACAACGCGATCCAGTGCGACCGGTCGGCGCTGTTCGCCGGTTCCGCAGAGATCACGCGAGACCATTCAGTTTGGCAGTTCGCGGGAGTAGGAAAGACGAAGAACGCCGCGCCGAGCAGGAACAGACAGCAAGCGCAACAGAGAGCGGGCGGCTGCTCACGTGGGCCATTCAGTAATTCCATAAGTCGCCGTCGAAAAATAGCTCATCTGTATCGATCCGCAGTTCTGAAATCGCCCGCCGCGAGCGCGTCGGCTGATCCTCGGCTAGCGTAGCGTCCGCATGACGATCTCGGATCTCCCGGCGCTCAACGCTTCGCTGAACGCGTTCAGCACCATATTTATCTCCGCGGGTTGGTATTTGATTCGGCGCGGACATTGGCGGCAACACATCGCCTGTATGGTGACGGCGATCGTTTCCTCGGCGGCGTTTCTCGTCGGTTACCTGATCTATCATGCGCATGCAGGCTCCACGCGCTTCACCGCCACCGGAATCATCCGGCCGATTTACTTCACCATGCTGCTCACGCATGTGCTGCTGGCGTTCACGATTTTGCCGCTCGTGATCCTGAGCATTGTGCCGGCGCTGCGGCGGCGCTGGGATCGCCACCGGCGGATCGGCCGATGGGCGATGCCGATCTGGCTCTACGTCTCGGTCACCGGTGTGCTCGTTTACTTCATGCTTTACCAATGGTTCCCGCCGGCGCGCTGACCGCACGAGCAGGAGCACGAGTGGAGCGCGGCAGTCTTGCACTCGCTTCGTTGTTGATGTTTGATCTGACGACGAGAGCAAGCGAGGGAGACTCAAGTTATGGTGACAATTGCGACGTTCGACGACCCGGCGAAGGCGAAGCATCTGAAGAAGCGCTTGCAAGAGTCCGGCGTGAAGGCGGATACCCATAATGAGGGACGCCTGCAATCGGTCGCGACCATGTCGGAGCCGCACGCCAACGCGAAGGTGATGGTGGACGAACAGGACTTCCAGAAGGCGAACCAACTGTTGACCGAATGGGAAGCATCGGATCCCGAAATCGGCGCGGCGATTCGCTGCCCGCAGTGCAAGTCGCCGCGAATCGAGTATCCACAGCTGACGCGCAAGTTCATGACGCCGTGGCTCGCGAGCATCCTCTTCGCGATGAAAGTTTTCCCGAAGGAGTTCTACTGCCAGGATTGCCACTTCACGTGGGGGAAAGACGGCGACCCGCTCCCGCAGAAGCCTGCCTGGGAGACATTCTCGTAGCCGCGCCGGAGAGGGCTCAGGGACTACGCTCACCGGCCTGGTCTCGCCCGATGCTTTTGGAAGCGGCGCAAACAGCGACGCCGCAGAATCAATTCACGACTGATCTACTTCGGCCGCGCTCATGAAATGGCTTTTCGCGTTCCTGCTCGCCGTGGTGATCTTCGGCAGCGCGGCGTTTTTCGGTTATCACATCATCGTTAAACCGGAGCTCGCGGTCCGGGCGGAGAAGAGCGGCGAGGTGCCGGACGAACCGCGGATCGACACCACGCTGCCGGAGTTTCAGGCGGCCGCGAAATTGCGCGAAGAGGGCAAGCTCAGCGATGCACGCGCGGCTCTCACGCAATTCCTGCAGAAGTATCCCAACAGCCCGAACGCCGAGGCCGCGAAGGATCTGCTCGGGGACACGAACATGGATATCCTGCTTTCGAAATATCCGTCGCCGGAGAAGAAGGAATACATCGTGAAAAGCGGCGACGTGCTCGCGCGTGTCGCGACGAAAATGAAAAGCACGCCGGAGCTGATCATGCGCACGAACAACCTGAGCGGGACGATGCTGCGAATCGGCGACCGGCTTTTGATCTCGAATCCGGAGTTCTCGCTCTTCATCCAGCGCAAGGAGCAGGCGGTGGTGCTGCTCGACAAAGGGATGTTCTTCAAACGCTACCGCATCAAAACCGTGAAGCTGCCGCCGAAGCAATCTGCCCGCATCACCACGCGCGTGGCGGAAACCATGGCGTGGCGCGACGGCAAACGCGTTGGCTTTGGCACGAAGGAATACATGGGCAGCGCGCGCTGGATCCGGCTCGCGACGCCCGGTCATGTGCTCTATCCCGAGCCAAGCGCGGAGGGTGCGCAACCGGGAGGCGTTCCCCCGCCCCCGACCGGCTACGGAATGGCGGCGGCCGACGTCGAGGAGCTGAGCGGCCTTGTCAACAGCAAGACCGCTGTCACCATTACTGACTAGGAGCCATGGAAGTTCAGCCGCTCGATTTCGAAAAGCCGATCCTGGAGCTGCAGCGCCGCCTGCAGGATCTGAAGAATCATTCCGACGAGCACGAGCTCGACTTCGAGACGGAAGTCGAATCGATGGAGCGCAAAATCCACGACACCCGCCGGGATATCTATGACAACCTGACGGCGTGGCAGCGGGTCCAGATCGCGCGGCATGTGCAACGGCCGTTCGCGCTGGATTACATTTCGCGCTGCTTCACGGACTGGGTGGAGCTGCACGGCGACCGCGTGTTTGGCGATGACAAGGCGATGCCCTGCGGGCTTGCGACCCTCGGCCCGCATCGCTGCGTCGTGATCACGCAGCAGAAGGGACGCGACACGAAAGAGAATGTGAAACGCAACTTTGGCTGCGCGTACCCCGAGGGTTACCGCAAGGCGCTGCGCCTGATGAAATTGGCCGAAAAGTTTCGGCTGCCAGTGATCGCATTAATCGATACGCCGGGCGCGTACCCGGGCATCGGATCAGAGGAACGCCACATCGCCGAGGCGATCGCCGTCAACCTCCGTGAGATGATGAATCTACGCGTTCCGATCCTCGCGGTCGTGATCGGCGAAGGAGGATCAGGCGGCGCGCTCGGCATCGGCGTGGCGGATCGCGTGATGATTCTGGAGAACGCCTACTACTCGGTCATCAGCCCGGAAGCATGTTCCGCGATCCTTTGGAAAGATCGGCGTCACGCGCCAGAAGCGGCCGAAGCGCTCAAGCTAACCGCGGATGACTTGATGCGGCTCGGCGTCGTGGATGAAGTTGTTCCCGAACCGGAAGGTGGCGCGCATCGCGATCACGATACCGCGGCGGCACATCTCGGCACCGCGCTGCGCAGAAACCTGGAACGCGTGAACGGGCTCACGCTCGATGAGCTCTTGAAGAAGCGGTACGACAAGTTTCGCCGGCTCGGCAATTTCGCCGAAGGCGCCGCGGCGTAAGCGGATTATTTCTCCGCGCCGCCTGGTGGTGGCGCGGTCTCTTTGCCCGCGCCCATCGGATCTTTCTCCGGCCGCAAATCGCGCAGCTTCCACGGCGGCGGACGATCCGTCTGCTCGCGCGATTCCGCTCCGCGTTCGCTCTTGTTCTCGTCGTCCTCTGATTGTTGCGCTTCCATGCTTCGGCCCTCGACCGTGCTGCTCGTGTCGCTCACAGCACGACCGCCCGGCGCTTGCGCCGCACATATCCCACCCCGAGCGCGAGCAATCCGCCGGCGGCGAGCGCGGTCGTCGTCGGCTCCGGGATCGCGTGGATGTTATCGATGCCCAGCTGGCCTGTCACCGGTTCGCCATTCAAGCTGCCGCTGCCTGTCGCATGGATGATACGAGTCCAGGCCACATCCTGGAAGAATGTGTTGTACTGCGTCGGCGCATTGACCGCCGTGAGGCTACCGGGCGCGAGCGAGATCGTGAAATTCATCCAGCCGCTATTCGCTGGCAGGATCATCGCCTGGGAGAGGTAGCCGGGGCTCGTTTGACTGATCTCGGAATGAAAAGCGAAACGAATCGCGAGATCGACGGCGCTGAAGTTGTTTAAACTGATCGAGATCGCGGTCACCCCTGCGCCGATGTAATTGCCGATCCATGTTGTGTAGTTGAAGCCCACGAGCCGCCCGCCCGGGCCACTGCCGTCAGCCGACAACCGAATGTAGCGATCACCCGCGCCGGCCGGTCCGCCGGTACTGATGTTCGTGACCGGTTGTGCAAACGGCCCCGTTTCCCAGCCCATCGTCGTGCCGTCCTGAAAATTATCGAACTGGCCGAGGACGATCGCGCGCGCCGGTTCCGCGAGCAGCAGAGCAACCATGACCGCCGCAATGCTCGAAAGCTTCGTCATCATCGTGGCGGCGACGCTAGAGAATCAACTCGCGAAAGGCAAGGTCGGAATGGCGTGCAATGTCCGAGGTTCGCGAGGCTCCAGACCGTCGTGACGGCGGCTCAACGGCACTCGCCCGCCATCACATCCTTTTCCTTCAGCGCGAGCGGAAATGGCTCCAGCGGCATTGGTTTATCGTGGTCCAGGAACGCGCGGCACGTCGCGAAGAAATCGGCGCGCGTGGTGACGCGGCGGATAGCGTGGAGGAAGGCGCCGGTCGGTTCCACGCCGAGGCCGATGAAGTTCATATACTTCTTCATGCTGTGGACCTGCGCGGTGTCGCGCGGCCCGTGCAGGCTCACCGCGTCGTAGAGCGCGCCGATGTATTCCAGCACGTCGCGTCCCGTTGGCCGGAAGATCGCCTCGCCGCACCGTTGCTCCCGGATTTGCCGGAAGAGCCACGGGTTGCGGATTACGCCGCGGCCGAGCATCAATCCGCGGGCGCCGGTGATCGCGGCGACTTCCTCCGCTTTCTCGGCGGAGTAGATGTTGCCGTTTGCCAGCACCGGAGTCGGCAATGCTTCGACCGCGCGGGCGATGAATTCGTAACGCGGCGCGCTGCGATACATCTCCTTCACCGTCCGCGCGTGCACCGTGAGCAGGTCTAACGAGTGGCGAGCGAAGATCGGCAGCAGCTGATCGAAATCGTCGGCGTCATCGAAGCCGATGCGCGTTTTGACGGAGAACGGAATTGAGATTGCATCGCGCAGTGCGCCGAGAATTGCATCGATCCGATCCGGCTCCCGCAGCAGACCACCACCCGCGCACTTGCGGTACACGATTGGCACCGGGCAGCCGAGATTGAGATCAATCCCGGCGACGGGATGCTGTTCGAGCTCGCGCGCCGTCCGCACGAGCGCGTCGATATCGTTGCCGATCATCTGCGCGACAACCGGCCGGCCGGTCGGGTTCTGCGTGATCGAAGCCAGGATCTGCTTGTCGAGCCGCGATTGCGGCAGCACGCGAAAGTATTCCGTGAAGTAAACGTCCGCGTTCCCGTAGCCGCTGATCAACCGCATGAACGGCAGATCAGTGACATCCTGCATTGGGGCGAGCGCGAGAATCGGCTCGTTGGCGTCGCGCAGGAGGTTCTGGAAGTCAGTGCGTGTGTCCACGGCGGCGTCACCATCGGGCCGGTTCACCGTCTCGTCACGCCCGCTCGCGGCGGTGGGCGATGTTACCGCGGCTCGCGATTGCGGACTTCCGCGGCCGGTGGCGTCACGGCGTCGGCCGCGTATTTCGGATCCTTCACCTGCTTGCGGATTGCTTCGAAGACTTTCCGGATCGCAATCCGGCTGCCGTTGTTCGCGACAAACGGCGGGAGCGTGCCGCCGCTGTCGGTGTAGATAGAATACGTGGCCTTCGTGCCGCCGTTCCCGTCCGGCTCGAGCAACCACCCGCCTTCACAAACGTTCACGCGGAGCACGCCGGACTTCTCGGCCGGGCCGAGATCGTTTGCCGGCTCCCAGCGGATGCGGAAGATGGGGCCGTCGCGGCCGACCCACGTTTCGTTTTTCGAACGCAAGGTGTAGTCGCGGTCGCTGACGAGCGGCAACTCGAGGCGTTGATAGGCGAGCACAGTATCTTTCTCGCGCTTCAGCACGCGCACCTCGGACGTGTAGGGCATGAATGTCGGATACGCCTCGCTGTCATCGAGCACTGCGAAGACTGTCTTGGCCGGGGCTTCGATCGTGCCGACGCCTTTGAATTCCTTCACCGCAGTGCCTTCGCGTGCGCGGCTGTAGATCGTGATTCCTTTCGCGGTGGAATCCTCGATCCATTCGCCACCGGGTTCGTTCTTTTCAATCGCACGGCTCGCGACACTGAGGACGCGCTTCTCTGCGGCGGACATCGCGCCGGCAGTCAGCGCGAGAAGACAATGGAGAACGAACCGTTTCACTGAGGGTGGGAAGCGCGGCAGTTTACGCCAGCCGCAGAGAAAGATTCGTGTGGGAGAGGGTAAACGGCCCGGTGTGCGCGTGAGAAGATGCTGCGTCGCGGCAGTTTTAGTCTTCGGCTGATTCCGGAACGGCTCGCTCCGCAGCCTGAAAGCCGATCTTCGAATGCGTGCCGTCGCAGAACGGCTTCGCGGTCGACGCGCCACAGCGGCAGAGCGCCATCCGTTTCTTTCCGGGATACGCCTTTCCTTCGCTGTCCCGCAACTCGACTTCGCCGTTCACGATGAGCGGCCCGTTTTTCATGATGTCGATCGTTACGTCAGCCATAAGCCGGCCATTGAATCAGGAATCGAACGAAGGAGGAAGCGGAACTGCAGCCCCCGCTAAGCCTCGGCGAAGCTGAACCGCAGCGCCTTGTGCAATCGCTTCGGTAACGCCGGAAGCCGGCGCCGTTCGATGAGGAATGTGATGACGCCGGCGAGCTCCTTGTAGACGTAGTTCTTGTTCACGGCGCCCTGGAGGTATTGCTCGCCACTGCTGCCGCCGGTGCCGACGCGGGTGCCGATCATGCGCCGTACCATCTGGAGATGGCGATAACGGAACGTCGCCAGTTGTTCATCGATCTCGATCAATGCGTTCAGGAGCGCGAACGGCAGCCGGAAGAGCGGCTCGTCGCGGTAGAGCATGATGAAGAGCGCGGCGCGCAACGAGGCGGCTGAGAAATCGCCCCAGCCTTGACCGAAGAAGATCTCGTCGAACTTCGTCATCATGTCGGTCTTGTCGTCACGCTCAGACAGGCTTGACTCGAAGAGCGAGCGATACCGCGTCCAGAATGGCAATCGCCCGTCCGTGGCCGCGTCCGCCTCGGCATGCTCCCACTCGCTCCAGAATGGTTCATCGAAGAACGGCGCGCGAGCCAGCCAGCGCTCCACCATTTGCAAAAGCGACGTTCCTTTCTCGAACTCGGTGATCTCTTCGAAGTCCTTTTGGTTGAAGCCGCCGAGCTCGGTGTGTTTGTAATAATCGGGTCGAAAGCGGTTCTCCATCCGCAAGCCGAGCGCCGCCTCGATCTGGCGGAACTGCTTGCTCTGGAAACCCGAAGCACCATGGAGCAATTCGCGGAACTCGAGGAAATCGAGCGGCGTCATCGTCTCGAGGACATCGACCTGGTGGTTTAGCAGTTTCCAGATCTCGACGATCCGCTTCAGCCGATGGACCACGACGTTCATGTCCGGTCCGTCGTCATCCGCCGCCGGCTTGCTTAAAACTTCGCCGCAGGCGGCCAGCTCGTGGCGTATCTGTTTGAACCAAAGCTCGTAGGCCTGGTGGATGATGATGAAGAGCATCTCGTCGTGCGCGATGAGCTTGCCTTCCTTCAGGCTGTAGGGCTTTTGCAGCTCGAGGAGTTGATCGATCGCGAGGTAATCGCCGTAGTACGCGGGGTCCCGCTGGCCGCTGAATGGACACTCCATCCCGCAGTGTCGCGCATCGGCGACGGCAACGTCAATGTGCCTGCGATACGCGGACTACATCCGGTCGACCGCGTCTCCTTTTGTCATGTCGAGCGAAGCCGAGACATCTCTTGAAGGGATTCCTCCACTTCGGTCGTGATGACAGAAGGGCGGCGAGCGCGAGGACAACAACACCGGCCATCTTGCACTCGTCGGCGTGCCGCTGGAGCTTGCGCCCGCGAGGTACGCTTATGATGTGCAAAGCTTTCGTTCTCTTTCTTGCGTTCGTTATTCCGGCGGTCGCCCAGCCCAGCGCAAAACGTCCCTTCACGTTCGAGGACATGATGAAGCTCAAGCGCTTGAGCGAACCGGTGCCCTCGCCGGATGGGAAATGGGTGGTGTTCGCAGCGACGGATGTCGATCTCGAGGAGAACACCAGGAAGTCGCGTCTCTGGATCGTGCCTGCGGAGGGCGGAGAAGCGCGCCGGTTGAACCCGACAGAGAACGAAGAGGAACGCCCGCGATTTTCGCCCGACGGCACGAAGTTGATCTTCACCTCGAAGGCAACTGATCCGGCGCAGATCTGGATGTGCGGCTTTGATTCGAACACCGGCACGCTCGTCGGTGACTCGCATCAGGTGACGAATATTTCCACCGGCGCCGACGGCGCGATCTGGTCCCCCGACGGCAAGAACATCCTGTTCGTCTCGAGCGTGTATCCGGACTGCAAAGACGACGCGTGCAACAAGCAGCGCGGCGAGGAGCTGAAGAACAGCAAGGTGAAGGCGCAGATCTTCGATCGCCTGCTTTATCGGCACTGGAACGCGTTCTCGGAGTTCAAGCGCAGTCATCTCTTCGTCGTAGCCGCCGATGCGACGGAGGCGACCGGCCGCGACATCACACCGGGTGATCGTGACGTGCCGCCGTTCAATCTCGGCGGGCAGGATCTCTATGCGATTTCGCCGGACGGGCAGGAGGTCGCGTACACGAGCAATCCCGACGAAGTGGAAGCGACCAGCACGAACAACGAGATCTTCCTGGTGCCGATCGCCGGTGGCACGCCGAAGAAGATTTCAACGAGCCCCGGCAACGACAACTCACCTGCCTACTCGCCGGATGGAAAGCATCTCGCGTGGCGCTCGATGGCGCGCGCAGGATTCGAGGCGGACAAGGAATCGCTGATGATCTATCAGCGCGAGTTGGGCAACACGCGAAACGCGACTGCCGCGTGGGATCGTTCCGCCGGCAGCTACGCGTGGGCGCCTGATTCGAAGACAATCTACCTCGTCGCCGAAGATCGTGGCGAGGCGCCGATCTTCTCGCTCCCGCTGGATGCGAAGCAGCCGACGGAGATCGCGCGATTGCACGCGGATGATCTGAAATTCGGCGCGACCAACCAGCTGTTCTTCTCCCGCGCGTCGATCGCTGCGCCTAACGAGATCTGGCGCATCGACGTTTCGCGGAAATCGGAGCCGACAGCCGTCACGCGCATGAACGAGCCGGTGCTCTCGGAAATCTCGATGCAGCCGCTGGAGCCGTTCACGTTCAAAGGCGCGGAGAACGCGGACGTTCAGGGGTTCATGGTGAAGCCGCCGAACTTCGATTCCTCGAAAAAATATCCGGTGAAGTTCCTCATCCACGGCGGCCCGCAGGGCGCGTGGGGAAATTCGTGGACCTATCGCTGGAATGCGCAGCTCTTCGCCGCGTCGGGCAATTACGTCGTCGTGATGATCAACTTCCACGGCTCGACCGGCTACGGCCAGGCGTTCACCGATTCGATCAGCGGCGATTGGGGCGGCAAGCCGTACGTCGATCTGATGAAGGGTCTCGATTACGTCGAGAAGACATTCCCGTTCATCGACAAAACACGCGTCGCAGCGATGGGCGCGAGCTACGGCGGCTACATGGTGAACTGGATTCTCGGTCACACCGACCGCTTCAAATGCACGGTCTCGCACGCCAGCGGGTTCAACACGGAGTCGTTCTGGGGCACGACGGAGGAGCTTTGGTTTGCGGAGTGGGAATTCCGAGGGCCGCCATGGAAAAGCCGCGACGTTTACCGGAAGTGGTCGCCGCACCTGCACGCCGAGAAATTCAAGACGCCCACCCTGGTCGTGCACGGTCAGCTCGATTACCGCCTCGACGTCTCCCAAGGGTTCGATCTCTTCACCACACTGCAGCGACTGAACGTGCCGTCGAAGCTCCTCTATTTCCCGGACGAAGGTCACTGGATAAACCAGCCGCAGAACTCCCGCCTCTGGTACAAGACGGTGAACGACTGGATCGATCAGTGGTGCCGCGCGAAATGACGGCGCGCGAGTCGCGAGCGTCCTCACGGCCGTCGGCGCGCGATTCGGACGAGTGAGCGCAAACACCGAATCCGTCCGCACGAAAGAACTCAGCACCTACTTGAACGACCATCTCGCCGGATCGGTGATGGCATTGGAGCTGATCGAATATCTCGCGAAGAATTATCCAGAGTCCGACCTCGAGGCGTTCTTCGCCGAACTCCACGCGGACATCGTGGCGGATCAGGATGTGTTGCGCGATTTGCTGAACACCTTCGGCGCGAAGGAAAGCACGGTGCGCAAAGCCGGCGCTTGGATCGCGGAGAAATTCGGCCGCGCGAAGCTGAACCTCGACGAGCACGTGGTGAGTGGCGTCGGATTGCTCGAAGCGCTGGAAGGTCTGGTGCTCGGGATCACCGGCAAAGGCCTGCTCTGGCGCGCTCTCGCCGCGGCCTCACAAACAACGCCGCAGTTGAAAGGTCCCGATTACGCCGAGCTCGAGCAGCGCGCGGTCGCGCAACGCAATCGCGTCGAAGAAAAACGTCTCGCTGCCGCGCGAAAAGCCTTCCGCGAGTGAGCCGCCCGACCGCTCGTTAGGCGCGTGTCGCGCCGCTAACGACGCTTCTGTTTCTTCTTCGGCTTCGGCGACGCTCCGAAAAATTTCCACACCGTCCGCTCAAGTGGGGTCAGGGCCGGGCCGGATTGGCGCCGCTTCGCCGCGGCGGTTCGCCGCGCTGCCTGGCGCACGCGCTCTTCTTCGTGAGCGATGATTTCCCAGCCCGAGTCCGCGCGCCGCGCGACGGTGAAAGTGCTATCGACTTTCCCCGACGCCTGGCGAATGCCGGCCGGGCCTTCCAGTTCAAACGTGATCCGCGCACGCACCACCGGGTGATCACCTGAGGTATCGAGCCGCACCGGGCCGCTCAGCCAATAGCGGCGCGTCGGCCATTGCTGCATGTAAGACGCGAGTTCGCGGCCGATGTCTTCTTTCCTCACGGTCCCGTGGTGGAAGTAGTCGACGTAGTTCGCGTAGTAGTCGAGCTCGTCGCTCACGTCGGGAGTCATGCACGCAGCGAGATAACGCCGCACCCACGCCACCATCTCCGCCCGGTTCGGCGCCGCTTTGGTCGGCCGCGGCGGTGAGACGGCGGGTGCGCTGGCGACGGTGCGAGCCGCGGCGACGTTGCGGTCGCTCCGCAGCACCGGCACATCCGGCAAGACCTTCTCCTCCACGGGTGGAGAAATCCCGAGCGACCGCAGCGTATCAGCGTCGAGCTGTCCAGTGGGGGCGAACCCCTTTCGCTCCTGGTATTGCTTTACCGCATCGAGGAATCCCGGCGTCTCCCGGCCGTCAACGTCACCGAAGTAGACCTTCCGCTTCCGCAGTTCCTCCTGGACGGCGCGGGTCGGTTCATCGGCATGCGCAGGCAGCGCGACGGACAGCAGCGCCGCGACGGCTGCGAGCAGGCTAAGGTATCTCGACACGGCGGAGCTTCGTACGCGGGGACACGGCTGGATTCAACGTGTTTTCACGGCTCCCCCGTGCGGGGCTACCGGATCACCGCCGTCTCGCCGAAGTTCTTCGCGATGTCCTCGAGATGTTCATCCATGTAGCGCGTCGGGCCGAACAGCTTCACCACGAGGCGAAAGAACGGATTCTTCATCTGTGAATTCTCGGTCAACGCGACTTCGCTGCCGCCCTCCGTCGGTTTGATGTCGTAGGTCCACGAGCCGACAAACGGCCCGCCGGTATCGCCCATTGAGCGGACAAGACGATGCGGCGGCGCGCTCTCGCTCGTGACGATCGTCATCTGCATTTTGCCGTTGAAGGTTTGGCGCGTCGCCGCTTTGCCATCGATCGGCGGCAACACCTCGACCCGCTCGAGGCTGCGGTTCCACTTCGGCATGTTCTCGACATCATCGAGCAGCTCGAAAATCGTCTCCGGCGTCTGCTTCAAGGTCATCGTCCGCGTGATCGTTTGATCTGCGGGAATGGAGAGCGCGTAGAGATAGACGCCGCCGCCGAGCAGGAGCAGCGCAATCACCACGCGCAGGAGAATCTTCATGCGGCGGAGAATGCGAGCTGCCGGTTTTCAAGACGAGCCAAAACAGCAGGCGTCGCTCCAGCTACGCCGATTCTATTTGCGGCGTGGAGCGCGAACGTTACACCTGCGCAAATGAGCGCGCGCCCGCCCGACGAACAACGTCACGAAGACACGGCGCCGCGGCGGTCCGTGTCGCTGCTGCAGGCGGGTTGCTGGCTCGCGTTGGTGCTGATCGCAGCGAAGGCGGTGACACCAAACATGTCATCCTTCAGCGGTCCGTCCGCGCGTCTCGTGACGCTTCTCATTTCGTCCTGGGCTGATGTGCTGTTCGCGATTGGCTTCGGCGCGCTCGGCGCAGTGATCGTCGCGCTCGTTAGGCGCTGGCCGCGCGCGGCGACGATCGTCCGTGGTTTCTTTCTGATGCTGTTCGGCCTCTTCGCGGTCTATGCCGTCGCCGCCATCGGGCTGTTCCGATACTTCCATCGGCCGCTGACGTACGAGCTGATCGGCCTGATCGGCAACACGGCGTCGATTCGTTCGTCGGTGATGGAACGAATCACCGGGCCAATCGCCGTTGCTTTCCTGGCCGCGCCCGCAATCTTCCTCGCGCTGTCGCTGATGGCGCGTGTGAATCGCTCGCGAACCGCGATCATGGTCGCGCTGCTTGCCGCGTGGTGCGCGACCGGCTGGTCGCTCCATCGCAAACAGCCACGACAGAAAGAGCTGACGCACCTCTGGCTGAGCCCGCACGTCGAATTGCTTCGCACGACTGCGGTGCGCCTCACCGGCGGCCGGCGGCCGGGATTTCCAAAGGATTTTCCGCCGGAGTATTTCGACGAGTTCCGCACTTTCGCCGCACGCAGGCCGGCGACGCATTCGCATTTTCAAATGCCGCCGGGCGTCGCGCGTCCGAAGAATGTGATCGTCGTCGTGCTCGAGTCCATCGGCACAAAATACCTCGGCCTCTACGGCAACCGCCGCGACATCACGCCGACGTTGACCGCGGAAGCGCAGCACGCGCTCGTCTTCGATAACATCTACGCACACGCCAGTTTCACGTACGCGTCGTTTCGCCCGATCAACTTCTCCGTCTACCCGGGGCTGCCGTGGCATTACGCCGTGCTCGAAGACGGCCGCCCGCGACCGAAAACGCTGGCGGCCCTGCTGCAGGAGCGTGGCGCACGCACCGCTTACTTCACGGCCGGCGACCTCGATTGGGGCGATCAACGCTGGCTTCTGGAGCGGCAGAGCGGTTTCGAACTCGTGCAGGGCGCGTCCGATCTCGGCTGTCCGCCGCTCAGCTCCTGGGGCGCCGAAGATCGGTGCCTGGTCGATCGCCTGATCGGATGGCTCGACGAAAAGCCGGGGCAGCCATTCTTCGCGGTCTGCTGGACGGATCAAACGCACGATCCGTATCTGTTGAGCGCCGGCGTCGCGGCCGACGAGATGCCTCTCGGTAACACGCCAGCTGCATTTGCCGCGGACTTTACGCGTTACCTGAATCTGCTGCGGAACGTTGACGCTCAACTGGCGCGGATCTTCGCCGCCTTACGTGAGCGCGGCCTGGCCGATGACACGCTGGTGGTCGTGACGGGCGATCACGGCGAAGCGTTCGGCGACCCGCATGGTCAACGCGGCCACGCTTGGTCCGTCTATGAGGAGGAAGTGCACGTGCCGTTCATGATCTGGAATCCGCGGCTGTTTCCGGGAGGCGGTCGCGCGAGCACGATCGGCGGGCACGTTGATCTGAATCCGACGTTAGCCGACCTGCTCGATCTGCCGCCGGATGGTGAGTGGCAGGGCCACAGCCTCTTCGATCCGGGAAAACCGCCGCGTGCCTACTTCATGGCAATTGCCGGCGGCGATATTTTCGGCGTGCGCGAAGGCGATTGGAAATATGTCTACGACGTGGCGAGCGGCCGGGAATCGCTCTTCAATCTCCGGCTCGATCCCGAGGAACAACACGACTTCGCAAACGGCGAAGCGGCGCGTGCGATGCAGCTGCGCCAGCGGGTCGCGGCGTGGGTGACATTCGAAGATGCGTTTCTGTGGGGCCGGGAGAACTGAGCGCGTGGAGCCGGCCCGCCCTCGGGCCGAAGGTTGGCGGCGGGATCATCCGGCCCGGGGGCGGGCCGGCTCCACAATTCCATCGGTTGAGACATCTGCCGATTGCGCCAGAATTGCTCAATCGGCCGACGCGCGCCGATGCTCCTCAATGCAGCCCACCATCCTCATCGTCGATGACGAAAAGCACACGCGCGATGGGTTGCGTCGTCTCTTCGACGATGAATACGACACCTACATAGCCGAAGACATCGCCGGCGCCATGAGCGTGCTGGAACGCGAGCAGATAGATGTCCTCCTCACCGACCTCCGCCTCGCTGGCGATGACGGCATGCAATTAATCGAGCGCGCGCTCAAGCTCCCGCGCCCGCCGATTTGCATCATGATGACCGCCTACGGCTCCGTCGACACCGCGGTCGAGGCGATGAAGCGTGGCGCGTACGATTTCGTCACCAAGCCGCTCAACCTCGATAAAGTCGAGATGCTGATCGCGCGCGCGCTCCGCACGCGCAGCGTGGAGCAGGAGAACCGCACCTTGCGGCAGCAGGTCGACGAGCGTTACGGGCTCGAAAACATCATCGGCGCGTCGCCCGCGTTGCGCGAAGTGCTCGACACGATCCGACAGGTCGCGCCTTCCTCCGCGAACGTCCTCCTCGATGGCGAGAGCGGCACCGGTAAGGAACTCGCCGCGCACGCGATCCATAATTTGAGCCGGCGCAACAAGGCGAAGTTCGTTACCGTCCATTGCGCGGCGCTCTCGCCGACGTTGCTCGAGAGCGAGCTTTTCGGACACGAGCGCGGCGCGTTCACCGGCGCGCATGAGCGCCGCATCGGCCGGTTCGAGCAGGCGAATGGCGGGACCATTTTCCTCGATGAAATCGGCGAGATCGACCAAAGCACGCAGGTGAAGCTGCTGCGCGTGATCAGCGAAGAACGCGCGTTCGAACGCGTCGGCGGCAATCAATTGCTCAAAGCCGATGTGCGCCTGATCGCCGCGACGAACAAGGACCTCGCGAAGCTGGTGAAGGAAGGAAAATTCCGCGACGACCTCTATTTCCGCCTGAACGTCGTGCACATCACGATGCCGCCGTTGCGCGACCGGAAGGAAGACATTCCGCTCCTCGTGCGCAGCTTCCTGAAGCACTTCTGCCACGTGAACGAAAAGCCGCTGCTCGATCTTACGGCCGACGCGATGAACACGCTGCTCGCGTACCATTGGCCCGGCAACGTGCGGGAGCTCCGCACCGCAATCGAGCATGGCGTCGTGATGGCGAGCGGGCCGAAGATCACGCTGCGGGAGTTGCCGATGACGGTGCGGCAGGCGGCGGGTGGAACGTTGCCCGGTGGCGTCACTGCGTCGAAGGCGTACGGTGAAAAATCCAGCCCGCTCGATCTGCACGAGACCGAGCGCCGCCTGATCATGCAGGCGCTCGCGACCACGAAAGGCAACATCACGGCCGCCGCGAAAAAGCTCGGGATCAGCCGGCGCACGTTGCACCGCAAGATCAATGAGATGAACGCCGGCAAAGCTGACACGCCGGCGAACGCCGCGTCTGTAGGGGAAGCTGCCAGCTTCCCCAGTCTCTCGGGAGATGGCGGCGCGTGAGCAATAAACACGGGAAGCTAACAGCTTCCCCTACAGACACCGCGCCAGCCGCACATCGGCCGGGCACGTAAGAGAATTCTCGACTTCACGTGAAATGAAAGCTTCCCTGTCTCTCCGCGTGCGCGTGAAGCGCGCCGCGGTCCAGCCATGCTACCCGCTCTTCCACTGACCCGCCGCCATTATGCCCGGAGCCGCTGATTTCATTCAACGCACCGTCCACGCGCTCGAGGCGGGTGGCGCCGCCGTCTGGATCCGGCGCGCACTCGCCGTGGTCGCCGTCATCGCACTCAGCATCTTCTACATGATCCACGAGTTCCGTGGCCTCGCGACTTCGCAGGCGATGGATCAGGCGCAAATCGCCCGCAACATCGCGAGCGGCCAGTTTTGGAAGACCGACTTCGTGCGCCCGCGCGCCGTCGGTCAGCTCCAGGACGCCGGCAAGAATGTCGCGACCGCGATCTGGCACGACACCTACAACGCGCCGCTTCCGCCACTCGTAAATGCTTTCGTGCTTTGGCCGATCAAGAAGTACTGGAAGATGACGCCGCGCGAGGTCATCTACGCCGGTGACAAGGCGATCGCGTTTGCCTCGATCTGCTTCTTCCTCGGCTCGCTGGTGTTCCTGTATTTCACGGCGAAACTGCTCTTCGATCAGCGTCTCGCATTACTCGGCACCGGTCTCGTCCTGCTCTCGGACACCATCTGGCAATACTCGCTCAGCGGGCTGCCGCAGATGCTGCTGATGTTCCTCTTCAATGGCACTCTTTACGTCCTCGTGCGGGCCGTGCAGGCGCAATATCAGGGAGGCAGAGTCGGTATCTGGCTGGGGCTCGTCGGCTTTGGTTTCGGACTGCTCGCGCTCTCGCATGCGCTCACGATCTGGATGTTTGTCGCGGCACTCGTCTTCTCCTTCTTCTTCTTCCGGCCGCGCGGCTGGGCGGCGGTCATTATCCTCGGGATGTTCATGCTTCTCTACACCCCGTGGCTCGTACGGAACTACGTCGTCTGCGGCAATCCGCTGGGCCTCGCGATGTACTCAATCCTCGATGGGATCAACCACAGCGAAGCCGGCCACATGCGCCGCGTGGATCTCAACCTGGAAGATGTCGGCCCGGGACATTTCCGCGCGAAGATCGTCGGCAACGTCATCGGCCAGGCGAACCGAATGTTCGAATATCTCGGCTGGAACATCGTGGCGGTCATGTTCTTCGCCGCGCTCCTGCACATCTTTAAGCGGCCGGAGACAGCAGTCATACGCTGGATGGTACTCGCGATGTGGGTCGCGGCGTTTTTCGGCATGTCGCTGTATGGCATCAGCGAGGAACAAGGCGTCGCTGCGAATCAGCTCCACCTGTTGTTCATCCCGATCATGGCCTGTTTCGGGCTCGCGTATCTCCTCGTGCAATGGAACCGGCTCGACATCGATATCCGCATCGCGCGGATCGGTTTCATCACGCTGCTTTTCATCCTTTGCGCGTTGCCGATGATCTTTACAGTGGGCCTGCCGAGCACAAAAAGCGGCGTGCGCTGGCCGCCGTATGTGCCGCCTTACATTTCCGTGTTGAACGACTGGATGGGGCCGGAGGAAATGATCGCTTCCGATATGCCATGGGCCATTTCCTGGTACGCCGATCGCCGTTCGCTCTGGCTGCCGGAGACGGTGAAAAGCTTCACGCAGTTCCACGATTACGGCATCTTCGGCGCGCCACTGAACGGGCTCTACCTGACGCCGATCAGCGGCAGCCAGAACAAGCTCGCCGATATTCTGAAAGGCGAATACCGCGATTGGGCGGCGGTGATTTTGCGCAGTGTCGACGTCTCGAAGTTCCCGCTGAAGTGGGCCACGCTCCTCGGCCTCGAGAACGAGTGCGTCTTCTTCGCCGACCGCAATCGCATCCCGCAGCAGGGGCCGTGATGCGCCGGGTGGCCGCGCTGCGCTTGTCGCAGCAGGGGCAGCCGTGACGAAGTCAATCGGCGACTTCGAGATCTCCGCCGCGCGCCCGCACGGAAGCTCGGCGAGCGGCCGTCGTACCGGCGCCAAAGATTGCCGCGTCGGTAGCTTATCTGCTAAGAACGGCGCTCCTATGAAGAGGTACCTTTACGCGGTCGCGTTCTCAGCCTTGGCAGTACAACTCGCGTTTGCCGAGGAAAAGGAGGGTGTCCGCGTAGAGATCGTCCCGCACATTGTCGAGAATCGCAGCGTCGGCCGTTCGAGCGGCAAGCTTTTGACACCCGTGGATAAGGACATGTCGCTGAAAGCAGCGGTGAAGAATGTCTCGATGAAAGACGCGCCCGAAGGCTCGATCGACTACGTTATCCTCGTGAAGCGCTGGACTGCTTCTGAGCAGGAGCGGATCGCGCGATACTCCGGCAGCCAGAAACTGCCGCCGTTGCGCCCGGCGCAGCAGGTGGAGATCGACGTCGGGAAATATCATATCGGCGGCCACAGTCACGGCACCTCCTCGCGGCATGAAGACAAGCTCGCTGGCTGGAAAGTCACCGTGACGCAAGGCAGCCGCGTCGTTGAATTCCACACGCCGACGACATTCGACGCACTCAACGGCAAGGCGACCCCAAGCAAGTAGCGACGTGCTGCCGCGGCAGCGATTTACGGTTTACGAACTCCACCCGGCGCGGTTCAATCCCTCTCGTGGCGCAGCCTAACAAACTTTTCGGAACCGACGGCGTCCGCGGCGTCGCGAACGTCGAGCCGGTCACCGCCGAAACAGCGTTGAAACTCGGCCGCGCTGCGGCGCATGTCTTCACGCAGCTGAATCCGCGCACGCTGCCCGCGGGTGCGCGGCCGAAGATTGTCCTCGGCAAAGACACGCGCCTCTCCGGCTACATGCTCGAGAACGCCCTCGTCGCGGGTATCACATCGCTTGGGGTCGACGTGCTCGTCATTGGTCCGCTGCCAACTCCCGGCGTCGCGTATATCACGCGCTCGTTGCGCGCCGATGCGGGCATTGTCCTCTCCGCTTCGCACAACGCCTACGAAGACAATGGGATCAAGTTCTTCCGCCACGATGGCTACAAGCTCGACGACGCCGTCGAGAACCAGATCGAGCAGCTCGTCTTCAGCGGCGAGATTGATTCGGTGCGGCCGACGGCCGGGAAAATCGGCCGCGCCACACGCATCGACGACGCGCTCGGCCGCTACGTTGAGTTTGCGAAGACGAGTTTCCCGCGCGGCATGTCGCTCGAGAAAATGCGGATCGCTGTCGATGTGGCGAACGGCGCCTCTTACAAATCGACGCCCTGCATCCTGCGCGAGCTCGGCGCTGATCTGCAGGTGTTCCACAACGCGCCGAACGGCACCAACATCAACCGCGACTGCGGCAGCACGCATCCCGAAGAGATCCAGCGCATCGTCAAAGAGACGGGCGTGGAGGTCGGCATCACGCATGACGGCGACGCCGATCGCGTGCTGCTTTGCGATGAGACCGGCGAGATCGTCGACGGCGATGAGATTCTCGCGATCGCCGCCATCGATTTCCTGCAAGCCGGCCGCCTGCGCGAGAACACGCTCGTCGCGACAGTGATGAGCAACTTCGGCCTCGACGAGACGCTCGCGGCGGCCGGCGGCAAAGTTCTGCGGACGAAGGTCGGCGACCGCTACGTGCTGGAAGAGATGATGAAGCGCGACCTGAACGTCGGCGGTGAACAGAGCGGCCACATGATCTTCCGGGACTTCAGCACCACTGGCGACGGGATCGTCTGCGCGCTCCAAGTCCTGCGGATCATGAAGACGACAGGCAAACCGTTGAGCGAGCTGAAGCGGTGTCTCAAGAAATATCCGCAGGCGCAACGGAACCTGCGCGTGAAACAAAAGCCGCCACTCGATCAACTCTCTGACGTGATGAAGTTAGTCGGCGAAGCCGAGCAGCAATTGAGCGGGAAGGGCCGTGTGCTTCTGCGCTACTCGGGGACCGAGCCAAAGATTCGATTACTGATCGAAGGACGTGAACTCGCGCAGATCGATCGCCAGGCGGATGAAATCGCGGGCGCAATTCAGAGCGCGATCGGAGCGAATTAAATGAACCGCAGAGGACGCAAAGGACGCGGAGATAAGAACCTTTGTTCTCTGCGTCCTCGGCGTCCTCGGCGGTAAATTCTTTCAGATGACTTTAAACCGCATCATCGAAGCCTTGCTCTTCAGCGCGCAAAAGCCGCTGACGACGAAGGAACTCGCCACCGCGATTCGAGGCGCGGGCAAGGACGACGACCCACCCATGCCTAACGAGTACGCGCGCGCCAACGAAGCCGAAGTCGCCGCCGCGCTGGAGGAGTTGAAAATCGAGTACATCCAGCAGCAGCGAGCTTTCCAACTCGTTGAGAAAGCGGACGGCTGGCAGCTCGCCAGCGATCCGAGTTATGCCGTGTGGGTGCGCCAGCTGTTCCCCGCGCCGAAGCCGCACCGATTAACTCCGCCCGCGCTGGAAACGCTCGCGATCGTTGCGTATCGGCAGCCGATCACGCGGGCGGACATCGAGGCGGTGCGCGGCGTCGCCGTCGATGGCGTGCTGCAAAGCCTGATGGAACGTGGACTGGTTAAGATTGGCGGTCGCGCCGAAGTGCCAGGCCGCCCGTTGCTCTACGAGACCACACAGTTTTTCCTCGAGCACTTCGGATTAAAAACTCTCGACGAGCTCCCGAATTCCGAGGAGCTCCGCCGTCGTTATCTTCCGACTGCGCCGGTGCCGGCCGCCGCGCCAGAAGCGACGCAACCGGAGCTCGAGCCGCAAGTGAAGCCCGAACTGCCGAACGACACGTCACCACAAACATCGGGCGAATCGCCGCCCGCGACGAAAGAACCAGTGCCCGAATCACCGCGCGAGCTGTAGCCATGCCGCTGCGTCGGCGTGTTCCCCACGCGTGGCTGCAATCTGCGCGTCCGGGTCTCCGGCGACACGGCGAGCTGACATAGGCGCAACCCGCGGCGACGCGGCGACGCGGCTACAGTCAGCGGCAAACCGCGCGCAAAGGCTCTCGCTAAACCTCTGCGAATTCGCGCCGCGGCGCTACGCGTCTTGTCGGCCGCAGATCGTCGTCGTCATCCGGCATCTCGATTTTCTTCATCTCCACCTTGATGAAGCTCAGGACGACGGGCGCGAGGATGATGCCCGAGATTCCCATCAAACGCTCGCCGATAATCAGCGCGAGCAGCGTCATCCACATCGGATGATCGATCCGGCCGCCGATGATCCGGCTGTTCAGGAAGTATTCGAGCTTGTGGATCACCACCAGGAACACGAACGCCGTGGCCGCCAGCTTCGGCGACATCGTAAACGCGATGCCGATGATGATCGTGTTCGTGATGAGATTGCCGACGATCGGCAGCAAGCCGCAGATGAACGTCAGGATCACGACGAGGCTCGCGTAGCGCAACCCCACGGCATAAACAAAACACGCCGTGAGCACGGCGTTGATCGCAGAGATGATGATCTGCGCGCCCATCACCGCCTCGAAGCTTTGGAATAACGTCGCGAATCGCTCTTTGATGCGATCGGTGTAGAACGAGTAGAGATTCGGCGGCGTGCGGCCTTGCGCCCGCTTTGCTTCGAAATCGGGGTTCAAAAAGATACTCAGGGCCACGACCACGCCGATCAAAAGGAAGATCGACTCCTTTGTTGCGACGCTCAGGTATTTGCCGACATGCCCCAGCATCTCCCGCACGACGTCCAGCGCCACCGCGCGCAGGCTTTCCGCATCCGTAAACGGCAACTCGATGCCGTAATGCTGCGCGAAGCCGGCGACGATCGGCACCGCCGTGTCGACAATCTCCGGCAACACGACCAGCGCGTGTTTGAAGAAAAAGATGAAACCGGTAAAGGCGGCGGCGATCAGGACGAGAAACAACGTCACCGCAATCCATTTCTTTCCCCAGAACGCGAGCTTCGTCAGCGCAAGGTAGCAAAAGAGCGCCGCGAGCAGCGGTGTCCCGAGATGCAGCGCCCAGACCAGCACCAGGAGCAAAGCGAAAACTCCGTACGAAATTGCTACTGGTTTTTTCATCGGCGCGATGCGTGCAAAGCTGCTGCCGCTCAAAATATCGTCGGAATCGATGGTACGCCATGAGCGTTTTGCATGCCGTTGCAGATCAGCCTGCTGCATTGACTTGCAGGGGCGCGTGCTGAACGGTCATTCCCACTATGAAGACACTCGCGCGCCGCAGTGGAGGATTGTTGTTCGTGATCGCCGTCCTCTTCGGGTTCACCGGTTGCGGCAGCTACAACCGGCTCGTAACGCTCGAGCAGAACGTGAACAAAAAATGGGCTGACGTGCAGTCGGTCTACCAGCGTCGCGCCAACCTCATCCCGAACCTCGTCAACACCGTCGCGGGCGCGGCGAACTTCGAGCAATCGACGCTGACGGAAGTCACGAATGCGCGCGCCAGCGTCGGCCGCGTGACGCTCGACGCGAGCAAGGCACCGACCGATGCCGCGCAGCTGGCGGAGTTTCAGCAGGCGCAGGGGCAATTGAGCAACGCCTTGTCGCGACTGCTGATGGTGACCGAAAACTATCCGCAACTGCGCGCGACCGAAGGATTCCAGAACCTGCAGGCACAGCTCGAAGGGACGGAGAACCGAATCGCAGTCGAGCAGAATAACTTCAACGCCGCCGTGCAGGAGTACAACACCGCGCTCGGTCGATTCCCAACCAACATGTTGAACAAGATGTTCGGCTTCAAACCGCGGCCGTTCTTCAGCGCGCAACCCGGTGCCGAGACCGCGCCGGCCGTCAACTTCCCGTCGTTCGGCAGCGGTGCCGGTGCTGCGCCACCGGGCGGACCCGGTGCAGGCGTGCCCCCGATCGTCACGCCAGGTGGCGCGCCCGCCGGAGCAGGACGGCCGGTTGCGCCACCTCCGGGAGGCGGCCCATCTGGCGGAGTCCCTCCACTGACGACGCCGGCAGCCACTCCGGCGCTCGAAGCCACTCCGTAGCGGCTACGCTCTTTCCGCAGGCGTCGAGCCTGCCATCGCGCGCGATACTGGCGGCAGACGACGATCAAAAACTCGCGCGCACTCCAACGAGTGCACCTCTTCCTGCGAGCGGCGCGATGTCTTTCAAGAACGAAGTGTGCACCCGCGCTTCTTCATCCGTCAGGTTTGTGCCTTTGAGGTAAACCTCGAACTCCGCCGAACGCACGGGCAGGCGATAGCTGACGCTCGCGTTGAGCAGGAAGTAGCTATCCGTCGGCAGCTCGAACTCGGCGGTGCGGTTCTGCTCGTGCACGTATTGGCCTTCGATCCGCGCGCTGAAACGATCGTGCCAGCCGTAGACCAGCGCAGCGCTGGTGCGGAACGGCGTGATGCGCGGGAGGGAGCGGTCGGTCTCTTTGTTTTGCGCGTAAACGTAGTCCGCTTTCATCTCGACGTGCAGGCGATGCGGGCTGTGGCTGGTGTCGGTGGCGCCAGCCTTGGGATCCACCGTTTGCGCCGGCTGCGGCTCGCGAATCGGATGCTCGGTGATGTGAATGGTCGCGGCCAGCTCCCCGCCGAGGAAGTGCGCATCCGCCGCGCGATAGGCGAATATCGGCAGTCCTACCTCGCCTTCTTCTTCGCCCTCAGAAAACTCGCCGGTCGGCTCCGCGGTGATGAAGTCGCTAAAGCGATTGTAGAACAAACTCACCGAGCCAGTGATGCGGCCGCTCGTTTTGCGCAGCGACAAATCGAACGCGAGCGAGTCCTCTTTGCCGAGATCCGGATCGCCGACCTCGAAGGAGTTTGTCGCGAGGTGCGGACCGTTAGAGAACAGCTCCACGTATGTCGGCGGTCGTTGCGTGTACGCGACCGAGAACGCCATCACGTACGGATCGGAGATCGTGTAAACGATGCCCGCCGAACCGCTGAAGGCATCGAAATCCCGCGTCAGGGAAGAGCCGAAAAGCTCGGTCTCCGCGCGTTCGTTCGCCTGGTGATCGTAGCGCGCGCCGAACTGCAGCCGCACCGGCTCGAGCGCGATCTCCTCGAACGCGAAGAGAGCGTGAGTGGCGGTCTCCACCGGCGGCAGGAAGGCCTCCTCGCCGAGCGCCGAAAAATCGGTGCGCTGTGTCTGATAGCCGATGCCGCCTTGGAAAAGCCCGACCTTCTCGTGCAGCACCTCCAATCGGCCATCATAGCCTTCGACGTCGAAGACGGTGCCGACCTCGGCGCCTTCGAACTCCGTGTGCGTGTAGTCGGAGAAGCTCCACTTGTAGTTGATCGCCTTGATCGGCGAAAACGGCTTATTGAACGCGCCGCGCAGATCCCAGCGGCGTTGCTCCAGACCAATCGTCACGTCTGGCTCGGCCACCGTGCCGTAGGTCGAATCGAGCACCGAATACGCGACGCCGAAGTAGCCGTCGTCCCAGACGTACGACGCACCCGCTGCGCCGCCTTCGCTGTCGCTGAAGCTATTTGGCAACGTCCCGCGCGGCTCGCTTTCGCCTTCTTCCAGTGGCTGCAAGAGCCGCAGCCGTTCCGAGCGCGCGAAGCCGGGAATCTCAATGTCATCCGTGGAGCGCTTGAAGCCATCGAGATGAACGACGACGCGTCCGAGCTGAAATTCGACCAGCCCGGCGCCAGAGCGTTGTTCTTCCGCGGTGCTGAAACGCGCGTCTAATTTTCCCATCGAGGGCCGCTGCAGCGGTTCTGTCGGAATGCGGTTATCGATCAGGTTCACCACACCGCCAACGGTGTTCGGCCCGTAGAGCAACGTCGCCGGCCCACGCACGACGTCGATGGTCTTGATCGTGAGCGGCTCGGCGCTGACCGCGTGATCGGGACTGATCTGCGAGGCGTCGATTGTCGTGAGGCCATTCTGCAGAACACGGATGCGATCTTCGCCGAGGCCGCGGATCACCGGGCGGCTCGCGCCGGGTCCGAAGTAGGTGGAGCTGATGCCGGGTTCGCGATTGAGCGTTTCGCCGATCGTCGGCTCGAGGCGCAGCGCGAGTTCTTCACCGGTGAGGACGGTCACGGATTGCGTTTGCTCAAACAAATCGCCACCGAGCGGCGTGCTGGAAACAACGACGCGCTCGTGTTCAGCGGCGTCGGCCGGTGTGGGACGCGGGGTCGGTGCGACGGCGTCCTGGCCGCTCGCGAAGGTGGCGCTGAGGACAAGCGCGACCGAGCCGGTAGTAAAATATTTCATCGAGAATTCTCCTAAAGTGCGAAATCAAAATGCGGTGCAGGACGCAGCGCTTCGCGACAGGCGAAGGCGGCATGAGACGGCGTGCCCGCGCAAATTCCGCACCGCAAATCGACAGGATGCGATCCAATCTTCGGCCGATCAGAAGACCGGCCGGATCCTGCAGAGCGGCAGAAGCTGCGCGAGTTTAGGAGAGCGCCGGCGGCGCGTGCTCGAGGATCGAAGTCTGCGGCCGCGCGATGATGCGGAGGCAGGCTTTGATGAAAGCGATTGTCGCAGGCCGCGGCTGCGGCGCGGTCAGCGTGGGCTCGGGCGCGCTATGCTCCCAGGAGCCGGAGGAGAGGAGCGTCGCGGCGCATTGGTGCTCGCCGTGATGAAGCGCGTCGTGCAGCTGCGGCACGGCCGAGAGGCCGATCGCAAAAGTGACGCTGCAGAAGAGCAGGCTCGCGATCAACGCGCGGAAGCGACTCGGCTTCGCGGCGATCGGGAGGCGATTCATCGGCGGGATGATGCGCAGCGAATGCGCGCGCGCAAGCCGATCAACGGATTTCGCAGAGAATCAGCGGAGGCCGGTGAGCTGCCATGTCAGCGCGCCATCGGCTGCGATCTCGAGATGCGCCACGCTTGGCGGCGCGCCGCGGTTTGGTCGAGTGACGCAACCGGGATTCAGGAAGCGAACGCCGCCGATCGTTTCGTCGCGCGGCACGTGGGTGTGGCCGTGCAGGAGAACGTCCGTGTTCGCTGGCGCCGCTGTCGGCGGGATGTGGATCAGGTGAAAGCGCACGCCGTTTCTCTCGAGATCGACCTGCATTGGCCAACTGCGCTCGGTGTCGCAGTTTCCGCGGACGATCACCACTGGCGGGCCGACTGCGCGCACGCTCTTTAGAATGTCAGGCGTGGTGACGTCGCCGAGGTGCCAGATTTCATCCACGCCTGCTGCCAGCTCGGCGAGCCTCGGCGGGAGGTGATTATGCGTATCGGCGAGGACGAGGATGCGGAGCGGCTTGCTCACGCGCGCGGCTTAGTAACGCCGGGTGCGGGCAGCGTGCCCAGCGGCGCCTTGCGCACCCTTCGACGCGAAAAGCCGAGTCAGGAGCCGCATGCCAAAACGCATCGCCATCAGTCTGAAGAGAAAACGGAACATAGATAACAATGCATCGTATCTCGACGGCGAAGCGCGGCTGTTTTGATTGGCAACACTGGCGCCGCCCGGGCGCCGCGTTGCTTAGGAGCAGGGATGCACTACCTTCTGCCCGTGTCATTTAAAGATTTTGGCCTCTCGGACGAGGTCGTAAAAGGAACCCAGGCGATGGGTTTCACCGACCCGACGCCGATCCAGCTGCGCGCTTTCCCGATCGTGCTCGGCGGCAAGGATCTCATCGGCACGGCGCAGACCGGTACCGGCAAGACGGCTGCATTCGCGCTGCCGATTTTGACGAATCTCGCGAGGCATGGCGCGTTTCGCTGCCTCGTCCTCGAGCCGACACGTGAACTTGCGGCGCAGGTCGAGACGGCGTTTCGCGATTACGGCCGGTTTACCGATTTGCGGGTATCGCTTATCCACGGCGGTGTCGGCTACGGGAAGCAACGCGAAGAGATGGCCGCCGGCATGGACATCGTCGTCGCCACGCCGGGCCGTCTGCTCGATCACCTGCAACAAGGGACGATGAAGCTCGATAAGGTGAACATCCTCGTGCTCGACGAGGTGGACCGGATGCTCGACATGGGATTTCTGCCGGATGTCCGCCGCATCGTGGAGCAGATCTCCACCGACCGGCAGACGCTCTTGTTTTCCGCGACGCTGCCGCCGGAGATCGATCGGCTGGCGGCGTGGGTGTTGCGCGATCCCGTCGTGGTGGAGATCGGCGCAAATCGATCACCGGCCGAGACGGTCACGCACGCCGTTTATCCGGTGGCGTCGGATCAGAAGTTCGACCTGCTGATCGCGTTGCTCGAGCGGACGAATTTCGACAGCTGCCTCATCTTCTCGCGCACAAAACACGGCGCCGATAAAATCGCCGTGAAGCTGAAACAAGGGAAGCATTCGGTCGCGGTGTTGCATTCCAATCGGACGCAACGGGAGCGCGTGGAGGCGCTCGAAGGATTTAAGAGCGGCAAGTACGAGATCATGGTGGCAACCGACATTGCCGCTCGTGGCATCGACATCGCTGGGATCAGCCACGTCATCAATTACGATGTGCCCGAGCACAGTGAGGATTATGTCCACCGCATCGGACGGACCGGGCGCGCGCTGAAAGTCGGCGACGCGTTCACGCTCATGAATGGCGAGGAACTCGGATCGCTTCAGGCGATCGAGCGGTTCATCGGGGCGAAGATTCCGCGGCTGAAGCTGGAAGGTTTTCCTTACAAGTACACGGCGCTGTTCGAGCCGGAATCCGTCACCGGCAGCGGCAAGCGCGCGATCGGCGGCGGGCGGACGCATGGCGGTTACTCCTACGGATGGCGGCGACGGTAGCAGGCGAATCGCCTTGCGGCGACACGAGACGGATTGAAGCTTGGCCAATGAGCACGTTGCCCACCTCCTACGCGCATCCGGAGGCGCTCGTTGAGACCGGCTGGCTGGCCGAACACCTGCAGGACGATGGCATTCGCATCATCGAGTCGAACGAAGACATTCTGCTCTACGAGACCGGCCACATCCCTGGTGCGGTGCATATCGACTGGCGATCGGATCTGCAGGACCCGCTGATCCGCGATTACATCTCGCCAGACAAGTTCGCGGAGCTTTGCGGCCGAAACGGCATCACGCCGGAAACGACGTGCATTTTCTACGGCGACAAAGCGAACTGGTGGGCGACGTATGCGCTCTGGGCGTTTCGGTTATTCGGCCACACAAACGTGAAGGTGCTGAACGGCGGCCGCGATAAATGGAAAGCGGAAGGCCGGCCGATGACGCGCGAAATCCCAAAATACGCGTCGACGACTTACCCGGTGCCGACAAAACGGCTGGACGCCGACATCCGTGCCTTTGCGGAAGATGCGCTTGCGCAAAGCAAGAGCGGCAAACCATTGATCGACGTCCGCTCGCCCGGCGAGTTCAAAGGCGAGATCACGCACATGCCCGAGTATCCGCAGGAAGGCGTGCTCCGCGGCGGCCACATTCCGGGCGCGAAGAGCGTGCCTTGGAAGACGGCGGTGAATGATGACGGCACGTTCAAGTCGGCCGAGGAACTCGCGAAGATCTATCTGCAGGGCTGCGGCGTTTCGTCAGACAAGGAGACGATCGTCTATTGCCGGATCGGCGAACGCTCGAGCCACACGTGGTTTGTGCTGACGTATCTGCTCGGGATCGACAACGTGCGGAACTACGACGGCTCGTGGACCGAGTGGGGCAATCGCGTCGGGATGCCGATCGAGCGGAGCACCTAGCGAGCGGCGCCCGTGACGCCGAGTGCGTCCTCGGCGCGTTGAGCCCTCTGTTGTCGTGCCGAAGCGCCGCCCTCCTTTGTCATTCCAACCGAAGCGGAGCGTAGTGGAGGAATCTCTTCAAGAGATGTCTCGACTGCGCTCGACATGACAAAAAGACGACAACCGCTACGATAAACGCGACGCGATGAGCAGTTACCCGCCGAAACTCGACAAGATCATCAACCTCTTCGAGACGCTGCCGGAAGTGGAGCGCCGGGAGACGCTCGTCTCGTACGCGGACAGCGCGAAGAAACAGGAGCCGCGCGCGGGCGAGGAATTCGATCTTGAAGACGTTCGGAAGGACGAAGAATGCGCGGACACTGTCGGCGTTTACCTGCACGTGGACGACGAAGGCAAGGCGCACTTCCGCATGACGCTTGGTCCGGAAGTTCAAACCCTCACCCGCGCGATGACGGCCATCCTCTGCAAGGGCCTCGACGGCGCGACGCCGCAAGAAGTGCTCGATCTGCCGAGCGATTTCGTCACGCGGATCGTCGGCGAACAACTAGTGCGCGTCCGCAGCCAGACGACGTATTACATCCTCACGCGGATGAAGGGCATTTGTAAGGTCTACCTCGATCGGCAACGCCGCGTCGCCTCCGCCGCGGCATGACGCCGCATGCGCGGGAGCACGGCCGTCTCGGCTGTGCGGACGCCGAGCGTCTCGCCTGGCGCTTCGAGCAAGCCGAAAAAACAGCAGGCGAGACGCCCGCTCTCCGCACAGCCGGGACGGCCGTGCTCCGGCCCCGCGCGATTCGTAATCTGTGGCGATCGATTACGTCAGCTTCGGCGGCTGGAAGACTAACCTGCGGCTCGCGAACGAACACGCCGAGCTGATCATCACGCTGGATGTCGGTCCACGGGTGATTTCGTATCGCACGACTGACGGTCGGAACGTCTTCAAGACGTTCGACGCGCAGCTCGGCGGCACCGGCGAAGCCGAATGGCAGTCGCGCGGCGGCCATCGCTTCTGGCTCGCGCCGGAAGATCCGGTGCTGAGCTACATTCCAGATAATAACGCGGTCGAGCAGCGCGTGGTTTCGGCGAACGAAGCGGAGTTCATCCACTCGTTAGGGGAAGAGCTGCCAGTACGAAAGACGTTAACCGTCGCGCTCCGGCCCGACTCCACTCGCGTGACCGTGACGCATCGCGCCGAGAACGTCAGCACGCGACCGCTCACCGTTGCGACATGGGGGCTGAGCGTAATGCAACCTGGCGGCATCGAGATCATCCCACTTCGGCCGCTCGGCGAGCACCCGCGCGACCTGTTGCCGAATCGGCCGATGGTCCTCTGGCCGTTTACTGATATGACCGACCGGCGGTGGCGCTGGGGCCGGCGTTTCATCACGCTGCACCAGGGAAACGCCGGACCGACCAAGGCGGGCCTCACGCACCGCGAACGCTGGATCGCATATCATCAAGGCGGCTCGCTGTTCATCAAGACGATCGACCTGATCGAGGGCGTCACCTACCCGGATTTCGGCTGCAACTTCGAGACGTTCACAAACGAGGAGATGCTCGAGGTCGAAGCGCTCGGCCCCCTCGTGGAGCTCGCGCCCGGCGAGTCAACGAGCCACGTGGAGGAGTGGCATCTCTTTGCCGGCCTCTCGGCGCCGCCGATGGAAGACGAGGAGGCGCTCGCCGATTGGATCGCGCCCTGGCTGCAACGCGCCGGGCTCGGCGTTTAGCTGGTGACGTTCAACTAAATTCGTCTACGCTCCCGCTGCGAAATGCCGCGGAATAACGACCTCCGGAAAATCCTCCTCATCGGCTCCGGTCCCATCGTGATCGGACAGGGGCCGGAGTTCGATTATTCCGGCGTCCAGGCGTGCAAGGCGCTGAAGGAAGAGGGCTACGAGGTCGTGCTCGTGAACTCGAATCCGGCCACGATCATGACCGATCCGGAGTTCGCGGATCGCACCTACATCGAGCCGATCACGCCGGAGGTGATCGAGAAGATCCTCGAGCGCGAAAAGCCCGACGCGATCCTGCCGACCATGGGCGGCCAGACGGCGCTCAACGTCGCGATGGAGTTGAATCGCAACGGTGCGCTCATCCGGCACCACGTCAGATTGATCGGCGCGAATGCGGCGGCGATCGCGAAAGGCGAGGATCGCCAGCTCTTCAAAGAAGCGATGCTCCGGATCGGGCTCGACGTCCCTCGATCAGGTATCGCGCGCTGTTCGCTCGACGAGGTTGAGGCGATCAAGGCTGCCGTTGCTGAGAGTCTCGCGGCAGCCTCGGCGAGGCAGCTTCGCGGCTTTCACGTCGAGAGCGACGACTCGCGCTACAAGGAAGAGGTCAAGACACGCGTCGTTGCGGCGGCAGCGGACGCCGCGCGGAAGGTGGCCGAACAGATTGGCACGTTTCCACTCATCCTCCGTCCGGCGTTCACGCTCGGTGGCTCGGGCGGAGGCATCGCCTACAACCGGCAGGAGTTCGATGAGATTGTCGCCACCGGGCTTAACCTCTCGCCGGTCCACGAAGTCCTCATCGAGGAGTCGCTCCTCGGCTGGAAAGAATTCGAGATGGAGGTGATGCGCGACTGCGCAGACAACTGCGTCGTCGTCTGCTCTATCGAAAATCTCGATCCAATGGGCGTGCACACCGGCGACTCGATCACGGTCGCACCAACGCAGACGCTTTCCGATCGCGAGTATCAATTGATGCGCGATGCGTCGTTCGCGGTGATCCGCGAGATCGGCGTGGAGACCGGCGGCTCGAACATTCAGTTCGCGGTCAACCCGGAGAACGGCCGGATGGTGGTCATCGAGATGAATCCACGCGTGTCGCGTTCCTCCGCGCTCGCGTCAAAGGCGACGGGGTTCCCGATTGCGAAGATCGCGGCGAAGCTCGCAGTCGGCTACACGCTGGACGAAATCCGCAACGACATCACCCGCGAGACGCCGGCGAGCTTCGAGCCAACGATCGACTACTGCGTCGTAAAAGTGCCGCGTTTCACGTTCGAGAAATTTCCGCAGGCCGATCCGGTGCTGACGACGCAGATGAAAAGCGTCGGCGAAGCGATGGCGATCGGGCGCACGTTCAAGGAAGCACTGCAGAAGGCGCTCCGCTCGCTCGAGATCAAGCGTTTTGGACTGATCGGCGACGGGAACGAAAAGCGCGTCGACGCGGACACCCTGCGTTTGCGCCTAACGAGTCCAAACGCCGAACGGATCTTCTACGTCGCCCAGGCATTCCAGGATGGAATGACGATCGACGACATCTTCGAGCTGACGAAGATCGATCCGTGGTTCCTGCAAAACATCCGCCAAATCGTAGAAGAGGCGGCAAAGCTGCGCGCCAGCGCAGTCCCTGGGAGCACGGCCGTCCCGGCTGTGCGGAGGGCGGGCGTCTCGCCTGCCGAACCTGCCGCGTCTAAGGCGGTGTTCCGCGGCTTCGACGAGCACGGCGAAGTTTCACAAACCCGACGCAACCTGCCGCATTGGCAACAAAGCGGTGCGACATATTTCGTCACATTTCGACTCGCGGATTCTGTTTCCGCCTCATTGCGGAAGCAGTGGGAAGACGAGTTTGCCGCCTGGGCAAGGCATCACCCCAAGCCTTGGGACGCACCCACGGCCTACGAATATCAGCAGCGCTTCATCGAAAGTCGGGAGATGTGGCTAGATCGCGGGCACGGTGCGTGTCTCCTGCGAGTGAGAGAGACCGCCGAGCTGGTGGCGTCAGCACTGCGTCACTTTGACGGTGAGCGGTACGTTCTCGACGGATTCGTGGTTATGCCAAACCACGTGCACGTTCTCGTCCAGCCGGTCGGCGAGCATTCGCTTTCCGACATTCTGCATTCGTGGAAAAGCTTTACCGCGCATCAGATTGAACGCTCCGGCCACTCGGAACCGCTTTGGCAGGCGGAGAACTTCGACCGGATCGTTCGTGGTTGGGAAGAGCTGCTGGAGTACCGCAGGTACATCGTGCGTAATCCGGAGAAAGCAGGGCTGCGTGACGGCGAGTTCGTGCTCGAGTCAAATTGGAAGTTACTGGAGCACGAACCGGCAGGCGAGACGCCCGCCGTCCGCACAGCCGAGACGGCCGTGCTCCGGCACGCTGCCGCGGCAGAGACTGATGCGGTTGAGTTTGACGCGTCCACCGTTCGCCGACTTAAGAAGCTTGGCTTCTCGGATCGGCAGCTCGCCGTCGCTTGGGAGATGCCGGAGGCAGAGATCCGCGCGTTGCGGAAGTCGTTAGGCGTAATACCGACGTATCGCCTTGTGGACACCTGCGCCGCGGAGTTTGAGGCGTTCACGCCGTACTATTACTCCACCTACGGGACGGAGAATGAGATGCGTCGCACGAATCGCCGGAAGATCATGATCCTCGGCGGCGGGCCGAACCGGATCGGGCAGGGGATTGAGTTCGACTATTGCTGCGTCCATGCCGCGTTCGCCCTGCGCGAGCTTGGTTTCGAGACGATCATGGTGAACTCGAATCCGGAGACCGTCTCGACCGATTACGACACGAGCGACAAGCTCTACTTCGAGCCGCTCACGCTCGAGGACGTGCTCAACATCTACGACCAGGAGCAACCGGAAGGCGTGATTGTGCAGTTCGGCGGCCAAACGCCGTTGAACCTCGCGGCCGGTTTGCGCGCGACCGGCGTGCCGATTCTCGGGACACAGCCGGAGAGCATTGAGAAGGCGGAGGACCGGAAGCTATTTGCCGCGATGCTCGACAAGCTCGGCCTGCGGCAAACACCAAGCGGGTCGGCTGTGAGTGCGGACGAAGCGGTCGCAATCGCGCAGAAGGTGGGCTATCCGGTGCTCGTTAGGCCGTCGTTTGTCCTCGGCGGTCGTGCGATGGAGCTCGTCTACAACGACGCCGATTTGCACCGTTACATGAAGACGGCGATCGAGGTCAGCCCGGATCGCCCGGTGCTCGTCGATCGTTTTCTTGAGGACGCGATCGAGGTTGATGTGGATTGCATCTGCGACGGGAAAACTGCGGTCGTGGGCGCGATCATGGAACACATCGAACAGGCCGGGATCCATAGCGGCGACAGCGCCTGCGCGATTCCGACATTCTCGCTCTCGGAAAACGTGCTGCACGAGATCAGCACCGCGACGAAGGCGATGGCGCGCGAGCTCGAAGTCCGTGGGCTGATGAACGTGCAGTTCGCAGTAAAAGACGAGTGCGTTTACGTGCTGGAGGTGAATCCTCGTGCTTCACGCACGATTCCGTTTGTGAGCAAAGCGATCGGTGTTCCGCTCGCGAAGATGGCGGCGAAGGTGATGACGGGTGCGTCGCTGCACGAGCTCGGTTTCACGGACGAAATCATTCCCGAGCACTTCTCGGTGAAGGAAGCGGTCTTCCCGTTCCTGCGTTACCAGGGCGCGGATATCGCGCTCGGGCCGGAGATGAAATCGACCGGCGAAGTGATGGGAATCGACGTCGACCTCGGTCTCGCGTTCGCAAAATCACAGATGGCTGCGCAGCCATCGCTCCCCGCGGCGGGGAATGTCTTCATCAGTGTGAAGGATGTGGATAAGGAGCGCGTAATTCCGATCGCGCGCGAGTTCGTCGGATTAAACTTTGGCATCATTTCGACCAGCGGAACGGCGACGGCGCTCGCTGCCGCCGGCATTCCGGTCACCAAAGTATTCAAGCTGCGCGAAGGCCGGCCGAACGTGCTCGATCGCGTGAAGAACGGTGACATCAATTTCATCATCAACACGCCGAGCGGAAAGATCCCGCGCGAGGATGAAGTGACGATCCGCAACGCTTCACTCGCGCGTCGGATTCCGATCATGACGACGATCCGCGCCGCATGGGCGAGCGCGAACGGCATCCGCTCGTTACAACGCCGTGGCGTGACCGTGAAGAGCCTGCAGGAGTATCACGCGACGGTGGGTCCCGTGGCGGCGGCCGCCGCGGGCGCACTGTAGGGGAAGCTGTTAGCTTCCCCAGTCTCAGAAACACGGGAAGCTAACAGCTTCCCCTACAACCCAGCATCAGCATCACCGAGGCGATGCATCGCTACCACACTACGGCACCGCCGCTGCAGCCGCGCATTAGCGCGAGCAAAAGCAGTGTGCCGATGATCGACACGATAATTGAACCGAGGCAGCCGAGGCGATTCGAGAAGAAGGCGAACACGCGGCTGAATCGCGCGCGATCGGCTGGCTGGTCTCTTCAGATCGGGCGTCGACATCGCTGCGAATTTCCGCGGGGCGCTGTAGCCACGGCGCTGTGTGCCGTGTTTCGCACGGCTACCGCGTGCGCTGTAGCTAACGAGCAGCGTCGAAGTTCACCGACTTCGAGTTGACCAAATCCCGTGACACCGCGCGGCGTTCGTGTCACTGGTCACGCATGAAATCGATATTGCTCTCCTGCCTCGTCGGCCTCGCCCTCGGGACGACGGGATTGCGCGCACAGGACACAACCCCATCACCGACTATGAGCCCATCTCCATCGACCAGCACCACCACGAACGACGAAGTCGCAGTCATCAAAACCAGCGAAGGCGAAATGGTCGCCGAGTTTTGGTCCGATGTGGCGCCGAAGACCGTCGAGAACTTCAAGAAGCTCGCGCGGCAGGGATTCTATGACGGCACCGCGTTTCACCGCGTCATCAAGGGTTTCATGATCCAGGGTGGCGATCCGTTGACGAAAGACGAGTCGAAGCAGAGCCGCTGGGGCACCGGCGATCCTGGCTACAAGATCGATGCGGAGTTCAATGCGAAGTCGCACACCCGCGGCGTCCTCTCGATGGCGCGTTCGCAGGACCCGAACTCGGCCGGCAGCCAGTTCTTCATTTGCCACGGCGAGCCGAAGTTTCTCGACCGGCAATACACGGCGTTCGGCAAGCTGATCAAAGGCGATGACGTGCTCGAGAAAATTGCGACGACGCAAACGACGACTCCGGACCGGCCGGTAAAGCGGATGAACGTCGAGAGCATCAAGATCGTTCCGCGCAGCGAGGTGCAGTAGTCTTACCGTCGAGAACGCAAGGGACGCAGAGAAGAAGTGCTCACCCTCTGCGCTCTCCGCGTCCTCCGCCGCAACTCAAACGATGGTTGATTCAGCGAAGACGCAGGTCGCGCTCGTGCAGATGCGCTGCGGTGCTGCGCCTGACGAGAATCTCGACCGCGCGATCGGGTTCATCCGCGACGCCGCGGCGAAAGGTGCGAACATTGTCTGCCTGCCGGAGCTATTCCGCTCGCAGTACTTCTGCCAGGAGGAAGATCACGCCAACTTCGCGCTCGCGGAGGAAATCCCCGGGCCGACGACAGCGCGACTCGGGGAACTCGCCGGCGAGCTCGGCGTCGTCGTCGTGGCGTCGTTGTTCGAAAAGCGAGCCGCGGGGGTTTACCACAACACCGCCGCTGTCATTGACGCGGACGGCAAATTCCTCGGCAAGTATCGCAAGATGCACATCCCGGACGACCCCGCGTTCTACGAGAAGTTTTACTTCACGCCGGGCGATCTGGGATTCAAAGCCTGGCCGACGCAGCAGGGGAACATCGGCGTCTGCGTCTGCTGGGATCAATGGTATCCAGAGGCTGCTCGCCTGACGGCATTGCGCGGTGCGCAGCTGTTGTTCTACCCGACGGCGATCGGCTGGCATCCGGCGGAAAAGGAGAAATTCGGCGTCGCGCAGCATTCGGCCTGGGAAACCATCCAGCGAAGTCACGCGATCGCGAACGGCTGCTACGTCGCCGCGGTGAACCGCATTGGCCACGAAGCGCCATACGGTGAACCCGGGATCGAGTTCTGGGGCCAGAGCTTCATTTGCGGACCCACCGGCGAAATCCTCGCTAAGGCGAGCACCGACCGCGAAGAGATCGTGGTGGCGGAGGTGGCGTGGGCCGGTATCGACGAACAGCGGACGCATTGGCCATTCCTGCGCGATCGCCGGATCGACGCTTACGACGGCATCGAGAAGCGGCTGATCGACTAGCGTCGCATCTCGGGCGGCGGTGCTTGTCACCACCGCATGGAAATGCGAAGCCGTTGCGATCGCTCATGGACGCCGCCGTTACGTCAGACCGCTTCAGCCGTCGCGCGAAGATCATCGCCTATGTCGTGGCATGGCTAATCGCGTTGATTGCGACGAACCCGACAGCGCATCTTTTCCCGGTGATCTACATGTTCCCGATGGGACTCGCGCACCTGGTTCTTCCGCTTGGCTCAGCGCTCGACGGGCGAGTCGTTCTGGGCGGCTCATACGGCATCTACATCGTCCACGCGGTGCTGTTCTTCCGCAGCCGATCCAAGCGGCTGACGTACATCTGGTTCGCCGTGCTCGCGGTGTTGCTGATCTGCAACGTCGGCGGCTGCCGCGCGATGATCGAGACGTACTAGCGCTCGCCTTTCGCGGCGCCGCTTGTTTCCGCACCGATGTGCACTAAGGTTGCGCCCGTTCAGTTGCCGGCTTAGCTCAGTTGGTAGAGCAGCTGATTTGTAATCAGCAGGTCGTCGGTTCGAGCCCGTCAGCCGGCTTTCTTTCCGCTCGGTGCGCGACCCGACTTCTCGTTGGGCGGTAATCTATGGCCGGCGAAACAGCTTATTCGCCTCGCGATCGAGAATGAGGCTGCCGGGCGGCGCTTTGCGGACGTCGTAGAGTTGATTTGTGTAGGGGCTGTAAACGTATCCCGGCGTGTCGCTCGGCCGCCCGATCGGATAGCCCTGTTCCGGCGGCGCACCGTACCGCGCCGCGTCTCGCTCGCCAACCGCAGCGCCGACGATCGCTCCGCCGACCGCCCCGATCGCAGCCCCGACCGGCCCGGCAACCACTGCACCGCCGACCGCGCCCGCCGCGGCACCGCGTCCTGCGGAGGTGCCACACGAAATTAACGCGGAGAGAGCCGCAGCGCTCAACAACAGCACGAGCAGGAATTGCTTCGACATATCGATCAGTGATTCGGTTTTCGCTGCGCGATTGACCTTGTCTGCACCTGCGCGGACGATCTTATCCCGCGTTGGATGAGCTGCCTCTGGAACGCCGGTGCTGCCGCTCCGGCGATCTGGCTAGTAGTGCGCTCGAGTGCAGTGCAGCTTTTCCAGCAACTGCCGGTTCGAAGCGAACGCTCAGCGATGGCGCTGATGGCTGCTATTCTCATCGAGTAGCAGCGCACCACTGCGCGCGAGATCGCCACGTCGCGGTTTACTCCTCTTGATCATCGGCGGCGACGGAACCAACGTGACCGTCTCCGACTCACTGGTCGTGCCCCAACTCACCGTGCCCGGTGAGAACGTCGAGTCGGATTAGACGGCGTGGTGCCGGGGAGGGGACTCGAACCCCTACGGATTGCTCCACCAGATCCTAAGTCTGGCGCGTCTGCCAATTTCGCCACCCCGGCTTCGTTGCTTTACAGGCACTTATGTTATGAACCAACGTTACGGCGGTGCGTGGCTCTCGCAATCCGCGCGCGGCGCGTGTCGGACGTTGTCTCGAGTACCCCTCGCGGGAGTTGTGCCGGTACTTCAGGCTCTCCGTGGGCGATCGCGAATGTGCGAGAGCAGCTCGCGTGAATCCACCGGCGACCCGGAGTTCGGAGGACAAGCCCGCATTGGCACGACCGAGTCGCGCCTAGACGTTACGGCCTCGGACGACCGAAAATCGGAGCCGCATTGCACGAAAGCTCCGCCAGTGACTGCCGCGGGAGATCAATCGTGAAGACGCATCGCTGCCCCCGGAATATCGCGGACGCTGACCGTTCCGTTTTTGGCGGCGGCGCTGCGGCGCGAGTTCGCAAAGCCCGAGTCCTACCCCGATCCTATCTTGAGCATCGGCTCGCGTGAACGGCTCGTACATCTTTTCAGCGTCACCTGGCGGTAATCCGCCGCATTCGTCGCTCACATCGATCCGAATGTGGTCGGCAGTTGCGTAGGCATTCAGCGGTAGTCACTGTGTGGATGCGTGAACTTGAAAGCGTTCTGCAGCTCGTTCTGACGCTTTCGGTGCCAAGCGCTCGGCAACCTTAGCGAAGACTATCTGCGTGCTGAGGATTGTTGCAGTCTATGAGGTTCCACTTCATGGCCGGCTCCGGGCGAAGTACGCTAACAGGGCGCGCGTTGCCGCGCGCCCTGCCGTGCGTTCTGGCGGCTCGTTCTCGAGCCGCTGAAGAAGTGCTGCTACCGCGCCGTTTTCGCCGACGCTGATTGGGCGACCGGCCGGACTACGTCCAGCGTGTTGCCGGAGCTGGCCTTGATTTGGCCGATATCCGACGCGTTAACGATGCCGTTCGCGGTCACGTCCGTCCGGAAGTTGCCGGGGTTCGTGGTTAAACCAGACTGCGACTTCGCTTGTCCGATATCAGAAGAATTCACCGTGCGGTTTCCGGTGGTATCACCGACAAGCACATTCATGTCGACGGTGAGACTTCGGAACACCTGGCCCACGGCGTCAGTCGCGTCGTCCACGTTAATGGTGATTTTCTGCACATCGGTGACGCCGGTGAGATGCAGGCTCATCGTCAGCCCATCGAAGCTGGTGTCTGCTACGAATCCGCCGCTGAGCATGTTTGCGTTCGCGCTCACGATGCTGTTGTTGAATGTCAACACGACGGTGTAAACGCCCTCGGCGCCACCACTGCGGCATTCCACACCTGGCTCACCGATTAGCGGGAGCGCAATATCGAAGCCGCCCGCCTCGCCGTGCGTCTTTCGCGAAGCCACTGCCGCCAGCTCGAGTGCCGGCCGGCATTTACCCATCTCGCCAGCAGCGTAGATCGCCTGGATCTCCGGCTGCGAAAGTGCGCGCCCGTAGATGGCGATCTCATCAAGTTGGCCATTCCAGGTCGAAACGCCTGGGCGGCGGCCGAACGTCAGACCGTGCTCGTCCAGCATCGTGTTAAGGCTTGTGGTCAGCTTGCTGGTTTCGAGCTCACCGTTGAGGTAGAGCATCACCTTGTTGCCGTCGTAGGTAACGGCAGCGTGATACCAAGTGTCAGCCTGCAGTGTTGTTGTGCCGGCGAGATCGTTATTGTTCGACGAGAACGACAGCTTTCCCGGTGCGTTCATCGAGGTGATAAGACCAAAGAGGTTGTCCGGCGTTTCGGTGCCGTATTGCACTAAGGCTGCTTCGGTCAGGTCGCTGAAATCAGCGGCCGTCTTAAACCAGAGCTCGATCGTCCGCGGCGAGTTACCGAGCGGCATGCCGACCGGCGCTGCCACCTGGGCATATTGACCGTTCTCGTCGTTCTTCAGATTCTCGAATGCAAATGCTGCGTCGACTCGTCCCGCAGCCGCATAGCCGGCGCCGTTTTGAAGGGTAGCAAGGTTGCTACCTAACAAGTCGTTGCCGTTGCCTTCAGCTGCCCACCAGCTGATCATACCCGCTGGAGGCGCGGTGCAAGGGAGGGGGGCGACAACCCGGTTTGTATCCATCGTCACGGCTTCAGTCAGCGCGAGGAGACGTCCTACGACATTCGTGCCACCGACTGCGGTGATCGATGAATACGCGAGGATATTTCCCGTGAAATTGCTACCGCTGCCGAGTGTGGCCGAGGTGCCCACCTGGAAGAAGACGTTGCGCGCTTCAGCGCCGTTGATTAGAGCGACCGACGAGTCTCCAGACGTGATCAGCGTGGTGCCGATCTGCACAACGAATCGCGCTTCCGGATCTCCCTGCGCGTCGAACGTCAGCATGCCATTCGAGGCTGCCGCGGTATTGAAGCGATAGACGCCAGGCGTCAGAGTCATTCCTCCGAGATCGCGGTCCGTCAGGTTGTTTGCCGGAGGCGACGCCAGCCCGGCGAAGCCCGTATAGGCAGTGGCAAAATCAGCGTGCGCCGCGGTCGCGGGACCGTCAGCTGCATGCAGTGCGCCGTTGTTGATGATTCCCGGCGGAAAGCCGGTGATGGCTGAGCCGGGGCTCACGCCGACGTTGCCATTGATGACGGTCGCGCCGGTATTGGTGACGGTGCTAGCGCCGAGAACGGCGAAGTTTTCGGCGGTGCCGAGCGATTGCGCGCCGGCAGGAGCGGTCAAGGCCGCCAGCCCGGCGACCGCGATGAAAGCGCCAGAGGCAAGGCCACGGCGAAATAGTTGAGTTCGATTGTTCATAGTAGTTCTAGTTAAGTTTTCATCCGGCTGACCATGAGTGGGCAGACCCCGGGAACGGACTTCAAAGGACACGAAAGAAAGGCGACCTCACCGCGGCCTTTGTATCCAAGGCCGGAACGATCTGACTCTTCGAACTCGACGGCTGGCAGGAGAGAACCAGGCTTGAGTTATGCCCTTGATTAAGCAGGAACTGGCCCACTGCGCGGAAAAAGACCGTCTAATTACCGGACCGTGAGGAACCGCTTTGTCTCCGCCCTGGCTCGATCGTCTGCGCGCGCGTCAGGCCGGAACACCCTCCAGCACACCAAGGTGCGGGCGTGCATAGCAACATGAGATGTATGAAACCGAAAATCCGCTGTGGGTTTAACCCTAATGTTACGAATCAAAAAACCTGCGTGTGATCTCGTGTCTCTCGTTGGCGCGCAGAGTATCTCGGCCGCCCTCGCCGGCCGAACCGTGTTGCCGTTAGAAGCCGGGCGCTGGCACAGGCGATGCTTTGGCGGTACCATGCAGATCATTCCGAACACGCGCTCTCAGCCGCGCCTAACGAATTCGATCGAGGTGCCGCTCTCGCCTCGCGGTGAGGGCGACGAAGCATCGCTAAACGCTCACCTCAAGCGCACAGGATTTATCGTCGGCAACGGCCGCGCGATCTTCGTGGGTCTCGCGATCAGTGCCATTATCATGTCGGCTATGGGGTTGCTTGGCAGTCGGTATTCGCGAACCCAGGCGGCGCCGGAGCCGAAGCTGCTGGCCGTTGAAACAAACGCCGTTTCGGGAGCGGCACACCGCGCTGAGCTGCCGACGCCGGTCATGGTGCAGGTCACTGAAGACATGCTGCGGGTGAGTGCGATTTCGTTAGGCCAGCCGCGCCTCGCCGTGATCAACGGAGCGCAAGTCGCGGAAGGTGACTTCATCGCGGTTCATTCGCCAGTCGCACGAAGCGTGGTGGTCAATCTGCGCGTCTTACACATCGGCGATGGCCGTATCGAGCTGACGGACGGCACGCAGCGCATCCAGGCGCATCTCGCGGTCGCGAGGCTGAAGGCCGGCGCCACGTCCCTCGAGACCACCGGCGATTGGTAAATTGTGGGTTCACGATCGCGCTCATTGTCGCGGCGCGGCGGGATTGTTGATCAGCTCTCGGCCGGCCGGGCAGCTGAGTTCGTCGCGTGGAGTCGCGCATCGGTCAAGGATGTCGCGGGCATGAAGCTCCTCTTTGGATATAGCGCATGAGCTTCTCCGTAGTACCCGCGATCACCCGGGTACGCCCTGCGCTTGTTAAGAAGTCGGTTGAGAGACTCTTTTCGGAGGCTCCGGCCATCACTCCTCCTCTCGTACCCATGACGCAGCGCATCCGATGAAAACAACGACCCCTAGATCCAAATTGAAATCGCTGCGCAAAGCGCCCACTGGCATCCGCGGACTCGACGAAATCACCGGCGGCGGTTTGCCGGCCGGACGCCCCACGCTGGTTTGCGGCGGCGCCGGCTGCGGTAAGACGCTGCTGGGGATGGAATTCCTGGTGCGTGGCGCGGCCGAGTTCGGTGAACCCGGAGTGTTCATGGCCTTCGAAGAAACATCCGAGGAATTGACGGAGAACGTCGCGTCCCTCGGCTTCGATCTTCCCGCCCTGGTAGCGAAGAAAAAGCTGGTTGTGGATCACGTCTTTGTCGATCGCGCAGAATACCAGGAGACCGGCGAGTATGACCTCGAAGGGCTCTTCATTCGGCTCGGTTATGCGATCGACTCAATCAAGGCAAAGCGCGTTGTCCTCGACACGATCGAGGTTTTGTTCGGCGCTTTACCGAACCAAGCAATCGTGCGCTCTGAACTGATCCGTCTCTTTCGGTGGCTGAAGGAAAAAGGTGTGACGGTTGTCATGACGGGCGAGCGCGGCGACGGCACACTCACCCGGCACGGACTCGAAGAATACGTCTCCGATTGCGTAATCTCCCTCGATCACCGCGTGGTTGATCAGGTGACAACGCGCCGCATCCGCGTGGTGAAATACCGCGGCACGACGCACGGGACTAACGAGTATCCGTTCCTGATCGAGAAGGATGGCATTTCCATCTGGCCCATCACTTCCGTGCAGCTCGAGCATGAGGCGTCGAGCGACCGCATCCCCACCGGCATTGAGCGGCTCGACACGATGCTTGGCGGCAAAGGATTCTATCGTGGCAACAGCATTCTCCTTTCCGGCACAGCGGGCACTGGCAAGACGAGCGTCGCGGCCGCGTTCGCCGATGCGACGTGCCGGCGCGGAGACCGGTGTCTCTATTTCTCGTTTGAGGAATCGCCGAGCCAGATCAAGCGCAACATGGGCACGATCGGCATTCAGCTGGAGCAGTGGGTAAAGAAGGGGCGTCTCGAGTTTCAGACCGTGCGTCCGTTCCACTACGGGCTCGAAATGCACCTCGCACGGACGATCAAGGCGATCAGCGAATTTGCCCCGGATGTCGTGATCATCGATCCGATTTCCGGCCTCGATACGAGCGGCACGCCGCTCGAAGTAAAAGCGGCATTGATGCGTTTGATGGACTTCCTGAAAGGGAAAGGCATCACGGCAATGCTGACCGATCTAAAGGTGAGCGGCATGCTGCTCGAGCACACTGATGCCGCGATCTCTTCGCTCGTCGATACCTGGCTCGTCCTGCGTGACCTCGAAAGCAACGGCGAGCGCAATCGCGGCCTGCATGTTTTGAAGTCCCGCGGAATGGGCCACTCAAACCAGGTCCGCGAGTTCATCCTCTCGAATGACGGAATCCAGCTCACCGACGTTTACATTGGACCGAGCGGCATGCTCACCGGGTCGGCGCGCGTGCAACAGGAAGGCCGCGAGCGGGCCGAGCGCGTGACGTTGAACGAAGAAGCGGAGCGGCAGCAACTGGCGCTGGAATGCAAACGCGCCGCGCTCGATGCGCAGATCGCTGCGCTACGCGCTGAGTTCTCCGGCGAGGAGGCGATCATCACGCGCACCGTCAGCAAGGACAAACAACGCGGCGCAGTGCTCGCGCTCGACAAGGTGGCGATGGGTCGCAGCCGCCAGGGCGACGAGGTGAAGAGCAACGGCGCACGAGTGCGCGCAAACGGCGCGGGAGCGAAGCGCCTTTGAAAACGCTCGCCAAACCGCGTGTCGTCAAACGCGTCACGTTTGCACCTCCGCAATGGAAGCTGCGCCTTTACGTTGCGGATAACACCTCGAAATCGGTGACCGCCTTCCGCAACCTGGAGCAACTCTGCGAGACACACCTCGCCGGCCGCTACCAGATCGAAGTGATCGACTTGCTGAAGAATCCGCAGCTCGCGCAGGGCGACCAGATCCTCGCGGTGCCGACCGTCGTTCGGAAACTACCGGCGCCGATTCGCAAGATCATCGGCACGCTGGCGGACGCAGAACGGGTGCTCGTCGGCCTCGATTTACGTCCGCATGAAGCCAATCCGTTTGCGCCGCTGAAACGCTAACTGTCATGCCTGCCAACGCATCTCTCAAGATGAAGAAATACGTCCTCCGGCTGTATATCGCGGATAACACGCCGCAGTCGGCGATCGCCTATCGCAATCTGAAGCGACTTTGCAGCCTCCACCTGGCGGGTCAGTACTCACTCGAAGTGATCGACTTGATGAAAAACCCCGAGCTCGCGAAGGATGACGAGATCCTCGCGGTGCCGACGCTGGTGCGCAAAATGCCGATCCCGATCCGCAAGTTCATCGGCACCCTGACGGACACTGCGCGCGTGCTCGTCGACTTCGAAGTTCTTCCGCCAGCTGCTCTCGCGTCGTCCGCCGGAAAGGTGGCGAAGAATGTCAGGTGACCGTGCCGCTCGTGCGCTGGCGAAAATTAACAACGCGCAATGTGTCCTGCGGCTTTACGTCGCTGGAAGTACGCCGCAGTCGAGCCGCGCCATCCGGAACCTGAAGGCGATTTGCGAGACAAATCTGCCGGGCCGTTACGCGCTTACTGTCGTTGATCTGTATGCGCAGCCGGAGCGAGCGCGCGAAGACCAGATTGTCGTCGCGCCTACCTTGATTCGGCAGGCACCGTTCCCGGTACGCCGGATTGTCGGCGACTTGTCGAACACCGATCGTGTCCTGGCCGCGCTCGACCTGCCACCGAGGGACTCGCAGCCATGACACCAACGCAGCCGACTTACAGCGAGCTAACCGAGCTGGTTGCTGATTTGACTCTCCGCCTGGAAGAAGCCGGCGAGACGTTGAACGCGATCCGAAATGGCGAAGTCGACGCGGTGCTCGGCGGACCGCAAGGAGACCGAATTTTCACACTGAAAGGCGCTGACGATCCGTACCGCGTCTTGATCGAGGAGATGAATCAGGGCGCCGTCACCCTTTCCGAAGATGGAGCGATCTTATACTGCAATCGACGATTCGCCGAGCTGGTGAAACGAACCATCGAGGAGATTGTCGGCTTTGCCTTCGAGTCGCTCGTCGCGCCTGCGGAGCGGGAGACGTTCCTCTCGCTGCTGCAGCTCGACGACGCTGCCGCGAGCAACGCCGAAATCAGACTCAATGCGCCCGACGGCACCGCAGTGCCCTTGCAGCTCGCGCTCTGTCGCCTTCCCGCTGATTCGGCCGCGGCCATCTGCCTGATCGCGACGGACATCAGCGGCAGTAAGCAAGTCGAAGCCGATCTGTTGTTAAGCCGAGCGAGCCTTGCCGAGGCGCAGCAATCCGCCCAGGTCGGAAGCTGGGAATGGGACACTCGCACGGGCGAGCTCGAGTGGTCCGATGAACTCTACCGGATCTACGATCTTGATCCCGCGACGTTCGTTCCAAGCTTCGAAGGCTACGCCGACCTCATCCACCCGGAAGACCGGGTGTGGGTGATGCAGAACGTCGAGCGCGCCCTGCACGAGCAAGGTTTCTTCAATCACGACCATCGCATTATCCGCCCGGACGGTGTCGAGCGGGTCGTGCAAGCTCGCGGCCGCATGGTGCTCGACGAGGCCGGCGAGTCACTGAAGTTCGTCGGCACCAGCCAGGACGTGACGGAGCGCAAAGCGATCGAAGCGGAACTGCTGCGCGCGAAGGAAGCGGCCGAGTTGGCGACGCGCGCGAAGAGCGAATTCCTGGCCAACATGAGCCACGAGATCCGCACGCCGATGAATGGCATCCTCGGCATGACGGAGCTCGTCCTCGATTCGAAGCTCGACGCCGAGCAACGCGAGTATCTGAACATGGCGCAAAGCTCCGCGCAGCTGTTGCTCAGCCTGATCAACGACATCCTCGACTTCTCGAAAATCGAGGCGGGGAAACTCGAGCTCGAAGCGATCGAGTTCAATCTGCCGCTCATGATCGCGCAGATGCTCGAGCCGCTGCATCTGCGCGCGAAGAAAAAGAACATCGGTGTGGCGGTCGAGATCGCCGGCGATGTGCCGGATCAACTGATCGGCGATCCACAACGGCTGCGGCAAATTCTTCTGAATTTCGCCGACAACGCGCTCAAGTTCACGGAGCGCGGCTCGATCGTCGTCAAGGTGCAAACTGAGCAGGAGAACGCGCACGAGCGTTGCCTCCACTTCTCCGTCACCGATACGGGCATCGGAATTCCAGAGGAAAAGCAGGCGGTGATCTTCGAAGCGTTCGCGCAGGTCGACGGCTCAACCACGCGCAACTACGGCGGCACCGGCTTGGGGCTGGCGATTGCCTCGCGTCTGATCGCGCAGATGAGAGGAAAGGTGTGGATCGAGAGCGTGATCGACAAAGGCACGACGTTTCACTTCACCGGGTGGTTTGGCACTGAGGCGATCGCGCCAGCTACCGCTCCGGTTCGCCGTGATGTCGCGCCGGTGGCGGAGGGACTGAAGCGATCGCTTCGAATTCTGCTGGTGGAAGATAACGCGATCAATCGCGCGGTAGCGACCGCGATGCTGCAGAAACGTGGCCACACGCTCGCGCAGGCGGCGAACGGTCGCGAAGCACTCGACGCGGCGGCACGCGAACCCTTCGACATCATTTTCATGGACGTCCAACTGCCGGAGATGGACGGCTTCGATGCCACGCGAAGCATTCGCCGGATGGAGCAGGGGACAGGACGCCGCACGACGATTGTGGCCATGACCGCGCACGCCATGGCGGGCGATCGCGAGCGCTGCCTGGCCAGCGGCATGGATGGATATCTTTCAAAGCCTCTCGAACGCGCGTCGCTCATCGCAGTGCTCGATCGCGCTTCGCACGCGTCGGTTTTTACTGTCCTCCAGCCTGATCCGGAGACTGCGGCTCGGACGCGCACGGCGACTGATGAAGTCGGTCTCGCTCTTTCGCACCAAGGCATCTGCCACCTCGCGCCCGCTCCATGAACGAACTCGCACTTTCCCTTCCACATTCCGAGTTGCGTGGAAACAGCCACCTTGCGCGACCGGATACCCGCACGGCGCCGGCATACTCATGAAAAGGCGCCTGAGCATTGGGGCTCTGTTACGGTTGATCCATGCGATCGTAGCAGGCCTGGTCGTAGTCCTCGCATTGAGTGTGACGCTGCTCTTCCGGAATCAGGAAAAGTTGATCGAGAGCAGAGCCGTTCATCTCGGGTCGGCCGAGCTCGCGATCGAGCTGCGAATGAGTTCCGACGTTTTGACGCAATTCGCGCGTGCTTACGTGGTCACGGCCGATCCGAAATTCGAGGAGTACTTTTGGCAGGTCCTGGCGATCCGGAATGGCAAGCAGGCGCGGCCGGAACGCTACGACCGGGTTTATTGGGACATCGCTGCCGCGACCGGAAACGCTCCGGTGGGCTCCGGCCCTGCCGTGTCGTTGGTTTCTTTGATGCGCGACATCGGGTTTACGCGGCAGGAGTTGTCAAAATTGCGCACTGCGCTGGCGGAGTCTGACGCGCTGGTGAAAACAGAGGAAATCGCGATGCACGCCGTCAAAGGGCTGTACCGGGATGGGACCGGCAGTTTCTCGATTCAAGGCGAACCTGACCCGGCGATGGCTCGTCGGATTCTTTTCGACTCCGCTTATTACAAGCAGAAAGAAGCGATTGTCCGGGCCATAGCGGATTGTGACATGTTGCTAAAGGCGCGGACCGAAGCATCGATCCACTACTACCAGCACACCGCTTACTGGTGCCTCGCATTCGCGATTGGCTGCGTCGCGTTGCTCATCATTTTGATCCCAGTGTCATTCGCAGCAGTGCGGAGGAGACTGGGTGCCCCCATCGATGCGTTGCGCGCTCAGACAAGGCACGTTGCGAACGACCTGGATCGGCTCACGCAAATCATTAGCAAGCTCGCGCGCGGAGAATCCACCGAGCCATTTCACGTTGAGGCGCAGCCGCTTCTCTGTGGCTCCGGGGACGAAATCGATGATCTCGCTTTAAAGCAAAACGAAATGATCGGCCGCCTGCAGGAAACCGGCGCCGCGATCGCTCGAATCATGGAAGATCAGAACAGGACACATGCCGGACTCAGACAAGCGAAGGAAGTGGCGGACGCCGCCAGTCGGGCCAAGAGCGAGTTCCTGGCGAACATGAGCCACGAGATCCGCACGCCGATGAACGGCATTCTCGGCATGACGGATCTGACGCTCGATACCGACCTGAACCGCGAGCAGCGCGAGTACCTCGGGATGGTGAAAACGTCCGCGCATTCGTTGCTCGGCGTCATCAATGACATCCTCGATTTCTCAAAGATCGAAGCTGGCAAACTGGAGATGGAATCGGTCAGCTTTAGCCTGCGCGAGGCGGTCGGCGCGTTCCTAAAACCACTCGGCGTCCGCGCAGATGAGAAAAACCTGGAGCTGCTCGCCGATATCCCCGCCGACGTCCCGGATCATCTGATTGGCGACTCGATGCGTCTGCGCCAGATCCTGCTCAATCTCACCGACAACGCGATCAAGTTCACCGAGCATGGCGAAGTTGTCGTGAAAGCAATCGCCGGATGCACCGCGGATGGCGAAACCGAGCTGCACTTCTCCGTGTCCGACACCGGGATCGGAATCCCGGAGGAAAAACAGGCGACGATTTTTGACGCCTTCTCGCAGGTGGATGGCTCAACCACGCGGCATTACGGCGGCACTGGCCTCGGACTGGCGATCGCCACGCGGCTCGTGCAGCAGATGCGCGGCCGGATTTGGGTCGAGAGCCGCCTCGGGCTCGGCACAACGTTTCACTTCACCATTTGGCTCTGCACATCTGCGGCGCCTGTCCCGACCTTCAAGCAGATGGATCCTGCGAGCCTCGACGGCCTGGACGTCTTGATCGTCGACGACAACGCGGTCAACTGTCGGATCCTCGAACAGATGCTGACGAACTGGCGCATGCACCCTGTTGCCGTCAGGTCTGCACGCGCCGCGCTCGACGTCATGCGAAACGCAGCTGGCGCAGGGCACCCATTTCCATTGGTGTTGCTCGACGCAACGATGCCGGAGATGGACGGTTTTGCGTTGGCTGAGAACATCAAACAGGAGGCAGGCCTCGCGGGCGTGACTGTGATGATGCTTTCCTCGGCGATGCGTTCCGGTGAGACGAGCCGCGCCAACGATCTCGGCATTCACAGCGTGCTGACGAAGCCGGTGATGCAATCAGAGCTGCTGAACGGGATTCTGCTCGCGTTGAGCAGCAATGAGTTCACTGCCGCCGATCAAGCACCTGACGCTTCCGCTCCCCCCATCAGCGGTGACGCCCACCTCGCGGTTTTGGTCGCGGAAGACAACGCCGTCAACCGCGCGGTCATCTCCGGAATCCTAGGCAAACTCGGACACACGCTCACGCATGCGGCGAATGGACGCGAAGCTGTCGAGGCCATCGCGACAAGTCGGTTCGACCTCGTTCTGATGGACATTCAGATGCCCGAAATGGATGGCCTCGAAGCGACAGCTCGGATTCGGCGACTTGAACAAGGGACCGGACGGCATCTGCAGATCGTCGCGATGACAGCGCGCGCCATGACGGGTGATCGCGAACGCTGCCTCGGCGCTGGGATGGATGACTACATCTCGAAGCCGCTCCGGCGCGAAGACCTGCGGCGGGTCCTCGGCGCGATCCAGCCTCTGGCGGCTCTTCCTCGCGCGGCGGCCGGCGCGACTGTCTTTACAAACGCGGAGTTACTCGAGCGGTGCGATGGCGACGGAGAGCTAGTGAATGAGCTGATCAAGCTTTTCCGCGAACAAACGCCGCAGCTGCTGGATGTGATTCGCAGCGCCGCGGCCGTGAGCGATGCTCCTGCGCTTGCTGCGGGCGCGCACAAGCTCCTGGGGTCGCTCGGTGCGTTCGGCGCCGAAAATGCGCGTCAGATCGTGCTAGAGGTCAGCGCCGCTGCCGGTGACGCGGACTTCGAAGGAGCCGCGGAATGGATCGTGAAGCTCGCAGACGAAGTCGATCAGATTCACTCTGCCCTGAACACCTTCGGGCCTGCCTCGCACGACGCCGATCCCTCTGACGGTGCCAAACTTGTCGGTTCCACCCGGACCTCCTGCGTCACGCAATCATGACCATGTCGCTAACTGACCAAACCGCCTCCAGTGGCCCGGTAGACGCCGCGAATCGCCTCGTGGCCGCTCTCGTTCCCGACGTCAAGAAGGTGCTGATCGCGGAAGATGACCTCGTGAGCGCAAAAATCCTAAGCACCTTACTGCAGCGACTCGGCTACGAGGTCGCGATCGCGCGCGACGGCGATGAGGCGTGGAAGCTTTTCCAGGCAGATCCTACGCGCCTGGTCGTGAGCGATTGGATGATGCCCGGCACTGATGGCCTCGAACTCTGCGAAAAGGTGCGCGCCCATCCCGCCATTCCTTACACCTACTTCATTTTGCTCACGGCAAACCGGACTACCGCGGAAAACTACAAACTCGCGGCCGAGGCCGGAGTAGACGATTTCCTCACCAAGCCGATCGACCGCGACGCGCTGCAGATGCGGCTGCATGTCGCAGCCAGAATCTTGAAATTCACGGCCGAGATCAGGCAACTCAAAGAGCTGATCCCGATCTGTGTCTATTGCCGCCACGTGCGCGACGAAGAGAACTATTGGCAGCAGGTGGAAACCTACATCCAGAAGGAAACCGGCAGCCGCTTCAGCCACGGCGCCTGCCCGGATTGCTGCGAAAAGGAGATGGCTGATTTCGCGGCCGCCACGCCAGCAGCATCGCTGCCGGCCTAACGAACGGCGAGGATCTCGCCCAGCCGCTGCTGCAGTTCCACTGGGCGGCAAGGCTTCTGCATGAACTGCGCGCCCTTGATGTCGATCCCGAGGCGGACCAGCGTACTCGCAGGATGACCGGAACAAAAGATCACGGCTGCCTGCGGCAGCAGCGCGGTGAGCTTCTCCGAAAGCGCGCGGCCGCTGATACCCGGCATCACGAGGTCGAGAATCATGAGCCGAATCTCCGGCGTGATGCTGGCGAGGCGCAACGCTTCGGCGCCATCGTCTGCAACCAACGGCCTGTAACCGAACGCGGTGAGGTAACGTTCGAACAGCATGCGCATGGCGGGATCGTCATCGACCACGAGGATGGCGGCTGCGTTCTCCGGGAGGAGACAAGGGAGCGCCTGCGCGCTGCTGGTTTGAGGTTCGCCCTCCATTCTATAGCCGATCACCAGGATCAGAGCGGCAGCTGCATGATGTGCGCCGGAGCTGGCAATCGAAACCGATCGAGTGCTTCGGCGCGTTCGGTCAGGACCGCCTGCACTTCCAGCGTTCGCATTCCCGCCCGCACTCGCGCAAGCAGCTCACCGCGATCGAATGGCTTCACAAGGTAATCGTCGGCCCCGGCATCGAGCGCTTCGACGGCATCTTCTTTTCGCTCCCGTGCGGTCAACATGATCACGTGCACCAGTTTTCCGCTCGCCCGGATACGCCGGCACACTTCCGCTCCGTCCATCTCCGGCATCATCCAATCGACGACTGCGACGCAGGGCTTTTGTTGTAATCGCAGAGCCGTCATCGCATCAGTGCCGTTCGCCGTCACGATCGGATCGTACCCGGCACTGCGCAGCACCGCCGCAAGGAAGGTCTGCGAGATCATGTCGTCTTCGGCGATTATGATTGCGACGCGTGAGCTCAGCCGGAGCGGAGGTGTTGGCACGTCACCCGGGGGTTCGCCCGCGGTTTGCCACTGCGGCTTGAATTCGATCAGGTTCATCTTGGAGGTGGTAATGACTGCGTTGACTACAGCTCTTAATAGCTGCGGCTGTGCCGTGTGGATTGCGGCGCTTGCCCGAGATTAGCTGCGGGATCTACTGAGCTTGAGGCCTGCGTCGGGCGAAACATCACGCCGCGTGCGCGCAGCCGAGGCAATCGTGAATCATCTCCGAGAGGTTCTTTAACCGATACGGCTTCGGGAGGAAATTCGTCGTCTCGCCGAGGAACGTCTGTTCACCAAACACGTCAGAATTGTAACCACTGACGAAAATCGCCTTCAAATTCGGTCGCTCGGCCTGGAGCCGCTCCACCAGTTGATGCCCGTTTAAGCCGCCCGGCATCATCAAGTCTGTGAGGACGAGATCGATCTCGTCGCCGTGTTGCTCCCACAGCATCACCGCTTGTGCGCCATCGTTCGCCTCAAGGACGCGGTAGCCGTCGCGGGTGAGATACATCGTGGCCATTGCACGGATCGTCGGTTCATCTTCGACGAAAAGGATTGTCCCGGCGCCTTTGCACGTCTCCAGCGCCTGCGTGGTCCGGCTGAACCCAGCGTCCTTCGCTTCGAGCGCGAAGCGACGATCGATCGACTTATCTTCAACCAGGAGAATATCCATCACCGGTCTAAGTAGCGCGCTCTGTTCCGTTGATGTGTCGGCGAGTACGCGTTGCCACCCGGTAACAGTACTGAGCTCTGCGGAGCCTGCTCCGCTCTTCGACGAGCCGTTCGTCAGTCTGCCAGCGAAGGTTTGCTTCCGAAGAAAGCGGGCCTAAGCCTCGATGATGTGATTACGGATGGCATAGCGCACGAGCGCCGGCAGAGAGTCCAGGCCTAGCTTCCGCATCAGGCTGGCGCGGTGCGTCTCCGAAGTACGAATGCTGATGCCGAGAAGACCAGCTGTCTCTTTGTTACTGCGCCCTTCCGCGAGGAGCCGCACGATCTCACGCTCGCGCGACGTCAGCTTTTGCTCCGCTGCTCCGTTGGTGCGGCGCGCATCGGCAGCCAGGAATCTCGAAAAGAGAATCTCGGAAACTTCCGGCGTGAAGAACGGCTTGTGCGCCGCGAGCGAGCGAATCGCGGCGACGAGGTGCCGCCCCGCGTCGGCCTTGCAGATGTAGCTCTTCGCGCCGGCATCGAATACCTGCGCCACAACGCCTTCCGAACGATGCGCGCTGAAAACCATCACCTCGGTGAGCGGGAGCGCGCGTTTGATCTGGCGCGTCGCTTCCAGGCCGCTGAGCTCCGGCATTGTCATGTCGAGCAGCGCGATGTCCGGCTTCAGTTCTTTCGCGCGTTCGACCGCTTCCCGGCCTGTCGCGGCCGTTCCGCAAACCTCCCAGCCAGGTTCATTTTCGATCAAGGCGCGGAGTCCTTGCCTAACGATCTCATGGTCATCGGCGATCAATATGCGTAGCGCGTTCATAGGTTCTTTCGGTTTGGGGATATCACTTGGTCGAGCAGCCGGAGCAGAGCGGTCTGCGTGTAGGGCTTCGGCAAAGTGGCGATGATGCCTACTTCATCGATTTCGGTGGGGCTGCAGTCGTCTTCCTGGCCGGCGGAAACGATGATGCACGCGTCGGGCTGCATCTTCCGGAGCGTCCGCGCGAGCGCGATGCCGCTCATCACCGGCATCGCGACGTCAGTCAGCACGACGTCAATTTTGCTTGCAGTCTGCCCCGCAAAGATCGCCAGCGCAGCCGGTCCATCTTCAGCGAGTAAGACCTCATAGCCGCTCGCGCGCAGCAGCGATTCCGCGACCGTGCGGATCGCCTCCTCGTCGTCGACGACCAGGATCGTCTCGCCGCGACCGCGCGGCAGCTCTTCTGCCGCGGCGGATTGGGCGTGGCCGCACGATGCGAAGGAAGCCGGCAGCAGGACGCGAAACGTGGTGCCTCGCGCCGCGCTCTCCGCGTCGACGCTCCCGCCGTAATCCCTCACGATTCCCAGAACAGTCGAAAGGCCGAGGCCCGTCCCGGTGCCGACGCCTTTTGTGGTAAAGAACGGATCGAAGATTTTATCCATGATGTGGGGCGGAATCCCGGTGCCCGTGTCGCTCACGGCGAGCAGGACATGCGGTCCGGGCTGCAGCCCCGGCGTCATCGCAGCGTAATGCTCGTCGACGTGAAAATTTTTCGCTGAGAGGGACAACACGCCACCGTCCGGCATCGCGTCCCGCGCGTTCACGCAGAGGTTCAGGAGGACTTGGTGGATCTGTGTGGGGTCGGCTTCGATCAAACTCAGATCTTCGGGGTAATCTGCGGTCACGGTGATTGATCTCGGAAACGTTTCCGAGGCGATCTCCACGATCTCGCGCAGAGAGTAACTCGGCTGGACGAGGACGCGTTCGCCATCCGCGCCGCGCGCAAAGGTGAGCACCTGCCGGACGATCGCGGCGCCGCGCTCGGCGCTTTGCTCGAGGAGCGCGACCAGCTGATCGCGTTTCTCGCTCGACATCTCAGCGCGGAGAAGCGGCGCTGCCATCATGATCGGGGACAGAATGTTGTTCAAATCATGTGCCACGCCACTGGCGAGCGTGCCGATGCTCTCGAGCCGCTGCGTCCGCAGGAGCTGAGCTTCCAGCGTTTTGTGTTCGGTGATGTCGGTATTGACGACGAGGACGGAACTCGCCGCCCGCTGTTCGTTCCGCACGAGAGTCCAGCGACTGTTTACCGTGACGGTCGATCCATCTTTCCGGAGGTGCTCGACGTCGCCGCTCCACTCGCCATGCTTCGCGAGGTGCCGGCGGGCGTTGGCCGCGATCGCACTGTCGAAGTAGGCAAAATCCTGGGCGCGGTTCCCGAGCACTTCCTCGGCTGACCATCCGTAGAGCCGCTCCGCACCGGCGTTCCAGAAGCTGATGGTCTCATCGGCTTCGCGCACGATGATGGCGTCGCGGGTGAGGTTCAGGAGATTTGCCTGCTCCCGCAGCTGGTGCTCCCTGGCACGCGCGTCGGTCACATCCTGAATCGTGCCGTGGCGGCGCGCGTCTGCCCCGCCGCCTTGGCGCTCCACCGCGATGCTGTGCTGCACGGTCCGCACCTGTCCGTCGGTGCGAATGATGCGCACGTCGCGCCGAATCGGCGCCGTGGTGGTAATCGGGAGCTCGCGATCGCGGCGGAACTGCGGGCGATCGTCCGGGTGGATCATCTCATCGAGTGAGTCGTCGCTTGGGACGAAGTCGACGGGAGAGAGCCCGAGGATGTGATAAAGCTCGTCTGACCAGGTGTGGGCGCGCGTATGTGCATCGCGGCTCCAGCTGCCGACTCGCGCGACCTCCTGCGCCTCGCGCAGCTGCGCCTGCGCGATGACTTGGTTGTGGATATCTGTCGAGGTGCCGAACCACTTCGTGATGCGACCCTCTGCGTTGCGCAACGGCACCGCGCGCGCCAGCATCCAGCGATAGGCGCCATCAGCGCGGCGGAGTCGGTATTCGGTCTCGTAAACTTCAGCTTTCGCCACCGCCTGTTTCCAGCGCTCCAGCGCCTGCGCCTGCTCCGCGGGTTCGAAGCCGGCTTTCCAGTTGTCCCCGACACTCTGCGCGAGCGAAAGACCTGTGTAATCGATCCACTGCTGGTTGAAGTATCGATGCGAGCCTTCGGCGTCCGTGATCCACACCAGCTGCGGCATCGACTCCATCAGCGTGCGCAGTTCCCTTTCGTGAGCCCGCGACGCAGCTTCACTCGCCCGCAGCTGGGCAAAGGCTCTCTTGCCGCGTGTTAATGCGCCCATCACGGAGACGGCCAGCACGAGAATGATGCCGGAGAGCACCAGCGCCCGGGCGTAGTAGGAGTTCGCGCGCGCGGAAACGTCGGCGAGAGCGTCCGCCTCCCGGATGCCTGCAATCACGTGCAGCGGATATCCAGGCACCTGGCGGATGTGAAACAGGCGACGGATGTTATCAATCGGACTCGTGGCGACGAGATCGCCCGTTAACAGCCCGCCCGGCTGGAATTGAATGGCGTTGGGTACGTGTTCGCCAGAGGTGAAAATTTGCCCCGCGCGGCGCGCACGCACAATCCGATCGAGCCCGATCAAGGCAATGACTTCTGATCGCGGCGCGGCTTTGTCATCGAAAGCGAGGAAATGCGCCGGCGCCATCTCCAACACGACAAACCCGGCGAATCCGGCGCCCGGCAGGTCCAGCCGCCGGAAGAAAGGAATCATTTGTCCCCGTCCTCCACTGGCAGGAATGGGCTGGCCCACTTGCAGACCGCCGCCGTCCGCTGGAGGCGCGGCAAAGTCTTGATGTCGAAGATTTTCAAACCGCGCGGCATCCGGATGAGCCTCGCTGGAGGCGAGCGCTGTCCCGTCGGGGGCGATGATGGTGGCGGCATCGAACAGCTGCGGATCGATGGTTCCGTCAGCAAACATATCCGCCAGGTCAATGTTCGCGCCGCTGCTTACAAATTCTCGGGCGAGGAAGCGTGTCGCGGTGTCTGCGAGGCCGATGGTGCGGGACGCATATTGCTCGAAGCCGGTCGCCTCACGCGCGTTGCTGAGGGCGGCAGACTGGAGGACGCCGTACTTTTCCTTCCGGGCCCCTCCTATGAGGATGACGGCGTTGATCGCAATCACGAGGACCGCGAACATGGCGATGCCCGCGCGCAGATCGAGATGCTCTTTCCAGCGCCGGAGCCAGGTCAGGATAGGCACCGCCGATCATCGTGGAGCAACTCGTGCAACGTGCGCAGAAGCGTTGCCTGCGTGTAGGGCTTTGTGAGCGAAGCTGAGATGCCGATGGCGTTGAGTTCGGCCGGCGTGCAATGATCTTCGCGCCCGCTCGAGACAATGATGCGCGCGACCGGATTCATCTTCCGGATGATGCGAGCGAGCGAACGCCCGTTCATGGTCGGCATGAGAAGATCCGTGATCACGACTGCGATCTCTCCCTGCCGCTGCGCGAAAATCGCGAGCGCCGCCGGACCGTCGTCGGCGAGGAGCACCTTGTAGCCGCTTTTCGTGAGCAGCACGTCAGCGACGTGGCAGATCGCCGGCTCGTCATCGACGAGCAAAATCGTTTCACCGCGCCCGAGCGGCAGTTCCGACTCTGCCTCCGGCACCTGCAGTTGCTGTCCTGCGGCTGCCGGTAGCAGGATGCGGAAGGTGGTGCCCTGCGGAGTGCTATAAGCAGTCACGACTCCGCCGTGGCTCTTCACGATCCCGAGCACGGTGGAAAGTCCCAGGCCGCTCCCTTTGCCGATCTCTTTCGTGGTGAAGAAGGGATCAAACATCTTCTCCATGATATGCGCCGCGATGCCGGTGCCGGTATCACTCACGGCGATGAGGACGTGCGGACCGGGTTTCGCATCCGGGGTCATCGCGGCATAGTGCGCGTCCACTTCCAGGTTCTCGGCCGAGATGAGGAGCTTGCCGCCGGTCGGCATCGCGTCGCGAGCGTTGACGGCGAGATTCAGAAGCACCTGATGCAGCTGCGTCTGATCGCCTTCGACGAGATCGACGCGCTCGGCATAACGCGTGGTAATCACGATCGTCTTCGGGAAGGTCTGCTGCGCGATTTCGGCCATCTCCTTGATGAGGTGGCGCGGATCGACCAGGACGCGCTCGCCTTCGACCCCGCGGGCAAAGGTGAGAACCTGCTTCACGATCTGCGCGCCCCGCTCCGCGCTCATCTCGATCGTGTCGATGATTTTCTGTTTTAGGTCGCTGGCGAGCTTCTCCTCGCGCAGGAGCGGAGCGGACATCAGGATCGGAGCGAGCACGTTGTTTAAATCATGCGCCACGCCGCTCGCGAGGGTGCCGATGCTTTCCAGGCGCTGCGCGCGCAGAAACTGATTTTCGAGTTTGCGGTGCTCAGTGATATCGCTTTGGATGATCAGCACTGAGCCCGGGCGCCCGGCGGTCCCTGGGAGTGCGTTTGCCCGCTTGCTCACAACCAGCCTGCGGCCGTCCTTCGCCACCTGGTGCACTTCTCCACGAAATTCGCCGCTCAATTCGAGGGCGTGCGCCACCGTCAGATACTGCTCGGGATCGTCGTAAATCAGGTCGCTGAGTCGCTGGCCGATCGCTTCGGCCGCAGTCCAGCCGTAAAGGTGCTCCGCACCCTTGTTCCAGAAAGTGATGATGCGGTCCTCGATCCCGCGAACCACGATCGCGTCGTGCGCCAGGTTGAGCATCTCCGCCTGTTCGACCAAAGTGCGCTCCGCTTGTTTCCGAGCCGTGATGTCATTGATGATCGCGAGGAAGACCTCGTTTTCGCCTCGCCGCACAAGCTGCAGATGCACCTCGACGGGATAGAGGCTGGCATCGGCGCGACGGTGAACGGTTTCGAAGACGAGCTTCGGTTTCTCCTGCCGGCGCAACGGCGCGATCATCTTGTGGAATTGATCGGCAGTGAACTCGGGCTTCAGGTCGAGCGGGGTCTGCGCACGCATCGCTTCCATGGAATGACCGAGATTTCGCAGCGCGCATTCGTTGACGTACTCGAAGCGGAGCGTGTCCGCGTGGAAGATGTAAATCTCGTTGAGACTCGCCTCGAGCACACTCAGCAGTCGGCTGGCGGCCGCTTCCGTCCGCTTTCGAGCTGTGATGTCCTGAACGGTTCCAGACAAACCAATAACCTGACCGGTTTCGTCTTTCCGTGGCACCACCAGTCCGTGAAGGTGGACGCGGGCGCCGTCCGGGCGAATCATCGCGACCTCATGCTCCTGCGCTTCGCCTGACCCCATGGCGAGGGTAACGCTCGCATCGACGAGAGCCGCATTAGTCGCGTCGTAGAGTCCGATATATTCCTCGTAGTCTTGAGGCGGTGCGAGCTTGGGCTCACGGCCAAAGATCGTGAACACTTGCGGCGACCAGGTGATCGCCTGCGTTGCAATTTCCCATTCCCAATCGCCCATCTGGCCGATGCGTTGTGCATCGCTCAACCGCTGGAGAGTTCGGGCGGCGGCCTGCTCAGCCTGTTTTCGCTCGGTGATGTCCTGACATGTGCCGTTCGCGCACAGTGCTGTTCCGTCTTCAGCACAATCAATTTGCCAGCGCTCTTCGACAAACTTGATCCGACCATCGGGCATGACGATTCGATGCTCGATCGCCGATGGCATGCGCGTCTGGAGTGCTTCTGCAAAGGCCGCGTCGACGGCGGGACGATCTTCCGGATGCACGAGCCGCGAGAACCGTTCGGGAGTGGCATCACCGTCACCGGGTTCGAGTTCGAAGATGCGGAACGTCTCGGCAGACCAGAGCACCGAGTGATCTAACAAATTTGTCTCCCAGCTCCCGATCTTCGCGACCGCCTGCGCTACCACGAGTCGTTCCTTCTCGCTTTGCAATTCGTCGGCGAGAACACGTTGTTCGCCGGCGCTCTTTTCTGCCGCTGCCTCGGCGTTCTTCCGCGCGGTGATGTCCTGCACCGTGCCGCTCATGCGAACGGCTCGACCGCTCGCGTCGCGAGCGATCTCACCGTGTTCGTGGACGGTCCGGATGCTGCCGTCGCGCCAAAGGATACGGTGATTGAGGTCGTAATCGCAATCACCTCTAACTGCTACCTGGAGCATTTCGTCGACGCGCGATCGATCGTCTGCGTGCACGCCGCGCAGAAACCCTTCGTAGCTGTGGTCGAATTCGTGAGGGGCGATACCGAACAGTTCGAACACCTGCTCCGACCAGAACAGCTCCCCGGTCTCGATGTTCCAGTCCCAGTTCCCGAGGTGGGCGATGCGTTGGGCATTCGCCAGGCTGAGTTCGCTTCTCCGAAGCGCGTCTTCGGCGCGCTTCTGCTCTGTCACATCGACCAACACGGCCATCCGCGCCGGGATCCCTTCGTAGATTGTGGGGCTGGAATAGACGTCGACCAGCATGCTCCGCGCGCCTTTGCCGAGATGCGTCCAGGTGCCGGCGTACCTTGCCGCCGCTCCTTCTTTACTGATCGCGTTGATGACATTGTCGCTGTCCTCCGGCGGGCGCAGATCAAGCAGGCTCAAGCCAAGGAATTCTTCTCGCGTATAGCCGTACTGATCCACGGCGGCGTGGTTGACTGCGAGAATGCGCAGACTTTTCAGGTCATAGACCCACATCGCATTGGGACTGCTTTCGAAAAGGACACGATATTGCTCCTCCTGAGCCTCGAGTTTCTGGCGCGCCGACACGCGCTCGGTGATGCCGCGCAGAAACGCAGTGAAACGCGCGGGCCGGTCTGTGCCTAGCCGGACGAGCGACAGTTCGGCCGGGAATTCCGTGCCGTTCGCGTGCATCGCCCTGATCTCGACCCTTTTGCCAAGCAGCTGAGACTGATCGGGCTGGAGCAGTTTCGCCATGCCGCGCGCGTGGCCCTCGCGGAACTCCGGCGGGATGATCAAGTCGCTGAATTTCCGCCCAAGCGCCTCGGCCCGCGACCAGCCGAACGTCCGCTCGGCCGCCGGGTTGAACTCGAGCACGGTATTCGTCTCATCGATCGTGATGATGCAATCCAACGCCGATTGTATCGTCGAGCGGAGCGTCTCCTCGTTGCTTTTCCGCTTCGTGATGTCGTGCGCCACGCAGTAGATCAAGCGATCATCCGCGGACCACACCGCCGACCACATCATGTCGACGCAGGAACCATCCTTGCAGACGAACTGGTTCTCGAACTCATGCGTGGTCGCGCCGCGGCGGACGGACTCGAGGAATTCATCGCTCTTCGACCGCTCAGCGGCAGCGATCCAATCGGTCGAGATGCGACCGATGAGCTCCTCGCGAGAATAACCCCAGAGCCGTTCGCATGCGGCGCCGACTTCTACGAAACGTCCGGCCGCGTCGAGCGTGCAAATCACATCAACCGACGAATCCATGATCCGTCGTCTGGACTCGAGCGCGGTCGTCAGCGCTCGCGCGGACCGCTGACGCTTAGCCGCAGAGATGATGGCGCGCGCGATCCCGTCGGCGCCGAGTTCACCTTTGATGAAGTAATCATCGGCGCCGCCCTGCATGGCCAGTTCGATCGTCGCGTCCTCGTCGTGCGCCGAAAGCACAATGATCGCGGCGGCAGGGCTCGCGAGCCGTAGCGCCACGACGGCTTCGGCGCCGTCACAATCCGGCAGTCCCAGGTCGAGTAGAACAACCTCGAAGCGGCCGTTCCGAACGCAGTCGAGCGCTTCCGCCTGCGAACCGGCTCGGCTAATGGAGGAGCCTTGCGGCAGCCGGAGAGGAAGTCGCCTGACGAGCAGCTCGGCCTGCGAATCGTCATCCTCTACCACCAGCACGCTGACCGGGTTGGTCCCAACGAGGCGATCGCCACCTGACCCGCTCTTGGGCACCGCAGATGACGATGCTGCCGGGGCGGCGCTTTGCGGAGCGGTGATCGTCCGCAGGATCTCGATGACCGGACCGACGTCGTGCGCTTTGCTGACAAAATGATTTGCGCCTAACAAGTGGCAGCGCGCCGCCATCTCCGGTCCGGCCCAATTTGTGAAAACCACTACTTCGGTCGTGGTTCCGCGGCGTCGAATATGTTCCAGAACTTCGAGCCCGGTCATGTCCGGCAGACCGAGATCGAGCAGCACGGCGTCCGGGTGGGAGCGATCGAACACCGCCACCGCGTCCGCGCCTGTCGCAACGCTGCAGATGGAACTAGCCGGGAGATGCTGACGCGCGAGGCTAACGAGACGCTCCCGCACGATGGCCGAATCTTCTGCGATGAGGAGTTGAAGACTGCGAGGCTGAGGCACACACCAGTATCCGGGCGTTTGGTCGAGCGCGATAGATAGTGAGAAGCGCCGCCGTCTGTAAGCAACCTGCGCGGGTTGTGTAAGGCGATCGCCCTACAAGAGCCGGTGTGTCCCCGTCGCTCGACTACGCGGTGCTCACGGTTGCGTGGGCGGGATCATCAATCTACCAGCCCAGCCTGCAGCGCGTAACGCGCGAGCTCGACGTTGCTCGACAAGCCCATCTTCTCCGCAATCCGGCGGCGATAAGTGCCGACCGTTTTTTCGCTCAGCGAAAGCTCCGCAGAAATTTCCTTCAGGCTGCGTCCCAGCGCCACCAGCCGAAGCACCTGGAACTCGCGGTTTGATAAACTCTCGTGTCGGGCACCCTTCACATCTTCACCGAGCGACTGCGCAAGCTTCTCGGCGAGCGAAGCGGTGACGTAACGGCCGCCACTCAACGCCTTCTTGATTGCAGGTTTGAGCTCATCGGCCACCCGACTCTTCGTCAAATAACCGGCCGCACGCAGCTTGAGAGCTCGGACCGCGAAGTCTTCCTCCGGGGAAGCACTAACCACCAGAACGGGCGTTACCGGCGAGAGGTGCTTGATCTCCTGCAACACGTCGAACCCATTCCGCCCCGGGATGTTTATGTCCAGCAATACGAGGTCCCAGGTCTCGCTGTAGATTAGCTCGAGCGCCGTGTAGGAATTCTCCGCTTCGCCGAACTCTGTGCCCGGGAAATCTTCCTCGATTACGCCCCGGAGGCCGCGCCGGAGGACCTTGTGGTCGTCGACCAGCAGCACGCGCATCGGGCGCGGTTGACTCGGTTTAGCAGGCATCTTTGCAGCAGCGGGAAATAGCTCCGCCGGCTAATGTTGAGCGACCGGAGTGAAAGTTCATTATCGCGTCGCTATTCGGCGCCATACGCCACCTGGGATCTTTGCGGAAGGCGGACGACAATGGTCGTGCCACCCTCCTCGATTGACGAAAACGAGACGTTTCCACCGAGCAGTTTCACGCGCTCGCTAATGCCGAGCAGTCCGAGCGATTCAACGGCTGCTCGCTCGATGTCGCGCATTCCGCGTCCATTATCCGCGACGCTTAGGATGATCTCTTCGCCGTCGGGCTTCAGCGTTACGGCCACTCCCGTCGCCGCTGAGTGTCGCGCCACGTTCGTGAGGCATTCCTGGAAGATTCGAAACAGCGATGTCGTCACGTCCGCCGAGAGCGCTGGCATCTCTTCAGGGTGGTTGACTGTGCACGGCGTGCCGGTTCGCTCATGAAACCGCCGCGCTTCAAAGTCGAGCGCCGACGCAAGGCCGAGCGCATCGAGCACGCCGGGCCGCAGATCCGCGGCGATGCCCTGCACGGCCTTGATCATAGCATCGGTGAGCTCGGTGCTCCCAACGATCCGGTCGAGAAACGGGCGGAGCCGCACGTCGTCGGATTTCTCCAGCCAATCTTCCACCCAACGCAAATCCATCTTCAAACCGGTGAGCAGCTGGCCCAGCTCATCGTGAATCGCGCGCGCAATTCGCGTCCGTTCTTCTTCGCGTGAGCTTTCCAGTCGCGCGGTCAGTCCTCGCAGCCGCCCCTCGGAGCGGACGAGCTGCTCACGCGCGCGGCTGATCTCCGCCACATCCCTTGAGATTCCGATGATCGCCTGAACCGCTCCGGTGTCGTCGTAGACGAGTGAAACGGAGATGGCGACGTGAACGGCTGAGCCATCCCGACGGCGGAGGAAATACTCGCCGCTGGCGTGCTCACCGGCACGCAATCGAGCGATCACATCGTAGGCTCTTACGCGCTCCGCGACGTCCGCTGGCAGAAGCAGGTCGATGATGCTGCGGCCGAGCGCTTCCTCTTTCGGCCAGCCGTAGAGCAACTCCGCCTGGCGATTCACATAAATGGTCACTCCATCCGCGTCCGTCGCGACGATCGCTTCGCCGGCGCTCTCCAGCATGTGCGCCTGAAACCGGAGCTTTTCTTCTGCTTCCTTTCGCGCTGAGATGTCCTCCACGATGGCGATCAGACTCTGCGGCTGCCCATCGCGATCGCGCAGCAGCGAGACGGTCGAGAGAGCCCAGATCACTTGCCCATCCTTGCGCACGTAGCGCTTATCGATCGCGAACGAATCGCGCTTCCCTGCCTCCAGTTCGCCGACCAGCTCCAGACTCCGCGGCAGATCTTCCGGATGCGTGATATCACTGAACTTTAGTTTCAGCAGCTCCTCGGCCGAGTAACCGAACAGTTGGCACAGCCGGGGATTCACGCTTTTGAAGGTCCCCTCGAACGCCATCTCGCAAATCCCGACCGGCGCCTGCTCATAAGTCGCGCGAAAGCGTTCCTCGCTTTCACGTAGCGCCCGCTCAAACTCGTGGCGTTCGCTGAGATCACGGGCCACTCCGATGATCGCGATTAGCTCACCCTTCTCGTCGAACAACGGTGTGTTGCTCGCCTGGATCGGATACGTCTGCCCGCTGCGCCGATGTGCGAGAAACTCGCCGCTCCATCGCTTGCCGCGACGCAGCGCGTCCATCACTTCCTCTGCCTGCTTGCGGGAGACCTCGGGCGACGTCACCTCGATGATGTCGCGCCCGAGCATTTCCTCTGCGCGCCAACCCCACTGCGTCTCAGCGAATCGATTCACGTAGATGATTTTGCCCGCGGGATCGGTCGCGATGATCGACTCGCCCGTCGCGTCGAGCACGCTCGCCTGAAAACGCGCGGTCTTATCGGCGGCTTTCGCTTCCGTGACGTCAACGCACGTCCCGATCCATTCGCGAATCGTGCCGTCAGCGTTCCGGATCGGAGCGCCACGCGCGATCATGTCGCGCCAGGCACCGTCATATCGCCGCAGCCGATATTCGTTGTAGTATTCGCTGCCGGTCTCCGCAGCTTTGCGCCACACTTCAGCCGCGCGCGCTCGATCGTCCGGGTGAACGGCTGAGAACCATCCGTCCGGTTGCGTCATCTCCTCCGCCGACATCCCGGTGAATTCGCGCCAGCCAGGGGTGGATTCGGTCACCTGCCCTGCCGCGTCCGTCCACCAGAAAATCGCGGCGGTGACGCCGAGGAGCGAGCGGAACCTTTCTTCACTGAAGCGCAGTTCCTCCTGCGAGCGCCAGCGGTCCGTGATGTCGTGGATTGTGCCCGCTACACGCACTGCGCGGCCCATTTCATCTCTGGTGATCACCCCGCGCGAGTGGACCATTTTGACGCTGCCGTCAGGCAGCAGAAGCCGGTAATCGTCCTCTATCTCATGCTTATCAATCAGACTAAGGCGGAGCTGTTCCTGCACGCGCGCGCGATCGTCCGGATGAATTCGCTCCATGTATCTGTCGTACTGAGGTCCCGTCTCCTTTGAGAGGCCGAGGATCTCGAAGAGCTCATCCGACCAACGCACATCGCCCGTTTCGATATCCCATTCCCAGCTGCCGAGATTCGCGATCCGTTGCGCGGTTGCGAGACTGGTCGCCATCTGCCGGTTCGCCTCTTCCGCACCGACCTCGACCGTGACATCGCGAATCAATGTCGTGAAACCGATCACGTTTCCCGCGGCGTCGCGCAAAGCCGTATTGGCCATGGCAGCCGCAAATTCTGAGCCGTCCCGCCGGCGCAACGCCACCTGGCTGCTCCACATTTTCCCTGCGCGCAGGACGTGCATGATCTCCTGCGCCTGCTCGTTCGAGATCGCCGGAGCGAGGAGCTTGCGCGCGTGGCGGCCCAGAGCTTCATCGGCCCGCCAGCCATAGAGTGACTCGGCGGCTTTGTTCCAGTAGATGATGATTTCTTCGAGATCCACCGCGACGATCGGGTGGCCAAGCGACGCGAGCACGAGCCTCTCCACACCTCGGGGCTGTCGCCCGACGCCGCCGCTTCCGACGTGTGCCACTCGTTCCACCGGATTAGACATGCCCTTCCTTTTCATCATCAACGGGTCCGGCCGAACATGCACCGACGCCTGCGAGAAGAAGATTGGCCGCGGGACAAGCGGAGCCTCGCGGACTGGTCCAACGACGCGGCAGGGGCTGACGTTCTGCCGGCAATTTCTTCGGCGGAGACTTCCGCCGGCTGGTTGCTGCAAATGTTTCGCCGCATGCCTGCACCTCATCAGCGGCGCGACGATTGGGAAGCAGGCGTTCGCCGCGTCGCGAATATCAGAAGTAATTCGTAATCAACGGCCGAGTCGGTCGCTTCCCGACTCGTCTTCGCTCCTGAGTGACGCCCAGCGTTGCGATGAGGATCAGTAGTTCCCGCAATGCGTCCCGTATGGCGGCTGCTTCAACACGCGCATGATCAAAACGCGCGTCCTGATCGTCGATGACGATGTAAACCTTTCGCGCCTCTCGGCAATGATCCTGGAGCATAGCGGAGGTTATGAAGTGTTGACGGAGAAGGACTCGCGGCGCGCCATCGCTGTCGCGCGTCAGTTCCGGCCAGAGATCATACTGCTCGATGTCGATATGCCGCATAAGAGCGGCGGCGAGGTTGCGCACGACGCGAAAAGCGAGCCGCTGCTGCGCGATGTTCCCATCCTTTTCCTCACCGGCCTCCTCAGCAAAGCGGAAGTCGGGAATGAGGAAGTCGAAAGCGGAGGCATGTCGTTCCTCGCGAAGCCGGTGCTCCCGGAAGTGCTGCTCGCCAGCGTGAATAAGCTCGCCGGTGCGCGAGCCGAAATTTAGTCAAAACGGATCCAAGGCGTCGATGGACGAGACAGTTCTCAAGGCGTCACGCATTCTGATGCTGGATGACAACGTGGCAAACACCTGCCTCGTTACCTCCGTCCTCCATCGCCTCGGTTATACGACCGTTGAAAGCATCAATGATCCCCGGCTCGTCTTCGAGACGATCGAACGCTTCGTGCCGGATTTGCTGCTGCTCGACCTCGCGATGCCGGCGGTGAGCGGCTTCGACGTTCTGCAAGTCCTCCGCAGAAGCAGCGGCGTGGCGGCACAATTACCGGTGATCGTCATCACTGGTGATGCGACGGCGGCGAATAAACGCCGCGCGCTGGCAAGTGGCGCCACCGATCTGCTGGCGAAGCCGTTTGATCCATCAGAGGCAAACATGCGCATCCGCAACGTCCTCGAGCGCCAACTCCTCCAGCAAGAGATCGAGGAGCAAAACCGCCTCCTCGAACAGCGAGTCTGCGAGCGCACGCAGCAGCTGGAACATGCGTTAGCCGACGTGCAGGCGGCACAGCGCCAGATGCTGCGGCAGGAGCGACTGAGCGCTTTCGCGGAGATGGCTGGCGGAGTCGTGCACGACTTCAGCAACGCCCTGATGTCGGTTATCGGTTACAGCGAGATGCTGCTGGGCGCCGACGGTCGCTGCCTCGCGGATCGCGATACTGCCGTCGAATATCTGCGCATTATCAACACCGCCGGGCGCGATGCTGCGGACGTCGTGAGCCGGCTGCGTGACTTCTACCGGCCGCGCACGACCGCTGAGTCGCAGGTTATGGATCTCCGAGAGGTGCTGCATCAAGCCGTCCTCATGACTCAGCCGAAGTGGAAAGATCCGACTCGGCTGGCGGGCACCGAGATTGTCGTGCAAACGGAACTGCAGAACCTGCCGACGATGCGCGGGAACCCATCGGAGCTGCGCGAGATGATGACGAACCTCATTTTCAACGCCGTCGACGCAATGCCCGATGGCGGCACACTGTCAGTGCGCAGCTCCGCGCGTGGCGGCAATGTAGTCATCGAAGTCATCGATACCGGCACCGGCATGACAGCAGAAGTGCGCGCGCGCTGCCTCGATCCTTTCTTCTCCACCAAGGGAGACGACGGCACTGGACTCGGCCTCGCGATGGTCTTTGGCATTGTGCAACGGCAGCAAGGTCAGATCGAGATCGAGAGCATACCCGATCGCGGGACGACGTTCCGCATCACGTTCCCGGCGATGACGGAGCATGCTCGAGTTGGATGCGAACGCGCCGAATTTCCGGCGTTGCTCGCGCACGCGGTGTAGACCGCGCCGGTCCGGGAACCTGACAACCGCCTTCGCGCGGGCAGGTAATAATCCGCGGCGCCAGTGTCGGACCGCCGCTCAGCCAAGCCTCACCGCCCGATCGCGGCTTTGTTGTGGAAGTTTTCTCACCACAAGAATAAAAACAGGCAGCCTTCCGCACCGATGGGAGCTTCGCTGCCAATGAATCCAGCCCCATCTGATCAGGAGCCCCGCGCCTCGTGCTCGTGATCGTGCCGGTAATCCACGGCCGCGTCGCCACCACGCAGATGCGCGCCTAACGAATGAGCATAGCCCCACCCGACCACACCGAGTCGCGCTTCGAGCTCCTCGTCGATCAGCTCCCGTTCAGCGTCCAGCTCTTCGATCCCACGGGCCTCACCGTCCGCGTGAACCGCGCCTGGGAAAAGCTCTGGGGCGTCACCCTCGAGCAGCTCGGCCCCTACAACGTCCTCCAGGACCCGCAGCTCGTCGCGCGCGGCATCATGCATTACATCCAGCGCGCCTTTGCCGGCGAAGCCGTCGAGATCCCGCCCATCCCGTACGTCCCCCACGTCGGCGACTTCGCGGGCCAGCAACGTTGGACCCGCGCCATCATTTTTCCGGTCCTGAATGAAGACGGCAGCGTCGGCGAGGTCGTGCTCGTGCACGAAGACATCACCGCCCGCGTCCAGGCGGAGGAAAGTCTCACCCAGCAGACACGCCTCCTCGAAGCGCTCACCGAGAGCGTGCTCGATGGCATCCTCATCGTTGGGCCCGAAGGCCGCATCCTCCACTACAACGACCGCTTCCGGGAGATGTGGAACTTCCCGCCCGAAGTCCTGGCGAAGCGCTCCGATGACGCCGCCCTCGCCTGGGCTGCCACACAGACGCCCGATCCCGAGGCGTTCCTCGCGGGCGTCCGTCGCGTCTACGAAACGCCCGACCGCCCCGTCCGCGAAGAGATCGTCCTGAAAGACGGCCGCGTCTTCGACCGCTTCGGCTCACCCATTCATCGGGAGGAGAGTCGCCTCGCCTGGGTCTGGACCTTCCGCGACATCACGGAGCGCAAGCAGGCCGAGCGCAACCTCGAGCGCGCCCGCGAGGAAGCCGAGGACGCGAACCGCGCGAAGGACCGCTTCCTCGCCACCCTTTCCCACGAGCTGCGCACCCCGCTCACGCCCGTCATGATGAGCATCGGAATCTTGCGCCACGATCCGAGCCTGAGCGACGCCGCCCGCGCGGAGCTCGAGGTCATCCAGCGCAACGTCCAGCTCGAGACCGTCCTCATCAACGACTTGTTAGACCTCACCCGCATCGCACATGGCAAGCTCGAGCTCCGCCCGGAACCCGTCGACGTCCACGCCGCGATCGAGCAGGCGCTCCGCATCTCCGCCGCCGACATCGCCGACAAACAACTCCGGGTGATATCCGACCTCGCCGCCAGTGGGCACCATTGCTCGGCCGACGCCGCCCGCCTTCAGCAAGCCTTCTGGAACATCATCAAGAATGCCGTCAAATTCACACCGGCCGGCGGCGAGCTGCGCATCACCACCGGCGACGCCGACGACAGTCGCATCCGCATCGAGTTCACCGATACCGGCATCGGCATCGAGCCCGAGCTGCAATCCCGCATCTTCAGTGCGTTCGAGCAAGGCAGCGCCGCCATCACCTCACGCTATGGCGGCCTCGGCCTTGGCCTCGCCATCGCCCGCCGCGTCGTCGACATGCACGGCGGCGAGATCTCCGTCCGGAGCGAAGGCCGCGACCGCGGCGCCACCTTCACGATCACACTCCCAACGACGGCCGCTTCGCAGCCATTCTCCGCGCCTTCGGCGCCTGTAGCCGCGTCGCTGCGTCGACGCGCCTCCGATGAACCCGGCGCCACGATTCTGCTCGTCGAAGACCACGCCGACACCGCGCAAAGCCTGCAGCGACTCCTCCAGAGCGCCGGCTACGAGGTAGTCATCGCGACGACCCTCGCCGCAGGCCGCGACCTCCTCGCGACAAAACCATTCGACCTCATCATCAGCGACATCGGCCTGCCTGACGGCAGTGGCTTAGATCTCCTGCAGCACGTCGATCCCAGCCGCCGTGTTCACGCCATCGCGCTCAGCGGCTACGGCATGAAAGCCGACATCAACGCCAGCCAGGCGGCCGGCTTCGCCCACCATCTGACCAAACCAGTAGATTGGGACCAGCTCCGCGACGCCGTCCGGCGCCTCCTGTAGTCGCGTCCGCCGCGTCGACGTGATGCTTCGCACCGCTTGAGCTTTTCCGACGCGGTTAGTAAAACAGCTGTTCGCGAATGCCCACGCCTGAAGAACTTGCGCGCCAGAACATCGACGCGCTGCTCACTCAATGCGGCTGGCTCATTCAGGACTACAAAAAGCTCGATCTCTCCGCGTGTAGAGGCATCGCGATCCGCGAAGTGCGGCTAAAAGAAGGCCGCTGCGACTACCTCCTGCTCATCGACCGCAAGCCGGTCGGCATCATCGAAGCGAAGAAAGCGGGCGTCACTCTCTCGCAGGTCGCCGACCAATCCGGCCGCTACGCCGAGAACCTCCCTGACTTCCTTCGCGGCAACTTAGAGGGAAAGCTCCCCTTCCTCTACGAATCCACCGGCATCGAGACCTACTTCCGCGACGAACGCGACCCGCATCCGCGCTCACGCCGCGTCTTCGCCTTCCATCGTCCCGAGACCCTCGTGAAGTGGCTCGAAGAACCCGACACCCTCCGCCGTCGCCTCGCCGACATGCCCTTCAAGCATCCTTACAACGGCGAGAAAGTCCGCGTCTGCCGCGTCGAAGCCATCAGCGGCCTCGAGCAAAGCTTCGCCGAAGCGCAGCCGCGCGCCCTCATCCAGATGGCCACCGGCGCCGGCAAGACCCTCACCGCCTGCGCGGTCACCTACCGGCTCATCAAGCATGCCGGCGCGCGCAACGTCCTCTTCCTCGTCGACCGCGCCAATCTCGGCCGCCAGGCCATGGCCGAGTTCCAGCAGTTCGTCACCCCCGACGGCCGCAAGTTCACCGAGCTCTACAACGTCCAGCACCTCACCTCGAACAAGCTCGATGGCGTTTGCCGCGTCACCATCTGCACCATCCAGCGCCTTTACGCCATGCTCCGCGGCGAAGAGTTACAGGAAGATCTCGACGAAAAGTCCGGCTTCGAAATCGCCGCCGCCGATCAACGCCCCCGCGACGTCGCCTACAACCCCACCATCCCGATCGAGACCTTCGACTTCATCATCGCCGACGAATGCCACCGCTCCATCTACAACCTCTGGCGTCAGGTCCTCGAGTACTTCGACGCATTCCTCATCGGGTTAACCGCCACGCCCGGGAAGCAAGCGATCGGTTTCTTCAATCAGAACCTCGTCAGCGAATATGGACACGAGCGCGCCGTCGCCGATGGCGTGAATGTCGGCTACGACGTTTATCGCATCAAAACGCAGGTCACCGAGCAGGGGGCACCATCCAGCAAGGCCTCTTCGTCGATCGCCGCGACAAGAAGACAAGAAAGACCCGTTGGCAACGGGTCGGCAGGTGTGCGCGTAGGGACCCGCTCTATTCTCGTGGGCACTCTGAGGGTGCGCGAGCAGAACGATTATCTCTAGCCGACCCGTGCGCCGCGTGCTCCGTCAGCAGTTTTCGTTGGGCTAGTCGATGAATATTAAGGAAACCATCTCCATTCTGAATCAGATGAAGGCCGATGGCATTATCGGCGACTACGCTGTCGGCGGCGCTGTGGCCGCCAACGTGTATCTGGAGGTCGCCGATACAATGTTGATGTATTCATCACCTTGAATCCTGCGCCAGGGCAGGTTCTGGTTTCCCTCGGGTCCATCTATGGCTACTTGGAGTCCCAAGGTGCTCAGTTGAACGCCGAGGGCATTCCGGTTGTCGCCGGATGGCCCGTTCAATTTTTACCCGCCGACACACCTCTGCTTGAGGAGGCTCTCGCGCAAAGCGTCGATCGGGATATCGATGGTGTGCCGATGCGCGTATTCACGCCCGAACACCTCGTTGCTATCGCGTTTCAGTTAGGACGGCCGAAGGATCGACAGCGGTTGGACCAGTTTCGTGAACAGAAGGCGTTCAGTGCCCGACGAGTCCGGGACATTCTTGACCGGCATGATCTGCTCGAGCGTTGGTTAGCTTCGAGAAGCGACTGACCATCATGACGAAGATCGTCCGACGCGAGAATGGGCACACCGAGCAGGAGTACATTCGCCTTCTCGCCGAGCTGCCGCCGGACGAACGGCTTCGGCTCCTTGGCGAAGACTTCAACCTTCAGCGGCAACTCCTACAAAAGCGCCAGTATCGACAGGCGATCGCCAAACTGCCGGCAACCGAAAAGCTCCGACTACTGGAAGAACTTCGTAAGCGCGCGCAAATTCAAAAAGGTGTTCGGAGAGCACCCACTGTGAAACCACGACCGGCTGTCGCAAACGAGGAGCAGGATGAGCCGGCGTTTGGTTGCGTGAATGCACGCGCCCGTCGCCAAACTCGATCAAAAGCGCGACAACAGCGATTTGGCGGACGCGCTACAGCGGGCGGAGTGAGTTATGAAGTTCGTATTGCGGCTTTTATCGCAACGAAGATGCTCGGCGGTGACCGGTGCACTGTGTGGAGCGGGATCAGTGGAGCGGATATCGCTTCCATCACGTTGCAAGCACCGGAACAGATCGACGACATAATCGTCGCGTTGCGTGGAGGCTCCGGCGCATCCGTTTTCATATCGGCGAAGGACCGGGCGAACACGATTCCGCTTACGTCCAAAAGCGCCGCATTTGCAGATACGGTTCACGCGTTCGTCGGTCAGTTCTTGAAACTGCCGCCAGAGTTGCGCGCCAAGTGTCGGTTCGTGTGGGCAGTCCCATCGTCCGCAGGTAAACCGGCCGCGCGCGACTTGCCTGTAGTTTTAAACAGTCACCGCGAAGACGACTCCGTAACGCTGCCCGAATTTCTGCGGAATCGGACGAGCCGCGAAAAGAAGGCGCTTGACGCACTCATTGCTGAAGCAAAACGAGTTTGGAAGGGGCTAACTGGCACGTCGCCTTCGAACGATGAACTACGAGACTTCCTGCGTCTTGTTCACGTCGAAGTTTACGAGTTCGAAACCGGCCAGACAGACGACAGGAAGGCTGAAGACGACCTACGCTCTCACGTTGTAGCCGATCCAAAGCAGGCGGGGCGGACGTGGCAGAAATTGGAAAACCTCTTCAACCGGGCCGACCAGCGCGGACTTTGCATTACTTCGGCGTTGCTACGCCGCGCGCTCGTGGAGGACGGATCGAAGCTCAAAGCGGCGCCCGACTACGCCGACGATACCGCCCTGATGGATGCGGTGACGGTGCATAATCTGTCACGGCTGAGAGATCACACCGTGCTCCAATTTAGCGCAAAGCGCGAGGATGACGTTCACATCGCTCGCACTGAAGAGCTGGCGGCGATCGTCGCGGCGGTGAAGCGCAGTCACCTTCTTATCACCGGTGAGCCCGGATGCGGAAAGAGTGGCCTCGTTCATTCCGTGGTCGAGGCTCTGCGTCGCGACGGAATTCCGGTTGTTTTGCTTCTAGCCGAGGAGATTTTTGGCCGCGATTGGAAAGGTGCGGCGAATCTGCCGGGGTTGGCACATGCCTTGGACGACGTGCTGGCCAACTGGCCCAACGGTGCGCAGGGCGTGTTGATCACTGATGCCCTTGACGCGGTGCGTGATGCAGGCACCCAACGGATAATTCGTCGCCTGCTTCGCGACGTGCAGCGCGGAACGTCGGGATGGACGGTGGTGGCGAGCGTCCGCGAATTTGATCTGAAACATGGGCGCGAGCTGCGCGAGGCGTTTCCTGGAGATGGCGTCACCGGGCACTCATCAGCCGAGTTTGCAGGCGTTTCGCACTTCCATGTCACCGGCTTAGCGGAATCCAAGCTCGACGAATTGGCCGCGCGAGTCGCTGCCATTGGCCCATTCATTGTCAGCGCGCGGAACAATCTGCGGGCGGGCGGAATTCATCGATCTCCATTTTTCCTGCGTCTTGCGGCGGAGCTTTTGAAGGACGGCGTTACCCCTACCCGGCTCGCCGATTGGAGCAGCCCTGCAGTGTTGCTGCGACGGTTTTGGAAGATGCGCGTGACGGATGGTGCCGGGTCGGGCGACAGAAAGGCGGCACTGCGGATCATTTGCCACCGCATGACTGAGCTCCGCAGCATGACGCTTTCGACCCAGGAGGTGTCGCTGAGCGCACCGGGACTGGAGGCGATAGATGAACTCCGCAGTCGCGGAATCTTTCAATCACCGGTGCTTCGGCACGGTAGCCCAGTGGGCGAAGATGAGGTGCGTTTCTCGCATCATCTGCTCCACGATTATGCGATCGCTCGTTCGTTGATTCCTTCTTCCTCGTCGCGATTTGCAGATTTCGCGGTGCGCGAACCGTTACTGCCGATCTTCTATCGGCAAAGTTTCCTGTTTGCGCTGGAGGAATTGTGGGATGGCCCGGATGGGCGCGGCGGCTTTTGGCAGACTGCGCTGAAAGTCGAAAGTGTGGCGCAGTTGCACGGTATCACCCGAATTCTCGCGCCGATTCTCGCTGCAAGGCGAGTCGACATGGCCGACGATTTGAGTCCGCTCTTTGCCGCGGTGCAGGGCGCCACGAGCGATGACTCGCCTGCAGAAAAGGCACTCCGCCACATGGCGGCCGGCCTGCAGGACACGGATGATGACGCAATTCGCGCGGGCGCGGGAGCTTGGTGCTCATTCGCAGCGGATTTATCACGGTTGCTGCCGGGGCGCGCACCACTGGAGACGCCTGTGGTACACATTCTTGCGCGACTCAATACGATCAGCGGTTCAATTCCGACGACCGACCTGCGCCAACTAGACGCGACGGCGCGTGGCGTGTTAACGCATCACCTTTCGAAAGAAGTTTCACAAGGCTGGCGGTACGCGGCGCGTACCGCCACGGAAACGCTTTGCCGTACCTTCACGATTTGCCCTGCCGAGACCGAACTAGCGCTGCTCTCGATGCTGGCTCCGGAGAGGCTAGCCGAGTTCCCGCATTGGGATCTGTTCGACTTGGCGCACCAGCTTAAACATCTCGACAGCTCAGCAGACAACGTAGTGCTCCGGCTCTTTGAGGCGGCGTTTTCGGATGAGCCGCAATCCGACGAGTGGGAAGATTTCGGCGGCAGAATCATGCCGATGCGGATGCAGCGGCGCGACAACTGGCACAGCGTGCAATATTCGCTGTCGGAGTATTACGGAACCCGTTCAGGTGCAAACGCGGGCTTGATGACAGACATCGCATGCATTGCGTGGAATGCCGCCGTTCGCAGGCGTAGCGAGCGGCGCGAGTCCGGAGAAGTGGTGATCGGTAAGTTTCAATTCCGCGGAGTCGAATGTGAGCTTACGGAAGATTACGGACACATTTGGGGACGCGGGCACGAGCACGAGGAGAGCAAGATTCTAAAACGATTCGAAGCCTTGCTGGAGGACTGGCTGGCTGCGGGTGACATGGCACGAGTTGGAACCGCTCTCGACCACTTCGCGGTGCGAAACCGAACATCGCAGCTTTGGATGGTATTTATGGAAGTGGGTGCGAACCATCCCACAACGCTTGGCACCGAACTGGAGCCGGTCCTGACCGAGTCGCTTTTTTTAACCCACCCTGACTACAGTTACGGCGGGGTTTTGCTATTCGCTGCGTTGCACAGGCGAGGCGACGCCACGCAGCGGGAGCGACTTGAAAAGTTGGTTCTCGATCTGCCACAGACGGCGCGGTTCTTCCGCGACGAGCCGCGTGTTCCGATGCCACGTTGGTTGGAGCATTCACAAAATAAACTCCTCGGCGCGGTCGTAGAGGCCGACATTGTTACGCCGGAGTTTCGATCGCTTCGAAGCCAACGGTCGAAACGAGAATCGCTCCCTGAGAATCGCGAGCCAGAAGGAATTACGATCAGTTCGCACACATTTTCTGACGAGGAGATAGTCGAGCGTCGAGGTGTCGACTTGAAAGATCCGGTCAATGCGAAGCTTTTCCAACTGCGTGAGGCGCTCAAGCAATTGCGAGAACAGGACGGAAATAGGCTGGACGTCGGTAAACTCGACGACAATTGGGAGGTCATTGGAACAAGCGAACGTGCGGCATCCCGATACCGGGAGAGTCATGCCGCGATGGCGGAGGAGCTGTGGGGCTATTTGGTCGGCGCGTGCGAGAGCATCGTCTGTCACGCCGATTGGCCTGCGACTGACGAGCGTTGGAAAGCCATCCGACGCATTTTGCTGAAAGCGTCCACTGACCCTTCTCCGCAAGTTTCCGAGGACGAGGCAACCAAGGAAGATCGTTGGCCGACGTGGGGCTGGCCAGCGCCGCGGATCGATGCCGCGCGTGGATTGCTGCTGCTCGTCTATCGGATTGGTCGCGCTGACCGAGCGGTATCGGCCGCGCTGCTGCGCCTCGGTCGCGACAAGTCCCACGCGCTGCGCTTCAACATGGGTGACCGGCTCGCCGCACTGCAACAAGCCGCGCCCAAGCTGATGTGGCAGCTTATCGATCGCTTCATCGAGTGTGAACAGACATTTTCCGTTCTCGAGACGGTGGTGTTGTCTCTCGATCGGCTATGGGCGGAGCCGCCCGAGGTTAAGCGCCGTCTGTCGCAAATCGTCGAACGCGCGATGAAATGCGCGCCAGACGATAACCACATCTTCGAGACGCTGACTCACACGTACCTTTTCCACTTCCTGCGGACAGGAGACGCCGAATCTGAGGTGTTCATCAATCAACTAGTCGCAGAATGCGACAGCAAACGCGCCAGCGCCGCACTCCAGAGTCAGCTTCACACCTGTCGTCAAGGTGGGTGGCTCACGGCCGGAGACGCTGTAACGCTCATCGAGCGCGAAGAGACTGTTCGCCGACGCACGTGGAAGTTTATCGAAACGTTGCTGTTTGCTGCACAGCAGAAGCTGTCCGGACACCGACAACGGCTGCAGGAGCTCCACAACGCGGGGCGGCTCGAGAGCGATGATGCGAAGCCCGTCGTCGAGGCTAGGGACCGTATCGCTCACCTGGTAGACTGGATTGCAACTCAGCTATATTTCGCGAGTGGCGCGTTCGCGGACAAACAGGCGCGCGATGAGGATCACCTGACCGACGCTCAGAAACGGCGGTTCTGGCGTGAGGCTGCAGGTCTCTTTGACTCGCTAGCGTCTGAAGTCCACCCGCACACTACGCATCAACTGGTCGAAGCGCTCCATCACCTGCTTCCCTGCGATCCTCGCAACGTATTTCTCACTGCTGCGAAAGCGATAACCTCAAGTTCCTCCGTCGGGTACCAGCACGAATCACTCGCCGTCGGCGACGTCGTCAAATTGATCCAGCGGGCACTTGCCGATCATCGCGAGATATTCCAAAGCATTGATGGCAAAGAATCCGACTGCCTCCCAGCTCTGCTGAGGGTGCTCGACCTATTCGTAGAAGCGGGGTGGGCCGAAGCGCGACAGCTCACGCATCGTCTTGAGGAAATTTACCGGTAAACACGAATGGGAGCGGAAAGATAACCAACTCAATTTCCTCCAGCACATCTTCACCATCCTCAAGCAGCACGGCCGGGCCGCGATCGTGTTGCCCGACAACGTCCTCTTCGAAGGCGGCGCCGGCGGAAACCATCCGGCGCGCGTTGCTCAAGCAACCGAACGTTCACACTCTCCTGCGCCTGCCCACCGGCATCTTCTACGCACAAGGAGTGAAGGCGAACGTCCTCTTCTTCGACCGCAAACCCGCGCAGGAAGCACCGTGGACAACCAAGCTCTGGATCTACGATTTGCGCACCAACCTGCACTTCACGCTGAAGGAAAACACCCTCAAGCGCAGCGACCTCGACGACTTCGTTGCCTGCTATAACCCGAAGAACCGCCACGATTGCAAAGCGAGCGACCGCTTTAAGAGCTTCACTTACGAAGAGCTGATCAAGCGCGACAAGATCAACCTCGACATCTTCTGGCTCAAAGACGAAAGCCTCGAAGACAGCGCCAACCTGCCCGATCCCGACGTCATTGCGGCAGAAATTGTAGAGGATTTAGAAGCTGCGCTTCAGCAGTTTGCTTTGATTGCTGCCGACTTGAAGAAGTGATCGCCCGCTCGATTGATTCGCCGCTTCCCAGCAGCTCACCCTTCGGGCTAACGTCCACGTCGCCCATTCCCATGAGCTCCGTTGTAGAAGACCTGGAGCCGCCCTGGCCCAATTCGCCGAAATCGCCGTCGAACCTGAAACGCTAATTAGCAATGATAAAGACGACTAAGGTGAAGAGCTGGGAACAGCTCATAACCGCGTTGTATAGTATCCCGAAGACCCGTCACGGTCGTTACCGATCCGACTTAGTCTATCGCGGTGTCGCAAATAAAGAATGGGATCTGGATACGAGCTTGAAGAGGCTCGGCCCGCAAGGTGCGGTCCTGGAGCGGCCACTTTTGCGGAGCTTCGCTAAGTACGCTCAGCCGGGTGACATACCGTCGAACACGTTGTGGTTTCGTCTGGCGGTCGCGCAGCATCACGGCCTGCCGACGCGCCTCATGGACTGGAGCGTCTCACCGAAGGTCGCAGCACATTTTGCGACGGCGGAGGAAGAGCACTACGACAAAGACGGCGCAATCTGGTGTGTCGATGTCGTCCAGGCAAGGGAGCGGCTTCCGGAAAGACTCAAGAACCTGCTGCGGTCGGAATATGCGTTTCTTTTCTCCGTCGAGATGTTGGAAAAAATCTCGACGCTGCATGAGTTCGATGAGCTCGGCGAAGACGAGGAGTTTGTGCTCTTTTTTGAGCCCCCATCCCTGGACGCGAGAATCATCAATCAAGGTGCGATCATGTCTGTGATGCCTGGTCCGACTCTTGAACTCGGACGTTTCCTGCGCCGCAAGCCGAATCGGAACATGGCCCATCGCATCATCATCCCTAAACGCTTGAAGTGGGAAATTCGTGACAAACTAGACCAGGACAATGTGACGGAACGAATGCTGTTCCCCGGCCTCGATGGCCTAAGTAGATGGCTGAAGCGGTACTACGGCCCCGGGCCTGCGATCAACCCACAAGCGCGCAAAGGCTTACCCTCGTCGGGTAGAGGATTGCCTTAATTACCAGCGGTGTGGGCGACAGCGCGCCACGCAATCTCGTCGGCGTCCGCCTCCCGCACCGACGACGCGAGCATGTGCCCGCGCCGATTGTGATCGAAGATGCCAGTGACGAGTAATCCGGTGGGATGCGTGCCGACGTCCTCGATGTGGAAGAAGTCGCGCGCGGACCGCGCCTGGTCGTCTCTGCGATTGATGATCATGAGCTTGCCGGCATGCTCACGGCGATAGCCGCGTGCATCGAGCCGGGCGGTATCGGTTGGGGCTGGTATGGTTGTCATTGATTTCGGAGATCGGCCGACTGGCGGGCCGGCTTTCGGATCAGGCGGCTTTCTTCTTTAATGCTGCCGCGCCGGGGAACGCGATGATTGCGGCCGTCGCGGTGGCAGCGGATTGATCGACAGTGTTCGACTGGCTGGTGAGTTTGCCGTCCGCGATTTCGCTGAGGGCGACGTCTGCCAATCCCATGCCGGGCGGCACGGCGACGAGCGGTCGATGGCCCGCGACTAACTGGCGGACGCGGAGCCGAACGATGTTGACGAGCAGTTCCCGGTGGGGAACGACGGTGAAGGCTAGGTTAAGAAGGATTGCATTCATGCGGGTGTGGC